>Ga0114938_1000377_pt1 | contig 34619 bp, 27 predicted proteins | sample AshMeaBigSpring_FD_88675 | JGI IMG/M metagenome (GOLD analysis project Ga0114938, IMG submission 88675) | Groundwater microbial communities from Big Spring, Nevada to study Microbial Dark Matter (Phase II) - Ash Meadows Big Spring | ecosystem: Environmental > Aquatic > Deep subsurface >... | reverse complement strand
GGTTTTGTGGATCAGCCGCGGGGCGCTAGCCCGCGGTCTTTCGCGGATGAACCGCGGGCTAGCGCCCGGCGGCTGATGAGTGATTTCGGTAACTTATTGTTGAACAGCGCCTAACCCGAGTTGCACGATCGTGGGAGGGCGAGGCTCCCGCCGAGCGGACGCGTCCCGCGGGTTCTCGGCTCGGCGGGAGCCTCGCCCTCCCGGAATCACGAAATCCAATCTTGCACCATGTCTCGACCCACCGTCGCCATCCTCGGTGCCAGCACCGACCGCACGAAGTTCGGCAACAAGGCCGTGCGGGCGTACCTGCGGCAGGGGTACGACGTATTCCCGGTCAATCCCAAGGGCGGTGCGATCGAGGGGCTGCCGGTCTATGGCCGCCTGGCCGAGGTGCCGGTGGAGCAACTGGACCGGATCAGCGTCTACCTGCCTCCCGCCGTTGTGTTGACGGTGTTGGACGAGGTGGCGGCCGCGGGGTGCCGCGAGCTGTGGCTCAATCCCGGCAGCGAGAGCGACGAGGTACTGGCCCGCGCCCGCCAGTTGGGGCTGGAGCCGATCGTGGCCTGCAGCATCCTCGATCTGGGCATCACGCCAGCGGACGTCGACCGCTAGCGATCTACAGGTGCCGGGTGGCTGAACACCTCGCGGGCAGCGGCCACTCTGCCCGGGCCAGCGTGCCCGGCAGCGCGGGCCGCGGCTCTTTTGCGGAATTCCTTCAGATGCGAACCATTCGCATCCGAATAGTTGGGCGCCGAAGTATTACTGCGCATTGGCTCCCCGCATGCGGCGCTAGCAATTTCCGCCGCGCGGCGCACCACAGGCGACCCGAGAACCATGGATGTGGCAGGAGTTGACTGGCAGCCGACCGCGAGCGAAAGCGCCGACGCCGCCGACATCGCCCGGCTGATCGCCCGCGCCGCCCAGGGACTGCGGGCCAAGGCCGCCGACCAGCTGGCCCAGCACGCACTCAGCGACGTACGGCTGGCGGTCCTGCAGGTGCTGGATCGCAGCGAGCCCCAGGGGTGTACCCAGGTCCACCTGGCGCGGACGCTGGGCCTCTCGCAATCGAACGTTAGCGGCTTGGTCGAGCGGATGCGCAACGACGGGCTGCTGGAGCGGCTTTCCTGCGCGACCGACCGCCGCAAGCATACGTTGCGTCTGGCCGTCCGCGGGCGGCAACTGCTGGACGAGACCGCCGGACCGCACGAACGGCGGATGGCGCGGATGCTGGCCGGACTGTCTCCCGAAGCGCGGGAGGTACTGCCGCGTGTGCTGAGGCAGTTGCTCGCCGTGCTCGATGGGCCGGAGCATCCGGCGCCCGGCACGGCGGCGACGTGCGGCGAGCGGCTGCCGGCGGCGGTGTTCTCCCTCACCCACCTGGACGTTCCGCGGGAGACCCTGGACTGTTGATGGCGCGCGGGGACATCCATCACCGATCACGACGGTCCGCTGCGCAATCGCCGCGGGCGGTGCTTGCGGTCGGTTGGCTGCTGGCGGTCCTGCTCCCATGCGCGGCGGGCGGCTGTTCGCGCGCCTACTGGCGGCATCAGGCCGATCTCCAGACCTATGCGGCCTTGCACGAGCGGGCGGGCGACCCGCGGTGGTCCGTTCCCCGCCTGAGCGTCCAGCCCGACCGGCAGAGCCGCTTCTACGACCCGAATTGTCCCGATTGTGAGCCGCTGCCGCCGGACGATCCGGCCGCCCACCGGTACATGCTCTGCGCCGATGGTCTCCGCGGCTCCTCCAGCTGGCACAAGCTGGGACGCAGCCTGAGCGTGGAGAACCCCCAGTGGGCCGAGGCGCTCGCGGCCCTGGGCGCCGTGCCGGCCGAGGCGGACAGCGCGTCCGACGCGCCGGGCCGCCTGGGGTTCTTTGACCTGACCTTGCCGCAGGCGCTCGAACTGTCGCTGATCAACAGCCGCGAATACCAGACCGCCATGGAGGAGGTGTATCTCTCGGCGCTCGACCTGACCTTCCAGCGTTTCCGCTTCGATGTCCAGTTTCTCGGGCCGGGCGGCCGCGAGCCGTCGGCCGCGTTGACCTATGCCACGGTCCCGGGCGGCGAGAACTCGCTGGGGCTGGCGACCCAGGCGTCGGTCAGCCGGCTGCTGCCGACCGGCGCCCAGTGGGCCGTCGAGCTGGCCAACAACACGATCTGGTTGTTCACCGGGCCGAACCGCACGGAGACCGCCAGCACGCTGTCGTTGGCCATCGTCCAGCCGCTGTTGCGCGGAGCCGGCCGCGAGGTCGTCCTGGAGGACCTGACGCAGCAGGAACGCAACGTGCTTTACGCCGTCCGCGACCTGGCGCGTTTTCGCCAGCAATTCTTCACGGACACGGTGGCCGGTGGACGGAGCGGCGGGTTTCTCGGGCTGCTGGAACAGCAGCAGCTCGTGCGGAACCAGGAGGCCAACATCCGTTTGCTGGTGCCGCAGGTGGAGCGGTTGCGCGTCGTGGCGTCGCAGCGGCCGCGGGTGATCTCCGAGCCGCTGGCGGGCCTGCCCCCGGGACTGGTCGTGCCACCCGAACTGGCGGACCAGCTGCTGTTCGACGCCGCCGCCGGCAGGCTCTCGTGGCGGGAGGAGATGACCGACGCCCAGGCGGCGCTGCTGGAGGGCCTGAGCAACGATCCGGAGTTTCTCCGCGCGGTCCGCGAGATCATCCAGCGTGCGCACCCCGACACGGTCACGCTGGACGTGGCCCAACTCGAAACGCGGCTGGCCAACTCGCGCAACGCCCTGCGGGAATCCCAGCGGCGGCTGGCCGACCAGCTGGACCGCTTCAAGACCGAACTGGGACTGCCGCCCGAGATGCCGCTGACGCTGGACGCCTCGCCGCTGCAGGCGTTCGAGTTGATCGACCCCCGCCTGGCAGCCCTGGAACAGGAGATCGATAAGCTGACGGCGCTCTGGGCCGAATTGGACGAACAAGCGGACGACCTGGATGCCCTGCAACGCGTGGTGGCCCGGCTGGACGAACTGGTCACCCGCACGCGCCGGGAGGGACTGGAGCTGGTCGCCGACGACTTCCAACGGGTCGACCAGCAACAGACGCAGCGGCTGGCCCAGCGGAAGACGGCCGAGGACCGCCAGCGGGCCAACGAGGACCTGGCCCGCGACCGCCGCGTGTACGAGGCGATCCGCACCGAGTTCCAGCAGCTCGACGCGTCGCTGGCCGGGCTGCAGCGGACCGTGAGCGCCGACCCGTTGCCGATCGCGGCGCGGGCCGCGACGATCCGCCGGATTGCCGAGCTGCGGGAAGCGCTGTTGAAGATCGTGCAGAGCCTGCAAGTGATCCAGGTGAACCTGCGGGTGGAGTTGATCTATCTGCCCCGCTTTGAAATGCCCCTGGACGAAGCCGTCCGGGCGGGCCTGGAAAACCGCCTGGACCTGATGAACGCCCGCGCCCAGGTGATGGACGCCCGACGCCGCGTGGAGCTGGCCGCGGACCGGCTGGAGGGCGTACTGGACCTGGTGGCGGAGGGGGACCTCCGCACGGGCGACAGCAACCGTCCGTTCGATTTCCGCGGTCAGCGCAGCAGCTTCCGGGCGGGGGTCGCGATCACGGCCCCGGTCGACCAGGTGGCCGCCCGCAACGATTACCGCGAGGCCCTGATCACGTACCAGCGGGCGCGGCGCGCCTTCCTGGCCCGCCAGGACGAAGTCGGGCTCGAGATTCGCCAGGCATGGCGCCAGCTGGAGTCGTCGGCCGAGAACTTCGAGCGGGCCCGGCAGGCGATCCGGTTTGCCGCCCTGCAGCTGGACCAGGCCGTCGAGGAGAGTGCCGCCCCGGCCGCCGCCATCCCGCAGCGGCAGAGCGGAACCCAGGGCCTGAACCTGATAAATGCCTTGAACAGCGTGCTCGTCGCCCAGAACGAACTGGTCGGCATCTGGGTCGCCTACGAGCGGAGTCGGCTTAACATCCACCGCGACATGGGTATTATGGAGATAGACGCGCGCGGCCTGTGGGTGGACGACTTCTACCAGCGGCAGGCCCGTCCCGCCCGTTCCGGCGAGCCGAATGATGAAGTCCGTCGAAGCGCCCCCGTCCGCACGGCCCGCCACCCCGGAGGCACTCCCGCCGACACACCCGCGCGCGGAACCGCTCCGCCCGGGCACGCCCGCCAGGTCCGCTGAGCACGCTCGCCTTACGCTGCCCCGCTGGATCACACAGCGTCAGGTCTGGGGCGCGGGCCTGGCCGTCCTGCTGACCGCCGGTGGCCTGCTGATTGCCATCTCTCGCCTGCCCGACTGGTGGGCCGGCACCGCCCAGCCCCATCTCCTGCTGACGCCGGTGACCCGCGGGCCGCTCCGGATCAGCATCACCGAGCGCGGACAGGTCGACAGCCTGGTCAGCCTCACCCTGACCAGCCGCGTCGAGGGAACCACAACGATCATCAGCATCGTGCCCGAAGGCACCCAAGTGCGACAAGGCGACCTGGTCTGCGAGTTGGATTCGGCCTTGCTCCGCGAACGGGCCAAGCAGCAGGAGATCACGGTGACCCAGGCCGAGGCCGCCCTGCGACAGGCCGAGGAGAACGTCGCCATCCAGAAGACCCAGAACGAAAGCGACATTGCCGCGGCCGAGCTGAGACTGACGCTGGCCCGGCTCGACCTGGAAAAATACACCCAGGGGGAATACCTGCAGCTGGAAAACGAGATCGCGGGCCAGATCACGCTGGCCAGCGAGGAGCATACCCGGGCCGAGGAAAACTTCGATTTCACGCGGCGGCTCTCCCGCAAGGGCTATCGCAGCCAGAACGACGTGGAAGCCGATCGGATCGCGGTCATGAAGGCCGAGATCGCGCTGCGCGTCGCCCAGGAAAAACAGGGGGTGCTGCAGAACTACACCCGGAAACGGACGGTGGCCGAGCTGGAGGCCAACGCGCGCGAGCTGCAGCGCGAGCTGGAGCGCGTGACGCGCAAGGCCACGGCCGCCCTGACGCAGTTCGAGGCAGACTACGCGGCCCGCAAGCTGACCGCCGAGGTGGAACGGGAAAAGTACCAGCGACTGCTGGAACAGATCGAGGCCTGCCAGCTGACCGCGCCCCAGGACGGCGAGGTGGTCTACGCCAACCAGCGGAATTCCTTCCGGGGGGGAGGCAACGAGGAGGTCATCGAGGAAGGGGCGATCGTCCGTGAGCGGCAGGCCATCGTGAAACTGCCCGATGTCACGCGGATGAAGGTCGATGCCCGGATTCACGAGTCCAAGATCGGGATGGTCCGCGCCGGGCTGCCCGTGGTCGTCCGCATCGACGCCTATCCGGGCGAAGTCTTTCAGGGAGTCGTCGATTCGGTCTCCTCCGTGCCCAGTTCGACGAACTGGTTCAACCGCGATTTGAAGGAGTACGAGGCCGTCGTCCGGATCACCGAGGAAGGCGAGCGCGTGCGCCGCATGCGACCCGGCCTGACTGCGGTCATCGAGATCGTCTCCTCCCAGCGGGCCAACGTCCTGCAGGTCCCGATGCAGGCGATCGTCAGCGTCGGCGATCAGAACTACGCGTTCGTCCGTCGGGAAAATGATTCCATCCAGCGCCGCACGGTGCTGGTTGGGCAGGCCAGCGACACGGCCGTGGAGGTGCGGGACGGCCTGCAAGAGGGCGAGCAGGTGGTGCTGCATCCCCGCACGCAATTTGCCGACGAACTCAGCCGGCTCGCCGCCGAGCAGCCTCAGACCGCCGAGGCGGAGGAGGCTGACCCGTTCGCGATGCCCTCCCCGGGCGATGCCGTGGATGCCGCGGCACCTCCGCCGGCGGTCCCTCCCGCGGCCGGCGCAGACTCCACCCGCGCAGGTCCGCCGGAGGGCCCCCAGCGCGGGCTCGCGCCGGCCGACCACTTCCCCCGGCTGGACCGGAACGGGGACGGACGGCTCGCCGCAGACGAACTGCCGGGCCCGCTCCGCGAGCGGCTGGCCGATCTCGACCGCGACGGCGATGGTGGGATCACGCGGGAGGAATGGGACGCGTTCACCGCCAGCCGCCGCCCACTGCGCGGCGGCCAGCCGCCCCCGGAATGACGCCGCCCAGCGGAACAAGGTCCGCTAACCGTTCACGGGCCGGGGTCTGGTACATTTTTCGGCCAATCCGCCCGATCTGGCCAAGACGCACAGACCGAAAACATGTACCTGACCCCCTCGAATCCGGCGATATGCTCCGCCGGGGTGTGGACGGTTACCAAGGTCCGTGGAGGCGGCAGCTGCCCAGCCGTTCGCAGCGCTGGGACAGAACGATCCGCCGGTCCGCGCCAGCGTCCGGCTCTGCCGGTACCCGGGGGCTACACAGGTCGCGTGATCCTGGGAGGGCAAGGCAACCGTTGTCCGCGAGGACCAGGATCAGCGTGTTCGTGGGCTACAGAGGTTGCGTCATGCTGGGAGGGCGAGGCTCCCGCCGAGCCGCCACGTAACTGGCTCAGCCAGAGCTTCGCCCTCCCCTGATCGCGAAACTCCGTGGAGGGTCCGCCCGCCGATGACTCGCAACTACGGGGACTGCCAGAAATCTTGTGGCATCGGCTTGCAGCTTGTGTGAAATCAAGGTCCAAGTGCTCAGCATATCGCCCTTCGACTCGAAAATCGGGAAAGCCCCCCAATCCGCACGTCCTGGAAATGCCGCAAGGCAAATAGCGCTCGTCTGGGAACGAGTACGAACAGGAACCAGGTTCCCCCCTTGTTTTTCCGGAGGGTAAGCGACCGTGACCGCCGCTGCCCAGTTGATCGAGATCCACCGGCATTACCAGCTGGGCGACTACCTGGTGACCGCCCTGCGCGGGGTGTCGCTGGAGTTTCCGCAGGGGGATTTCGTGGCCGTGATGGGGCCTTCCGGCAGCGGCAAGAGCACACTGCTGAACCTGCTGGGCGCCCTCGACCGACCAACCCACGGAAACTACCTGCTGGCGGGACAGGACGTGTCCCGGCTCAACGACGATCAGCTGTCCGAAATCCGCAACCAGCGGATCGGATTTATCTTTCAGTCATACAACCTCATTTCCCAGTACACGGTGCTGGAGAATATCGCCGTCCCGCTGATGTATCGACCGGTCGGGTCCCCGCGACCCGCCAGCGACCTGAACCACTGCCGCGAGCTGGCCGAGCGAGTGGGCCTGGGGGACCGGGTGAATCATCGTCCGAGCCAGCTGTCCGGCGGCCAGCAGCAGCGCGTGGCCATCGCCCGGGCCCTGGTCAACCAGCCCGACATCATCCTGGCGGACGAGCCGACCGGAAACCTGGACACGGCGACGGGGCAGGAGATCATGCAGCTGCTTTCGTATTTGAACCGGGAGGGTCGCACGATCATCATGGTCACGCATGAGGACGAGGTGGCTGCCTACGCCCGTCGCACGGTGCGTTTGCGCGATGGGCGTGTGGAGGGGGACGACGTGCGCGCCGCCTGATGGCGTGACGTTCGCGAACGAAGCCGTCGGCGTCGATGGTTCACCCTCCGCGGGAAAAGACACGTGCGAAGCGAGGTCATTGCCGCGATGGCCATCTCCCGAGGGCTCGCGATCCTGCGGCTGGCCCTGAAGACCCTGCACCTGCACAAGCTGCGCTCGGGGCTGACGATCCTGGGCGTCGTCTTCGGGGTCTTTTCCGTCATCGCCATGCTGGCGATCGGCGAAGGGGCCAGCCAGCAGGCCCAGCAGCAGGTGCTGCAGCTGGGCGCGACGAACATCATCGCGGTCAGCGTGAAACCACCCCAAGAGGTCGAGGCCGGCTCCTCGCGCCGCGGCGGATTCGTCCTGCAGTACGGCCTCTTGCGCACCGACTTCGACCTGCTGACGAGCACCATTCCCACGGTCCAAAGGGCGATCCCCGTCCGGGAAACGACCCAGGAGGTCCGCTATGGCCGGCGCGCCCTGAATGCCCGCGTCGTCGGGTGTACCGAGGACTACCGCGAGCTGAATCACTTGCGGCTGGCGCGGGGGCGATTCGTCGCCACCCGCGACCAGCACGACGCGGCCAACGTGGCGGTCGTCGCGCACGAGGTGGCCACAACCCTGTTCCCCCTGGAGGATCCGCGGGGCAAGGCGATTCAGGTCGGCAACCGCTATTACACGATCGTGGGTGTGACCGGCCACCGCACCGCCTCGGCGGCCGTCGGCGGGAGCCTGTCCGGGCAGGAGTTCAACAAGGATGTGTACATCCCCCTGCGCACCTTCCAAGTACGGATCGGCGATCAGATCTTCCACCAGGGGACCGGCAGCTTCAGCGCCGAACGCCTGGAACTGAACCAGATCACGCTGCAGGTGGCCGATCGCGCGGCGGTCCTGCCCACGGCCCAGGTCGTCCGCGAGTCGCTCGAGCAGACGCACCGGCACCAGCGGGACTTCGACGTCATCGTGCCGCTGGAACTGCTCAAACAGGCCGACCAGATCCGCACGATCTTCAATATCGTACTGGGCTCAATCGCCGCCATCAGCCTGGTGGTGGGCGGCATCGGAATCATGAACATCATGCTGGCCACGGTGACCGAGCGGACGCGGGAGATCGGCATCCGCCGCGCCCTGGGAGCCCGGCGGCGCGACATCACGCGGCAGTTCCTCACCGAAACGATCGTCCTGGCCGGAACCGGCGGCATGGTGGGGATCGCCCTGGGGCTGCTGACCCCGACGCTGTTCTCCGCCGTCCGCTACCTGCTGCGGGCCGCCATCCTGGACGAGGGTGGCCGCAGATCGGAGATCGGCCGCATCTTCGCCGAGATGGAACCGCAGGTCGCCCTCTGGAGCCTGCCGCTCGCCTTCGGAATCGCCGTGGGGATCGGCGTCGTCTTCGGCCTCTACCCAGCGCGAGCCGCCGCGCAGATGGACCCGATCGAGGCCCTGCGGCACGACTAGGCAGGGTTTCGTGGTTCCGGGAGGGCGAGGCTCCCGCCGAGCCGCGAACCCGCTCAGCGCGCCGGCTCGGCAGGCGCCTCGCCTTCCCAAGATCGTCCCACTCCCGTGGGTTCGTCCCGGGCCTCCCAGGATCACGCAGGGCAATTTCGCCCCCGTCGACTCCGCCAGGCCCAGGCCCAGACGAGCGATCGTCACACCACCCGCACATCGGCCGCCCCGCGCCGCCAGGGATCACACCCGGCGCGCCTGCCGCGGCAGCGACCCCCGCGGCGACCGTGCGCCGGACGGGTGACCGCTTCCCCGCGAAATGCTACGCGGCCAGGTCGACGGCCGGCGCTGGCGGTCGCCGCCGCGGCAGCCAGCCCTCGCCGAGCACGGCCAACGCCACGCGGTCCTCCAGGTTCGGACGAAAGATCGTCAGCAGCACGAGCGGGAGATACCAGGCCATGTAGGTCCCGCCGCCAAACCCGTGCCAGAACTGGGTCGCCACCATCACCGCCGCCGAGCAGCTGAGCAGCGTCCCCAGGTTCTTCTGCGGCGGCCAGAGCGCATAGCTCAACGACAGGGCCAGGAACGCGGCCAACACGGGCAGCCGAAACACCGGATCCCAGCTGCCGATCTCCCGGTTCCAGATCCCTTCCAGCCCCTGCATCGATGGGGGCCAGAGCCCGAACATCCGTTGGATGTCGGCCAGCACATCCGTCGATGTAAACGCCAGCACGGCGGCCAGGACGCCCAGCATCGAGACCGTACCGATCACGAACCGGACCAGGCCTCGCTGCCAGTAGAAACTGAGCCACAGCGGCAGGAGGAACAAAGGGTAGTAGACCACGCCGCAGCCAATCCCCAGGAACATCCCCGCCAGCAGTGGGCGCCGATACAACAGCACCGCGCAGACCAGGAGCGCCGCCGGGGCAATGTGATCGATGCGGCCCGTCATCAGCGCCGTGTACGGCAACATCAGGTAGAGCGTGGCCGCGCCGATTCCGCTGGTGACATTGTCGAAGTGCCGGTAGCCGACCGCCGCCATCCCGATCACCACGGTCAGGTGAGCCAGGATCACCATGGTCTTGCGGGCCCCCGTGGGCAACATCCCCAGCAGGGAATACCCGGGCCCGGTCTCGGGCACGCGCAGCCGATCGCGATCCGCCTCGCGAGGCACAACCTGATCCGCCGGCGCCGGCTCGCCCTGTACCACCGGCGGCACCTTGTCTTGCCCCCCATCGTCCGTGATCACGTTGGCCATCAGAAAGACGAACAACGAACAGCCGATAAACGTCAGGCCGCCCACGGAAAGATTGGGCAGCAGCAGCGGACGCCGCACCATCATCGGATCGACCAGCACCCGCAGCAGCAGCAGTCCGCCCGCCCCAAGCAGCCAGAAATAGCCGAACCGCTGCACAAAGGCCCCCCGCCCCAACGGCGGCACCGGCCTCTCCACCTCCGCCGATCCGGCCGGTTGAGGCTCCTCCGCACCCGGGCTGGACCCGTTCCGCGATGGTTGCCCGGCCGCGGACGCCCCCTCGCCCGCAGTCTCCGAGTCCGCCCCCGCAGGTTCGACGTCGGCGGGCTCCCCGTCCGGCCGATCCGGATCCCCCGCATCTGCCAGGGACGCGGCATCGGCCGCTGGCGGTTCGACCTGCGCCGCCCGTGCCGCCAACTGCTCGTCGCTGCGTATCCGGCTGCCGAAATGCACCAGCAACAGGCCCGGTGCCAGGAGGATCAGCAGGATCAGGTCCAGATTGCGCACGCTCCAGAACCGGCTGAACTTAAAGAACAGCCCGATCATCAGCAGCGACGACAGGTAGACCCAGGTCGTGGGCGAGACGGCGTGATACTGGAAGAGAAACTCGCTCATGCGTCCCTGGCGGCGCCGCGTTCAACACCCCGGTATCTCTTTGCATGAACCACCGGCGCGCCCCCAACGTGGGTTGTTCGTCCAGCCGCAGGCCGGAACTATCATGTGACGTAGTCGTTCACAAGGCAGGCGGATCCGTCTTTCGGCCGAAAAACTCCAGCAAGCCCCAGCGCGTTGGCCAAAAACATGCACTTGCCCCCTATGTGTTCTGTCCATTTCAAATGTTCGGGGTCGCCAAATCAGCCGGAGGGCGCTAGCCCCCGGTTTTTCCCGGATCAACCGCGGGCTAGCGCCCGGCGGCTGATACCAAGATTCAACGTGGACGATGCACCAGGAAGGCCGGCACTTCATTTCCCGGGCTGTGAACCGATTGCCGTGCGACGGTCCGCCGCTCGTCACCAGCCGCGCGGTTCACGCACGAGAACTCCGCCTGGTGACGATCGAGGTGGCTTGCACGACTTCGGCAACCCCCTCGGCCCGCCTGCGTCGGCCTCCCTGATCGAACCGGACCAGCGCGGCTGCCACCTCACCATCCCGGATGGATCGGCCTGACGCCACGGCTGGCCCATCCAGCAACGGCCCTGCACGGGGGGCAAGTCACACCCCAGGCACCCGTCCACCTGCGGTGAGCCGAGCACCAAGCCGCCAACCCGAAAAGAGGGCCCGTCCTGGCGCCTTCCTGCCACCTGCCAGCCCTATTGCGGCCCCCTGCCGCACAACGGTGCCGGCGCAGGCCGAGAAGCAAGCCCAGCAGCCACCCCGGCTGACGTTCAGAATAGAGACTGGTCCTTAATTTGCAAGGTGCTACCACCCCTCAGCGTTGCGTCCGGACAACCACCAGATTCGCACACCGTTTCGTTTCGGCCACCTGAGACGGTCCCAGATTCGGCGGAAACGAACCGGGGCATTCATTCCAAGTCGTTCTTTCATAGCAACTTGGACAACGCGGAATGCCGTACGGGACAAGGCCTGACCACCGACATTGCCTGGTGGCACCCGCTTTGCCTGATTCGCCCTGTCAAGACCTGCCTGTCGTTCGGAGTTCGATCCGACTGGGGAGAGCCTTGGTCGTAACCGTTCACGGGTCGGGGTCTAGTCCATTTTTCGGCCGACAAACTCGACGTCGCAGATCCGCGCTGGCCGAAAACATGGACCTGACCCCCTGGAATCAGGCAAGATCCTCCACCGGGCTGTGAACGGTTACGCCTTGGTCCCCTCGGGCTCTCCCCGGCCGGTCGTGCTCCTTATCCTTCCGCAGGTCACGTTCCCCAGTCAGGTTCCTTTCCCGGTGAGACATGGCGAACCGCCGCTGAACGGCGTGGCCGACCGGTCCGCTCGATCCTTTGGCGTGCAGGACCGACACCCGAACCCCCGCAGAGCCCGCTGATGCACGCTCGAGACCTCGTGGAACTGGCAGCCGTCCTTGCCGCGGAATCATCCGCCATCGTGCGCGGTGATCGGCGTCCTTCGGCCCACGATCTGGAAGGTTACTGGACCGCCTCGAAGTGTCGACTCGAGCGCTGGACGCACGTCCTCAGGCAGTTCGAAACGTGCCTGCCACGCGCAACGGGGCCGCAGGCGGCAGCACTCTGGGAGCAGATGCGGCCTCTGCTGGAGGAAGTCCTCGCCTCCGAGGTCCTGACCCGCATCTGGACGGGCGTGTCGATCGCGTGCGATCACCACCATGGAGGCAGGATGGATATCGCGGCGGTGGCCCGCAGCGTCCTGGTCAGCCATCTCGAGGCCCGTCGCCGCACGCTGCAGCTGATGCTGCGTGGCCGCAACAAAGGGGTCCGCCACGTCCTGGTCCTCAATCGTTTGCGGCGCCGCGCCGAACGGTGGACCGACCTGCTGCTGGGCTACATCATGCGGCAGTGCGACGTGAGCGACGTGGCCTTCGACGCCGCCCGCTGCCGGCAGTTCGCCACAGACATCCAGGGCCAGCCGAGCTCCGCCGCCGACCGGTGGGCGTGGCCCATCCTGCTCGCCTCGCTGCGGGCGGCTTTCCAGCACGCACTGGGCGGCCGCAGCCCCAATGCCGACCTGAACGCCCGCATCTGCAATGCCATCGTGGGATGTGTCGGCGCGGATCTGATCCAGGCCGACGCTTGTCTCCGGAGTCTCTGGCACGTGCGGCTCGCAGCCCTCACGAGCGAAACCGAGGAGCTGATCCGGCAGCTGCTCACGCCGGACGAACCCACCCCGGGCTTCTCCTACTCGCTGCCTGATCCTCCCTGCGCCGACACACCACGCCGGTAGGACCGTGGGCGGGTTGGCGGGTGGGTCACTCCGTCATCCGGTCCAGCAGCTGTTCCAGCAGAGCGTGACATGTCGCCAGGTAGTGCACGCCCTCGTGCATGGCCGCCGCCTCCTGGAGATAGGGCCCGCGGGTGATCTCGTCCCCGCAGTTCTCAATCAGGCTCCGGATGCTCTCGCTCGTCGATTCCAGGTGGAACTGCAGTCCCACAACCCGGTCCCCGAAGACGAACGCCTGCTGGTCGCACGCCTCGGACTGGCCCGCGTGGACCGCCCCGGGCGGGGTTGAAAAGCGGTCTCCGTGCCAGTGGAAGGCGATGAACCGCGGGGGAAAACCGCGGAACACCGGGGCCTCCCGTCCCGCCGCCGTGATTTCGACGGGAAACCAGCCGATCTCCGGCCAGCGGTTCCGCGTGACGCTTCCGCCCAGCACCAGGGAGAGCAGCTGGGCACCCAGACAGATTCCCAGCACCGGACCGCCCGCGGCGATTGCGTCCGCGAGAAATCGCTTTTCGGCCTTCAGCCAGGGATAGCGGTCCTCCTCGTACACATTCATCGGGCCGCCGAGTACGAAGACGCCGTCGCCGGCTCGCAGATTCGGCCACGGCCCGCCGGTCCAGACATCGATCGGTACCAGCTCGTGGCCCTGCCTTCGGGTCCAGTCCCCGAGATAGGCAGGGCCCTCGAACGGCACGTGCTGAAGACAATACCACCTCATGCTCAGGCTCCATCAGGTGGAAAAGGTGTCCGGTACCGTTTTGGGGGAGTAGGCAAAGTTGCTTTGGGAGTGTGGGCGTTTCGTAACCGTTCACAGGTCGGGGTCTGGTCCATCCTTCGGCCGACAAACTCTGCCAAGCGAACCCGCGCCGGCCGAAAACATGGACCTGACCCCCTGGAATCACGGCAAATCTTCCCCCAGGGCGTGAACGGTTACGTCTTCCCGTCGAGTCCTCCTCCGAAAGCGTTCACCGCCTTCAAAGCCGAGGTACCTACTCCCCCCAAGATGGTACCGGAATCCTTTGCTGAACTGGAGCGATTCAGGGCGCGCTGATGACGAGGGCCGGGCGCGAGAGCACATTCTTGGAAAGTTCGCCGTAATGATCGGAGCGCCAGTAGTGTTTCAGATCCGCGGCGGTGATCAGTTGCAGGCCCGGCGTGGCGATCGCGGGGTTGCACAGGATATAGAGGTCTTCTTCCGCCAGGTAGCCCGCAACGCCCAGCGTGTGGCCGGCTTCGCCGCCGGGGTACTTCGGGCCGACGTACTTGAAATCGACGACCACCGGGCGGCCCGCGTCCAGTTCGGCGCGGAGGAAGGCGGCCGCCTGGTGGAAGCCCTCGTCGTCGGGTGTGAAGGTCAGCAGCTTCCAGCGCAGGCCGATTCTTTCGGACGCCTGCAGCAGATCGCCCCAATCGGTGCCCGTGCCGAGGGGCGACGGGCAAAGACGCTTGAACTCCCAGGCCCCGACGTTCGAGCCTTGAAAGCGCGCGAGCGTGGCGCACGCCGTGGCCCCGCAGTTATTCCAGCCCTGAAACAGATGCGGCGCCGCGACGAACGCAAACTGGCCCAGCTCCGGTGGCCGGCGGCGGCATTCGAGCAGCTTCAGCAAGTCCGCTCCTTGCTGCGCGGCCGCCTCGTCGGTGGGCTGCTCCGGGTTGCCGGTTGCACCGACAGGTTTCAGGCGGGAGACCCTGGTCCAGGCGGCGCGGGCCTGCTCGAATTCGCCGGCGCGAAAAAGAATCTCGCCCAGCACCACCAGGCCGTTCGGGTCGTTTAGCTCTGCCGCGCGTTCGGCCAGCGCGCGGGCCTGCGTGGGGTCGGCGGGCACACCATCGCCGGCGAGATAGATCATCGCCGCCGTGGAGGCCGCGCGCCCGCTGCCGAGCGCGGCGGCCCGTTTCCAAACTTCCAGGGCCTGCGGAATATCCTGCGTCACGCCCTGCGCCGCGTAGTAACACTGTCCCAGATTGAACGCGCCCTGGGCGGACTCTTCGGCCGCGGCCCGGAAATAGCCGAAGGCGATTTCCGGACGATGCGGCACGTGCCGGCCCAGGAAGAACTCGAAGCCGACGAAATCCAGCGCGTCCGCGTGGCCTTGATCGGCGGCGCGGTGGGCCCACTGCATCGCCGCGGCCGCGTTCAGCGCGACGCCCTGGCCATCCCGATAACGCAGGGCCAGCGCATGCTGCGCGGCGGCGTCTCCGCGTTCGGCCTGAGCGGTGAGTTCGGGCAGGTTATCGCCCTCAGCGGCGTGCGCGAGCGTGGCGGCAGTGAGCATGAGGCCGAGGCGGAATGCGCTGCGCATGGCGGTGCAGGGTGGAGGCTCAACAACTACGGAAGCAAATGCAGGGCGGGGCGGTCGGTCGTCGCGTGAATCTGCTCAAAGGCGCGGCGGACGGCCCGGCTTTGTCCCTACTCAGTTTCCGGGGGAATTTCGGCTCGCCGTCGGCAAAGTCCGCTGCGATCCGCTCCAGTTCGGGCACGACAGCTTGGGCGTGCGCGCCGTAGCTTAGGCGCTGTTCAACAATAAGTTACCGAAATCACTCATCAGCCGCCGGGCGCTAGCCCGCGGTTCATCCGCGAAAGACCGCGGGCTAGCGCCCCGCGGCTGATTCACAAAACCGGCAGGTAATTGTCGTGCAGCGCCTTACCAAAATCTTCAGCAACTCCGGCGTGCGTTCCTCGCTGGCCCAGGGGTTCTGATCCCGGAGATAGTGCACGCCGGCTTGCAGGCCCGCCGCAACGTGATGTTTCGCCAGGACGCGCAACCCCTCGGCGCGTGTCTCGTCGGCGATCATCGCGCCGCTGGGGGCCGGCTGCTGATCGCGATCTTCAGCCCCATTGACTGATAGCAATTTTACTTGAACGAACAGCAAATAACAGGACGCGCAGTGCAAAATGCAATGCAACAAATCGCCATGTACGCTGTCCCGCGGGATGTGGCTACGGGTTCGAGCCACTCCGCTGTTGAGCCACTCCCTCGACCCGCGAATCGACCGGAGAAGGGCCTCAGAACCTGGGATCGGTGCACGGCCGGCCGCAACATGCGAGCGGCGCGAGCGGCAACCGTACCATTCGTGATGGGGGCGGATCAACGATTACAGATCGCAGCCGGCCGATCCGCCGGCCGCCTGGCAACCGGAGAGGTTGGCCAGATGGTGGACCCCCAGCCGTTGAGCCGTCTCCCGCAGCCGTTGCCGGCTCGAGGCGAAGAACCGCCCCAAGAGACGACCGCCCGCCAGTTGCTCCAGCCGCTCTCGCCAGATCGCCTCGCTGCTGCCCAAACGCGCGAAGATTCCCGCCAGCTCCCCCGTGATCGTCGCCTTGCCGTCACGCGGCAGGCGGCCTGTGAACTCCACCAGCTGCAGGTAGCTGCCCCGGGAAAATCCCTCAAAATAGCCTTGTGTGATCCTGGGAGATATGGGATGCGCTAACCAGAGCTGCACAATCGTGGGAGGGCGAGGCTCCTGCCGAGCCGGCGCGTACAGCCGGTTCTCGGCTCGGCGGGAGCCTCGCCCTCCCAGCATCACGAAAACCTATTGAGCACCCCTCCCGCGTGCCGTCCAGACCCCGCCGGTCCTCCACCGGACACAGCCAGAGCCCCTCTTCCAGACCCGCTGCGGCCCGCGAACCGGCAACGCTCCCCCGTTGGGCCGCCTGCAAGTTGCCGGTCCGTCCCTGCTGCCGCACGTGTTGCACGCGCTGCCGGATCGACGTGTGCGGACTGGACTCGGGAACCTCCGCGATCCCCGCCGCCACGGGATTCAAGTCGATGTAGGCGCAGGTCGCCAACAGCACTTCTTCATCCAGGATCCAGGATCGCGATGCTCTTGAAGCGCGAGTCGAAGAAGGCCCCGCGCGTGGCCTCCTGCCGATTGGCCATCCGCGCCAGCGGCTCCTTGAGGCACTTCATGAACCAGTTCAGGCTCACCAGCCGCTTCCCTGTCCGGGCGGTCCAGGCTTGGTCCTGGAGCCGCGACTGAACCCAGGCATCCAGCACCGGCAGGGGCCTGCGCTGCTTATCCCGGGGCGGAAACAGCCGGCCCCAGCGCCGCGCCACCTCGTCGTCCGACCAGGCCTCGGCCGCGGACTGATCCAGCCGCACCAGCAGATGCAGGTGGTTATCCAACGTGGCGAACCCGCCGACGGAAACGGCGAAGATGTCGGCAAGTTCACGCAGCCGATCGTCGATCCATTGCTTGCCGTCCTGCGGGGGAGGTTGGAGTTCAGGTACGTTCTTCATGTTGGCTTAAGAACGTCCAATCCACACGCCCCTCTCCCACGAAACACCACCCGCCGAAAGTTGCCTACTCGACCAAAACGGTACCTGACACCTTGTCCGTCCCGAGGTGACCGACCCCGACGTGCCCGTGTTCAGGCTGCCCGCCGCGGGATTCGACAGCGTCAACGTCGCCGTCACATGGGGGCTGTCCACGTCGCTCACCACGATGTCGATCAGGTTCAGCGGAGTGTCTTCCGTGTAGGTCTCCGCTGCGCTCAGGTTCGTGGCCGTGGGCGGATCGTTGACCGGCGTGACCGTCATGGAGACAGTGGCCAGGTTCGAGTCGGCCGTGCCGTCATGGGCCTGGAACGTAAAGCTGTCCGGGCCGGCGTAATCCGGGTCCGGGATATAGGTCAGGTTGGGGGCCGAGCCGCTGAGCATCCCGTGGCCGGGGGCTGTCACGAGGCTGTAAGTCAGCGAGTCCCCGTCTGCGTCGCTGGCGGTGAGTGTGATCGGGGCGGGCGTGTCCTCGTCGGTCGTTACCGACTGGTCGTCAGCCACCGGTGCGTGCCCAGGGAGCACAAAATAGATTGCCAGTTTCGGTGGAATGCTTTCTTCAGAAGCATAGAAATCCACTCCGTTGGTGCCACCTGCAAGCGGAAGCAGGACCCAGCCGTTGTTGTCCGCGCCAGCCGACCATGCCTGCACACTGGCGGTCACATCCAGGGCCCGCGTTCCCGTGGAGATGTTCGTTGCGTTGTTCCCCGCACCGATCGATAGATCGACAGCAGCGCTGGCCTCGACACCGTTGGCTTGCACTCCATTGGCCAGCGTGTTCCAGGTATCCGTCTCAGTCCAGTTCGAGAGCATGCGATGGATGCTCAGTCCGCTGCCCGGATTGGTAACTTGAACAGTAACCGTGGCGGAAAGAATGGTTGATCCCAACGGGATTTGTCCCGTGCCATTGCCGAAAATGCTGTCGAAGCGAAGCAGCACCTGGCTGTCCCCCCCACTGCCAATCGGGTCATCGTCATCGACGCTCAGCTCGGCGGCAGAAGAGTGGTCCGCATCGTGACCGCTTCCGGCACCGCCAGAAAGTTGCTGGAGCATCGTGTCCACCGTTCCCACATATCCATCGACGTTCTCCTGGAAGGTGGCCTGCTGCAGCGCCGCAAAATCGAATCGTTGCTCAAAATCGAGGCTGAACGAAAACTGGCTGTCGGCGTCGGTTTCGAACTGGTCGAGAGTGGGCGAATACGTTCGCACGCTGATTTGGTTGAGGTCAGGAAAGAAGTCGATGAGCTGCAGGAAGCCGTTTTGCGGGTCGGCAACCGTCCCATTGTACCGATCCTGGTAATCCGCCAGGATTTCGATGACTTCGGATCCCGCATCGTTGGTCGATACCTGATGAAATTCACCGAGGACGTGGCCAGCGAGCACCATGAATATTTGGGGGTTACCTCTGACCAGCCCGTCGAAGATGGCATTTCCGTTTGCCGTGCGGCCGGACGTACCCAGGTATTCGTGCGTGGTCAGGATCACCGGCAGGTTGCTATGTGCGTCGATCACGCTTTGGGCCCAGCTGATGGCCGCCGGTCGAGGATTCCATTCCAGCGCGAGATGCAAGAAGTCTCGTCCTCCTGCGTTGAACAGTTGGTAATGGCTTGTCTGGTCCGTCGACGAGCCGCCGTACCAAGACTGGCCGGCATACCGGGACGGACCGAAGTATTCTATGTATTTGGTGGCTGCGTCACTGCCCTGCCTGTAGGGTTCGTCGAAATCGGTATTGCCAGGAACTATCGAGTAGGGGATCACGCCGTCGAGCGTGTCCATCGCCGTATCGGCCCGTTGCCACTCAGCTTCAACATTATCATTGCTGTCAACAATGTCCCCCAGGTGCGAGACAAAGCTGATATGGTCCGAGTCCAGATGATCAACGATCCATTGCGTCTGCTGCTCGAATTGGGGAAGACCCGAGTTCACGTAAATTTGCGTATCGGGAATGGTGACCAATGTAAAGGGAACCGCCGGGGACAACGCCTGCACATCTGTGTTGTCCGATGTGTCGACGACCGTCGCGCTCAGCAGGTGTCGTGATTCCAGTTGCTCAAAATTAAGAAACCGACGCAATGCGCCGTGTCGACGATCAACTCGGTAGATACCCGCGAAATACTTGGCCATACTGGCCCTCCGTGTTCAAATGTGACTGTAACCCATAACTGGAATGCGTTTCACATTCGTATCGGCCGTGGCTCGGTTCGCCAGAACGCGGCTTGCCTGCTGTCCAGGCAAGCCGGGAGTCGTTCGGCCACAGTTCGCACGTGTGGTTGGGCGAAGATGCCACCGGGGTAGACGGGGCGTTCGGTAGTCTCCAGGCCTTTCACCACGAACTCGACCCATCCCGGCTGAGAATCCTGCCTTGATACCCGGCAACTGGTCGATGCGCGGCGCATCGCCAGGTGCTGATCCTCGACCGTCACCACGGCTCCGATGCCGGTCCGCTGAGCTGGGCCTTGGATGGACAAGTCGCCCTTGCGGTCCACCTCGATGGTCGACCGTTCCCCCTGCCTCCACCCGTGCGCTTCTTCTCGCGGCAGCGCGTGCCAGTACGCGACCGTCTGCTGCACGTGCGCGAGAAAGTCACGAAAAAGATGCAAGTATTTCCGTGAAGTCCGGTAGTCGGGGTGCGTCAGCATGAATGCCATCCCGCTGTGCGGAGCGATGTATTCCAGCTTGTGATGCCAGTTACAGACACCTTCTTTGCCCAGCGCGACATACAGCGTGTGATCCTGCGGCAGCGTGTAGGGCAGCTCGACAAATATTCCGCAGACCAGCGGCGAGATGCTTTCCACGCCCCCGGGCATCGCCTGATAGGGATTTGTGTCGAAACAGGAAGCGTCATGTTCAATCTCGAGTTGTTGCAGCCACTCAAGGTTGCGGTGAACCCTCGGCGAGCGAAACCCTACCGCCCCGTACTGCTGCAGGGCCCGGTTGATGGCCTGGGCACGCCGCTCGAAGATGGTCTTGAGCAGATACAGCTTGCCGTCGTGGTTGTAACCGTGAATGCCGATCTCGCAAGCTGCTGATAGGAGTTTTGACGTCAGCCTTCGCCTATCTTGAAGCGCACGGTCGACGGGGATGGACTGGGATGAGGATGGCCGAAGTTTCGGAGAGCTGTCAAATCGACGGCCAGTACGGTTGCCGGGACGGTTCTGGCACCGGCTGTCGAGTGCTGGGCAGCCGGTGCCAGGGCGGGCAGCCGGGTCGTGGTCTGGCCCCGTCGCCAGGGCACGCGTCACGGAGCGGGCCGGTTGACCCAAGGCACGGCGATGGACCCAATCTGATTGGCGTTTTGACGTCAGCGGCCTCTCCCGCTCGGCTCGAATCGCAGCCCCGGCCCGGTCGCGATGGCGAACCTGCTGGGCGATCTGTGGCAGGCGGGCGAACCGAACTGGAATGCGGCGCTCCCCGATCCGGCGATCAAGCTGCGTCTTTACGGCGAGCGCGACGCGAAGCCGGGCCGCAAGATGGGACATTTCACGGCGCTCGCGAACACGCCGGAGGAGGAGGCGCGGACGGCGATCGCAGCCCGCCCCGCGCTCCTGCGGCAGTGACGGAAGCCCCCCGTCGGATCGTGGCCGTCGCTTACGGAGTTGGCACGAGTTCCCAGCGATGCTTCGCCGGCCAGGCCGCTTCGCGAATCTTCGCGTCCGCCTCCTCGACCTTCTTGCCGAGCGCGGCAAGCTCCGTCTTCAGCGCCGCATCCGCCCCGGCGGCGTGCGCCCGCTGCGAAAGCCCGCGGAACTGCGAGACCAGCGTCTCCTTCGCGGCGACCGCCTGCAGGATCGCCCGGCTCTGCGCCAGGGCCGGGGAGACCTGGCCGATCTTCGTGCCCGGGGCGTGCGCCATGTAGGTGACGTTCACGCCCTGCGCCCACAGGTCGGCCGAGAGTCCGACGGGGAGCGTGACGCCATCGAGCTTCAGGCTGTGGAGTCCCGGCTGGAGTCCCTTGACGGTCAGGGTCCAACGGCTGAGGTCGGCGACGGTCGGCAGCAGGGCCATCGCGTCCGTCGTTGCGTCGGGGATCGGGAACGGCAGCCGCTCGTCCAGCCGGTCGAAGGCGACGCCGTTCGCCGTCGCCCGCACGCCGTCCACCTGGCAGCCCTCGGCTTCGGCGACCGTCCCCTTCGCATCGACCGTCGCGCTGCTGACGAAGCCGTCCGCCCCCAGCGCGTGCAGCAATGCCGCCGCCATCAGCAGTTGTCCGTTCGGTCCCGGATGGACGGGATCGCCCTGCATCGAGACCAGCTTCCGCGAGTTCTTCGCCTGGGCGGCCAGAAACGCTCGCAGATGTTCGACGCCGACCGTCTTTTCATTCCGCGCCAGCGTGCCGATCGTCGCCAGCGAACTCGCCAGCGTTTCGTTCGGCTTGTTCTGCCCCCACACGTCGACGAGCGCGTGGAACTGATCGGCGTAGGGCAGCTTGCGTTCGACGCAGAAGTCCTGGAGCGCGGCGGCGTATTCGTGCAGCCGTTGGTTGCGGCCGGCGAGATTCGCCATCAGGGTGCCGTCGTTCACGGGGCTGGCGGCGAGGATCACGGGGCGGGCGCCGATCGAGCCGATGCGCTCGACCATCGTCCCCATGTTGGCGACGAACTTGTCGGTCGCCGTGCCTCCCGAATCGTTCATCCCCAGTTCGACGGAGACAACGGTCGGCTTCCAGGCGGCGACGTCGTAGTCGAAGCGGGCGAGCGTGCTGGGGATGGTGTGTCCGCCGACGCCGGAATTGCGGAAGGCGAAGTTGAGCTGCGGATAGCGGGCGTAGCAGAACGCCTCGAAGTAGTTGGAGTGCAGATGCTGGGCGGTGATGCTGTCCCCCACCATGACCCACACGTCGTCGTCACGGAGCGGAAAACGCCGCCTGCGCGGTTCCCGCCGCGACGACCGTCCCCACGCACCACGCCAGCGCGAACGCAACCGAACCGAGCGAGCGTCGCATGATGTTCCCTTCGGCCAGAGGGCGATCGGAAAAGGTGTCCGGTACCGTTTGGAGGGACCAGGCAAAGTTGCCTCGGGACTGTGTGTCCTTTCGGGGCAATACGCGTTGCCTGTCCTTATGTTCCGTGTCCCTTTGTTCCGTCTCGTGTCCATTTGCTCCGTCACGGCAGTTCGGCGATGAGGGTGGCGGCGGTGGCGTCCCCGACGCCGGGGACGCTCTTGAGGAGCTCGGCGCGTTGTCGCCAGTCGTCGTGGGATTCGACGAGGCGGAGGATCTCCTTGTCGACACGTTGGAGGTCTTTGTCGATGGTCTCGATGAAGTGTCGGAGGCTTTTCCAGACCTGTGGGCTGACGCACAACGTCAGCCGGTTGGACTCGGCGGTGCGGTGCTGGACGAGCTGCCGCCGGCGGGTGACGAGTTCGTCGAGCTGGGCCTGTTTTTCCTGGCTTTGGGCGACAGGCCGGGGCTGGACGTGCTGGGCGAAGCGGGCGATGACCGCGGCATCGAGGCGGTCGGTCTTGGCGAGCAGACCGAGGGCCTTGGCGTAGTCTCGGACCTGTCTGGGGTTGACGACGGCGACCGCGTGCCCCGCGGCGACCAGGTCGGCGACGAGCGGCTGTTCGTAGCGTCCGGTGGCCTCGACGACGATCAGGCAGGTTCCCGGGGCGGGCATCCTGGCCAGGAGGGTGGGCCGTTGGCTGGGCGCGTTGTCACAGCGAAAGGCCGGACCATCGAGGACGTGGACGTCGAGGTGGTCCTTGGAGACATCGATGCCGACAAACCGAGAGATGGTGTCCATGTTGAACAAGTCCCTTCCTTGCGAGTGCGAACTAGTTCTGCCCGAAGGCGAACGGCTCCGGCGGCTGTTCGGGCTGGTTTCAACAGGCCGGCGACGATCCCGCTCCCCGATGGACTGCGGAGTCCCAGGGCAGATCGATCTGCCGCCGGCCGCCTTGGCGGGGACGGCGGAGCGTAGCGAAGCAGGCCCCGCCCAGGCGTGTACCATCTGAGCCGCTGCCGTACCTTTTTTCAAGAACCAAGGGCGAGGCTTTCCTGGGAGGGCGAGGCTCCTGCCGAGCCGGTGCGTTGCGCGGGTTCTCGGCTCGGCGGGAGCCTCGCCCTCCCGGAAATACGAAACCCGACTTCAACGCCATGCCTGCCCACCACTCCCAGGCAGGCACGTACGGACAGTTGGCCGGATGAGCGCGTTGACGCGGCTCGGCCAGCCACGTCACCGGTGATCGAGGCCTGGACGCGGGTTGCAGCAGAAAAAGGAAACCGATATGAACAGCCAGTCGCGCTGACCCGGATTATTCATGAGCCGCAAGCGCGCTAGCGTCCGGTTTTGGTGGAATTGGGGAGAACCGGACGCTAGCGCGTGCCGGCTGATGTGCGCGGTGTTTCTGGGAAGATAGCCACAACCTGTTTCTCTGCTTCACCTTGCAACTTTACTCGTCAGGTTGATGAATCATCCGGGCTGAGGGGTGGCCGCACCCCAAGGGGTCACACCCCAAGGGGTCAGGCACATTTTTCGGCGGCAGCGTCGCACGACGACGAGCGGTCTTGCCGCCGAAGGAAGAACCAGCACCGGATGACGCACCGGTGACGGATCAGGACGCCCCCGCGGAGGACGCGCCGGCGACCGCGGAGCCGCCGACCACGGACGAAACGCCGGTCTCCGATGACGAGGCCGGGGCCCCTGACACGGCCGCGGAGACAGCCGGCGCGGCGGATGGCCCGTGACGAGCGCCGCCGGACCAGGAAATATTGACGCCAGCCCCCGGCTGGATTCGCGCAGCCCGCTCACGCCCCCCACGTCGCCCATGGACGAAGGACTCCGCCAGCAGAAAGAACAGCAACTCGCCGAGCTGCGGCAGCGCGTCGCCGAGCTGGAGCGCGAGCTGCAGTCTCCCTCGGCCAAGGGCTATGCGGCACAAGGCTACTACGCCGCCTATTACGCCACGACTGGCGCATTTCTCGGCATGTTCGCTGCGATCACCAGCCTGCTGTTCAACGTGGTCGGCTCGGTCCTCGTGGGCCAGCACCCGCTGGAGCTGATCCGCGTCTACCTGACGTTTCCGCTGGGCGAACCGGCGCGGCAGCTGGAAACGGGCATCGCCCTGGTCACCGGCTGCTGCCTCTACATTGCCACCGGGATGTTGCTGGGCGTCCCCGTCCAGATGGCGATCGCCCGCTTCGCCCCGCGGGGCGGATTGGGCCAGCGGCTGGCGGTGGCCAGCGTGTTGGGGCTGGTGATCTGGGTCGTGAATTTCTATTTCCTGCTGTCCTGGCTGCAGCCGTGGCTGATCGGCGGCAACTGGATTACCGATCCCGCGATTCTGCCGCCCTGGGTCGCGATTCTGACGCACCTGGTTTTCACCTGGACGATGGCCGTGATGTACCCCTGGGGTGAATATCGACCCCATCGCCTGCAATCGGAGCGATCATGAGCGTGGCCGCTGATTCCCCGAACTTGCCGCGCCAGCCAGAGCTGGTGATGGAGCGCCTCGTCGCGGCCTGCTTTGTCGCGGCCCTGGCCTGCCTGGCGATCTCGATGCTGGGCGGTCTGCTCGTGGCGCTGCAGCGGGTCCACTGGAATCCGCTGGACGGGATCGAGCTGCTGGCCCCGGGACGCTGGCGGATGATCCACACCAACGCCAGCGCGTATCCGCGAGGTCGAGTTTGTCGGCCGAAAAATGGACCAGTCCCCGAGGCGTGAACGGTTACTCGTACTCGAAAGAAGCGCCGTGACAGAACGCACTTTCGATCACGAACGACTCGACGTCTATCGTCTCTCGATCGAATCGAGGAACGAATCGAGTACGAGTACGAGTACCGCGATGCTGAGTACGAGTACGATGCTCCCGACGAACGAGAGGCTACAGCAGTGGGGCGAGGCTCCCGCCGAGCCGAGAACGCACGCAACGCTCCGGCTCGGCGGGAGCTTCGCCCTCCCGGACATCTTGCAACTCGCTTTGGCGCGTGCCGGCCCGCCCTTTCCTCCCAGGATCATGTGCGGCTCTTTCGCTCGGCACGCCGGCGGAAGTGGGTACCTGAACCCCTTCCATCGGCCCAGACATCGTCAGGTTGACGGTATGCCCTGGGCGGGGCGAGCCGCTTCACGCGCCCGCGGGATACCTTTTTTTTGCGGATATAGCCCATGGTCCGCCGGCAAACGCCGCCCGCAGACTGCGGCGGCCAGCAGGTTGGGCCCTGGCATGCGTTGGCCGGGCGTAACCGTTCACAGCCCGGTGGAGGATTTTGCCTGATTCCAGGGGGTCAGGTCCATGTTTTCGGCCCGCCCGTATCTGCGAGGTCGAGTTTGTCGGCCGAAAAATGGACCAGACCCCGAGGCGTGAACGGTTACTGCCGGGCCGCAAGGATCGTCAGCGGGCGGTTCCCATCGGCCGTGGTTGCGATCAGTCGGAACGGTGGCGACAATCGGCGTCGTGGTCGGACGACGACCGGATTGACCCGCCACCGTGGATCGAGCCGCACCCCTGCCATGGACCGAGCCCCTGCGATCGCCCGTTGCCTGCTGATAACCGTCGCGCTCGCCTTGCTCGGACTGGCGGCCGGGGAATGTCGCGCCGCCGAGCCGCGCCCGAACGTGTTGTTCATTCTCTGCGACGACCTGCGCTGGGACGCGCTCGGCTGTACCGGCAGTCCCGTGGTCAGGACGCCGCACATCGACCGGCTGGCGGCCGAGGGGCTGCTCTTTCGCAACGCCTTCTGCACGACTTCGCTCTGTTCACCCAGCCGCGCCTCGATCCTGAGCGGGCTGTACGCGCATGCCCACGGCGTGCTGAACAATTTCACCGAGTTCCCCGCCCAGCTGCCGAGCTTTCCGCGGCGGCTCCACGAGGCCGGCTACACCACGGCCTACGTCGGCAAGTGGCACATGGGCGAGGACAACGATGAGAAGCGGCCGGGGTTCGACTACTTCGTGACGCACAAGGGCCAGGGAAAGTACTTCGACACCGAGTTCAACCTGGACGGCCGCGAGCGCAAGGTCCTGCCCGGCTACTACACCCGCGTAGTAACCGACCTTGCCGCGCAGTGGCTGCGGCAACAGCAGCCGGACAGACCGTGGCTGCTGATGCTGGGCCACAAGGCCCCGCACAGCTTCTACATCCCCGAGGAAAAGTACGCGCACACGTTCGACAACGTCTCCGTGCCCTACCCGGCGACCGCCTTCCAACTGGATGACAAGCCCGCATGGATCAAGCAGCGGCTGGCCACGTGGCATGGCATCTACGGTCCACTGTTCGATTGGAGGAAGAATTTTCCCGACGACTCGCCGGAGGCGGTGAAGGACTTCGAGGCGATGACCCGGGCCTACTGGGGGACGATCCTCTCGATCGACGATAGCCTGGGTCAGCTGCTGGGTGTGCTGGAAGGGATGCAGCAGCTGGACAACACGGTGATCGTCTTCATGGGCGACAACGGACTCTTGAACGGCGAGCACGGCATGGTCGACAAGCGGACGATGCACGAGCCCAGCATCCGCATTCCGCTGCTGGTCCGTTATCCCAGGGCCTTCGCTCGGCCGCGGGTGATCGAGGCCCAGGTGCTGACGCACGATCTGGCGCCCACGATCCTGGAGCTTTGCGGTGCCCCGCCGCTGGCGGACATCCACGGCGCCTCGCTGGTCCGCCTGGGCCAGGAAGGCAGCGATCGCAACTGGCGCCGGGCGTGGTATTACGCCTACAACTACGAGCGGCAGTTTCCCTACACGCCAAATGTCCGGGGGGTTCGCACCGACCACTGGAAATACATTCACTATCCGCACGGTGACGGCGGGCCCGACCGGCACCTGGCCGAACTGTACGACCTGCGCAACGACCCCGGCGAAACGCGGAACCTGATCCAGGACGCCACCCTGGCCAGCGAGCGGGAGGAACTCGCGCGGCAGTTGCGCCAGCTGATGCAGGCCGCCGGGGCGCTGCCCGATCGGATGCCGCTCGACGCCGGGATTCAGTCGCAGCTGCCCGATCCCAAGATCCGCTGAGCGACCGTCCGGCGGTAGATGCGGTAGGTCTTGTATCGCTCGCCGCCCACCCGCTCGATCGTGCGATTGATCAGCGTGTTGCTGGCGAGCGTCCAGCTGAGTTCAGCCCCGGTGTAGCCCAGGACGTTCTTGCCGCGATCCAGGGTGTGCAAGACGAGCATCTCGGCGACCCCGCGGCGGCGGTAGCCATCCACGACGCCCAGCAGGGCCATCCGCGCGGTCTTCACGCGCGGCAAGCGCCACAGCAGGGAGAGCAGGCCCAGGGGCAACCCCCACCGGGTCAGCCGGCCGCCGAGCGGCCGGATCGCCTCGTTGAAGTCGGGCACCGTGACGCACAGGCCGACCGGACGCCCCCGCACCTCGGCGATCAGCATCAGTTCGGTCCGCCCCAGCCGCATCAGGTCGGCCGCCAGGCACTCGAACTCGGCGTCGGTCATCGGCACAAAACCCCAGTTCCTCTGCCAGGCCTGGTTGTAGAGGGTCTTGCACAACTCCATCTCGCTGCGCACCCGGCGGCGGTCGATCGGACGGACGGTGATCTCGAAGCGGGCGGCCAGCGCGCCGAGCTTGTCGCGCCAGCGGGTCACCATATCGCACGAGTCGTTGAACCACCACGCATACAGGTCCATGACCGGGCGCATGCCGGCCGACTCCAGCAACCGCGCGTAGTAGCGCGGGTGGTGATTCATCATCGCCCGGGGCGGGGTCTGGAACCCGTCCACCAACAGTCCGATCGGGTAGTTCGTGGAGTAGTCGATCGGTCCGAACATCTCCGCGCGGCCTCGGCGGCGGAGCCAGGCGGCCGCGGCGTCCAGGAGCGCGGCGGCGGTCGGTTGGTCGTCCAGCGCCTCGAACATCCCGAAACAGCCGACATTGGCCTGCTGCTGGGCGTTGAACCGCGGATCGTCGCTGACCAGGATCCGGCCCACGGGCTGGCCGCGGCGCCACGCCAGGAACTCCTGGGCCGCGCCGTGGCGGCGAAAGGGGTGCCCCGGGTCGATGAACTGGGTGACCTTGTATTTCAGCGGCGGCACCCAGGCGGGATCGTCCCGATAGATTTGCCAGGGAAGATCGATGAATGCCCGGCGATCCGCCACGCTGCGCAGCGGCGCGACATGCACCGCGTCGGCCGACGGGGCGAGCGGTCCGGGCAGGTCCAGCGGTCCGGGCAGGTCCAGCGGTCCGCCGCGCGGTCGCGAGCCGCGTGACGACACCGCCGACACGCCCCCCTTGCCTTCGCGGGCCGGGCCGTCCACCGCCGGTTCGGGTCCCCGCAGATGATCGACGTGCAAACCGGTCACCTGCCTCACTCCGACGGAATCACGCGTCTTCCACGGTCCGTCCTGATTGTATCTCACCGGCCCCCCAGCCGGACCAACCGGTCCGACCGCGCCGGTCGATTGTACCGGTCATCCGAAGGCCGGCCCGCGCAGGCTCCCGTCTGCGTATTCGGCTGGTTAGCGGTGCCGAATGAGGGGCTTTACCGAATTTCGTGTCGCAGGGCGACATACAGCGCACTTTCACCGTGATTCCACACCAACTGGAAGCCTGTGTCACAAATGAAACCGGTCTGCACGGACGAGCGTGCTGTCCATTTCAAATGTTCGGGTTCGGCACATCAGCCGGAGGGCGCTAGCCCCCGGTCTTTCCCGGATGGTAACCGTTCACAACCCGGTGGAGGATTTTCCCTGATCCCAGTGTGATTCCAGGGGGTCAGGTCCATGTTTTCGGCCAGCGCGTATCCGCGAGGTCGAGTTGATCGGCCGAAAAATGGGGACTGTCCCAATTTTTGTGGCATGGATGCCAGAAAAATGGGACTGTCCCCTTCCGCAGAGCCATTGACACAAAAATCCGTACAGGCCCGAAAAATGGACCAGACCCCGGCCAGTGAACGGTTGCCCCGGATGAACCGCGGGCTAGCGCCCCGCGGCCGAACCGAAAATTCAACTTGGACCATGCACGAGCGTGAGGGCGCCCGAAGGGTTTGTGAGCTAGGCTTCCGGTAAGCTCGTCGTTCGTCACGAGTTGGCAGTCGAGCCAAGGGCATGTGGACGTAACCGTTCAGGGGGCGGGGTCTGGTCCATTTTTTGGCTGTAAAGCTCTGCCAGACCCAAACGCGCTGGCCGAAAACATGGACCTGACCCCCTGGAATCGCCCACCCGGGGTGTGAACGGTTACAGTGTGGACAGACCCGCTACCTGGCAGGCGACCGATGTACAACCAATCTGGAGCCGCGGCTGCCGCCCGGGGGCGCGCACGTTCCCGGCTCGGCCGGGAGATGCCGCGGCGCGGGAACGTGGTGCTGGTCGCGGTGTCGCTGGTGGTCGTGCTGTGCATCGTGGCGGCGCTGGCCGTCGATGTCGGCTACGTGCTGGTGGCCCGCAATCAACTGCAGAACGCCGCGGACGCCGCCGCCCTGGCCGCCGCGGACCAGCTGCTGGACGACCGCAAACTGCAGGGCGGCGGTGGGCTGGACGACGTGCTCGACGAAGCACGGGCCGCGGCGGACCAGTACGCCGGCGCCAACCTGGTCCTGCAGTCCCCGCCCACGCTGGACCTGAACTACGACAACGACGCCGACGGCGACGTTCAGCTGGGACGGCTGGCCGAGGACGGCCAGCTGGTGCTGGTCGGCAGCGGACAGCACTTCAACGCCGTGCAGGTGCGCGCCCAGCGCACGCAGACTCGCAATGGCCAGGTCCCGCTGTTTTTCGCCCGCATCCTGGGATTCAGCGGCACGGACGTGGTGACCACGGCCACGGCCGCCTTCTCCGACGGCGTCGTCGGCTTCCGGCCCAACGCCGAGACGGGCCACGCCACGTTGATCCCGTTCTCCATCCACCAGGATGACTGGCTGGCATTGCTCGCCGGCAGCGGCCTGGATGACTGGAGCTACGACCCGGACACGCGGCAGGTCGAAAGCGGTGCCGACGACGTGAGGGAACTGACGCTGTTTCCGGGAGACGAATACGCACCGGGCAATTTCGGGGCCCTCCGCATCGGGCCGGAAGGGTACGGCAACAGCGAACTAGAGACGCAGATTCGCCAGGGCGTGAGCCCGGCGGACCTGGCCTGCTACGGGGGTGAACTGCGGCTTGATCCAGACACCCTGACGCTGACGCTCACCGGTGACACGGGACTGACCACGGGACACGCCGAGGCCGCCCAGGAGATCATCGGCAAACCGGTGTCGATGCCGATCCACAACCAGATCGTGGGCGTTGGCGTCAACGCGACGTACACCATCGTGGGATTCGCCGGGGTGCGGATCGTCGCGGTGAACGCCACGGGCTCGGACAAGCAGATTCGCATTCAGCCTGCGATCGTTGTGGACGACGCGGCGGTGACCGGCAGCGGGGGAGTCGGCGGCCACATCTACCGCCCCGTGCGCCTGGTACATTAGCGCAACCCGGCGGCCCGGCACGGGGATTCAGGGTCTGAACGGTTACGTGTCCGTGGGTCCAGCCGGCTGTGCTGGCCGGCCAGCCTTCACAGGTCGGGGGCGTAACCGTTCACGGGGTCGACGCCATATCTGCTGCACCCGAAGGGGTCAGGCACATTTTTCGGCGGCAGCGTCCCACGCACGCCGAGCGGTCTTCCCGCCGAAAAATGAGCCAGACCCCGGCCCGTGAACGGTTACGTCCGGGGCTGCTACACTTTTCGGCCGAACAACGCCGCCATCCCCGCACTCCCAGGCGAAAAACATGGAGCTGACCACCTCGCATCCCGGTACCGTTTCAACCAGGGCGTGAACGGTTACGCTGGCCGCCGTCTGCGGACGGATGTACCGCTTCGAGGTACTCGGCCAGCGCCTGGCGCCAGTCGGGCAGCTCGGGACCACCCAGGGCCTGGTAGCGCGCGGTATCCAGCACGCTGTAGCGCGGGCGGGCGGCCCGCGCCCCGAACTGCTCGGTGGTGATCGGCTCGACCGCCACCCGCATCCCGGCCTGGCGGAAGATCTCGCCGGCAAACTCGCACCACGTGGCCTGTCCCGCGTTGACGACGTGCCAGGTGCCGACCTGGGCGCTGCGCAGCAGGAACAATGTGGCCCGGGCGACGTGGGCTACGAAACTGGGGGTGCAGTGCTGGTCGTGGACCACCCGCAGCCGATCCCGCTCGCGGCCCAGACGGAGCATCGTTTCGACGAAGTTGTTCCCGCGGGGCGAGGCGCCGTACAGGCCGCAGGTGCGGATGACCAGGTGCCGCGGCCAGCGTGCCGCCTGCTGTTCGCCGGCCAGCTTGCTCCGCGCGTAGACCCCCTGCGGCCCCGGCGGGTCCTGCTCGCGATATGGCGTGCGGCGCTGCGCGTCCGCGCCGAACACGTAGTCGGTGCTGATCTGGACCAAGGGGCAGTCCAGCTGGCGGCAGACGTCCGCCAGGTCTCCCACGGCATCGGCGTTGATCCGCTGGCAGACGGCCGGCTCGTCCTCCGCGCGATCGACCAGCGTGTAGGCCGCGCAGTTGACAACCGCCGCGGGCCGCAAGCGGCACAGGCACGCGCGGATCATCTCGGGCTGTGCGATGTCCAGCTGGGACCGGTCCAGCCCGACCGCCTCGGCGCCCAGCTGCCGGCGGAACTCGCGTCCCAGTTGGCCGTCGGCCCCCGTGATGGCGATCGTCATCGCGAATTCCTTCTGCTGGATCGGGTGCCGCCCAACGGTTCCGGCGCCGCCGTCACCGTTCACAGGCCGGGGTCTGGCTCATTTTTCGGCGGGAAGACCCCTCGCCGTCGTGGCACGCTGCCGCCGAAAAATGTGCCTGACCCCCTGGCGTGCAGCAGGTCTGGCGTCCACGGCGTGAACGGTTACGACCAGGCGTAGCACGTCTACTTAGGCGCTGTTAAACAATAAGCTACCGAAATCACTCATTAGCCCATTAGCCGCAGGGCGCTAGCCCACGGTTGGAGCACGAAAACCGCGGGCTAGCGCCCGGCGGCTGATCCAAGACACCGGTAGGTAACCGGTAGGTAATTGTCTTACAGCGCCTAAGCCTACACGCGTCACCGTTCACAGGCCGGGGTCTGGCTCATTTTTCGGCGGGAAGACCCCTCGCCGTCGTGGCACGCTGCCGCCGAAAAATGTGCCTGACCCCCTGGCCTGCAGCAGGTCTGGCGACCAGGGCGTGAACGGCTACCTACAAGCTATACTATCCTCACGCGGCCTTACCGCAACGCCGGAACGACGGGCTGGGCCGCGGGGTTGTCCCTTGGGAATTGCCGGCATGGCCGCGGCCCTACCCGCCGACGCAAAGATCTTCGTGGCCGGCCATCGTGGACTGGTCGGGTCCGCGATCGTGCGCCGCTTGCACGAGGAGGGCTATCGCCGGATTCTCACGGCCGATCGCCGCCAGGTCGACCTGCGGGACCAGGCCGCCGTGCATGGGTGGTTCGCCGAGCAGCGACCGCAGTTCGTCTTGCTGGCCGCCGGAACGGTGGGCGGAATCCAGGCCAACTCGACGCGGCCCGCGGAATTCCTCTACGACAACCTCCTGATCCACGCCAACGTGGTGCACGCCAGTTACCTGGGCGGCGTCCAGCGGCTGCTGTACCTGGGCAGCTCCTGCATCTACCCCCGCGACTGCCCGCAACCGATCCGCGAACAGTACCTGCTCACCGGTCCCCTCGAGCCGACGAACGAGGCGTACGCGATCGCCAAGATTTCCGGCATCCGGCTCTGCCAGGCCTATCGCCGCCAATACGGTTGCGACTTCATCTCGGCGATGCCGACGAACCTCTACGGGCCGGGCGACAATTTCGACCTGGAATCCTCGCACGTGGTCCCGGCGCTGATCCGCAAGTTCGACGAGGCCCGCCGGGCGGGTGCCCCGACCGTCACGATTTGGGGCAGTGGCACGCCGCGGCGCGAGTTCCTCTACGTGGACGACCTGGCCGACGCCTGCCTGTACCTGATGCGCAACTACGACGACGCCGAGCAGATCAACGTGGGCACGGGCGAGGACTTGAGCATCCGGGAGCTGGCCGAGTTGATCCGCGAGGTGGTCTATCCCGAGGCGCGGATCACGTTCGACACCAGCCGGCCGGACGGCACGCCCCGCAAGCTGCTGGACGTCAGCCGCCTGCACCGCCTGGGCTGGCGGCACCGCGTCGGGCTGCGGGACGGCATCCGCGCCACGTACCGCTGGTACCTGGCCCAGCCGGCGGGCGGCCGGCCCGACCGCGCGTCGGCGGGCACCCCGGCCGTCGTCGCGGAGGAAGGAGCCCACCCGTGAACGCCGCCGCGCCCGCCAACCGGTTTCCACCCCGCCTGGACCGGCGCGCCCTGATCACCGGCATCACCGGCCAGGACGGGTCGTACCTGGCCGAGCTGCTGCTGGCCAAGGGCTACGAGGTGTACGGGCTCGTGCGGAGGTCCTCCTCGTTCAACACGGGGCGGATCGATCATATCTACCAGGATCCGCATGAGCCCGACGTGCGGCTGCGCCTGGTGTACGGCGACCTGTGCGACGCGTCGTCGCTGAACCAGGTGCTCAAGACGATCCGGCCGCACGAGGTCTACAACCTGGGCGCCCAGTCGCACGTGAAGGTCTCCTTCGACATTCCGGAATACACGGGCGATGTCTCGGGGCTGGGGACCGTGCGCCTGCTGGAGGCGATCCGCGAGCTGGGCCTGACCACGCGGTTCTACCAGGCCTCTTCGTCGGAGGTCTACGGCCGGGTGCTCGAATCGCCGCAGACCGAGACGACGCCGTTTTATCCCCGCAGCCCCTACGCGGCGGCCAAGGCCTACGCGCTGTACATCACGCGGAACTACCGCGAGGCCTACGGGATGTTCGCGGTCAACGGCATCCTGTTCAACCACGAATCGCCCCGCCGCGGCGAGACGTTCGTCACCCGCAAGATCACGCGGGCCGTGGCCGCGATCGTGCACGGCAGCCAGCAGCGGCTGTACCTGGGGAACCTCGACGCGCGGCGGGACTGGGGGTTCGCGGGCGATTTCGTCGAGGCGATGTGGCGGATGCTGCAGGCGGAGCGGCCCGACGATTACGTGATCGCCACCGGCGAGAACCACTCGGTGCGCGAGTTCTGCCAGTTGGCCTTCGCCGCCGCCGATCTGCCGCTCCGCTGGCAGGGACACGGGCTCCAGGAGCAAGGGCTGGGACCGGACGGTCAAGTGCGGGTGGTCATCGACCCGGGTTACTTCCGGCCCGCCGAGGTCGACAACCTGCTGGGCGACGCGCGCAAGGCACGGGCGGAACTGGGATGGGAGCCCAGGACCAGCTTCCAGGAGCTGGTCCAGATGATGGTCGCGGCCGATTGCCAGGCGCTCCAGGCCGGCGCCTCGCGGCGCTCGCCCGCCTGAGGACTCGCGGCCGCGACAGCGGCCGATGTCGGCACGGTCGGGTTTCAAACGTCGGGTCTCGAACGTCGGGTCTCGAACGTCGGGTCTCGAACGTCGGGTCTCGAACGTCGGGTCTCGAACGTCGGGTCTCG
>Ga0114938_1000376_pt1 | contig 34698 bp, 27 predicted proteins | sample AshMeaBigSpring_FD_88675 | JGI IMG/M metagenome (GOLD analysis project Ga0114938, IMG submission 88675) | Groundwater microbial communities from Big Spring, Nevada to study Microbial Dark Matter (Phase II) - Ash Meadows Big Spring | ecosystem: Environmental > Aquatic > Deep subsurface >... | reverse complement strand
GTCGACGGTGAACTGCCATGTTTCATCGACGTTCAGGCGGTTGTCGCTGTCGGTGTCGCTGACGTTGAAGTTTCCGGACTTGATCGGTGCGGCCACACCGGCAACGTCGTCCGTGACGGTGACGTTCTCGACCCAACTGTTCTCGGTGCACCACGCGGGGTCAGGGTGCGCTGGGCAATCGGTGACGTTGGTGACGTTGAAGGTGAACGTCACGGTCTGGCCTACCCGGTCCGAACCAGGGCCGCTCTTGACAACGTCGAGGACGGGCGCCGTTGTAACGTCGACGAAGGCGGTTACGGTCGGCGGGATGAGCGGCACGCTCTCACCGAGGACATCCGTTGCGACTGCAAACGCAGTGTTCGTCGTTGGTGTGTTCACCGCCGCCGAGCACGTGAATAGCCACGTCTCCCCGATCGCCATGACGCCGTCGGCGCCGGTGTCGCCGTCGTTGTATCCGTCGAAGTCGGCGTCGACCGGGTCGACGGTCGGGCAGTGGTCGTCGGTGACCGTGACGTTGCTCATCTCATGGTCGAGCTCGCAAATGATGTCACCGGCGGCGCACACACTGACATTGGTGACCCCGAAGTCGTAGGTCACCACCGTGCCGGGATCGACCACCGTGACGGACGGGGTCTTCGTGATGGCCAGCCGCATGTCGCGGACCCGGACCTCGGACGAGCCGCTGCCCGAAGCAGGTCCACCCGGCCCGTCTGCATTCACCGTGACGGTGTTCAGCGTCGTCGCAGTGAGGGTCGTCATGCACTCGTAAAACCAGCTCTCGCCCGCCTCCAGCACGAGGTCGCCGTCATCGCCGGTCGGACCGGTGAGCGGTGAGCATGTGTCGTCGCTTATGTTGACGACGCTGAAGTCGAAGTCGCCGGAGTTGTAGACGATGATCGTGTAGGTCACGAGCCCGTCGGGGAAGATCAGCGACCCGTCGTTGATCTTGGCCACCGTAAGGGCAGGCGTGAGCACGTTGACGTAGGCGTCGTCGGCCGCCGTCCACGTCTTGCCCAGCGAGTCGACGGCGGTGACCTCTGCGATGTTCGTTGTGTCGTTGTTGAGCGGCGACGTCGAACATGTATAGGTCCACGTCTCGCCCACGTCGAGGATTCCGTTCACCGTCCCCGACTCGATGGGGGTGGACAGCGGCGAGCACATGTCATCTGACACGGCCACGGAGGTGAACGTGTCGTTCCCGGTGTTCTCCACCACGATCGTGTAGGTGACCGTCCCGCCGAGGGTGACGACGGTTGGCGACGCCGTCTTGGTGAGCGTCAGCGCCGGCTCGATCACTGTGACCGTCTCCGTGTCACTGTCCGTGACGTCGACGCCGCCACGGTCGGTGCCGCTGGCGGTGGCGACGTTGGTCGTGGTTACGGTGAGCGCCGTCGTGCACGAGTACAGCCAGGTCTCCCCAACTTCGAGCGTGCCATCGCCGTCGTCACCCGCGTTTGGACCACTCAACGGGGAACACACGTCGTCGGTGACGAATACCCCGGTCAAGGCCTCAATCGTCCCGCCGGCGATGGTGACCGCATACGTGTAGACGACGGTCTCGTTCGGGCGGATGATCGACCGGTCGACGGTCTTGACGACCTCGATCCCAGAGACGATAACCTCGATTGTGGCGTCGTCCGTGTCGCTCACCGGGGCGCCCTCACCCGTCCCCGCAGTCACCGGGTCACCCGAAACGACTGCGGTGTTGACGAACGTCGGGCTGGTGGCCGGCGGCGTCGCCGTGCACTCGTAGACCCAGACCTCGGTGAGCTGGAGGATGCCATCGCCGTCGTCGCCGGAGATGAGGGTCGGGGCGCACCCGGACACGCCTGGATCGGAGATCGTGACGTTCTCCAGCGGGTCGTTGCCAGTGTTCTCCACGGTGAACGTGTAGGTGACGGTTTCGCCTGCGGCGATCGCCAGCGGGTCGACATCCTTCTGCAGCGTCAGCAGCGGCACGACCCGCTCGATGGTGGCCACGGCTTCGCTTGGTTCAGGTTGCTCATCGCTTGTTGTCTGCGCCAAGTTGGCGAGTTCCCTGGGGAAAGCACCCGTCGCCGGGTCTGCCGGGGCATCGACCGTCGCTGTCACCGTTGCGGTGATGGTGCCCCCCGGCGGGAGGGTGATGGCGTCCGCCGCGGTGACGACGTTCGGGTTCGCCGTCGTGGTGAACGTGTCAAGGCAGGAGATGACCATGTTGTCGACGAGCAGGTCGTCGGCTCCGTCGTTACTGGCACCGGTCTTCACACCGAGACCACCGCCAACGATGAACAACGCCGGGAACATGACATCGTCGAACGTCACCGAGAACCGCGTGAACGTTGCAGTGGCGGCGGTAAACGGGATGTTTGCCACCTCGACCCAGGTGCCACCACTGTTGATCCCGCCGACACTGAACGTCTCCGTCACGGCGTCGTTGTCGGTGGCGAACACCCTCCAATCGAAGGCGATCGTGCACTGCCCACGTGTCGAGTAGCTGGCGGGGAAGTAGATGCCCTGGTTGGAGTTGTCCATACCGACGGCACAGTCGCCAGGTGTGTCGCAGTCGCCGAAGTCGCCTGGTGTCCGTGAGCGCACCTCCTGGGCGTCCTTGTCGCCGTTGTCGCCGAACTCGGCCCACCCGTAGTTCCACAGCGCGTTTTCCCAGAACTCGAAGTTGTCTTCCAAGGTGCCGACCGTGGCCCCCCCGCCATCGAGCGAGGTGATCACCAGATTGTCGATGACGATGTCGTGGTCGCCGTCGTTGCCGGCGCCACTGATGAAACCAATTCGCCCTGCGGCGATCTGGCAGGCGACCGGCAGCGTGTACGTAGTGCCGACGACCTGGGTCGGTCCTGGAACGGTGAACGGCTCGGCCGGAATCGTAAACGCCTGCAGCGAGACCCATGCCGCACCGCTCCAGCACGAGACGCTCCATGAGCCGGCAATGGTGTTGTCGACGTCGGTGATCCGCCAGTCGAACGCAACCGCAGCCGAAGCTGCCCCGCTGAGATCGGTCGCCCAGTAGACCCCGTTGCTCGACTGGGTGATCTCAACACCGCAATTCTCGGTGTTCTGTGAGCACCCGCCGCCTGTCAGGTCCTGGACCCTCACGTCGTTGCCGTCGGCGTTGAGCGCCTCCCCGAACTCCAACAGACCTGACGTGTAGAACCTCTTGTCGGTGACGTCCGTGTTGAAGTCGTCTGAGATGACCACGTCAGGCGCCACCACCACTGTGTCGACAAGGCTCAACCCCGCCGGCAGGTTGTCGGTGAGGGTGACGTTGGTCTGCGGTGTCGACCCTGTGTTGGTGACGACGATCTCGTAGCAGACGGTGTCGCCCGGGTAGTAGGCGGGGTCGGTGAGCGGGGTGCCTGTCGCACAGTCGATCGGTGTCTTGGTGATACCGAGGTTGCGATCGACCACCGTCCACGGTGCGGTATCGGTACGCGTCAGCGGGCTTCCGCCAGGGTCGAGTGCGGTGCCACTGATGGTGTTGGTGCCCGAGGCGCCTGCCGCAGGGGCGGGGCTGATAGAGCACCAGTAGCTGATAGATGCCCCCACCTGCAAGTAGCCGATGAAGCGGTCGCAGCCAGGAGCGGAGCCGTCTGTGATGGCGAGGTCGACAAGGTCGACGTCGCCGCTGTTTGTCACCACGATCTCGAACACCACGTCCGCCTCGTCCGAGTGCTGCGCCCCGTCCGGGCTCTTCGTGATGGTGAAGTTGGGGGCAATCGCTTCGACGTGCGCCGTGTCGGTCGCCGACAACCCAAGCAAACCCAATACCAGATCGTCACCAGTCACCGTGGCCGTGTTGTCCGTATCCACGGACAGGCTTGCGGAACATGTGTACTCCCACACCTCACCCGGATCGAGCAGGCCATCGCTGTCGGTGTCGCCGACGTTGAAGCCGCCGCTGACGGTGGGAACGACGGGTGAGCAGGTGTCGTCCGTGACAGCTACGTTCGACAACGGGTTGGGGCCTTCGTTGGTGACGAGCATCGTGAACACAACGGTTGCCGGGAGGGATGCCTCGTCGATGAAGCTCGGGTTGGCCGACTTCTCGATGCCGAGGCCGTTCGGACCCACCAGCGTCGTGTCCGTCGCGGTGTTGTCACCGGGATCGGGGTCAAGCTGGGGTGCGGTGACGGTCGCCGAGTTCGTCACCGCACCAACAGCATCGGCGTCGATCGTCCCCGTGACGGCGACGGTGGCGCTCCCCCCGACAGCGACAGTCCCAAGCGAGCACGTCACCGTCGTCCCGTTGTAGGCGCACGTGCCCTGGGAAGGCACCGCAGTGGAGAACGACAACTCGGGCGGGAAAAGGTCGTCGACCACGACACCGGTTGCGATCCCCGGCCCGCTGTTCGTGACTGTCACCGTATACGTGAGGTTGGTGCCGGACTCGGCCGTAGCGACGCCATCGCTCTTGGTGATCGCCAGATCGGCGACCTCGACGATCTCGGTTGCGCCGGCGGCGAACGACGTACGTCCGCAGGTGTCGTTGACGACGAGCCGGATGATGCAGTCGCCACCGGTGCCGGGGGCGGTGAACTGGGTGGTCACGGACGTGCTGGACGTCGTGCCTGTCGGCGTGGTGAAGCTACCGCCACACGACGAGGTCCATTGGTAGTTGTAGTTGGGTGTCCCGCCGGTGATCGTCCCCGAGACGGTGACCGTTGCGTTGGCGACGACCGGCTCCGGCACCGAAACCGATGTGTCGACACCGCGCTCGATGCCTGACATGAGGTGGAGGTTGAAGAACGCCCGCTGCGCCGCGACGTCGCCTGCTGTGCCCTTGTTGTGCGAGTGCCCACCTTCGTACATGACGTATCCGTTTGTGTCGTCGCCGAAGCCGCGGCCATAGACCAGCTTGGCCGCCTCACCCGGTGATGCTCCTCCCTGGCTGGTGAGATCCGGGTGATCCGGGTCCCACACCAGCACCGTCGCACTGGGACGCCATGCCGAGCTCTTCGCCGGCAGGTAGATCTGCTCGGACCCGTTCTCGGTTGCGGCATCGATGGTGCCCATGAACTGCATGATCGGGTCGCTCCCCAACGTGGTGGCGTAGGTGTAAGGGGGTGTCCCGCCGTCGTGGGAGCCGAAGGGGACCAGCCCGCTTGTGGACAGGAAGTTCATCTCGGGGTCGGGGTTGGGATCGAGGGGGTCCCTCACGTTCTCCAGCACCGAGACCGCATGGCATGCCGCCCAGATGAATCCGCCCTGCTCGTTGAAGGCGACCAGGTTCTTGTGCGTCGCCCACGTCGGGTCGGCGTGCGGCATGACGTAGAGATCGTCACATGCATCGAGGAGGGCGGGGTCCTTGAACTCGTATGCCGTCCTGGTGCCGAGCGGTGTCGACGTGGTCTGGGCGATACCGGCGTTGACGTAGTACGCCTGGGCGATCGACCCGTTCCTGGCGTCCAGGATGGCATTCGGCCAGTTGGTCAGCGTGTCGAACACCGGGGCCTGGAGCGGGGTCGTGGTCGGCCCGACCACCGTCAGCCCAGGGTTGGCGGCCACCCACGAGGAGATGACAGGGGCGGCGGCTGCGGCATACTCCGCCCCGATGATGAAGGCGCCACCCTTGTAGTCCGTGCCGTTGTAGCTGAAGTCGATGCCATCCTTGGCCTTGGCGTTGCTGATCACCCACATCACGGGCACCTGGTGGACAAGCATGAGCTGGTAGACGAGCCCGTACGGCTTGAGACCGTTGTTGATCGTCTGGGGGAGCACCCCCATGTCGATGATGTAGGCGCCGGCGTCGATCGTGGTCAGCGTCGAGGTGTCGGGTACGGTCCCGGCCTCGACGGCAATCGGCGATACGACGACCACGGACGCAACCAGCATCGCTGCGACCAGCGGGTGCAGTCTCCTACCCACAACCTCGACCCTCGCTCGTTGGTGGCTTCGGCTCCGCCCGTCGCCCAACTGCCGAGTGAGGCTAAGGAGCCTGAGCCTCGAAAGCAAGGTTTGTCACTCTGACTGCGGGTGGGGTGCCGCAAGCTTGTCTGGCGCCGAACCGGTCCCACGTTCGCGGAGCCGGCCCGCTCGGGGGCGATTCTGGCGCGTGGCGTCGGTTGCGCCATGGGCCGCACGCCTCACCTTTGGCGCCGGCGAACCCTTCGGATCAGCGGCTGGAGCCGCGACGTGAGCCGCTTGCCGGTCCACGCCACCTCGGCCCCCATGACGGCGATGCGTCCCCCGAAGCCTTCGCCGGCGCCGGTGACCTCGTACCCGAGGTCGGCGAGGAGATCGCCTGCGATGGTCTCCACCAACGCAACGTCGTCAGGCGCCATCTGGGTGCGCCAGTTGCGCATCCCCTTTGTCACCGGCTGTGCCAGACCGCGGAACGCATCCGGGTGTGGGGTGGCGGCGGCGAAGTCCCTGCCCCGCTGGTGGAACTCGAGCATGGCCGGTTCGAACCCGAGGTCGAGGAACCGGCACAGGCTGCGGGTGACCGCCTCGGGATCGTCGACAAGGTCCTCATAGCGAACCTCGCGGTACCGGGCCGCCCCAAGCTGCCGACCCGTCGCTCTCCCCCGGCTCACCCTCGACCTCCAGTAGAGGGCGGCGTCCGCCATCGTGCTCGGTCCCCACTCGCTTCGGTCGAGATACGCCATGGCGACGTCGCGCCCGTCGCGGATGATGTGCACGAAGCGAGCCTCCGGGAACAGCACACCGAGCAACCCGAGGTGGGTCACGTACCCCGGTGTCTTGTCGCCATAGCAGGGTTTGCCGTGCGCCGTCGCATACGCTGCGAAGACCGTGCGCACCGCATCGGCGAACGTGGCAGGCGCGGTTGCGGCCAACCCAGCCCGCACAGCAGCCTCGTCGAGCCCCTGGCGAACGAAGTTGGAGTTGGCGTACAGATCGGTGACGAATCGCTCGACATCGAGACCGCCGTGCCGCTCGTACCGCCGCTTGCGCAACGCCATCGGCAGCACGAAGTGGGCCTCGTGCGTCATCGCCAGATCGGGGTGTGAGTCGAAGATGTTGCGGAACAGCGTCGTGCCGGAACGTCCGCTGCCAACGAACATGGGGAAGACCGGTGCGGTCATGACACCGGTTCAGACCGTCCCGAGCTGGCGCAGGATGCGGTGCAGCTCGGCGCCGATTGGCATCATGCGGTCGGTCGGGAAGTGGGCAAAGTCGACCTGCTGCTCCACCCCTGCGGTCTTGAGCACGCGGTCAACGTCGACGATCGGGAACCCGAGATCGCGCGACAGCTCGGTGAGCGCGATGGCGAACTCGCGCCGTCGCACGCTGTGCGCCGCCTTCACCAGCTGGTAGTTGTGGGTTGGGTTGGCCGGGTCGACGACCATCGTGTTGTAATAGACGATGTGAGCGCCGACGCGCTCGCGCGTTTCGGCGACGAGCCGTGCGTTGTTCTTGCGGAAGTCGTCGAGGGACATCCGTCCGGCACGTCGGAAGTTGTCACGAAACCACTCAACCACCGACAGGTCACCGAGCACGTTGTTGAGGTCCTGGTTGAGCCACCAGCCCCCCGGGTCGACAACAAAGCCGTGCTTGCGATGCCGGTACACCTGGCGCACCTGATCGGAGGCGATGCCGAGCACGATCACGTCCTTGGGGAACTCGCCGGCCTGCGGCAGGTTCGACACGCTGAAGGTGCGATCGAAGAATGTGGGGGTGAAGTAGTGGGAGTTGAGCTTCAGCTTCTCCCTGGTCTCGGCCACGGCGTCGCGGTCGAGGTCGTCGAGCGTCTGCAGGATCTGGTCGGAGCGGTGACCGCCGGTCCCGCCGATCTGGCGGGAGATGGCGACAGTGCCCCTGATGCGCTCGGCGATGAGCGGCGCTGCGGTGAACGCAGACGGCATGTCGCAACCGCCTCGCAGCACGATGCCGCGGCGCGGCTCAGGGAAGTCGTCAGACTCGCTCACCACCACCGACCGGCTGGTGGTGTACTGCACCCAACCGGGCCCGGCGTCGCGCCTCACCTCGTTGCGCACCGCGCCGAGATAGCGCGCTCGGGCCCAGACCTCGACCTTCGAACCCTCGCCGAACACCGATCGCCACGTCTTGAGCGCCAGCACCGCCGGCTTCGGAAGCGGCATCACTCCCCCTCGTCCGGGTCGTCCATGTCATCGTCTGCGGTCTTGTTGGCGACGACCCGCACGGCCGGCGCCCCCCGCCAATCCGCCGCCGAACCGGTGAGCTCGCCATGGTCGGCGGACGTGACCACCCCCAGGAGGTCACCGATCACGATGCGATCTCCCTCATGCGCCACGATCTTGCGCAACACCCCTTGATCTGAGGACACCAGCGCAACCTCGAAGTAGACGCCTTCGCGCTGCTCCAGATCGCTCTTCAACTTGTTGCGCCTGCCCCTCGCCAGCAGCGTGGCGCGGGCGGTGCGTCGTAAGACGGCGAACTCGTCGACCGCCAGCTCGCAGATGACGTCGCCGAAGCCGATCGGGTCGCCCTCTCGCTTGTGCCAGCGCAGCACCCTCCCGCCGTGCATCGACGGGTCGACGGCGGGAACCTCGAGCTTGTTGATCAAGAGTCGACCCCCCTCGCCCCCACCTGCGCCAGCAGCGAGCGGCCGTCGAGAAAGCCGTAGTCGTCGATGATCCGAACGATCTCACCGGCGATCGCCGCACAGCCCACCGGCGAGTAGTCCATGGCGGCGGTCACCCCGACACCGGCGCCGATCTCTGCGATGACGCGATCGACATCGATGATCGATATCCCCTCGTCGTGCGACACGCCAACCAGCATCAGGTCGAGACGGTGGGCCCGCAACGAGAACGGCTCCTCGACAAGCCCGTGATAGGTGGAAGTGGTGTCGGCTGGATCGACCGTCGACACCGCGGCCACGAAGATGTGCGCACCGAGCTTGTCCTTGATCAGACGCACCACCGCCACCAGGTCGTCCCCCACCGCATGGACCGCATCCTCGGTGTTGCCTGGGCGGGCGCCGAGACCGGCGACATCGTCTGCGATCGACAGCATCACGATGTCGGGGCGGGCGGCCAGCATCGGCGCCGTGCCGGTCTCGAGCCGGTTACGCAGGGTGGCGAAGCCGGAGCTTGGTTCGGTGGTGACCTCGACGGCGATGTCGGGGTGGCTGGCGGCGATCAGCTCCGAGACCCCACGGCCCAGCTTGGCGCCTCCGTGCGCAGAAGACACCACGGCGTCGACGAGATCGGCGTTCGCCGACACGAAGACCCGCAGTTTCCTCGCTTCAGACATTCACGTCGCTCCTGCACAACGGGGAAGAGCGAAGAACCGTGACGCCAGGTCCCACCAAATCGTTCCCCCTCGGACCTCTCCGGCTCACGAGATTAGCACCTGGACGACGCAGCCCTAGGGGCTGAGCGACCCATTCCCTACCGCCGAACCGGCTGTCGGCGGCTCATCGGGCAACCGAAGCCAGCAGCTCGACAAACCGCCTCGCCGCCGCCTCCGCCTGGAAGTGCTCCTCGAAGAGCTGGCGGCTGCGCACACCGAATCGCTCCAGGAGAACCCGGTCGGCAAGCAGACCGACGATGGCGCCCTCGAGTGCCTGCGGGTCGCCGGGTGGCACCAGCACGGCGTTCTCGCCGACGGCGACAACCTCGCGAACGGCTGGGAGATCGGAGGCGACGACCGCCAGCCCAAGCGCCATCGCCTCGATCAGCGCCCCACCGAGCCCCTCGTACACCGAGGGGAACACGAACAGGTCGGCGGCGGCGAGCACATCGGGCACGTCGGTGCGATGGCCGAGAAGTCTCACCTTCTCATCGAGGTTTAGGGACCGGATCTGGGTGCGCAGAGCGGTTGAGGCGTGGCCCTCGCGGCCGGCGATCAGCAGCACGGCGGCCGGACGCTTCACCACCACTGCGGCGAACGCCGCCACCAGGTGGGTGTGGCCCTTCTGGTACTCCTGCCGGCCGACCGTGACCACCACCTCGTCATCGTCGCTCAGCCCGAGCGCCGCTCGCATCGCACTGCGTCGCTCATGGCTGGCCCTCCCCAGCCTCGTGGCGTCCCGCCCCCGGTGCACCACCGTGACCCGATCGGGGTCGACGTGGAGGGTCGCAACCGTTGAGACTTTCACCGCCTGGCTCACGGCATGGAAGTGGTCGGTGAGATGGCGAGCGGTGAGGCCATCGAGCAGTTTCACCAGACGGAGCCGCCACGGGCGGATGTTGGGGTCGCCGAGACGGGCAGGGTCGTACGCCGTGTTGGCCAGCAGCGACATCACGGGGACGTGTGTGCCGATGGCGGCGATCCGGCCGGTGATGTCGGCGTCGTAGAGCGACGTGTAGAGCAGCGAGGGGCGCACCGCGCCGATCAGCTTGCGCAGCGCCAGGGTCTTGCCGACCCTGCCAGAACCCTCGAGCAGCCGCACGTCGTACCCGGCGGTGCGCACCTCCTCCTCGAAGCCGACATCCGGTGACGCCAGACAGGCGATCACGGGACGGATCCCACCGGCGACGAGCTGTGGGAGCAGCTCCACGAGCGACCGTTCGGCGCCGCCGGCCCCGAGCGAGTTGACGATGAACAGGTAGGTCGACTCGGCCACTGCGCTCACGGTCCTGTGTAGTGCGCCAGACGGCGTCGCACCACATCTTCGAGACGCATCCCGGTGCGCATCTTGCGGGTGAAGAAGACGACGCCGTCGCCACGCTGCACGGCTACCCGGTTGAGCAGCATCGGGTCGCTGTCTGCCGTGATCGGCGCCCCGGTACCGACCGTTGCGGTGGCGTACCGGGAGCGAACCGCAGCGTCGCCGGCCTGCGACCAGTACCCCCACGGGTAGGCGAAGTGGTGCGGGGTGACACCGGTGCGCGTGCGGATCAGCTCGTCGCTCGTGCCAAGCTCGTGCTCGATCTGCTCGGTGCCGGCCGTGCGGAAGTCGAGGTGGGTGTGGGTGTGGGCCCCGAGCGTCATCAGGCCGCTCGTCAGCATCTCGCCGACCTGGTCCCAGGTGAGCGGCTCGGCGCGGCCACCGGGGAACAGGGGCACGCCGGTGTCGACGGGTTGCGTGGTGAGATAGAGGACAAACGGCATGGAGCGCTTCACCAGCTCCGGGTATCCGTGCCGGTAGAAGTCGTCGTATCCGTCGTCGAAGGTGATCACGAATCGGCGCTCGGCGTGAGCGGTGCTCCGGGCGGCGAGCGCCGCATCAAGATCGACCACGACGCCGTTGGCATCCATCCAGTCGAGCTGGGAGACAAACGCCGCCTTGGTCACCTCCATCTGGCGCCCCAACCCGGCATCGATCTGGTGGTAGATGAGGATGCGCGGGCCAGGGAAGACGCCAAAGAAGGGATCGGCCGCCGCAAACACCACCTTGGAGGCGGTGCGGGCCGCCGTCTTCAGCGTGCGGGTTGTGCGTCCCAACGGAACTCCTCCCCGAGGAGGGCGACCAGCCGCTGGTTTGCTGTCCGGAATCGCTCCTCCAGGTAGTCGAGGACCGCAGCTGGCGGCTCCGGGTAGTCGCCGTCCAGGGTGTTGACGTAGCTGTAGTTGCGGAACTCCGGCGGGTGCCAGCGAGGCAGCCCGATGAAGTCGAGGATCCGATCGAAGGTCTCCCGTGGGTAGGTGAAGAGATCGGCGCTCCGCACCACCAGAAGCTGATCGCGCCGGTAATGCTCCAGCCACCTTTCGATCTGCTCGGCGTAGCACCCCCGTGCCACGTACGAGTAGCGGCGCAGCGCCAGCGCCGGGTACGTGGGATCGGCAAGCGCCCGCTCCACCTCGCCCGCCAGCCGCTCGTCCTCGCTGCGCAGCGCCTCGCCGATGTCCAGCTCCTCGAGCCCGTTGCGCACGCTGTGGTGATAGTGCGACACGGCCCGCTCCGCCGGGTCCCGCAGCATCACGATGAGCTTGGCGGCCGGCACCAGCCGCTGCGCCCGGCCCGGCGCCCTCGGGTCGAAGAGGTAGTCGGGTGTGGCCTCGAAGGTCACAAAGGAGCGGCGCCGCGCGGATGCCACCAAGCGACGCACGGTCAATGGGAAGTGCGCCCGGTACCACAGCTCTCCCCTAGGGTAATCGACCGTGAAGTACTCGATCTCCTTGCGAAGCGAGGGGGCGACGTTGGGGTGGCGCCCTAGGTACTTGTAGAGCGAGCTGGTGCCGGAGCGCTGCGCCCCGATGATCAGCACGTCCGGGAGCGTTCGCATCCTTGCGGTCCTGGTGCGAGCGGCCAGCCGGACCTTGATGAGGGCTCGTCGCACCGGGAGGGGGGTGATCCTCTTCAGGCGGTCGGCGACGTCCTGGCGGAGACGGTCGGTCATGCGGGCCATGGCATCCCCCTCACCGGTGGAACCGGCCGCTCTACTGATCGGTCTTGTCGCCGCCGGCGAGCGAGGCGAGCGACTGACCGAGCCGGTCGAGCAGACCCTGCTCGGTCTCCTCTTCGACGGCCGAGACGGCGGCGCCCGCCGGCACGGCAGCTGCCGCCGCTGCCTGCTCGGCTGCGGCCCGGCTCAGGTCGCTTGCCGGTACCCAGCCCCGTCTCGGCTTTGTCCCGAGCAACACGGCGCCGATCAACCGGCTGCGGCTGCCGGCGAACTGGCTGGCCAGCGCTGCGATGTGCTGTTGGCGGGTCCTGCCGACCGTGGCGACAACCACGTACGACGAGACCAAACCCGCCATCACATAGGCGAACGGCGACAGCGCCGCTGGCCCGACAACCATGACAACGTCGAACCGCTTCACCGCCTGCTCGGTGAGCAGGCGGAACGATTTGCTCGCCAGGATGTCGACGGCGTCGACGGTGCGGGGGTCACCAGGCAGCACCCGCAGGTTCGGCTCGGTCTCGACACAGCGGTCGAGAACGTCGCCGATCTGCCCGGAGAGCGAGGCGTCGTCGGCGTCGCCAACGTCCAGGTCGGCGAGGGTGCTTCCACCCGCCACCTTGGTGCGGAGTGCAGGGACCCCGAGGATCTGGCCGTCGACGACGAGCACCGAGCGACCAACACCGGCCAGGCTGCGCGCCACGTCGAGGACCAGCTCGCTCACGCCCTCGTCCGAGGTGCCGAGACCGGTGAACCCGAGCGATGTCGGACCGGCGGCGTGGTACAGACCGAGGACCGCGGACCGCACCGACTGGACAGACTTCTGACGGACCGCTTGGTAGCGGCGGGGTCGGAGCTCGACCCGCGACCCGTGCTGCGGCACCTCGGCCAGCACCGGCACCTGGGCCATGTCCTTCGGGCTCCACACCGTTCCCTGGATCCGGTCGATGACCACAAGAGCGATGAGCCCGGCGAGGGCGCCGGCGACGAGACCGATGAGACCGGCGATGGTGAGGTCGGTCTTGGCCGGGGTCTCGTCTGCGACAACGATGTCGAGTACGTTCAGCCGGTCACCGGAGGCCGCGACGTCAAGCAGCTCCTGGTAGTCGGTGCTGATCACCGTTAGGCGGCTCTCCAGCGCCGTCTGCTCCAGCTCCTCGGCGGCGCTCAGCTCGAACTCGATCGGCTCTGGCTCGGGCGGGGTGAGGTCGGCGACCTGCTGCTTGAGCTCGGCGACCCTGGCAACGATGGCGTCGAGCTCGGCCTGGATCTCGGCCTTCTGTTCCTCGTCGTCCTCGGCTACAAGATCCTCCTCGAGCGTGCCAACGTCGGCCGTCGCTGCCCCGATCTGGTCATTGAGCACGTCGATCCTCGCCTGGTCATCGATCGGGATCTCCGGTGTCTCCGGCTCGGGTGGCGGCTCGAGCTCGTCGAGCCGGTCCTGGATCTCCGCCGCCTCTGCGACCAGCTTGGCGACCTCGGCGTCGATATCGACGGCGGTCGGGTCGACCGCCAAGTAGTTTTCCCTCAGCTCGACGACGATCTCCTCGGCGAGCTCTGGTGAGGGGGCGGTCGCGGTGAAGGACAGCGTGCCGAGCTCGGTGTCGGCCCTGATGCCGATGTTTGGCTGCTCGAGCAGGGTGGCGTTCACCTCGTTGGCCGCCGCCTCTGCCTCGGTCACCAGGTCGGCGGCGGCGCCATCTTGGGTCGTGGTCTGGCCGCCACGGCTCGGAGTGCTGGTTGTCGCCTCTTCATCCTCCTCGACGATGAACTCGATGGTGGCGGTGGCGCGCTGGCGCTGTTCGATGTTCCCGTTCTGGTAATCGGTGAACACATAGGCGGCGCCGACGCCGATGACGGCCATGACAACGATCAGCCACCACCGAGCTCGCACCATGCGGCGCAGCCGGCTCAGATCCACGAGCTCAGTTCCATGTGATGGCGTCCCTCAGGCTTCCGTTCGGCTCCTCAGCGTGCCCGTTGGAGGTACGGGCCAGGTGGTGGACGACGGTCGCCACCTCCTCGCGTTGCCCTGAGTCTGCCAGATCGCGGAGACGAGCCAACTCGTCGAGCAGCACGACCTCATCCGGATAGCCGATGGACGCCTTGTTGATCTTTGGATGGTTGCTCGGGGCGAGCGGGCCGTCTGACAGCACCTCGTCCAACTTCTCGCCGGGCCGCATCCCGACGATGTCGATATGGATGTCCCGACCAGGCACAAGACCAGACAGCCGGATGAGACGGGAGGCGAGGTCCATGATGCGAACCGGCTCGCCCATGTCGAGCACGAACACCTCGCCCCCTGCGGCCAGCGCCGCAGACTGGAGCACGAGCTGCACCGCCTCGGGGACGGTCATGAAGTAGCGGGTCATCCTCGGGTCGGTGACGGTGACCGGCCCCCCTGCCCTGATCTGCGCCATGAACGTCGGGACGACGCTCCCGCGGCTCCCCAGCACGTTGCCGAAGCGAACGGCGGTAAAGATGGTCCCGTTGGCGCCGGCAGCCGCAGATTGCGTGAGCATCTCGGCCACCCGCTTTGTCGCCCCCATCACGCTCGAAGGGTTGACCGCCTTGTCGGTTGAGATGAGCACGAAGCGCTCGACCCCGAACTTCTCGACCGCACCGAGCAGGTTGGCCGTCCCCAGGATGTTTGTCTTCACTGCCTCGGCGGGCCACTGCTCGAGGATGGGCACGTGCTTGTGGGCGGCGGCGTGGAACACCACGTCCGGCCGCACCTCGTCGAAGATCTGCTCCAGGCTGGTGCGGTCACGCACGTCGCACAACACCGTCTCCGGCTCGCCCCCTGCGCCGCGCCATGAGGCGAGGGCGTCGTGGAGATGGGTCTCGTCGTTGTCGAGGGCGATCACCCGCACGTCGTTGAACTGGAGACACTGGGTGACGATCTCAGACCCGATCGATCCGCCTGCGCCGGTGACGAGGATGCGGCGCCCGCTGAGCATGGCGGCGACAGGCGTCAGATCCGTCTGGACGGTCGCCCGTGGGAGCAGGTCGGACAGCTCGATGTTGCGAATGCTGTCTGCGGCGTTCCCCTTGAGCAGGGCGTTGAGGTTGGGCACGATGCGCAGCGCCACGTCGACTCGGAGACAGGCGTCGACAAGGTCACGGAGGGTCTTCTCGCTGGTGGTGGCGGCGACGATGACCTGATCCACACGGTAGGTACGCACAAGGTCGGGGACGCTGTCGACCCGATCCCACACCGGTTTGCCGACGAGACGGCGAGGGTGGGGGCCCGTGAAGTCGATGTCGACAAAGCCGACGACCTCTATCGCCGGATCGAGGTTGGGCGCCTGGCGGGCGAGAACGGCGGCGGGCCGGCCGGTGCCCACGACCAGGGCACGCACCACCCCGCCCCGCTGCACCATCCGCTGGTGGGAGAACATGCGCGTGCGGAAGCGGATCGCCCCCATCCCGATGAGGGTGAACATCGCACCGAGGATCACGACCGAGATCGGGATCGGCTGACCGACGTCGAACACGTCGCGGGCGATAACGAGCGAAACGACGATCACGATCCCGGCCGTCGCAGACGCCAGGCCCACCCGGAGCGCCTCGGCGACCGAGGCGTATTCCCACACGTGGCCGTAGGTGCCGAAGGTGACATTGGCGACGAGGTGGACGAGAACGATCACAGGGAGGATGCGCCAGAACGACGGCCACCAGTTTGCCGAAAGCTCGAGCCCGTCCATGAACCTGGCTACCAGCCCGGCGACGTAGGCCATCGTGATGATGAAGGCGTCCACCAGGGCAAACGAGACGTCGGCCCTCACCCGAGCCGCATTCTGTGCGAGTGCCCTGCGCCAATACGGCGTATGGCGGCTCCCTCGCGCTACTCCCTGCCGCTGCATCTCTCCCCCAAAAGCTTCTGCCAACGCCTCGCCATCCGTGCGCTTGGAATGGGCGGGCGTCCCCCAGTACTGAGAGCAATCTCCCCGGCCGGCACCCCTTCGCACAAGCGCCGACGTCTTGGACTGTAGTGCCGGTGCCGCTGGCGGAGAACCCCTTTTCGCCCGCCGTGGCCGATTTGAGGCGGCCGCCCTACGCACCTCCGGTTCGCACCTCGGCCACCCGTGGTACCTTCGCCGCCTGGGGTGCGGGCGCACCCCGTCTCCGGGGGCGATCATCATCGTGCCGCATCCTCTCAGCACCGGTCGATCGGGCGGCGGCGCATGACCGCCACACGTCCCGTCGTGCTCGTGGCGGTGAAGGGGCTTGGGATCGGGGGCGCCGAGAAGCTCATCGCCGAGAGCGCCAGGGTGTGGGACAGGGATCGCTTCGACTACCGCATCGCCTATGCGCTGCCGTGGAAGGATCAGCTTGTTGCGCCGCTGTGCGACCTCGGGATCCCGGTCACCTGCATCGGCACGCCGCGGGGCATGACCCCGGGGTCGTGGCTCCGGCTGCGCCGCCACGCCACGTCGATCGGGGCGGCTCTGCTGCACGCACACCTGCCGGCAATGGGGGCGGTGGCGAGGCTTGTCTCCCCTGTGCCGGTCGTCTACACCGAGCACAACGTCGCAGGCTCCTACCGGCCATCGGTGCGGTTGGTCAACCGCACCACATACCGGCGCAACGCCGCGGTGACGGCGGTATCCGAGGCCGTGGCCGCATCGATCGCCGGCTACCCCGGTCCCGCCGCCCGCATCGTCCCCAACGGTGTCGAGTGCAGGATCGATCCGGGGGCGGCCGAGGCAGCCAGGGCGGAGCTTGGGATGAGCGCCTCGGCTCCCCTTGTGGTCCACGTCGGCAACATCCGGCCGCACAAGGGCCACGCCAACCTGGTCACGGCGGTGCAGGCGCTGCTCCGCCTTGTCCCAGACGCGACCGTGGTCTCGATCGGTGGGGAGAAGAACCGAGGCGATCTCGACCGGGTGCGAAGCCTCGCCGAGACCGCAGGTGTCGCCGGCAGGCTCCGCTTCCTCGGGCGGCGTGAGGATGCGCTCGCCTTCGTCACCGCCTGCGACGTCTTCGCCAACCCGTCAGACTTCGAGGGTCTCCCGGTCGCGGTCCTCGAGGCGATGGCGCTCGAGCGACCGGTGGTCGCCACCGCCGTCGGTGGGGTGCCGGCCATCGTCCAGGACGACGTCACCGGCCTCCTCGTGCCAATACGGGACCCCGAGGCGCTCGCCGCGGGGATTGCCGCCCTGCTGGCCGACCGTGATCGCGCCACGAGGCTGGCGGTGGCGGGGCGCAAGGTGGTCGAGCGCGACTACAGCTTGGAGGCAATGGTGCGTACGATCGAGGCCATCTACGGAGAGGTGCTCGGTGGCTGAGCGCACCATCACGGTCCGCCCATACGTCGAAGGCGATCTCGACGGCGTGCTCGACCTGCTGCGCACCGCTCTTGGCGAGACTTCGCTGCTGCGACGCACCCCGGAGCTGTTCGCCTGGAAGCACCAGCGGAACCCGTTTGGACCCTCGATCCTGCTCGTTGCCGAGTGTGAGGAGCGCATCGCCGGTTTGCGCGCCCTCATGCGGTGGGATCTGGTGACCGTCTCGGGAGAGACGCTGCGTTGCGTGCGGGCGGTGGACACGGCGACCCATCCCGACTTCCAACGTCTCGGCATCTTTCGCACGCTGACGATGGCCGCCATCGACCAGGCAACCGCAGACGGGATCGACATGGTGTTCAACACCCCAAACCCGAAGTCCGGCGCCGGTTATCTGTCGATGGGCTGGGTCCACGTCGGCGACATCGGCGTCATGGCGACGCCAGGGCGCGGCGTGCTGCGGGGCCGGGCCAAGGAGGATGCGCCCCCCGACCCTGTCGACTACGTCTCCAACCCGGCGCCGGCCCAAGACCTCGACGTTGTCGACCGCCCCGCCAGGGGTCTGCGCACCCCGCGACGGAGCGACTACCTGTCGTGGCGCTTCGGCGAGCATCCGACGGTGCGCTACCTGCGGGTCGACGCCGGTGCGGCGACGGCCGTGGTGCGCCCAAACGTCCGTAGCGGACGCCGAGAGCTGGTGCTGTCCGATGTGTTCGGCCCCTCCCCCGCCAGGGCCGTCGGGGCCGTGATCGGACGCAACCGGGCCGCCTATCTCGCCGGGTGGTTCTCCGCAGGATCGCCCGAGCGGCGGGCCATGGTGCGGCGGGGCGTCCTGCCGGTGCCGAGGATGAAGACGCTCTCCCTGGTGGCAAGACCGCTGCGCAGCCTCCCCGTCGACGTTGCGTCGCTCGCCGCATGGGATATCGCCTCGAGCGATCTGGAGCTGCTCTGATGCTCGCCATGGTCCCGATGTTCGGCTGGATCGGTCTTGTCGCCGGTCTGGCGTTCACCGTCGCCACCGGCTCAGAGCACATCGGCGCCGTGATCATCGCCATGCTCGCCGCCCTGCTTGTCGGTTCGGTGTCGAAGCGAGTCCCCACGGAGGCAGACCGGGATTGGCTGCCCAACCTCATCGTGGCCGGGTTCTTCGCCAAGCTGGCGGCGTCGTGGCTCCGCTGGTGGGTCCTCGTCGACTTCTATCACGGCTCGGGCGACGCCGTCGGGTACCACAACCTCGCCCAGTACGACCTGGTGCACGTGTGGCGATCGCTCCAGATACCCCCGATGAAGATCGGGACGGAGGCCATGCACGCCGTCACCGGGTTTGTGTACATCCCGTACGTCCCCAACCTCCTCGGCGGCTTCTTCGAGTTCGCCACCATCGCCTTCATCGGGCAGATCTTCCTCTACGCCGCCTTCAGGACATCGATTGTCCCCCGCAGGCTCAAGCTGTATGCGCTCGCCGTGTTCTTCGTGCCGAACATCGTGTACTGGCCGTCAAGCATCGGGAAGGAGGCGGTGATGTACCTTGGCATCGGGATCGCCGCCTACGGCATATCCCGTCTCCTCAACGACGGCTCGGCCCGGTCCGTGCTGGCAATCGCCTCAGGGATGTTCATCTCCGGGCTCATCCGACCCCACGTCACCGCCATACAGGCCGCTGCCGCCGTTGGGGCGCTGTTCTTCGCCAAACGGGGCGTTGGCGTCGCCAGCATGCCGGGCCGGCGGCTCGTGCTGCTTGGCATCGCCGGGATCGGGCTCGCCGGCGTCCTCTTCACTGCGGCGTCGAGCTTCGGGATCTCACTCCAGGATGCGGCAGGTGTCGAAGGTCAGGTTGACGAGCTGGTGGCCAACGTGGAGGACCAGACAGACAAGGGCGGGTCATCGGTCGAGGGCGGCTTCATCGCCAGCCCCGCCGAGTTCCCCGAGGCGGCGGTGCGGGTCCTGTTCCGTCCGCTCCCCAACGAGGCGCACAACCCGCCTGCGCTCGCCGCCAGCCTGGAGGGCGCCTTGCTGCTCGTGATCCTGGTGTGGAAGCTCCCCTCGATGATCAAGCGCGGGTTTCGGCTGCGGCGCGACCCGTACACGATGCACGCCCTCTTTTACACGATCGGGTTCATCATCGCCTTCTCCTCGTTCCTCAACCTCGGGTTGATGGCGCGGGAGCGGTCGCAGGTGATGCCGTTCCTCATGGTGCTGCTCGTCGCCCTCGGCTTTGGCCCGCCTGACGTCGAGGAGGAGGAGCGCCAGCTCGAGGAGGAGCGGCGCATCGAGGGTGTCGACGAGCTGCTCGTCGGCGGTCCGGTGGCGAGCTGACCGCCGGGGGCTGATCGCCGCCGGGTCAGCGGAGGTCCTGCCGCCGTCCGATGCCTCGCCGGTTCATGCCCTGGAGACGAACCCTGCACGTCCTAGGGCGAAAACGATCCCGATGAAGGCAACGGCGAGCACGACGATGGCGGTGACGGGCGGGACGAGCTCGTCCACGACAACCACCAGCCCGGCGATCGCCACCTGGCCGGCGGCAAAGGTGACTGCCACCTGGGCCACGGTCATGCCGCGATCCCGCAGCTGATCGTAGACGTGGCTCCGGTCGCCGGCGAAGAGCGGACGACCGGCCAGCCGGCGGCGGATGAGCGTCACGGCAAGGTCGACGGCGAACACGCCGAGGAGACCGGCGGCGATGAGCACGGCGAGCTCGGAGGCTCGCGGTGTGGCGCCGAGGAACCCGTAGGCGAGGAACATCGCCACCGCATACGCTCCGTTGTCACCGAGGAAGACCCGGGCCCGTGGCCAATTCCACACCAGAAAACCGGCAAGTGCGGCGGCGAGTATCAAGCCGAACACCATGCCGGTGTCGCGCATACCCGCCAGCAGGCTGGTGCCCACGGCCGCCACGAGGGCCGAGGAGCCGGCGAGCCCGTCGAGACCGTCGAGCAGGTTGACGGCGTTGACCGCAACCACGATGAGGATCACGACCAGGACAACACCGGCAACATTGCGGTCGACACCTCGCAGATCGGCGGTGAGGGCGAGCACCACGCCGGCGGCGGTCTCGACCACCAGACGCAACCGGCTGCTCAGCGGTCGGCGGTCGTCGATGAGCCCGAGCGCAAGCAGCATCCCAGAGGCCGCCAGCAACCCTGGGTCGAACCGATCTTCGAGCGCCATGGCGAGGTGCACCGCCGCAAAGATGCCGATACCACCGAGCGGGACGGCCGGCTCCTGGTGCGGCTTGAGCACGCCATCCGGTCTGTCGACAAAACCGAGGCGTGGGCCGAAACGGATCGCTGCGGCGCCGACAAACGCCGAGACAAGGACGGCGAGGGCTACGCCTCCCACGTCAACACCTCCGAGCGCTCACCTGCGTGCACCTCGACGCTACCGGAACGGACAAAGCCCATCTTCTCATATGCGGCGATGGCGCCGCGGTTGCCGGCGCCGACCACCACCTTCACCCGTGTCTCGCCCCTGGCGGCGAGCGCCGTCAGCATGGTGCCGCCGAGTCGGGTGGCAAGACCGCGACGGCGCGCCTCGGGGGTCACCGCCATCGCCACCAGCTCGGCAGACACCCCGCCGTGGTCCCCGGCATAGGTGAGTGTCTCCCGGGCGCGCCGCAGGATCGAGGGCCGGACGAGACGGGGAGCGGCGGCCAGACCGGCGCCTATGCCGTGGTGGCGGATGAAGTGCTTGTGGAACGCCCCGATGTCGGTGACCCCTGCAACAAAGCCGACGGGGCGCCAGCCTCCGTCTGCGACGTAGATCTCGCTCCCCTCCCACCCCAGCATGGCGGCATACAGCCGCTCCATGAAGCCGGCGCCGAGCCTGGGTAGGAAGCCCGTGGCGATGGCCTCCATGTGGAGCCGGGCAAGGTACGGGATGTCGCGGTCCTCGGCGCGACGGATGTACGGCTCCAGCATCGGAGGGGCGGCGGAGGCGACGGCCGCGACCCCCTTGCGCATCGCCACCCCGTGATAGGCGGCAAAGACGGTGTGCACCACCCTGCCCTCGTCGAATAGCCGCCCAGCCCGCTCCCGGCTCGCCACCCCCATCTTGCGGCGCCGCACCTGGTCGCCACCGATGTCGACGATGGCGGCGGCGAGCTCAGTCGGGTCGCCCACCCTCACCAACCGTCCGTTGACCTCCGGCGCCACCACCTCCCGGCAGCCTCGGATGTCGGTGGCGACGATGGGCAGCCCCATCGCCGCCGCCTCCATCGCCGCCCTGGGGAACCCTTCACGGTGCGAGGGGAGCACAAACAGGTCCATGGCGTTGTACAGCTCGTCGACATCCGTTCGCATCCCAAGCGTGCGGACCCCGGCTGCCGCCGCCCGCTCGTGGAAGTCGGCGCCAAGGGCATCCGCCTTGTCAGGGTCGTCTGGTCCGACAGCGATGAAGGCGAAGCGATCGTCGACCTGGGAGGCGGCCGCCACCAGCTCCTCGTACCCCTTCTCGGCGACGAGCCGGCCGACGGTGCCGACAAGCACCTGGTGATCGCCGACTCCGAGACTCCTCCGCACCGCCAGGCGATGCGCCTCGTCGAAGCGGCCCGGGTCGAAGCGGCGCAGGTCGATGCCATTGCCGAGCAGGTAGGTGCGGTGGGGGCGGGAGATGCGGAGCCGGTGCATCAGCCGCAGGTCCTCCTCGCTCTGCACCAGCTCGGCGTCTGAGAACCTGGCGGCAAGCGCTTCGAGGGCGTACACGACGATCCGCTTTGGCAGCGGGTCGCCCTCGGTGGCGTACAACCCGTGCACCGTGTTCACCACGATCGGCACCCCTGCCAGCCTGCCCAGGATCCTGCCGTACAGCCCCGGCTTGGGGTTGTGGGTGTGGAGGATGTCGACCTTCTCCCGGCGCAGGATACGCCACAGGTCGACGGCGGCCCCGACATCGGCCCGCAGGCCCCAGCCTCGCGACGAGGTGGGCAGTGCGACGTGCCGGACACCTGCCGCCTCGACCTCGGCGACGAACCCACCCGGAGCGCTGATCCCGAGCGTGCGCCACCCGGCGGCCACCCCCGCCTCCAGCTGTGCCAGCACGAGGTAACGGAGGCTCAGGTCGACCGTGGTGAGATGGGCCAGCGTGACCTGTGTCATCGGTCGGCCCTCGAGCCCCCCATGCGGTGGGCGGCCAACTCGTCGTCGAGCAAGTCGATGTGGCGGTCGAGCGCCGCCTCGAGAGTGAAGCGCTCCGCCACCATGCGGCGGGCGGCGTCACCCCAAGCCAGGCGGCGCTGCGGATCGGTGGCCAGGTCGACCAGGGCGGCGGCGGCGGCCGCGATGTCGCCCGCCGGCACCACCCGCCCTGTCACCCCGTCTACCACCGTCTCCGCCGCCCCACCGACGGCGTACACGACGCTGGGGACACCTGCGGCGCCTGCTTCGAGCGGCACCCCGGGAAGGCCCTCGGTGCGCGAGGCGAGCAACAGGACATCCGCCCAGGCGAGGTGCGGGACGAGGTCGGGAACCGAACCGAGCACCTCAACCGAGCCGGTGAGGTTGCGGGCAGCCACCTCCTGCTCGAGCCGCTCCCGCAACGGACCGCTGCCCAGAAACCGGGCCGCCACCGGCGTAACCGCGGCCACCTGCTCAACAACGTCGAGGGCGGCGATGGGGTCCTTCTCGATGGAGAGGTTGCCGGCAACGACGATGCGCAACACCTCGGCCGACGGCTCCCTGGTCACGGCGAAGAACCGCTGGGGAACACCGGTCGGGGCGATGCGGACCTTGGCCGGCGGCACACCGAGGTCGTCGACGAGCTGGCGGGCAGTGGTCGCCGAAACCGAGAAGATCCGGTCAACCCCCTTGAGGATGAGGCTGCGCAGCGTGCGGTGGCGGGGTGAGCGGATCCAGTACACCGGCTCACCGATGCTGCCGTACACCAGCCGCGGTCTGCGGCGCATGGCCCGCACCGCGGCGATGGCGTACTGCAACGTTGCGGCACCGTTGGCGAGCACGATGTCTGCGCCGGTGCGGCGGACGTGGCGGCGCAGTGCGGCGACGACGGACCAATCCAGCTTCCCCAGCGCATCCGGGGCGATGACGGACAGCGGGGTGGCGGCCACACTCGGACCCCCGGGACTCGTGGTCAGCGACAGCAGATCGACGTCCCACCCGCGGGGGCGCAGCCCTGCCGCCAGCGCCTCGCCAAAGACCTCGGCGCCGCGGCGGCGGTCGCTCGACACCACGATCGCCAGCCGCGGTCGACGGGCATTGAGTTGAACAGCCATGGCGCCCCCCCGGTCCGGCGATCGCATCCACCGGGCCGGGCAAGGCTAGTGCCACCCTGCTGGCGGGGCAGGACTCGCCCTTTGCCGGGAAGATCGAGCGCTCCGGTAAGGTTGCGAACAACCGACGCCATGGCAATCGACGAGCTCTACCGAGCGGTCATCCTCGACCACTACCGCAATCCGCGCCACCGCGGAAGGCTGGCGTCCGCCCACGTCCACGCCGACGGGGAGAACCCGTCGTGTGGCGACGAGTTCTCGCTCGACCTCGCCGTCGCAGACGGCATGGTTGCAGACGTGGCCATCCAGGGCCACGGGTGCTCGATCTCGCAGGCATCCGGCTCGATGATGGCCGAGGCCATCATGGGCAGGAAGGTGGCCGACGTCCGCCAGCTGACCCACCAGTTCAAGACGATGATGGCCATCGAGGACGGCGACAACCCTGTGGACCCGGACCGGCCAGGCGCCGTGCTCGGGGACCTCGAGGCGCTGCAGGGGGTGCGGCGCTTCCCGGTGCGCATCAAGTGCGCCGATCTGCCGTGGGCGACGCTGCAGGACGCTCTTGCCCAGGTCGACGTCGGGTGAGGGCGGAGGGAAGAGCCTCGTGGAGTATCGGCCGGGAGGGGCGCTCATCGTCGTCGACGTGCAGAACGACTTCGCCGACCCGGCTGGCTCGCTGTACGTGACGGGCGGCGAGACGGTGGTGCCATTCGTCAACACCGAGATCCAGGCGGCCACCAAGGCGGGAAGCTTCGTCGTGTACACCCAGGACTGGCACCCGCCCGCCACCCCGCACTTCGCCAAGGATGGCGGCGTCTGGCCGGTCCACTGCGTCGCCGGAACCTGGGGGGCCGGGCTCCACCCCGATCTCCTTGTCGCCGGCCCTTTGCTCAGAAAGGGGACAGGCGGCGAGGACGGTTACTCGGGGTTCGCGGTCCGCAACCCGGTGTCCGGCGCCGAGACGTCCACGGGGCTGGCCCTGCTGCTCGAAGAGCGCGGGGTGACGTCTGTGGTGGTCGTCGGTCTGGCCACCGACTACTGCGTCAAGGCGACGGCACTGGATGCGGCGGCTGGCGGGCTGGCCACGACCGTGCTCGCCGACGGCATCCGTCCTGTCAACCTGGCTCCCGGTGACGGGGCGAGGGCCGTTGCCGAGATGGTGGCGGCGGGGGTGACGATCCGGTAGGTGGCCGGTGCGTCGACCGGTGGCCGAGCCTCAGATCGACCTGCGCTGCGCCTCGGCCACCAGGCCGTCCTGTAGTGCCTTCACCCCGTCGGTGAGAGACACGTGGTAGGTGTCCGGGTTGACCAGCCGGCGCACCCCGGGGTCGAGCTTCTCGAGGTCGCGACTGCGCCAGCGCCGAGCCGTATCCAGGCTGCAGTCGGCCAGCACAACCCCCTGACGCAGCGCCGGGACGACGAGCTCCTCGACCTGCGCCACTTCCGATGCGGGGATCGTGTGCGACACCAGCTTGCGATGGGGGTGGTGGAGGCGGAGCGGTGCGCCGAGTGCGATCGTCTCGCCTGCGCCGGCAACGACGTCTGCGGTTGCCAGCCCGCGGTGGTCGGTGACCCGCCACACCCGCTTGGTACCGGGGATCGTGGTCCTCTCGCGACTCTCGGACACCTTGAGCGTCGGGATCCACTCGCCGTTGCGAGCAACGGCGACCAGCTTGTACACCCCGTCGAGGGCGGCGTGGCCGGCCGAGGTGATCAACCGGGTCCCGACGCCGTACGTGAGCCGGCGGATGAGGGTGGCGGGGTCGACCCCGTAGCGTGGTCCCTCGTCCTCGATCTGGGAGAGGATCTGCCAGATCGACAGCTCGTCGAGGTTGGATGACAGCACGATGGTGACGCCGCCGAACCCGGCCTCGTCGAGCATCGCCGCCGACCGGACCGCCAGATGGGCGAGATCACCTGAGTCGAGACGGATCCCGCCGGGCTCGTGACCGGCCGACGCCAGCTCGCGAAACACGGTGATGGCATGGGGAACCCCGCTCTCCAGCGTGTCGATGGTGTCGACGAGCAGGACGCAATCTTCCGGGTAGCTGCGGGCGTAGGCGCGGAACGCCTCGAGCTCACCGCCGCCAAGCGCCATGTAGATCTGGACCATCGAGTGGGCGTGGGTCCCCTTTGGGGGGAGGCCGGCGAGGTGCGAAGCGGCGACGTTCGAGGTGAAGCGGGCGCCGCCCACGAGCGCTGCCCTGGCTCCGGCGTTGGCGCCGCGTCCCGGCCCCCGCCGCAGCCCGAACTCAAGGACCGGCCCGCCCCTGGCCGCATCGGCGATGCGGGACGCCTTGGTGGCGACAAGCGTCGGGTAGTTGAGGTGGTTGAGCAGCGACGTCTCCAGGATCTGGGCGATCGCCAGCGGACCCTCGGCGGTGACGATGGGCGCATGGGGGTGGACCACTCTGCCCTCGGGAACCGCGGCCAGATCAACGTCGTCGAAGCGGCCGTTGGCTTCCAGCCAGCCGAGGAAGTCGTCGCCAAACACCGGGTCCCCGGCCACACCTCGCTGGCTGCGTAGCGCATCGAGGTCTGCGCCCGTGAAGCGGACAGCCGCCATCCAGTCGAGAAGGTCGGCGAGCCCGGCAAACACGCAGTACCCGGCTTGGTGGCGGCCGTAGTCGGGATAGCTGCGGAAGGTGTAATCGAAGCGGGCCCTGGCTTCGTGGAGCCCTTCACGGAAGTAGAGCTGCGCCATCGACAGCTGGTACTGGTCGGTGAACAGCGCCCCGTACGCCCCGTCCGCTTCGCCTGGGGTCATCGGACGCCGCCCTCCATCCTCATGGCCTGCCTACCACCTGATGGTTGCGCACCGACCCAACGGTGACGAGACCGGCGGCGGCGGCAACGAGCCCCGCAAGCATCGCCACCGCACCCATGCCGAACGCACCGAGCACGGCGATGGCGATGAGAGAGGCGGCGGCCCGCCCCGCAGTCTGGGCGACGACAAAACGGGCGAGGAAGCCGATGCGGACCGCAGGCTGCAACTCGGTCCCGAGCGGGATCGACGAGACAAAGGCGAACTCGAAGCCTGCGATGCCGGCGACGAGGGCGGCGACGGCGGGGACCGTCGCCGTCTGCAGTACGGCGACGAGGACGAACCCGGTGGCGCTGACGGCGATGCCAGCCGCCACGGCAACGAGCTTGCCTATCCGGTCGGTGAACGCAACCGTTGCCCCTTCGGCGATCAGCTCGGCGACACCGATAACGGTGGCGACAACGGCAAGCCCGGCGACGGTGAAGCCATGTGTCTCCTCGAGCCAGACGGCAACGGTGACAAACACCATCTCGACGCTGCCTACGAGCAGTGCGGAGCCGGCGAGGAAACCGGTGGAGGCGCGGTCCCACACGATGACGCCATCCCCCTTGGCCACGTCCGCAGCGGTTGACCCGCCAACAGCAACGGCGATGCCGCCGGCGAGGATGGCCACGGCGAAGGCGACCGCCCAGAAGGGCGCCACCCAACCGCCGCGCTCGATCAGCCAGCCCGCCGCCGGCGCTCCAACGAGGAACGAAAGCGCCCAGGTGGTCTCGAGTAGGCCAACCACCCGCCCCCGCCGGCCATACGCCACCCGGTCTGACACCCACGCCTGGCTACCGCTGTCAAAGACGGGCTTGGCGACACCCATCAGCGCAAAGCCCGCCACCGCCCCTGCGTAGGTTCCTGTGGCGGCGGTGACAGCCGCGCCGGCGACGAACATCCCCAACCCGGTGAGCACGATGCGGCGCCGATGCTCGCCACCGGCCACCCTGACGACGATCGGGGTCATGGCGCCCGCCGCCCACCGCAGCGAAGTCAGCCTCCCGGCGGCGGCGGTCGACACCCCGAGCCCGCGGGCAATGGCGGGCAGGAAGGCGTACACGAACCTGGTGGCGGTGTTGACGGCGAGTTTGGCGGCGACAAACAGCGCAAGAGGGAGGCGGAGCGGTGGTGGGTGCGGCGGCATTGCGGGCCGAGGTTACGGGCCGGGGGTGACGCCCCCCTCCGTCATCCGTCTGATGTCGAGCAACTCGTCCACCTGGGCGGCGGTGAGCCATCCCTTCTCGACCACCACGTCGCGCACGGTGCGCCCCGTGGCAAACGCCTCCTTGGCGGCGATGGCGCCGTTGTCGTAACCGATGTGGGGGTTGAGTGCGGTCACGACGATGATGTTGGCCTCGACGAGCTGTCTGGCCCTGTCGACGTTGGCGACGATCCCTTCGACGCACTTCTCCCGGAACGTGTCGGCGGCGGCGGCCAGCAGCGATATCGACTCGAGCAGGTTGTGTGCGATGAGCGGCATCATCACGTTCAGCTCGAAGTTGCCGTTGGCGCCACCCCAGGTGATGGCGGCGTCGTTGCCGATCACCTGCGCCGCCACCTGCATCACCATCTCCGACATCACAGGGTTGACCTTGCCAGGCATGATCGACGAACCCGGCTGGAGCGACGGGAGCTGGATCTCGGCGATGCCGGTGCGGGGCCCGCTCGCCAGCCAGCGCAGGTCGTTGGCGATCTTGAACATCGACTGCGCCACCGTCTTGAGCGCCCCCGATGCGCTCACCGCTGCGTCCTTCGCCGCCTGCGCCTCGAAGTGATCGTCCGCCTCGGACAACGGGTACCCGGTGATGGCCGCCATGTCGGCGATCACCGCCGCCGGGAAGCCGTCCGGGGCGTTGAGCCCCGTACCGACGGCGGTGCCGCCAAGGGCGAGCTCGTCGAGCTCGGGCAGCACCTTGGTGAGACGCGCGGCGCCCTTGCGCACCTGGGTGGCGTAGCCGCCGAACTCCTGACCGAGCGTGACAGGGGTGGCGTCCATGAGGTGGGTCCTGCCCGACTTGACGACGCCGGCAAATGCGGAGGCCTTTGCCGCAAGGGCGTCGCCCAGCCGGGTCAGCGCCGGGAGCAGCTCCTCACGGATGGCGGCGGCGGCGGCAAGGTGGATCGCCGTCGGGATCACGTCGTTTGACGACTGACCAAAGTTGACCTCGTCGTTGGGGTGGACAAGCTTCGATGCGGTGAACGTGCCGCCGAGCAGCTCTGTGGCGCGGTTGGCGATCACCTCGTTGGCGTTGGTGTTTGTCGACGTGCCAGACCCGGTCTGGAACACGTCGAGTACGAACTGCGCATCCCATCTCCCGTCTCGCACCTCGTCGGCCGCGGTGGCGATGGCCCCCGCCTTCTGCGGGTCGACGTAGCCCTTCTCGGCGGACATGCGGGCCGCCGATCCCTTGATGAGACCGAGCGCCCAGATGAACCGGCGGCTGAACCGAAGGTTCGAGATCGGGAAGTTGTCGACCGCCCGCTGTGTCGAGGCGCCGTAGTAGGCGTCGTCGGGTACCGAGACCTCTCCCATCGAGTCGCGTTCGATCCGCATGGTCGCTCCTCACAATGGCGTCGTCGCACCAAGCCTAGGACCAGGGGCGGCGCCGCCATCTGGGTCGGTGGGTCCACGAGTGAGATACGATCTGGGTCATGTGCCGCAGCATTCGTACCCTGCACAACTTCGAGCCACCGGCCACCGAGGACGAGGTCACCGCCGCCGCCCTCCAGTACGTGCGCAAGGTGAGCGGCTACCGGGCTCCTTCCGCGGCGAACCGCGCGGTGTTCGAGCGGGCAGTCGCCGGGATCGCCGCCATCACCAGGGACATGGTCGATGAGCTGGTGACGGCGGCGCCGCCAAAGGACCGCGACATCGAGGCGGCGAAGGCTCGCAGCCGCACCGCCGCCCGTCCCGGTCGCCGCTAGCCAGACCCGAGGCCGCCGTCAGACGAGCGCCAGACGCACCGCCGCCGGGACGATGTCGCCGACATCGCCATCGATGCGCAACGTCACCAGCCGGTTGCCGTCGTGGTCCGTCTCGCCGCGGTTGACGACGACATACCGGGCCCCGCCGGCCGCCGCCCGCAGCGGGATGTCGGCAGCCGGGTACACCACGAGCGACGAGCCCATGGCGATGACCAGGTCGGCGTGCTCTGCGGCGGCGTAGGCGCGGGCGAGATCGTCGCCCCGCAGGTTCTGCCCAAAGCTGATCGTCGCCGACTTGAGGAACCCTCCGCAATCGCACCGCGGGCACTCCCCCGTCTCGTGGAAGGTGGCAAAGTGCTGCATGGGGTCCGAGCGCAACCCGCACCTCAGGCACTCGACGAGCCGGGCGGTGCCGTGGATCTCGACGAGCTTGGCTGGGGTGGTACCGGCCGCGGCGTGGAGACCGTCGACGTTCTGGGTCACCACCATCTCCATCTTGCCGGCTCGCTCCAGATCGACGACGGCATGGTGCACGGCGTTGGGCGGCGCCCATCCGAAGGCGTTGTGGTCCTCCCACTTCTGCTGCCAGTAGCGGCGTCGCGCCTCGGCCGATCGCATGAAGTCCCGGAAGTCGACGGGGCGGCGGGTGTTCCACACACCCTGCGGGCCGCGGTAGTCGGGGATGCCTGATGCCGTTGACACCCCGGCGCCGGTGAAGACCAGGATGCGCGCCGCACCGGCCACCAGGGCGGCGAGCGCAGCGGCCGGGCCGGTCACGACGGCGCCGCACCCAACGTCCACGACATCAGCACGAACCCGAAGGCGGCGACAGTGAGCCCGAGCACCACCCAACGGGTGGCAAGCCACCACCCCGGCGAACCGGTGAGCCCGATCGCGGCCCGCAGCGGGGCAGCCCCGTAGGCGAGCTGACGGAGCACCAGATCGCGCTCGGTGCGGCGACCGACAAGCAGGGACCGCCCGCCTGAGACGACGGAGTCCTCTGGCACCAGCCGCATCGCCCGCACCTGGAGCGGTCGGGCCGCCCACAAGAGGGCGCCGAGCACGGCGATCCCGAGCCCAACGAGCAGCAGACCCCTGCCCGTGACGAGACCGACGAGCCCAACCACCCAGATGGCCCACAGCCTGCCGACCTCACGCAGATACGCAGACGCATCCGAGATGTCGCCGAAGCCCCAGTTGCGTTCGGATTCCACGTCGGGAGGGTATCGCAGGTGCGACAATCCGCCACATGAGCAGGGGCACGGCGCACGGCGCCCGGCACGGTGTCGTCATGATCGCCGACATCACCGGGTACACGGTGTATCTGCGCGACTCCGAGCTCGCCCACGCCCAGCAGACCCTGGGGGCGCTGCTCGAGCTGCTCGTCACACGGACCCGGCCGCCGCTGGTCTTGTCGAAGATCGAGGGCGATGCGGTGTTCAGCTATGCGCTTGACGGTACCGTCCCACGCGGACAGAGCTTCCTGGAGATGATCGAGACGACATATGTCGAGTTCAGGACCGCGCTCGAGCAGATGGCGGTGAACACGACGTGCTCTTGCAATGCCTGCGCCAACATCGCCGGGCTCGACCTGAAGTTCGTCGTGCATGTCGGGGACTTCGTGGTGATGGCGATCGCCGGCAACGCCGAGCTCCAAGGAGCAGACGTCACCCTCGTCCACCGCATCCTCAAGAACACCGTGACCCCGACAACGGGGTGGCGGGCCTACGTCTTGTACACGGAGTCAGCAGTCGCCGAGCTCGGGCTCGAGGACCTGACGGGATCGATGAGCGAGCACGTGGAACGGTACGACGACATCGGCACCGTCAGGGGGTGGGTGCAGGACCTGGCACCGGCCATCGCCGCCCACAGGGCGCTCGACCGCGGTGCCGCCGACCCTGCCACCTCCATCTTGGAGGTGTCAACCGAGATACCGCTCCCATGCGAGGTCGTGTGGGGCTACCTGATCGACCCGGAGCATCGCAGGGTGCTCATCGGCTCGGACCGCCAAGAGGTGCGCAAGTCCCACAACGGACGGATCGTCGAGGGCAGCGTGTACGAGTGCTACCACGGCGACCGTGTCATCCCGCAGCTGGTCATCGGGTGGTTCCCGCCCGAGCGCATGATCACTCGGGACCTGTTGCCGCTCCCGGGGGGCAGCACCTTTCTGAATGGCTACTACCGGCTGTCACCCACCGGTGCCGGGACACGCGTCACCCAGACCATGGCGGAGCCTTCCGGTCCGTGGTACGGGCGGTTGCTGACCCGACTCGTCATACCTCGGATGCAGCGCCAGTTCCAACGCGACATCGATGGCTTTCGCGATCACGTCGTCGCCGACTACCAGAGGGCAGCGCCGCCTTCGGTCTGAGCTTCGCCACAGGGAAGGCTCGACTCAGGTCACACCCCACTGCTCCTGGAGGGCGACCACCTCCTCGTCCGGCACACCGGCGGAGAAGTGCATGTGGACGACCTTCCACCGGTCGTCTTCCCGGCGCAGCACCGCGGAGAGCCGGGTGCGCATCCCGCTGCCGTCCGGGAACACGAAGCGGGGCTCGTCGATGCCCCAGCCCATCGAGCCTTCCTCGTAGCCGATCGGGTTGTCACCCTCGATGGTGATGCCCTCGGTCTCGAAGCCGAAGCGCAGCCCCTTGCGGTCGCGGATGATCTCACCGGGTGCGGTGCCGATCACCACCGTTGCAGGATCCGACGACACGATGTCGTCGAACCTCTCGATGGCCTTCGTCGACACGCCCTCGTAGAAGCCGAGAATGGCGTCGCGGACTGCGAACGATTCGAGCATCGCACCCCTCCATGGTTGCTTACTCCCGAGAAACCTACCCATCAACCGCGACCGGCGTCGATCGGCCGGCGCCGCCGCAGCCTTGCGCTTACAGGTTGGCGAGCGGGTCGGAGGCGACGACGCCTGGGATTCCAAGCTCCCTGCGCAGCTCGTCGTAGCCGCTCTGCTCGAGGTCGTCTGCGAGCTCAGGGCCGCCGGAGCGAACGATCCTGCCCCGCAACATCACATGGATGCGATCTGGGCTCATGTAGCGCAGGATCCGCGAGTAGTGGGTGATGATGAGCACCCCGAGGGTCTCGCTGCGCAGCGACTCGACGAGCGCGGCCACCTCGCGGACCGCATCGATGTCGAGACCGGAGTCGATCTCGTCGAGGATGGTGATCTTCGGGGTGGCGACGGCGAGCTGGAACATCTCCGACCGCTTCTTCTCGCCGCCGGAGAGCCCCAGGTTGATGGGACGGGTGCGGAAAGGGTCCATCCGGAGCCGGTCGCTCGCCGTGGCGACGCGGGTTGCGAACCCGCCGTTCCCGGACGCCTCCCCCATCTCGGCGATCAGCTCATCCAGGGTCACCCCGGGCACCTCGACCGGGTACTGGAAGGCCTCGAACAGCCCGAGCCTGGCCCGCTCGTGCACCGCAAGACCGAGGATGGGGACGCCATCCACCTCGGCCGAACCGGTGGCGACGTACTCGGGCTTCCCCATCAACACGTGCGACAGCGTCGACTTCCCGGATCCGTTCGGGCCCATCAGGGCGTGGATCTCACCGAAGGGCACCTCGAGGTCGACCCCGGTCAGGATCTCGAGCTCGCCGAGCCTGGCACACAGGTTGTTCACCGCAAGGGCGGGATTCATGACGGCTCCTCGGTGGCGGTGGCGGTGGCCAGGTCGAGAGCCAGGTACACGTCTCCGTCGACGACGGTCGCCTGGTAGACCGGTACAGGGCGAGTCGCCGGCAGCGTGTCCGGCTTGCCTGTGATGAGATCGAACTCGGAACCGTGTCGAGGGCACTCGACGTCTGTCCCGAACACCTCACCCTCCGAGAGGGAGGCCTCGGCATGGCTGCACCGGTCGCCGATGGCGTATACGGTGTCGCCGATGCGGAAAACGGCGATGCGATGCTCGCCGATCTCGACACGGACCCCGCGGCCATCGGGCAGCTCGCCGAGCTGTGCGATGCGAAGCGTGTCGCTCACAGCCTCCCCTCCTCTTGCGCCTCGATGAACTTGGCGTTGATCCACTCCCGCAGCGGGGTGGCGACGGTGTCGTGGGGGAATCGGGTCAGCGCCTCCTCGAAGAAGCCGCGCACCTGGAGACGGTCGGCCCGCCTCGAGTCGAGGCCGCGACTCATCAGGTAGTAGCGCTGCTCGTCGTCGAGCGGACCGACGGTCGACCCGTGACCGCAGCGGACATCGTTGGCGAGGATCTCGAGGTTGGGGACCGACTGGGCGGCGGCGCCGTCGGACAGGATCAGGTTGCGGTTGGTCTGGAAGGCGTCTGTGCGTTGCGCCGTCTCCTCGATGCGGATCATCCCGGTGAACACGCTCAACGCCTCGTCCTCGACGGCGCCCTTCAGGAACATGTTGGAGCGGGTGTTCGAGCCGGCGTGGTGCATGAAGTACCGGTAGTCGAGCACCTGATGCCGGTCGCCGAAGTAGGCGCCGACGATCTCCGCCGACGAGCCGCGGCCCTCGAGATCGACTTCGAGGTAGAGCCGGGAGTGGGCACCGCCCAACCCCGCCTCGGCGAACACCAGGTTGGCGTCGCGGTCGAGCACCGCCCTGGCGTGGGCGATCGATCGCACGGTGCGGCCGAAGTTCTGGATCACCGACACGGCGACCGTGGAGCCGGGACCACCGATCACCTCGACGTGGGGGACGACGAGGGCGTCGACGTCGTCTGCCGACGTCATGTGCACGACCACCGAGGCCTGCGCCGTCTCCTCGGCGACGATGACCACCCTGGGAAAGGTCACCACACCTGCGGTGGCGGCGTTGACCTGTACCAGCAGCGGTGCCGCAACGGCACCGCGCCCGACGTGGACGAGCGCCCCGTCGATGCCAAAGGCGCGATGGGCGGCCGCGAACTTGTCGCGCTCGGCGGGAATACCCCGCAATGTGGCAAGGCGGAGCGCATCGTCCTGAGCACCGACAGCGGCGGACAGCGGACCCGCCCACACCGCACCGTCGACCAAGGGTTCGGTGACCCCGATCCCGTCGACCACGACGACGCCAAGAGGGGCGAACGCCGGCAGCGAACCGCCACCGGTCACACCGCCGGCACCGTCTGCCGTGGGGAAGTCGGCGAGGTCGAAGTCGAGCTCCACGTACCGCCACACCTCCTCCGTGGCCTTCGGCATGGCGAGGCTCTCGTACGTGGCGTATGCGGTGCGGCGGTCGATGCGGCGCCACTCCGGCTCGCC
>Ga0114938_1000375_pt1 | contig 34806 bp, 25 predicted proteins | sample AshMeaBigSpring_FD_88675 | JGI IMG/M metagenome (GOLD analysis project Ga0114938, IMG submission 88675) | Groundwater microbial communities from Big Spring, Nevada to study Microbial Dark Matter (Phase II) - Ash Meadows Big Spring | ecosystem: Environmental > Aquatic > Deep subsurface >... | reverse complement strand
TTCGGCGAACTCGAAGTGCAGGGTGAACTCACCCGCCGCGCCTGGGCCAAGGGCGTGCAGGTCATGAACGAAGGCCCCGGCCACGTGCCGATGCACATGATCGAGGAAAATATGGCCAAGCAGCTCGAATGGTGCGGCGAGGCCCCGTTCTACACGCTCGGACCTCTCACCACAGACATCGCGCCGGGTTATGACCACATCACCTCCGGCATCGGTGCCGCGATGATCGGTTGGTACGGTTGTGCCATGCTTTGCTACGTCACGCCCAAGGAACACCTCGGCCTCCCTAACAAGAACGACGTCAAGGAGGGCGTCATCACCTACAAGCTCGCCGCCCACGCCGCCGACCTCGCCAAAGGCCACCCCGGAGCGCAATACCGCGACAACGCGCTGAGCAAGGCCCGCTTCGAGTTCCGCTGGGAGGACCAGTTCAACCTCGGCCTCGATCCGGAACGCGCCCGCGAATTCCATGACGAAACCTTGCCGCAGGACGGAGCCAAAACCGCCCACTTCTGCTCCATGTGCGGCCCGCATTTCTGCTCGATGAAGATCACCGAGGACGTGCGGAAATACGCCGCGGAACAGGCGATCTCCGAAGAAGAGGCGCTGGCAAAAGGCATGGCGGAGAAATCCAAGGAATTCACCGAAGCGGGGGCGGAGGTTTACGTCCCGGCGTGAAATGAGCAAATCCCAGAAAATTCTTGGTGACATCCTCTCCGGTCGTTCCGACGCCAACATCGGTTTCGCCGATCTTTGCTACATCCTGGAACGTGCCGGATTCACACGCCGCCCCGGCAAAGGCAGTCACACGATTTTTCACATGGAATCCGTGGCGGAAATCGTTAATCTTCAGCCGCTGGGTAGCAAAGCCAAAGCCTACCAAGTGAAGCAGGTTCGCGATCTGATCCTCAAATACCAACTGGACATCCACTGAAATGCGCTACGAACTCATCATCTACTGGAGCAAGGCCGACAATTCATTCCTCGTGGAAGTCCCGGAACTTCCCGGCTGCATGGCCGACGGTGCCACTTACGAGGAAGCAGTTGCCAATGCCCAGATCGTCATCGCCGAGTGGATCGATACCGCGCAATCCCTCGGCCGTCCGATCCCTGAGCCCAAGGGCAAGCTGGCATACGCTTAAGGCAAAATTCGGAGGCCGAAGCAAAGCGCATGAGGATTGAAGTTCTGAATCGTCTCATACTCGCGAAGTAGTTGCTAAATGCAGCAGAAGCAGCCTCATTGCTGGCGCTTCAATGCGAGTTCCACGAGTCTTGCCGCAATCCCGCGAATTTCCTTCATCGTTTCCGGGGTCGGTTCCTGGCCGTCTTCGAGGTCCATTTTTCTGGTCAGCTCCTGAAGCAGGTTTCGGATGCCCTGATAATTCGGTCGGGCGGAGATCTTCGGATCGAGGCCGGTGATGCAATCGGAGTAGTATTCCGCGATATCCTTCCGCATGACCTTGCGGGCCCGCTCGGGAGAGAACTGCTTGTCCACGGCCACGGAGGACACCTCCAGCGCCCGGATCCATCCGCCTAACGAAATCAAGTGGGCCAGGTCCGCATCCTGGAGCGCGACCAATTCGTCCTCCACATCCTTTTGGGTGGAAGCCAGCTCGATCTTCAGTTGTGACACATCGGTTTTCTTCGCGCTTTCCAGCAACCCCGCCGCGTGGCGGTTGACCCGGTCCCCCGCCCCCAGGGCTTTGCCGTAGCGGGTCAGATCCTTCGCCATGTCCTCCACATCCCCCAGCTGCCCGGCTTGAACCATGAGGAAACCATCCGCAATGAGAAAGCCCAGCTCGATCGCGAGATCCGAACGATCCGGGGACATCCGTGCCGGCATTTTCCGCGCCACCTCGGCGATGGGCAAGGGCATGAGGAATTGCAAGGTATCAAACATTCTGGAGATCGAAGGAGCGGTGAACTTGTTCACCGCAAGTTCCAACTGGATGCCGGAGTCGTCGATCAAGTCGTCCGGGATCTCTCCATCCGGTCCAGAGGCATCCTTGGCCACTTCCGCGGGATCCGGTGCTCCGTCGATATTGAACGGCTTCCCTTGGGAAGTCGCAGGCATGGGCCATGCCACCAGGACGGACAGACAAACCAGTTTCAATTTCACGCACGGAAACTGTCATCGCTTGGCACCGATTGCCAGAAATTTGCCGTTCCATTGGCGTCTGAAAGCTCCAAAAGAAGACCACGTTTGCGGTAGAAGCCATCCCGGCCGGGGTGCGCACATGCCTGCGAATTCATCCCCGAAACGCGGAATTGGCAAAGGCCGATCCGGCTGTCAGGATGTGGTGGATGAACTCATTACCGATTTCCATGACCCTTCCGGGAGAAGGGAAAGTGCTACGGGCCCTCGGCGACGAGGTCACCGTGCTGTTGAGCGGCGAGCAGACCGGCGGAGCCTTCACCATGGTCCAGGTGGTGTCGCCGCCGGGTGGTGGTCCCCCGCCGCACTGGCATACCCATGAAGACGAGTGGTTTTTCATCCTCGAGGGCCGCGTGGAGTTGTGGAAGGAGGGTGTGTGGGCGGAGGTTCCGGCCGGCACGGCCATCTTCCTGCCGCGCGGGGTGCCGCACACGTATCGGAACTGTGGCGACACACCGCTGCGGATGATTGTCCACGCCGCGCCGGCGGGCTTTGAGGTGTTCTTCGAGCGTCTGGCCGCCGTCTGCGCGGAGCCGGGTGGTGCGAATCCCGGGCGCATCAGCGAGATCGCGGCGGAACATGGAATCTCCTTCATCGCGCCGGGTGGGGAGGTTTGAGTGGGAACCGGACCTCACGATTCGCTCAAGCCCCGATCGCCAACCAGTTGAATTCCACGGCGAAGACGCGGGAATCCGCCCAGGACGAGATCACGGCCTCGAACCCTGACGGGCTGATGTTTTCCGCCTTCAGGGTGATGCGGGCGCTGTCGCGCTGATCGACGTCGAGTCCGGTAAGGCCGAGGTGGACGACCGGGATTGACGAGAATTCCGAGGCGAAGACCACAGGCACCGAAAAGCTGCGGGGTTCAGCGGAGCCGGAATCGACGGTGTCGAGATTCCAACCCGGCGTGAGGATTCCGACTCCGAGGCAGGAGGAAAGGACGTTCCATGGGACAGGAGAGGATTGCATGCGACTCCCTCTCCAGCACGATCCGGGCCGGAATGGGCGGCTCCGGGCGCTTGCCATCCAAGGTGGCGGCGATGCGGGCGGAAGAAGCTTCACTTGATCCCCACCACCATCGAGTCCGGGCCGATGAGATGCTCGACGCGGCATTCACGGAAGCCGGCCTCCTTCAGCCAATGGATGCAGTCCTCGCCGGTATAATCGAATCCGCCGGGCGTATCGATCAGCATGTTCAGGCTCATCATCAGGCCGAAGGCGTTCTCCTTGCGGGCATCGTCGATGATCGCATCGTAAACCACCACTGCTCCGCCGGGTGGCAGGGCGGCATGGGCTTTTTGAAGGAGCATGCGTTTCGTCTCAAGATCCCAATCGTGGAGGATGTGGCCGAAGAGAAGCACTTCCGCCTGCGGCAAATGGTCGGTGAGGAAGCTGCCGCCCCTGAAGCTGAGGCGATCCGTCAGGCCGTTCGAATCGGCGTATTCCTCGAACACCGGCCCCACCTCGGGCAGATCAAAACCGATGCCCGTGAGGTGGGGGTGGGCGAGGGCGATCTGGGCCGCCAGGTCTCCCTGTGCGGTTCCGATATCCGCGAAGGTGCTGTAGCCGGACCATGGAAACCGCCGGGCGATGGTCATGTTGGCACCACGGCTGACACCCGACATGGCCCGGAGGAACTCGCGCAACCTGGCAGGGTCCGCGTAAATCGCGGCGAAGGGATCATTGCCGCCCTTGGATTCGTTCTGCGGTTCGCCGGTCCGGAGCGCGGTGGTCAGCGAGCCCCAGAATCCGTAGAGCCGGTGGTTGCACATCTCCAGAATGCCACCGACGTAGGACGGCTTGGCCTTGTCGAGGAACAGCTCGGTTTCCGGCGTGTTCTGATAGATGCCAGCCTCGCGCCGGAGGAAACCGAGGGCGACCGGGGTGTCCAGAAAATCCGCGGCACTGCGGGGGTGGAGTCCGAGCCTGCCCTGGAGCGTGGCGAGATCCGCCGGACGTTTGGCCAAGTCGGTGAAGACTTCCATTTCCACGGCGCTGAGCAGGGTTTTCGAAGCCCAGAAGGCCATGCCGGTCTGAAGGATGCGATCAGGGGACGGTTCCATTTCCGCTCTGTTGGCAGAGGCGGTGAGTCACGGCAAGAATTTGATGACGCATGCTGAGCATTCTCATGCGCCGTGGCCGCCGTGTGCCTCGCCGTCGGAAAAACCGAAACCGCGTCTCACGGACGCCATCTCGGCGGTGAGACGTCCGCATTTGCCGCGGACGGTCAGGGGGGCTTCCTCATGCGGATCTCCGCCCGCTTCCTCGGCGTGGCGGCAGGCGAAGAGGGTGAAAAGCGCCCCGAGCGTCTCGCGCGGAATCACGTCACGCAGTTTCACGGTCTTCAATCCGGCGGCTCCGATGCCATCGAGCGCCCGCTGTTTCTGCGGCGTGGGAAAACAAAGGACAAACCAACCGCCGGGCGCGAGATGCCTTGCCGCGGATGCCGCGTAATCGGCCACATCGCCCCGCAGTTCGAAGCGTGCGTGGGCTTTCTGGGAATCCTGAGGAATCACCCCCGAGCCTTCCGGGAAATACGGCGGGCTACCGGTGATGAGGGGGAATTTCCGATCCAAGGCGAGTTCCCTCAGATCCCCATGCATGGCATCGACACGGGCCTGAAGCCCGTTGGCATGGATATTGGATCGCAGGAGCCGGAAACTGAGTTCCTGAGCCTCGATGCAGGTGAGCCTCGCCTCCGCCCCCATGCCCCAGAGGGTGAGCAATCCCACGGTGCCGATGCCGGTGCCCAGATCAAGGTGTTCCGCCACCGGCGGCGAAGTCCGCAGCGCGTACCATGCGGTGAGGACGTCATCGATGGAATGCCGGTGGCCCTTGAGGCGTTGGGCGATGAGCCAGCCCGCGCCCACGCCCGCATCATCTCTCAGATCCGATCCGTCGGCTCCGGTGAGGGAGTCGAGGGTGATGCGTTCGCCGAGTTCGTCTTCGAGACGCGCCCGTTCCTCAAGCCAGTGTTTCATGCGGGGATCGCGGGGCATTTCAACCTGAGGCGGCGTCATCGAGGGCCTGATCATCCCGATGGATGCAGGTGCGGGAAGCGAAAAAAATCCCCGCCACACGGGGTGACGGGGATTTCCATGGACTGCGAATCCAACGGCGAAATCAGGCGGGAATCAGGTCCTTCACGGCGTCGCGCTCTTCCTTGAGCTCGGCGATGGTGGCGTCGATTTTCCCCTGGCTGAAGGCGTCGATCGGGAGGCCTTGGACGACTTCCCACTTGCCGGGCTCGGTCACGCGGATCGGCATGGAGGCGATGAGGCCTTTTTCGATGCCGTAGGAGCCGTCCGAGCAAACCGCGACGGATGTCCAGTCTCCGGCCGGAGTCGGGTTGATGAGGCTGCGGACGGTGTCCATGGCGGCGTTCGCGGCGGAGGCGGCGGAGGATGCGCCGCGGGCTTTGATGATGGCGGCACCACGTTGTTGCACGGTGGAGATGAACTCACCCTTGAGCCATTCCACATGGGAGATCACGTCGGTGACCGGGCGGCCCTGGATCTTCGCGTTGGTGAAGTCCGGATACTGGGTGGCGGAGTGGTTGCCCCAGATGCACATATTGGTGACTTGGGAAACGTGCACGCTGGCTTTCTTGGCGAGCTGGCTCTTGGCGCGGTTCTCGTCGAGGCGGGTCATGGCGAAGAAGCGGTCCTTCGGCACGCCGTCGGCGTTGTTCATGGCGATGAGGCAGTTGGTGTTGCAGGGGTTTCCGACCACCAGCACGCGGACGTCCCTGGCGGCGTTGCGGGCGATGGCCTTGCCTTGGCCGGTGAAGATCTTGCCGTTGATGCCAAGCAGGTCGCCGCGTTCCATCCCCGCCTTGCGCGGCACGGAGCCGACGAGAAGAGCCCAGTTGGTGCCTTTGAATCCTTCGTTGAGATCGGCGGTGCCGACCACTTCGTTGAGCAGCGGGAAAGCGCAGTCATCAAGTTCCATCATCACGCCTTCGAGGGCGGCCATGCCGGGCTCGATTTCGATCAGGCGGAGATTGACCGGTTGGTCGGGTCCGAAGACAAAGCCGGACGCGATGCGGAAAAGGAGGGCATAGCCGATCTGGCCAGCCGCGCCGGTGACGGAGACGGTAATTGGTGCTTTCATAGGTTGATACGGGAGGCCGGGACGCTAGGGGACTTGCCTCGCATGGTCAACCGGCAAGGCATGCGACGGCAAATCCTGCGCGGGTTTTCTGAAACGGTGCGGGGAGGCTCTTGCAGACCCCTTCGGGAGATTTTTTGGTGACGCGGGGGCAACGAACTCTGATTCTTCCATCTCCATCGAGGCTCTCCTCATTTGGGCTTTCGGTCCTGGGATGAGGATTTGCATGGATTGAATCGCGCGTTTGACATTCGGGTTGGGGAGGTTTCACTGGGGGCGTCATGCGCGAGATCAAGATCCCCCAATCCAAGTCGAAGCTGCGTTTGCTCGATGCCGCCGAACAATTGTTTGCCGACCGCGGATTCGAGGCGGTTTCGGTGCGGGATGTCACCCAGCTGGCCAAGGCGAATGTGGCGGCGGTGAACTACCATTTCGGCAGTCGCGACGGCATGATCGCGGTGGTGGTGATGCGTTACATGATGCCGGTCAATCAGGAGCGGCTCGCGCGCCTGGAGAGTGTGGAGCGCAAATGGTCCGGCAAGGCGGCTCCGCTGGAGGAGATTATCGATGCGTTCGTGCGGCCGGTGGTGGGCATTGTGAGGAAGTCTGAATTGTCCGAGCGGTTGTTTTGCAAGCTGGTGGGCCGGATCTTTGCGATGCAGGGCGATGGGTTGCCGGAGGCGGTGGAGGCACAGATGAGGGATTTAATCAATCGTTTCACCCGAGCGTTTGCCAAGGCGCTTCCGACCGTTCCGCCGGAGGAACTCGTGTGGCGCATGCATTTCCTGGTGGGGTCGATCATTCACATGCTGATGAATCAGGAGATGCTTCATAGGCTGAGCAACGGGGCGTCCGGGGCTCCGACGATGGAGGTCACGCTGGGGCGCTTCATCCGCTTTGCGGCGGCGGGTTTGCGGGAGGGCGTGGAACAGGAACCGACAGCGGCGAAGGGGCCGCAGGCCTTGTTTGATTTCTAAGGCGGGGGCGGTGCGGCGGGAATCCCGGCGAACATTTCCTCGATTTTCCGTCCGGCGGTGAGGACGGAGAAATCGTCGTATTCGACCTTTTCCGCCGGTGGCCAGAAAGCGCCGGCCGTGATGCGCTCCGCAATCCAGTCCGCGCATTTGCGGGCAGCTTCCAGATCGGGCTCGGAGAAATCCTCCCAGACTTGCAGGTCCACGTCCGCGGCGGTGGAGCCGAGGGTGAAGTAACAGGGGACCGGCATCCCGCCATCGCGGTTGCGGATGGCGACGGCGTAAAGTGGAAGCTGCAGGTTGATCCAGCGGAAATCCGCGGGTTTGCCGTTTTCGCTGCCGGAGTAAACCGCCGGGCCGGCTTCTCCGAGGTGGGCCGGGAGAACGGTCCTCGCGCTGATCTTGCGGCGGTGGGCTTTGGCGACTCCACTGACTTTTCCGGTCTTGTAGTCGATGACGCGGAGGGTGCCATCTCCGCAGTGCCGATCGATGCGGTCAATCTTGGCGACAATGGTGGCCTCGCCCGCGGGGATCTCGAATTTGTGTTCCACCTCGATGACTTCCCAGCCTTCGGCGCGGTTGCAGGCCTGGACGCGGGCGAACCACAGGAAACGCTGGCGCAGGGCCTCGGTCTGGATGCGGACGGCCAGCGGCAGGCGGCGGCCGAACCACCCGGCGACGACGCGGTCGAGTTCGGCGAGAAGCCATGCGTGGAGAGCCTCGGTCTTGGAAAGATCGCGCGCCTCCGGGTCGCGGCCCCAGCGTTCGAGCACTTCATGGGCGACGTTTCCGAAGTCGCGGGCGTTCCACTCGCCGCGGTCGGGCTCGGGAGTCCGCATGCCGACGGCGTGTTTCAGATAGAAACGGAACGGGCAAGCGAGGTAATCGGCAAGCGAGGTGGCGTTGAGGCGTTGCGGGATATCCGCGGCGGGTAACCGCCATTTCCAATCGGCGTGCCAGCGCAGACCGGCTTCCGGGGGCTCGACGCCGCGGAAGAGGAATCTCACCCGTTCCGGGAGATCGTCCGGACTGGCCGCAAGAAGCAGGCGGGAGGGCAGCAGCGCCTCGCCGCCAGGGCCGGATTTCGCGCAGATCACATCGACCCGGCCGCCGTCGCGGCGGGCCTCCAGCATGGACTGGTAGAGAAACGCGTCGCGAGCGGCGCGGTCGGAGTTTCCGGGAAGTCCGAGGCGTTTCACCGCGGCCTCGCCAAGCCACGGATCGCCGGAGTTCCGGGCCGGGACCTTGCCTTCGTTCATCCCGCAGAGCACGAGATGCGGGCCGGGTTCGAGGAAAAGCTCCAGCCATCCCTGCACGTCGATGACGCGGCCCTCGGGCGGCTGTGGAGCGGGGGAGGGGAGTTCCGCCAGCAGCAAATCGATCCAGAATCCGGGCGGTCGTTTCACCTGCCGCAGGATGGGTGCCGCCGAGGCGAGCCAATCGTGGACGGAGACGGCTTGTTCGGCGCATTCAGGGTGATTGCCCTGCAGGCGGTCGAGCAGGCGTTGCATGGCATCGGTGAAGTCGCCTCGGAGGAAGGTTTCCCTGAGTCTCTCCAAGGCTTCGGCGGCGGCGATTACGCGCTGCGCGGCGATTTTCCGTGCATCGGTGCGGAATCGGGCGGTGGTGATCCGGTGGCGGAGATCATCGGGCCGGGCGGCCATCCATTCGTCACGGAGCTTGGAAAGATGGTGGGCGAGGTCCTCCCTGTTTCCGGCGACCAGTGCTCCGGTTTCCGGGAGGGCGAGCAAGTCCATCATGACGGCGAGCTCGGGATCGGCCAGCCAGGCGGACCAGAGGCGCAGCCAGCGTGCGAGGCCGGAGACCGTTGGCCGGGCGGCGGGGTGGTAAGCGGTCCATCCGGCGCGGCTGAACACGTGCGTCAATTCGTCCCCCACATCGCTGTCCGCGGTGCCAAGCGCCACCCCGCTGGATGCCGTGCCCGCCTCGGAGACGACCTTGAGGGCCTCCGCCGCCTGTTGCCGGAAGTCGGCGGCAAGCCGCACCGAGCCACGCGGGCCCTCCGGCCAGGGCAATGTTCGATTTTCCCATGATTCCAGTGGTTTTCCAGAGGGCGAAAATTGGTCGGCCTCATCCTCGGGCGCGCCGATCAGCGCGGTGACCTGGCCGTGCCATGCGAGGAGCGCGCGCTCGACGAGCGGCGGCATTTCCGTGATGCCGGCGAGCACGATGCCGGAGATGCCCTCCGGCAGATCGATGCCGCCGGCGAGTGCCCGGCTGCGGCTGTGAAGTCCCCATGCACCGAGTTTCCGCTCCACCAAGCGTTCGAGCCGGGCGAGTGCGTCCCAACGTCCGGCCTCGATGCTGCCGGAAAGCGACCTCGCGGCGGCACCCAGCGTGAGGCCGTTCTCCTGAAGCGCGCGGCGCAGTGCCGTCATTTCCCCTGCGAATCCGCCCGCCCACTCGCCGCCCACCTCCGGTGCCTGGGGAAACAGTTCCTGATACCCGGACCAGTCTTCGGTCCCTTCCAGCACTTCCACCCAGGCGACGCGTTCGACCCAGTCCGCAGCCACCTCCGGGGCCGGTGTTTTCATCAGCGAGCCGGGAGTCGCGAACTTCGGCGAAAGCAAAGCCCCCGCCTTCTCCGCCATCGCCTCGCGCAGCCGCCGTCCGCCCTGGGCCGTGGGCACCACGACGAGCATGCGCGGCAGATCGCCCCGCCGGTCCAGCAGCCAATCCGCCGCCTGTCCCAGAAACGGCCGATCCCATCCAAGAAACACTCGCTCCAGCATGCGCGGCGAGGATTCATCATGCCTCACCACGTGGAAAACAAATTCCGCAGGGTTTGTCCGCCGGTCGCGCCATTGCCGGTCCCCATTCCGCTTGCCCTGGCGGTCCCGTGCTTTAGCATCCGGCGCTTCCCGAAGCTCCCGCCTCCGATGAACCGAATTTTCGTTGAAAAAAAGGCCGCCCACAATGCCGAGGCGCGCCACCTCCTGCACGACCTCCGTGAATCACTCGGCCTGCCGGGACTGGCAAACGTCCGCGTCGTCCAGCGCTACGATGTCGAGGGGCTCAGCGAAAACGAGTTTCACGAAGCCGCCACCCACATCCTCTCCGAGCCGCAGATGGACACGATCTCCACCACGCTCGCCCTTGCGGAAGCCGAGACCGCCTTCGCCGTGGAATATCTCCCGGGACAGTTCGACCAACGTGCCGATTCCGCCGCCCAGTGCGTGCAAATCCTGACCGGCAAGGAGCGCCCCGCCGTATTCTCCGCCAAAGTCATCATTCTCGAAGGCACCCTCTCCACCGACGAGATCGCGGCCATCAAGAACTACGTCATCAATGCCGTCGATTCCCACGAAGTCCCCGTGGAGGCGATCATCGGTCGTCGCGAAACATCCTCCCCTCCCGACGTCGCCATCCTCACCGGCTTCACCACCCAGGACCCCGCTTCTATCCGCTCCACCTTTGGCCTCGCCATGTCCGCCGGGGACGTCGCGTTCTGCCAGGCTTACTTCCGCGATGAGGAAAAACGCGACCCCAGCATCACCGAGATCAAGATGCTGGACACCTATTGGTCCGACCACTGCCGCCACACCACCTTCCTGACCAAAATCGAGGACGTCACCTTCGCCGAAGGCACGGAGCCCGTTCAGCGCGCCTGGCAAACCTATCTCGCCACGCGCGAAAAACTCGGCCGCGGCGACAAACCCGTCACCCTGATGGACATCGCCCTCATCGGCATGCGCGAACTCAAGGCCTCCGGAGAACTCGACAACCTCGAAGTCTCGGAGGAAGTCAACGCCGCCTGCATCGTGGTTCCTGTGAAAATCGACGACCGTCCCGAGGAAGAGTGGCTCGTGATGTTCAAGAACGAAACCCACAACCACCCCACCGAGATCGAGCCCTTCGGTGGTGCCGCCACCTGCCTCGGCGGCTGCATCCGTGATCCGCTTTCCGGCCGTTCCTACGTCTATCAGGCCATGCGCGTCACCGGCGCGGGCGATCCTCTCACACCCTTCTCCGAAACACTCCCCGGCAAGCTCCCGCAGAAGAAAATCTGCCAGGTCGCCGCCCACGGCTATTCATCCTACGGCAACCAGATCGGCCTCGCCACCGGCCAGGTCGCGGAGGTCTATCACCCCGGCTACGTCGCCAAGCGCCTTGAAATCGGCGCGGTCGTTGCCGCCGCCCCGCGCTCGCAGGTGTTCCGCGGCACGCCCGCTCCCGGCGATGTGATCCTGCTCATCGGAGGCCGCACAGGCCGCGACGGCGTCGGCGGAGCCACCGGCTCCTCCAAGGAACACACCGACACCGCCCTCGAAAATTCCGCCGAAGTCCAAAAAGGCGACGCCCCCACCGAGCGGAAAATCCAGCGCCTCTTCCGCAACCCGGAACTCACCCGCAAAATCAAAATCTGCAACGACTTCGGCGCAGGCGGTGTTTCCGTCGCCATCGGCGAAATCGCCCCGTCGCTCGTCATCAACCTCGATGCGGTCCCGAAAAAATACGACGGCCTCGACGGCACCGAGCTCGCCATCTCCGAATCCCAGGAACGCATGGCCGTCTGCGTCGATCCCTCGGAAATCGCCTACTTCATCGCCGAGGCCGACAAGGAGAATCTCGAGTGCGTCCACGTCGCCGACGTCACCGACAGCGGCCGCCTCGTCATGACATGGCGCGGCGAAACCATCGTCAACCTGAGCCGCGCCTTCCTCGACACCAACGGCGTCCAGCAATCCGCCAAAGTCCACGTGGCATCGGATTGCATCCGCCAAGCCCCATCCGCAATCCACCATCCACAATCCATGATCGAGATCCTTCAGGATCTCAACATCTGCTCCCAACGCGGCCTCGGCGAAATGTTCGACGGCTCGGTCGGCGCGGGCACCGTGCTTTGGCCCTTCGGTGGAAGACACCAGCTCACCCCGCCGGACGCGATGGTCGCCAAGCTGCCCTTGTTGGAAGGCGATACCGACGCCGCCACCTTCATGGCCTGGGGTTTCGATCCGTATCTATCCGAAAAATCCCCGTTCCATGGCGCGGTTTACGCCGTCACCGAATCCGTCTGCAAAGCCGTCGCCGCCGGTGCGCGTCTCTCCGACGTCCGGCTCACGCTGCAGGAGTATTTCCCGAAACTCGGCAATGATCCGTCACGCTGGGGCCTGCCCTTCGCCGCGCTGTTAGGAGCTTTCCACGCGCAGCACTCGCTGCGCCTCGCCGCCATCGGCGGCAAGGACTCGATGTCCGGTTCCTTCAACGAACTCGATGTCCCTCCCACCCTCGTTTCCTTCGCTCTCGCCCCCGGCAAAGCCAGCCTCGCGCTCTCGCCCGAGTTCAAGAAACCCGGCTCCACGGTCTCGCTGGTGGCCGTCCCGCGGGACGCTGACAATCTCCCTGATTTCGAAGCCCTCAAACAAACCGCAGAGGCCTTGCATCAACTCAACGCTGCGGGAAAACTCCTCTCCCTCCATCATGTCGGAGCTCCAGGCCTCGGTGCCGCCCTCGCCAAAATGGCCTTCGGCAACGGCATCGCAGCGGAAATCACCACCACTCTTGATCTTTTTCAGGAGCGCTATTTCTCCTTCCTCGTCGAACACACCGAAGACCTTCCCTCTTCCCTCAACGCCCAACCCATCGGCCACACCACCGCCGAGCCCACCCTCGTCCTCAACGGCGAATCCCATTCCCTCACCGATCTCCAGGCCGCTTGGGAATCCACCCTCGAACCCGTCTATCCGACCAAGCCGGAATCCCCGTCTTCCCTTGGCGACCTTGGCGTCTTGGCGGTTCAAAAATTCAACATTCAACATTCAACATCCAACATTTCACGCCCGAAGGTCGTCATCCCCGCTTTCCCTGGCACCAACAGCGAATACGACTCCGCCAAGGCCTTCCGCGAAGCCGGAGCCGCTGCGGAAATCCTCGTCTTCCGCAATCTAACCGCCAGACACATCGAGGAATCCCTCGCCGCTCTCGCCGAAAAAATCCGCCAGTCGCAGATCCTCATGTTCCCCGGCGGCTTCAGCGCGGGCGACGAGCCGGACGGCTCCGCCAAGTTCATCGCGACCATCATCCGCAGCCCCCGGGTGGCGGACGCCATCATGGACCTGCTGAAAAACCGCGGTGGACTCATCCTCGGCATCTGCAACGGCTTCCAAGCGCTCATCAAGACCGGACTCGTCCCCTACGGCGAAATCCGCGAGCCCGCCGCGGATTCCCCGACGCTGGTCCATAACGACATCGGCCGCCACGTTTCCCGCTACGCCCACACCCGGATCGCCAGCACGATGTCTCCCTGGCTGGCCGGATCCCGGATCGGGGAAATCCACACCGTGCCCGTCTCGCACGGCGAGGGGAAATTCTTCGCCAGCCCGGAAGTCATCGCCACGCTCGCCGCCAGCGGCCAGATCGCCACCCAATACTGTGATTCCTCCGGAATGCCTTCGATGGACATCGGCGTGAATCCCAACGGTTCGCTCGCCGCTATCGAAGGCATCACCAGTCCCTGTGGCCGCGTCTTCGGCAAGATGGCCCATTCCGAGCGCGCGGGCTCCAGCGTCGCCAAGAACATCCCCGGCAACAAGCACCAGCCGATCTTCGCCGCGGGTGTGGCCTATTTCGCATGACCCGGCCGGCGGTGGTCCGGGCCCTTCCGCCCCGTCCGGACGCTTGACCTGGTAAACATCCGCGGCGACATACATCCCGCTGGACGATCGATGATGTTGCTCCAAAAACCCAGATTCCTCCGCGCCGGCATTTTTTCCGGTGTCCTGCCGGCCCTCATGGCAGCCTCGTACCTTCACGCGCAGGTACTGGTCAACCAGAGCGGCTACAACACCGCCGAAAGCAAGCGTTTCACCGCACCGCTGGCGGCCGACGGCACTCCGTTCTCGGTGGTCACCGAGCCCGGTGCCAGCGTCGTTTTCAGCGGCACCGTGAATGCCGGGGTGGGGGATTTCACCACCTTCCAACCCGTTGCGACGGGAAATTTCCGCGTGCTCCTCGGAACGCCAGCCAACGAGCAAAGCTCCCATGTTTTCGGCATCGGACCGTTTTGGATCGAACGCGTGAGCTACCGGCGGATGGTCCAGTTCTTCATCGACAGCCGCAGCGGCTTCGGCGATGCGACCAAATGGGACGTGACCACCGGGAAATACAGCTCGGGCATCGCCTGGCGGGATTCCCACCAGTTCTCGTTCGAGCTGCGCACCCTGATCCAGTGGTATGCCTCCAATCCCGATGCCTTCGGCATCGACCGCATGCCGATCGAGGGAAGCTACAACGGACTCCGCAACAACCTGCCGGCCGACACTCCCGAAATCGTCCGCCTCATTCATTGGGGCGTGGATCTCTATTTGCGCGGTCAGCTCAACCACACGCTCATCAAGGAGGAGCTGGCCTATTTCCTCTACTACTACCCGCTGTTCCAGCAGTGGATTCCGGTTTCGCTCTACAATGAGGCGCGTGACTACCTTTTCCCCAGATGGTCCAATACGGCGCGCGACCGCTGGAACTGGTATGACATCACCCACACCGGCAACCTCCTGCAGACCTACACCGTCATGGGTGGCACCAAGGGCTCCTTCCCGCCGGGCCACTCGATCGTGCCGAACCTGCTCATGCATGCCGTCGCACTGCGCGAGGGGCGGGCGGATGCCGCCACTTACCTCACCGCCGCCCGCAATCAGGTGCAGTGGATCGTGAACAACAAGCTCGCCACCGATCCGCTCATGACCAAGGGGCAGCGCATGTCGGAACACATTCTTGTTCCGGCCCTGGTCGAGTTCATGATGCGCGATCCGTCCACCCCGGTGACCGGTGTGGACGCCTGGCTGACGAACTGGACGGACACCGTCATTGCCCGGTCCGCCAACTACTGGGATTTCCGCAAGTATTCGGACACCATCTGGACACCGGAAAACGTCCCGGGCGGCCATCCGTGGTGGAACGAGCCGGGAAACATCGCCGGCTTTCCCGCCTCCGCCCTTGCCGCCGCCACCCGCATCCAGGATCCGTCGAAAGTGAACCGGCTGCGCCAGATCGCGGTTTCCCAGCTCGACCAGGTCTTCGGCCGCAATCCATACAACCGCCATTTCAGCTTCCGTGGGGCACAGGCTGGCTACGGTTTCGAAGGCGTGGAAACCGGCTGGTTCTCCCAGCACATCGGAGGCCTCGGCGTCCTGGAAAACGTCCGCGGCGTGCTCGATTCCTCCGCGAAACATCTCTCGTTCCCCTACAATCCGAATGAACCTCCGGGCTACGTTGAGGGCTGGGTCGCCTTCAATTCCGCCTGGAACGCCGCCATGACTTGGGCTGCGCGCGACCGCAGCTCCATTGCATTCCCCGCGCCGGGGCCCGTCGGCGAGGATGGAGGCATTGAAATCGAGCTCAAAGCCCCGCTCAATTTCCACCGGAACCTCGCGGAGACCGCGAAGGTGCTTGTCACCAGCAACGGCGGCGACTCGGAAACGCTCGTTCTCACCGAGACGGGCGCGGACACCTCGGTGTTCACCGGGATGATCCCGCTGGAGAACCTTGCCAACGCGACTCCCGGGGACGGCTCACTGGAGGCCGTCGCGGGAGACGGAATCCTTGCGAGATACGGACATGATGTTTTCGCCCGCACGGCAAACGCCACCGCCGCGAGCACGGCCGGCGCTCCGCTCATCATCACGACCCAGTCGCTGCCGGCGGCCCGGGTCGGATCGCCCTACCCACCCGTCACCCTCGCCAGCGCGAACGGCGACGAAGCTCCTTCTTGGACGATCGTTTCCGGCGGCTTGCCTGCCGGCATGGAGCTGCAGGTCACGGGAATCCTCCAGGGGACGCCCACCGAATCCGGAATCTTCAATCCAACCTTCCGGGCGACCGCAGGCACCGAGACCGCGGAAAAGTCACTCACTCTGTCCTGCTCCGCGCTTCAGATCACCACGGCCGCCCTGCCGGATGCTTCGATCGCCGTGCCTTACCAACATCCGCTCGCAAGCAGCGGCGCTCTCGGCACGGTGACCTGGTCCCAAACAGCCGGTTCCAGCCTGCCCGCGGGTTTCTCCCTGGATCCCTCCGGCAACCTCACCGGAACGCCCACCAGCGCCGGCACCTACAACGTTTCGTTCGCCGTCACCGATGCCTCGGGTGCGGTCGCCACCAAGGATCTCCAACTCCGCGTCATCGGCAGCGTTCTTTTCACCGATACCTTCGGCGGCGACAGCGGTGGATGGTTCAAGGCGGCTCCGGTCAACGGGGATTCGCTTGCCGTCTCCAACGGCTGGCTCGAGTGGATGGAAAACGGAACGCTGATGCAGGAGGTGATCGGCCGCTCCTTCCCTGAAGTCGCCTTGTCCGTCGGGCAGACCCTCCGTTTGTCCTTCGACTACCGCCAGAACGGCACCCCCAACACCAGCCATCTCGTCCGTGCCGGACTCTACGATCTCACGACTCCTGTCGCCGCCCACAACTGGGCCGGCTCCAATGCGGTCGGCACGTGGAAAGGCTACGGCACCTTCGTCAGGGACAACAGCACCAGCTCCGCCACCAACGTCGCCCGCGTCGAAAGCGGCACGGTGACATCCGCCACGGCGGGTCCTAACAACGGCACCTCTGGCACCTACACCGACATCGGCGCCAAGATCACCCAATTCGACCTCGATGACAGCGGAGCCGTGACCTACCGCTTCGTTTTCGATGTCAACCACGTCTCGCCCACCCGCATCGACACGCTTCTCACCGTCACCAGCGGCTCCGGGCCATCGACGGTCACCCACTTTTCGATCCCCGGTTCGCAAACCACCGGCACCCTCCGCAACACGTTCAACACCGTCGTCCTCAAACAAGCGGGCGGCACCGCGATGCCGGCATCCTACGACAACATCATGGTCGAACTCATCGGTGGTCCGCAAACCGACTCCTCCATCTTCGCCAACTGGCAACAGGCCACCTGGCCGGGCATCACCGATCCCGCCACGACCGGCCCGGATGCCGATCCGGACGGTGACGGAATCCGCAACCTTCTCGAATGGGCGCTCCTGCTCGACGCAACAAGCCCGGACACCTTCAAGCCCACGGTCACCCGGGATGGCGACTACCTTTTGTTCACCTACAATCGGCGCAAGACCGCCCCCGGCGAGGCCTCGTTCCAGATCGAACGCTCCGCCACCCTTGGCGACGATTGGTCCACCGCCGACATCGTCACCGCTCCAGCCCAATCCATCGACGCCATTTCCGAGTCCGTGCTTGCCAGCGTCCTCGTCGGCGCGGACGGGCGCTGCTTCCTTCGCGTGAAGGTTGTCGTCGGGCCGTGATGGCGGCGTCTTGCCGTCGTCCCGGATTTCGAGTTTGTGCCTCCGTCAAATAAAATCTCATCATTCGATGGCATGCATTTTGCTTCACAGAGGCTCCGATTGATTTAGTCTCGCCCCGGCAAGCGCTTTGCCGTTCATGGCAGACATCCACCTCCATCAATCTCTCTCCCAGCAGCAGACCCTTGCGCCGCAGATGCGCAAGAGCCTCGAAATTCTGCAGGCGGGGACGATGGAATTGTCCCAAATCATCACCCAGGCGCTGGAAATCAATCCCGTCCTGGAGGATGTGACCGAGTCGATCTCGTTGGACGAAGAGGGCCCGGATCCCGAGGAGGCGGATTCCCTGGAATATCTCAACGAGACGGACGACGACTGGCGCGACCGCTCGATCATGGAGGGGAAATCCTCTCCATGGACCAGCGAGGATGAAGAGCGCCGCCAACGGCTCTATGATTCGATCGTCGCGCCGATGACCCTGCAGCAGCACTTGCAGCAACAGCTCGACCTTTCCATGGTCGATCCCGAGATCCGCGAGGCGGCGCAGGCGATTCTCGGCAATCTCGACGGCCGGGGATTCCTCGATTTGCCGGCGCGGGACCTCGGGTCCAGGCTGGGCATCAAGCCCGCCCACATGAACGCCGCCCTCAGGCTGTTCCAGTCGTTCGATCCGGCGGGCGTCGGCGCGTCCGGCATCCCTGAATCCCTGCTGCTCCAGCTTGAGCGCCAGAGCGGAAAGGACACGATCGAATACAAGATCGTCCGCGATCACCTCGAAGACCTGGCCCGCAAGCGTCACCCGCAGATCGCCAAGGCGCTCGGTACCAGCGTCGAGCGCGTGGCCGAGGCCGCCTCCCGCATCGGCCGCCTGACTCCGAATCCGGGCGGGGATTTCGATCCCACCGGAAATCCCTACATCCTTCCGGATGTGATCATCGAGCGCAATGACGACGGCATGCTCCAGGCGCGCCTGACGGGCGAGCACCTGCCGAACCTGCGGATCAACGATTTCTACAAGGACATGATCGGCAAGAACGGCGTCGATTCGAAGGCCCGGCAGTTCCTGCGCGATCAGATCCGGGACGGGCGCAGCCTCATCCGCTCGATTTCCCTTCGTCAGGAAACCATCCTGGCCATCGCGCACCAGCTCATCGAGCGGCAGGAGGAGTTCTTCAAAAAGGGGCCCCGCCATCTGCGGCCGCTGACCATGAACGAGATTGCCGACGCACTCGGCATGCACGCCACCACCGTCTCGCGGGCGGTGGCAGGGAAGTATGTGCTCACCCCGCAGGGTCTGATGGAAATGCGCGCCTTTTTTGCGACCGGCTACCAGACACAGGACGGAGCCGAGGTTTCCAACGCCGGGGTGCGCGAGGCCATCCAGCAGCTCGTCGCCGCGGAAAACCCCGCCAAGCCGCTTTCCGACGAGTCGCTCATGAAGGCCCTCGCCAAGCAAGGCATCACCGTGGCCCGGCGGACGATCGCGAAATACCGCGAGCAGCTCAACATCCTGCCCTCCCACCTCCGCAAAACCTTCTGAACACGGACGGTTGACGGATGAAAATGCCGACCGATCTTTGGCGGCGTGCCACGGAACGGCACGCCGCCGAAAGCCCATGAGTGACACGGACGAAAACGCGCCCACGGAATGGGAGAACCTGGCGAAGGTCGGGAGGTATCCGACCTTGGAACTGGCCCACGAGCACGCGCTGGTGATTCTTGCGATGCGCCAGCCATGCTGGGTGGCTGCGGCGGAGGAAGCCGGAGGATACTCCCTGCACGCCGAGCCGGCTGCCGCGTCCTCGGTTTCCCGCGAACTCCACGAGTATGAAACGGAACGCGAAGTCCTGCGCACTCCGCCCACTTCGCCGCAGGAGAGGGAGGTCTTCCGATTTCCGGCCGGATGGGGCGTGTATGGAACTTGGGCGCTCGCCTTGATCCTCTCGTTTCTCTGCCAGGCCAGGTTTCCCTGGCTCACTGAACAGGCGTCTTCCTCCAGCGTCGGCCTCATCGGGCACCATGAATGGTGGCGGCCATTCACCGCGCTCTTCCTCCATGGCGACGCGTCCCACCTTGCCGGAAATCTGCTCAGCGGCCTGATCTTCGGCACGCTCGTCGCGCGTTCGATCGGGCCCTTGCGCGGCTGGGCCTTGATCCTCGCCTCGGGAGTGGCTGGAAACACGCTCACCTCGTGGGTGGCCTGGCCGGAATCTTTTGTTTCCATCGGTGCCTCCACCGCGGTGTTCGGCGCGCTGGGCATCCTCTCCGGCCTGGGTTTCTCCCGGATGCTGCGCGACCGCTTGTCATTGCCTTGGGCCAAGACCGCGGCTCCCGTGCTGGCCGGCGTCATCCTGCTGGGTTGGCTGGGCGGCGGAGCGCCGGGAGGGGGCACCGATGTGCTCGGGCATGTGTTCGGATTCGGCAGCGGACTCGGCGCGGGTATGGTGGTCGGAACGCTCGTCACGGCCGGTGATTCAACTCTTGGCCGGTCCCCGATCCGGAGCGCCTGACGGGCAAGGTCGTGTTTGCCAAAGACGGGGCTTCATGCAGACTGCCGCGGTGAGCGGTTACGAGGAGCAGAAACGGGTGATGAATTTCTCGCTCGCCGCGGCGGTCATCCTGCTGGGAGCGAAGGTCACGGCGGCGGTGATTACGGGCTCCTCGGCGATCTACTCGGACGCAGCGGAATCCGTGGTGCACTTCCTCGCGGTCTGCTTCGCCGCCTGGGCCTTGCGACTGGCCCACAAGCCCGCGGATGAGACCCACCACTTCGGGCATGACAAGGTGGCGTTCCTCTCCGCCGGCTTCGAGGGCGCGATGATTTCCGCGGCGGCCCTGCTGATCTTTTATGAGGCCGTGCGGCAGATTCTGTTCGGCGTGGAGATCAAGAACCTCGGATTCGGGATCGCCGTGACGGCTGCCGCGGCGGGCTTGAATCTCGTGCTCGGGCTTTCCCTCCTCGCGGTGGGAAAACGCAGCGGTTCGCCCCTCCTGCGGGCGAACGGGCATCACGTGCTGACCGACGTCTGGTCGAGCGCGGCGGTGCTGGTGGCCCTAGGGCTCTACAAATTCACCGGCTGGGTCTGGTGGGATCCACTCGCGGCCATCCTCGCGGCGCTCAACATCCTGCGTGTCGGCTACAAGCTGATCCGCGAAAGCCTCGGCGGTCTCTTGGATGAGAGCGATCCGGCGGTGGAGAAGCGCATACACGACCTGCTCGAGCGCGAGGTTTCCCGGCGCGGACTCTCCTATCACAATCTCCGTTACCGGCATTCCGGAAGAACCCACTGGGTGGAGTTTCACCTCGTCTTCGACGATTCACTGCCGGTCGGCGAGGCCCATGCCGCGGCCACCCTCATCGAATCCAGCGTGGCGGAACTCCTGAAGCCGGACGGCCGCGTCATCTCCCACCTGGAGCCGAAATCCGCCGAGCACGAGGTGGAGGACTGGGAGACGCGTTGAGACGGTCTCGCCACCGGGCGATTGCCCTGCTAGGGTCTCACCCCGATTTGAACCAATCCATCAGTTCCAGCATCCGGGATCTTCAGCCGAGCGACCAGGCTCCACTGGGTGGTTGGCAGATCGGATCTTCGAGCAATGGGGGCACGACCGCGCGAGATGATGACATCCAACCGACGGAACGGTCAAGAAAGCGGTGGCCACCCCGAGGGCACGCGGAATGCCGACGGTTCGTGGCCTTGAACGCGTTTCTACTAATCCAAGCCGGCAAGCTTTCGAGCCGCCTCCTCGTCCAAGCCACCGAGGTTCATCCACTCGACTTTCCGGATGCGGGCGGTCTTGTCCGGTCCATCGTCATACATGGCGAGCATGGTGGTGCCCTGCGGAAGCGTGGTGTCGGAGGCGGCAAGATGCGACTTGCCGTCGAGAAGCAGATGGAGCCGGCCGCCCAACGTGGCGGCGATGAGCTCGTGCTCCGAGCCGTCGGTATAGCTGGAGTCGAGCACCAGCGCCGGAACCGCGTCCGTCCGTGTCCCGCCGATGGTTCGGGAGATGTATTGAAACGGCCCGCCCACCCCGAGACTGTAGTAGCCGCCGCCGGGACCATCGGTCTTCCTCATGTTCAGTTCCACGCGGCAGGCGAATCGAACGCGGACCGCCACGTTGGCTGGCAGGGGAGCCTTCGCCAAGGATGCCCAGACGCCCTGTCGGGTTGGTTGAAGCCAATCCCCGTCCACTTTCATTCCGCCATTTTTCAGCCCCTCGGCCCGAACGAAGTCGGTGACATCGGTCCACTGGCGCGCCACAGCCATCGGCTTCGGGGGCATGATTGGGGCTGCGGTGGCCTGGCGATTGAACCCTTTGACGGCTGGCTCCGGATTTCCGTTTGCCGGCTTTTCTGAAGCCGGCTTTCCCGGCGTTTGCGAGTCCCGCGCCGTCTGCTTCAGCATCATGAAACCAATGGAGATCGCGAGGCAGATCATCGCAACGACAGACAGGAGTCGGAAACGGCGACGGCTTCCCTCGCCTGGTTCTCCGCCCGGCTGATGCGGGTTGCCGCTTGCGACGGATTCCAACGCCGCCTTCATTTCCGCCGCGGTGGAGTAACGCTTGTCGCGGTCGGCCTGCAACGCCTTGTCCACGATGGCGTCAAAACGCTTGTCCAAGCAAGGCAGCACGCCGCTCGGAGACTCGAAACGACCGCGTGGAATCGTGCCTGTGAGCATTTGGTAGAGCATTACTCCCACGGCGTACACGTCCGCTCGCTCGTCGACCTTTGTATCCGGGAGCATCATTTCCGGCGCCACGTAGTCCCGCGTCCCAAGCGCCTGGTTCGTCCGGGTGAGCACCATGCTTCCATGGTGGACCTCCTTCGCCAACCCGAAATCGGCCACCTTCACCCGCCCTTTCCGGTCGATCATCACATTCGAGGGCTTGATGTCCCGATGCAGGATTCCCTCCCCGTGCGCGAAGGCCAGCGCCTCACAGACCGACGAAAGGATCGGCACCACCCGCTCCGCGGCCAGCGGGCCTTCGTTTTCGATGAGTTGGGCGAGATCCGATCCCTCCACGAACTCCATCACGAAATACAGCAGGGAGGGGCCGCCTCCTTCTGTCCCCGGATGCACCTCGCCCGCATCGAATACGGACACGATGTTTGGATGGCTCAGCCGGGCCAATGCCTCGGCCTCCATTCTGAAGCGCATGGCGAACAGGAACCCGCGCGGATCGTCCCCGAGCATCTCAGGAGGCAGGATCTTGATGGCCACCTCCCGCTTCAGCGCCTTTTGGCTCCCCCGGTAAACCGCCCCCATGCCACCGCGGGCCACGAAACCCGAGATCTCGTATTGGGGGAGAAGTCCGCGCAGCATTTCCACGCTTGGCGGCCCCCAATCCAGCCTCCCGCCGGGGGACGCTCCCGTATCGAAATCCCCCACGGCCGCGGCGAAGAGGTTCTTCATCTGCGACCGAGTCATGTCTGCCGGACCGAAAGGACTCGATCCGGCATCTGGACGTGTGGCGTTGGAATCTTCCGGCATCAGCTCCCCGTCCTCATACAGGATGATCGCCCTGCCTGACAACAGGCCTTCGGGACGATGGGTGAAAAAGTCGGTAACAAACCGGACTCACCCCGGTAATTGCGGATGGACGCGATATCGAGCGAACCGGGCAAATTTCAACGAACACCTGCCACAAAACACCAGAAACCTCGGTTTTGACCTTGGGCGAACCCCACAAGGTGCCTCGTGAATCCTCCCCAAACTCGCTCGGAAGCCCCCAACCAACACCCCCAACTCCAATACCAACATGAGACACAAATCGATCCTCGCCGCGCTGCTGATCGCCTTCACCGAAGTCATTCACGCACAGGTTCCGCAAATCATCAACTATCAGGGGCGGATCACCTCGAATGGCTCCCCCTTCACCGGAAACGGCCAGTTCAAGTTCGCGCTCGTCAGCAGCGACGGGACGACGAGCTACTGGAGCAACGACGGAACCAGCGCCAACGGCGACGAACCAGCTGCGGCGGTGACCCTGCCCGTGGCGGCGGGACTTTACGTGGCACCCTTGGGAGACACCGCGATCGGCGGAATGCAGGCCGTCCCTCCGAGTGTTTTCGGCAACACCCATGTGTTCCTGAGGGTGTGGTTCAATGACGGGACCAACGGCTCCCAACTCCTCGCCCCGGATCAGCGCGTGGCCTCCGTGGGCTATGCGATGATGGCGGCGGGCGTCCAAAACGGCGCGATCACCACGGCGATGATCGCTCCCGGCGCGGTGACCGCGGAAAAACTGGCCGCCGACTCCAGCATTCCCGCCGGCACCGTGGTGGCATTCGCCGGAACGACCGCGCCAACTGGCTGGGCGCTCTGCAACGGGCAGACGCTCGACGGCACACAACCGCAGTTCGCCGCCTTGTTTTCCGCGATCGGTCAGACCTACGGCGGCACAGGAAACAACTTCCTGCTGCCCGATCTGAGGGGGAGGGTTGTCATCGGAGCGGGTCAGGGATCCGGACTCACCAACCGTCTCGTTGCTCAGACCTTGGGAACTGAGACACACACGCTTACTATCGCGCAAATGCCGAGTCATAACCATGCTGGCACCACAGATGCGGCAGGAGCGCATAATCACACTTTTCCGATGCTTCAGGATGGAAATGATGGCGATTGGGGAGGTCCCGAGAACGGAACGGGGACCACGCTTCGTAACGGGCAAACCTCCAGTTCAGGGAATCACAGCCACTCGTTTACCACAAACGCGAGCGGCGGCAACCAGCCGCACAACATCATCCAGCCATCGCTGGTGCTGAACTACATCATCAAACTCTGATCCCCCCGAACGATCATGTCAGTCTCATCCAGAATGCTGCCCATCCTCTTCGCATGGGTGATCCTGGGGCCACCCACGGTTTCCGCGGCGCTCCGCAACAGCACCAACCACGCCGTCCCGGTGGAGGCTCTCGACTCGGGAGGACGAGGGGCTTCTTCGGCCACCTATTCCTCGGTCGGCAGCCTTGGTGGAATCGCCGGGGCCTCCACCGCACCCTCCTCGCAGGCGGGATTCGGCATCATCCGTCAGGTCGATCTTGAAGCCCCGGAAATCACACTTCCGTCCCCGATCATCGCCGCGGCAACGGATGTGGATGGAGTTTCCGTGAGTTTCACCATCACCGCCTCCGATGATCTGGATCCGGCTCCTGTGATTCTCGCCAGTCCCACCAGCGGCAGCGTGTTTCCGCTCGGTGACAGCGCGGTCGAGGTGAGCGCCACCGACAACCAAGGCAACCGCGCCACGGGAAACTTTCCGGTGAAGGTGCTATCGCCGGTGGCGGATGGGGATGGCGACGGTCTGAACGACGCTGCGGAGTTTCTTTACGCCGCTCTCGGCTTCGACTGGCAGGCCAGCCAACCGTCCTTGGTCAGCACGCTGTTCGGCAACGCGAATGTCGCCGGACTCTTCAACGAGACGCAATACGACGCCAACCGCACCGCCGGACAAACCGACGTGACCGGCAATCCCAATCCCTTCGGCCTCTACACGCCGCAACAGGTGCAGGCAATCAACCTGCCCGCCCCCCTGATTGAGCGGAATCCGGGCACCGGCGAATTCACGCTGACGCTGGGCCTTGAGAAAAGCACTTCGTTGGAGCCGGGCAGCTTCAACCCTTTCCCGATGACCACGCCGCAAACGCTGATCAACGGCGAGGGCAAGCTGGAGTTCAGGTTCACCTCTCCGGACAACGCCGCCTTCTTCAGGCTGAGAGCGGAGTGATGACCTGCAGCCGGAGGAGCGGTGTCAAAACCACCGTTCCCCGCGTAGCGGACCAAAGCTTCGCCGGCCTCAAGATGATCAAGCAATCGCCTTCGTCCGCTTCGATTCCCGCGTTCTCGATGCGTCTGCCCATCACCACGCAAACTCCCTAATTGGGATGCGATGGGGGTGGCCATGCGCACGCGCGGCCGAGCGGCGATTCGGGCGACGGCTTAGCCTTGGGCAATCCGGATGGAGTCCAGGATCGCCTGATGCCATTCGCAAGCCTGGGGAAACGAGGCCTGCTCAGCCGCCGATCTCGGTGCGGCCGGAGAGTTGGGCGCCTTCCTCCATGGAGAAGACCTTGGACTTGATGTCGCCGTTGATGCGGGACTTGTCCTTCAGTTCGCAGCGTTCGGAGGTGATCTTTCCCTCCACCTTGCCGTAGACCTTCACCTCTCCGGCGGTCACGTCACCCTTGATCATGGCGTTTTCCCCGATGGTCACGCGGCCCTTGTCGGAGGTGATCTCACCTTCGATCTTGCCGTCGATGATCATGTCGTTGGAGAACCGGATGGAACCGGTGATTTCGATGCCGCTGGAGAGAACGTTGGTCGGATTGGCCATGACGTCGGAGAAATGAGCAAAGGCGCGGGCGCTTGGCAATGGCAAACATTCCCGGTGTCTGGGGCTCAGTCGAGATCCTCCCCGTCAATCTCCCGGGCAGGGTGGCAGTCTCCCTTGCAGAATAGATAAATGCCGGCGGCGAGCAGGCCCACCACCACCGCTCCGCCGATCCATGCGGTGGCGGGTTGGTTCACCTGGTTCCTGAGCGCGCGGAGCTGCTCCGCCGTGTAAAGCCTGCCGTTGCTGAGCCGGGCCTTGGCCTGATCGGCGAGGCCTCGCGCGCCGGTGGGCAGCGTGTGGCGGGCGGTGTGCGAGAAGAGGTGGGCGACGTCCTGCCGGAGCAGGGAAATGTCCTCGCTGACGCGGGAAAGCAGGTCGCTGGCGCGGGGGTCTTGGAATGGGGATGCGTTCATAGGTTGGATTGGGGGTTTACTCCTCCCAAAAATAAGCGCGGACGCCGAAACCGCAAGCCGCACCGACAGGCAAAAGTTCCACGCAAGCCCGGGCTTGAAATGCGTAAACGGGAATCCCCCTTCGCAGCCGTGATCACCCGTCCGTGAAGCCCTTGCTTGCCTCCGTGGAGGAGACTTGATAGCGAACGGGCATGTTTCGAAAAATCGTGTTAATTGTGTTGGGCCTTTTCCCGTCGATGCTGCTCTCCGCCGAGCCGGAGGCGCTTTTCAACGGCAAGGACCTCGCGGGCTGGACTTTCGATGTGATCGATCCGGCGGTGAAACCGGATGAGATCTGGTCGGTCTCCGAGGGGCTTCTCGTCTGCAAGGGACGCCCGCCTGGCGTGATCCGAACGACGGAGGAATATGCGAACTACGAGTTGACCGTCGAATGGCGCTGGGCTCCCGGCGGAAAACCTGGCAACAGCGGCCTGCTCGTCCATGCCTCGAAACCGCGCGAGATGTCCGTCTGGCCGAAGTCGCTCGAAGTGCAGCTCGGCACGGGAAACGCAGGGGATTTCTGGGTGATCGGGGAACAGGTCACCGTGGCGGGCGCCACGCCGCAGGGCCGCCGCTGGCTCAAGCGCCAGGAGAGTACGGAAAAGCCGCCCGGCGAGTGGAACTCCATGCGCGTCCGCTGCGAGGGCGACAAGATCACCGTCTGGGTGAACGGCACCCTCATGAACGAGGGCACTGGCCTCAGCGCCACCCAAGGGGCCATCTGCCTCCAGAGCGAGGGCGCGGAAATCCATTTCCGCAAGGTGGAGCTCACGCAACTCCAGTGAGGGTTCGGAGTTTTTTGGCGGAATCATGCTTGGACTCTGAACAATGATTCCGTCGAAATCTTCGTCCGCCTCCGAAAATTCGCGTTGATTCCGTCCCCCATCGCCCGCGAGAGTCGCCGCGCCATGCTCGACATCCGCGTCATCCGCGAAAATCCCGCCACCGTCCAGGAACGCCTCAAGGCCCGCGGCGGCGATCACTGGAAACTGGTGGACGCCGTGCTCGCCTGCGACGAAACCCGCCGCAAGGCCGAGACGGACAAACAGCAGCTCCAAAGCTCCCGCAAAACCATTTCCAAGGAAATCGGCATGCTCAAGTCCAAGGGCGAGGACACCACCGCCATCGAGGCCCGGGTCCGCGGCATCAACGAGCAGATCGCCGCCCTCGACGTGACCGCCGAGGACGCCGCCGCCGAACAGGCGACGCTCCTCCTCAACATCCCGAACCTCACCCACGACGCCTGCCCCGTCGGTTCCGATGAAACTGCGAACCCCGTCGTCCGCGAGTGGGGAACCAAGCCGGACATCGCCGCGCCGAAGGACCACGTCGAACTCGCGCTCCAGCACGGCCTCATCAACTGGGACGACGGCACCCGCGTCGCCGGCTCCGGCTTCGTCGTCTATCGCGGCAAGGGCGCGCGCCTTGAACGCGCCCTCATCAATTTCCTGTTGGATACGCAGACCGCCAACGGCTATGAGGAGGTCAATGTCCCGCATCTGGTGAAGCGCGAGTGCATGGAAGGCACCGGCCAGCTCCCGAAGTTCGAGGACGACATGTACGGCACGGACGCCGATGAAAACGGCATCAACAGCCTCTTCCTCGCCCCCACCGCCGAGGTGCCCGTCACCAACCTCTATCGGGACACGATTCTGGCGGAATCCGACCTGCCGGTCAAAATGGCCGCCTACACCCCGTGTTTCCGCCGCGAGGCGGGCTCCGCCGGACGTGACAACAAGGGCATCATCCGCATGCACCAGTTCGACAAGGTGGAGCTCGTACAGATCGTCCATCCGGATCACGGCTTCGAGGTGCTCGAACAACTCACCGCCCACGCCGAGTCCATCCTCCAGAAGCTCGGCCTGCACTACCGGGTGATCGAACTCTGCACCGGCGATATCGGATTCTCCTCCGCCAAAACCTATGACATCGAGGTCTGGGCTCCCGGCCATGGAAAATATCTCGAAGTTTCAAGCTGCTCGTGCTTCACCGACTATCAGGCGCGCCGCATGAAACTCCGCTTCAAGGACGCCGAGGGCAAAAACCGCTTCCCCCACACGCTCAACGGCTCCGGCACCGCCCTGCCGCGCCTCTACGTCGCCCTGCTCGAACAATGCCAGCAAGCCGACGGCTCCATCCGCATCCCGGAGGCGCTCGTGCCGTATTTCGGGTCTGAAGTTCTGTCATAAGCACGCCTAAGCGCCGGCTGTTGGCGCGTCATTTTTTCGCCCGCAGGGAGCGAAGCTTTTTCGCGCTTTGCGTCAGGATGTCACCATCCGGCGGCTTTGGATTGGAACCAGGGCCTTGATTTCCAAGGGCTTTTTCCTTGGCACGTCGAGTGCCATGACCTTGTGCGGGAAACGGCCCCTTCATCACAACGGGACCGCCTCCTGACACCTCCGGCGCGTGAATCGGACAGGACGCGTCTGTGGTGCCAACCATTCACCCCGCCTGTCCACAAACCATCAATGAACTCAATCACAACTTGGAATCCGTTTCGTGAACTGGAAGACATGCAGGACCGCATCCTGCGCGCCATCAACCTGACTCCGTCCGGCCGCTCATCGGATGAAAACCGAACCCTTGCCGCCGCGCAATGGACGCCCTCCGTGGACATCTCGGAGGACGAGAACGAATACCTCATCAAGGCCGAGCTTCCCGAGGTCGGCAAGGAGGACGTCAAGGTCACCGTCGAGAACGGCGTGCTCACCCTCCGGGGAGAGCGCAGGTTCGAGAAGGAGGAGAAGGCGAGGAAATACCATCGCATCGAGCGCAGCTACGGCAGTTTCATGCGCAGCCTGGCCATGCCGGACGATGCCGATGCGGAGAAGGTGGCAGCCGAATTCAAGGATGGCCTGCTGAAGGTCCACTTGCCGAAAAGCGAGGCGAAGAAGCCGAGGGAAATCGAAGTGGCGTTGACCTGAGCGGCCCGTTTTCCGGTGGGAGCCGGCGTGCGGCTGGCTTCCACCGGATGCTCATCCGGCCTTCGAGGCCAGCCATGCCTTCCATCCGCCGAAGGAGGTGATTTCCTCCGCTCCGTCGATCGCGCGGGGTTCGGCGATGAACCCGGGAACTTCCTCGCCGCTTTCGAGCGTGACCTTCCCGATGCCCAGCGGAGCGGGGATTTTCGAAACGAAGTCCCCGAACGCGGCGGGATCGAGTTCCCAGACCTCCACCTCGATGGCGGTGCCGGATTCGACGTCGCACACCAGGGCGGGACGCGGCGGGATCGCGCCGGAAGCGGGCATCGCGAACATCCGGTAAACCGGTGCCGTCCGGGTTCTTTCCCGGAGCACGGCCCCGCGATCCGCGAGTTGCCAATGGAGCGGCAGTCCTTCGAGATGGGCACCACAAACCAGCAGCGGAATCCTCATTCGCGGCGGGTTGTGATGATCGCGCTGCTTTTCTCCATTGAATCGACCGGCCAGGTCCAACAAGGCCGCATCGAAACCCGCCGGTGCCGCGAGCGTGACACCCCACGGCGCGCGGCCGCCTCTTGCCCGGCCCGCCGGAACCGCCACGGCCGCCAGATCCAGCAGATTCATGAAATTCGTATAACGCCCGAGAACGGAGTTCGTCGCGAAGGGATCGGCCAGATTTTCCGCCACGGTGTAGAGACGCGGAGTGGTCGGCAGCAGGAGGACATCGATACTCTCCCAGACCGCTTGCGCCTCGCGGGCGAATTCACGGAGTTGATATTGGGCCTGGAACGCAGCCACGGCATCCCAGCCCTTCGCGCCTTCGAGAATCTTCCGCGTCACCTGAAACACATCGTCTGGATGTGCCTCCACGAAATCCCCGACCGCCGCCCAGCGCTCCGCGACCCAGGGGCCCTCGTAGAGCAACTTGGCAGCCCCTGTGAAGGGTGTTAGATCGATCTCCACCGCCGTCCCGCCCATCGCCGTCATCCTCCCGACCGCCGCCTCGAATAGCGCAGGGGTGTCGGGATCTCCGGAAAAATCGAGCTCACGCGGCACGCCGAAACGAAAGACCGCGGGGAAATTTCCCAAAGCCTCCACGGCTCGTGAAAAGGCATCGTCACGATCATGGCGTGAGACGACCCGAGCCACGGCGGCGGCATCGGCCGCCAAGTTCGCGAAGATCGAAACACAGTCCAGCGAGCGGCACGCGGGCACCACGCCGCGGAGGCTCAACAGGCCGCGCGTCGGCTTCCAGCCGATGATCTCCTGGAAGGCGGCGGGCACCCGGCCGGATCCCGCCGTGTCCGTGCCTAACGAAAACACGCAAAGGCCCGCAGCCACCGCCGAGGCGCTGCCGGAACTGGAGCCTCCCGGAAGAAACTCCCTGGCGATCGCATTCCGGGGAATCCCATACGGCGAACGCGTGCCGACCAGGCCGGTGGCGAATTGGTCGAGATTCGTCTTGCCGATGGGAATCGCTCCCGCCTCGCGGAGGAGGCGCACCACCTCGGCATCCCGCGCCGGAACATGGGAAAAGCCGGGGCACGCGGCGGTGGTCGGCATGCCTGCGACATCGATGTTGTCCTTCACCGCGAATGGCACGCCCCACAGCGGCAGGTCACGTGGCATTTCCTCGACCTGTCTCGCCAACTCCATGAGTTCCCCGTCCTCCGGCAGGTGGATGAACAGGGCCGGATCACCCCAGCCCAGGACCTTCATGCAAACCTCCGCGATCACCATCGACGGGGTGTCGCCGTCGGCGTAGCGCTGCTGGATCTCGGCGAGGGTCATGGCGAAAGGTTTTTGGCGATGACGAGCGCTTGTCCGGCCTTCACGCTGGCGCCTTGGACGGTGAGGATTTCGACGATCTCGATCTCGTCATCCGTTTCGAGAGCGACCTCCATTTTCATGGCTTCCAGGATCAGCACGGCACCCCCGGGAGCAATGCGCGCACCAGCTTCGGCATCGATCTTCCAAACGCTGCCGGTGACCGGGCTGTCGAGTGTGTGGCAGCCATCGGGGACGACCACGGCCTCGTCCTCGCGCACCTCCTCGGCCGGCGCGTCCATGAGGAGTCCCGCCTCCTCCCAGCGGCGGCGCTCCTCCTGGAAGGCGGCCTGCTGGGTCCGGCGGAAGGCGGCGATGTCATCGGCGTGCTCTTCCAGGAAGGACTCGTATTCGGCGAAGCTGAAGACCCGCTCCTCGATCTCCAGCTTGTGGCGCCCGAGCGGAACATCCTCGCGAAGGCGGAGAAGCTCGTCCGCGGTCACGGGGTGGAAACGCAGTTGGTCGAAGAAGCGCAGCAGCCAGGGTCGCTTGAAACCGGCGGTTTTTCTCCAGCGGTTCCAAACGGGAATGGTCCGTCCCGTGAACTGATAGCCGCCGGGGCCCTCCATGCCGTAGATGCAGAGATAGGCACCGCCGATGCCCACGGCGTTCTCCGGCGTCCAGGTGCGCGCGGGGTTGTATTTGGTGGTGACCATGCGGTGCCGCGGATCCAGCGGTGTGGCGACGGGCGCGCCCAGATAGACGTCTCCCAGGCCCATCACGAGATACGAGGCGGCGAAGAATTTCCGATGGACCTCCTCGATGGACGAAAGCCCGTTGATGCGGCGGATGAACTCCAGATTGCTCGGGCACCACGGCGCGTCCGGGCGCACGCCCTGCATGTAGCGGCGGATGGCTTCCCGGGTGCTTGGATCGTCCCAACTCAGTGGCAGGTGGACGATGCGCGTGGGGACTTCGATTTGTTCAAGGGGCGGCAGCGAAAGGATGCCTTCCCGGATTTTCTCCCAAAGATCGCAGCGCCCGATGACCGCGGGATCGAAATGCACCTGCAACGAACGGATCCCCGGAGTGAGATCAATGATGCCCGGGATCGATTGCTCCTTGAGCCATTCGTAAACGACGTGGACCTTGAAGCGCAGCTTGAGATCGAGGTGATGCGGTCCGAATTCGATGAGGAAATAACGGTCCCCGGCGCGGCGGACCACGACCGCGTCATCGCCCGCGCCGAAGGAATCGAGGATTGGAGATGGAAGGCTGGTGCTTGAAGGTCGGGGATCCGGGAGATCGGTGCGCCTGCCGGTGAGGAAATCGCTCACCTGCTCTTGCCGCTCGGCAGCCCACGTCTCATCGACGGGCACGAATTCAATGCGGTCACCCGGGCGCAGTTGCCCGAGTTTCCACAACTCCGCATCCACCACCACGACGGGGCAGACAAAACCGCCCAGGCTGGGTCCGTCCGGACCGAGGATGACGGGCATGTCTCCGGTGAAATCCACCGCGCCGATGGCGTAGGCGTTGTCGTGGAGGTTGGAGGGATGAAGACCGGCCTCGCCGCCGTCGCCGCGCGCCCACTTCGGTTTCGGCCCGATGAGGCGGACGCCGGTGCGGGCGGAGTTGTAGTGAATCTCCCAGCGCGTCGAGAAGAAGGTCTCAATGTCCTCATCGAGGAAGAAATCGGGCGCGCCATGCGGACCGTAAAGCACGCCGATGCGCCAATCGTTTCCGATCGGGATTTTAGATTTGAAATTCGAGGTTTGAGATTGGGAAAGGGAGGCGATGCCTAGCACATCGCCGGGCAGCAAGGCGCGGCCGAAGGGCCCGCCGAACTTGCCGAGCGTGAATGTGGAGGCGCTGCCGAGGTAATCCGGCGACTCGATCCCGCCCGCGACGGCGAGGTAGGCGCGGGCACCGGCGGATTCGAAACGCCCGATCTTGATGACATCGCCGGGATGGATGGGGATCGCCTCATTCATCGCAAGCGCCTCGCCGTTCCTCATCACCAAAGCGATTGCGCCGACGATGGCGATGGTGGTGGCGGTGTTGAAGCGCAGCGTCGGACCGGTCATGGTGATTTCCAGCGCGGGCGCGCCTTCGGGGTTTCTGACCAGGGCATTTGCGAGCCGCAGCGAGAGCGGATCAAATGGTCCGGACGGGGGCACGCCGACCTCCCAGTAGCCGAGACGCCCGGGCCAGTCCTGCACGGTGGTCATGGTGCCGGCGGCGACGACATCGAAGGTGTTCGGCTGATAGAGGAAACCCGCCATGTCGCGCATGGCGACGCCGCCCGCGAGAAACGGCTGCCATCGCACGATGCCGCGCAGGTAGCGGAGGTTGGTTTCAATGCCGGAGATCCGTGTTTCATCAAGCGCCCGCTCCAGTTTCGCGACGGCGTCTTCGCGGTTCTCCCCGTGGACCATGACCTTGGCCAGCAGTGGATCATAGAACGGGCTGACCTCCGATCCGGGAACCACCCAGCCATCGCAGCGGGTCCACTCGGGAAACGAGGCTTCCGTGAGCAGTCCGCTGCTGGGGCGGAAGTGGTGGTTCGGATCCTCGGCATAGACGCGGGCCTGGATCGCGCAGCCGTCCGGATTCGGCGCGACATCAGGCATCCTCCACGACGGATCGAGGGCGAGGCGGGCCATCCACTCGACGAGGTCGATGCCGGTGACGAGTTCGGTGACGCCGTGCTCGACCTGGAGGCGCGTGTTGACCTCGAGGAAGAAGAAATCACCGCGGTCCGCGTCGTAGATGAACTCGACCGTGCCGGCGGAGCGGTAGTTCACGCTTTCGCCGAGCTTCACGGCGGCGGCATGCAGCGCGGCGCGAGTTTCGGCCGCAAGGCCGGGCGCGGGCGTTTCCTCGAAGACCTTCTGGTTGCGGCGTTGGACCGAGCAGTCGCGTTCGCCGAGGGCGAGGACCTTGCCATTGCCATCGCCGAAAATCTGCACCTCCACGTGGCGGCCGCGTTCGATGAAGCGTTCGAGAAACACACCGCCGGAGCCGAAGCTGCGCTCGCTGAGACGAACCACGGTTTCGAACTCGCGGCGGAGTTCGTCATCATCGCGGCAGACTTTCATGCCGATGCCGCCACCACCGGCCGTGCTCTTGAGCATGACGGGATAGCCGATGGATCGCGCGGCGGAAACAGCGGCTTCGGGGTTTTCCAACAAGCCGGTTCCGGGAACCAATGGAACTCCCGCCTCCCCCGCGAGACGGCGGGCCTCGTGCTTGAGTCCGAAGGCGATGATCTGCTCCGGGGTGGGGCCGAGCCATTTCATGCCTGCCTCCTCGCACATCCGGGCGAAACCGGAGTTTTCACTCAACAGTCCGTAGCCGGGGAAGACGGCGACGGCTCCGGAGGCTTGCGCGATCTCCAGCAACTTTTCTTTGAGAAGATAACTCTCGGAAACCGAGCCGGGGCCGAGGCGGTGGGCCTCGTCCGCCAGATCCACGTGCGGAGCAGGGTAGTCGGAATCGGAATACACCGCGATGCTCTTGTAGCCGAGCTTCTGGAAGGTGCGGATGGCGCGGGCGGCGATTTCCCCGCGGTTGGCGATGAGGATTTTCATTTCAATCGAAAATCAAAACTTCCACCGGCGTGGGATTCCATCCGTTGCAGGGATTGTTGAGTTGCGGGCAGTTCGAGATCAGGCAGACGACGTCCATCTCGGCCTTCATTTCGACGTAGCGGCCGGGAGCGGAGATTCCATCCTCGAAGGTGAGCCGGCCATCCGGCGTGACGGGCACGTTCATGAAGAAGTTGATGTTGCAGGTGATGTCGCGCTTGGTGAGTTC
>Ga0114938_1000372_pt1 | contig 34900 bp, 32 predicted proteins | sample AshMeaBigSpring_FD_88675 | JGI IMG/M metagenome (GOLD analysis project Ga0114938, IMG submission 88675) | Groundwater microbial communities from Big Spring, Nevada to study Microbial Dark Matter (Phase II) - Ash Meadows Big Spring | ecosystem: Environmental > Aquatic > Deep subsurface >... | reverse complement strand
GATGCGCAGGTTCTCGATCCACTGCTTGTAGGGCTTGCTGTTGGCGAGGTTGGCCTTGAGCTCCTCGTCATCGATCATGCGACCTTGCTCCAGGTCGATCAGGAACATCTTGCCGGGTTGCAGGCGCCACTTGCGCACGATCTTGTTCTCCGGCACCGGCAGCACGCCGGACTCGGAGCCCATGATCACCAGGTCGTCGTCGGTGATGCAGTAGCGCGAGGGACGCAGGCCGTTGCGGTCCAGCGTGGCGCCGATCTGGCGGCCGTCGGTGAACACGATGGAGGCCGGGCCATCCCACGGCTCCAACATGGCGGCGTGGTACTCGTAGAAGGCCTTGCGGCGCTCGTCCATGGTGGTGTGCTGCTCCCACGGCTCGGGGATCATCATCATCACGGCCTGGCTGATCGGGTAGCCAGCCATGGTCAGCAGTTCCAGGCAGTTATCAAAAGTGGCGGTATCGGACTGGCCGGCAAAGCTGATCGGGTAGAGCTTCTGCAGGTCTTCGCCCAGCACCGGCGAGGACATCACGCCCTCACGCGCCTTCATCCAGTTGTAGTTGCCCTTGACGGTATTGATCTCGCCGTTGTGCGCCACATAACGGTAGGGGTGCGCCAGCGGCCATTCGGGGAAGGTGTTCGTCGAGAAGCGCTGGTGCACCAGACCGAGGGCCGAGACACATCGCTGGTCTTGCAGATCAAGATAGTAAGTGCCCACCTGATCAGCCAGCAGCAGGCCTTTGTAGACCACCGTGCGGCTGGACATGCTCGGCACGTAGTATTCCTTGCTGTGCTTGAGCTGCAGGGCCTGGATCGCAGCGCTGGCCGTCTTGCGGATCACGTAGAGCTTGCGCTCCAGCGCGTCCTGAACGATCACGTCGCTGCCGCGGCCGATGAAGACTTGGCGCAGCACCGGCTCCTTTTCACGCACGGTAGGCGACATGGGCATGTCGCGGTTGACCGGCACGTCGCGCCAGCCCAGCAACACCTGCCCTTAGGCCTTGATGGCGCGCTCCATCTCCTGCTCGCAGGCCAGACGCGATGCGTGTTCCTTCGGCAGGAAGATCATGCCAACGCCGTATTCACCCAGGGGCGGCAGTTCCACGCCCTGCTTGGCCATTTCTTCACGGTACAGCGTGTCAGGAATCTGGATCAGGATGCCCGCGCCATCGCCCATCAGTTTGTCGGCACCCACGGCACCCCGGTGGTCGAGGTTCTCCAGGATCTTGAGTGCGCCTTGGACGATGTCATGCGACTTGACACCCTTGATATGGGCGACAAAGCCGACGCCACAAGCGTCATGCTCATTGGCACCGGAATACAAACCGTTTTGTTGCAGATGCTGGATCTCGGCAGCCGTGGTCATGGCGCACTCCTCAATATTTCACAGGGGTTGCAAGCATAGTGCACTGCAACAACAATGCCAAGCAGAATAAATGGGGTCAGATTCTAATTATTTCCCGATTCAACAGATCAAGAAATAATTAGGGACATATTAATTGAATCAAAACGCCCCGTCATTGCACGCTGCGTCGAGGCTACGGGGCCTTCTCGGACTTGGGTGCTGCAGGGCGCCCTGCCGACTTCTTGCTGAGCCGACGTGACGTGGTTTTTTGCAGCGCCCCGACAAAGGCCGGTTCCCCCAAAGCCCAGCCATGCAGGGTGGATTGCGTCAAAGCTTCCTGTTGGTGGGCACTGACACCGGCTTGAACCAGGTCTCCGTATGCAGCCTCACGTGCAAAGGGTGTGTTGCCCAGGGTCCAGTACAGCGGATGCGGTGTTACCAGACGGTCATTACGCAGGCCAATGTAATGCGCATGACTGGACCAGGGGAAGTCGCGAGCCTGCGTCACCATGCCTGCGCGCACGGGATTGAGATCGATGTAGACCATGCAGGCCAGCAGATAGCGCTCGGCCTGAACCAGGGTCGATTTGTAACGCCCCTCCCACAGCGTGCCGGTGCGCTGCTGCAGATCATTGAAATAGCGCACATAACGCCGCCCGACTGCCTGCATCATTTGCGGCAAGGCTGTGTCGGTCTGTGGCGTCGCCAGCAGATGAAAATGGTTGTCCATCAGGACGTAGGCGTGAATGGCGACGCCAAACTTACGGGCGTTTTCGTCCAGCAGCTCGAGGAAGAAGTCGCGGTCAGCCGCCGAACTGAAGATCGGCTGGCGGTTGTTACCGCGCTGAATGACGTGATGCGGGTAACCGGGAACAGTCAGTCGAGGAAGGCGCGCCATGATGAAGCCCAATCGGAATGAGCTTCATCATATTGGAATCCGACCCCGAATTGCTGATTGGTTTCTTCACTTGGCGGGCGCCTTGGCCACGCGGACCTTGCCGCCGGACGTGATCAGCATCACCGCATCACCCGCTGCGAAAGTTTCCGTACCTTTGGCCTGCACCACCGCGCGCCGGTCGCCGTTCTTGAGCTGCACCAGAATCTCGTAAGCATCTTCGCGTGTGCTCATGCGCTCAATCGCGTTACCCGCCACGGCCCCAGCCACTGCACCAAGCACCCCGATGACCTGGCTGTCGCGCTGATTGCCACCGGCCCCATAGCCGGCCAGACCGCCAACCACGCCGCCGGTCACCGCACCGCCACCGGATTGACTGCCTTCCACGGTCACCGCACGCACCGACACTACAACGCCGTCTTCGACCACGGACATGCGCTGCGTATCGGCACGCTGAATCACATCGGGACTGCTGCTGGCACAGGCCGACAGGGCCAATACCAGCGCCAAGGCATAGAGCTGTTTCATCGTTCGTTTTCCTGAGAAGTCTTTCAAGCAACACAAAAAACGACCAGCAACGCCGGTCTCTCAACCTCCAACGCCGGCTTCGGGCGCCGGTTGACGCTCCGGCAGGCGAAAGCGCGTCTGCAGCAGCGAAGTCAGCCCAAACTCCTCCAAGATGGCCTGCAAGCGCAGTGCCGCCGCCTTCTTGCGTTGCCCGGTGTAGCGGGCAATGATGAGCTCGTTCTTCAGACTGTGCTCCCAGCCCACCAGTTCCGTCACCGTCACCTGGTAGCCACAGGCTTCCAGGTAAAGACAGCGCAGCACGTTGGTGATCTGGCTGCCCAGCTCGCGCGTATGCAGCGGATGCCGCCAGAGCTCCGCCAGCGGCGTGCGCGACAAGGACAGCGCCTTGCCGGAGTTCAGCACGCGCGCCACCTCGGCCTGGCAGCAGGGCACCAGCACCATGTAGCGCGCCCGCTTCTGAAGGCCGAAGGCAATGGCATCGTCGGTGGCCGTGTCGCAGGCGTGGAGCGCGGTGACGATATCGATCTGCGCCGGCAACTCCGCCGCATGGGCCGATTCGGCCACAGTAAGGTTCAAAAAAGACATGCGTGCGAATCCCAGTCGCACTGCCAGGTCGCGCGACCTTTGCACCAGTTCCGGCCGGGTCTCGATACCGTAGATGTGGCCTTGGGGGCGCTGCTTGAAAAAGAGGTCGTAAATGATGAAGCCCAGATAGGACTTGCCCGCACCATGGTCGGCCAGCGCGATGTCACGCCCGGCCGACTCGGCCTCCAGTTCGAGCAGCAGCTTCTCGATGAACTGGTACAGGTGATATACCTGCTTGAGTTTGCGGCGCGTGTCCTGGTTGAGCCTGCCGTCGCGCGTCAGGATATGGAGCTCCTTGAGCAGCTCGATCGACTGGCCGGGCCGCAGTTCGACCGCCAGATCGGCGACCGGCGTGGCCGGCGCGACGGGCTTTCGTTTGGTGGGTGCGGTCATCAGGACGTCCCCTTCTTCGGCGTGAGCGGTGCTGGCGCGCGGGCTTCCAGCTGCAGCGCGGCCCAGCCTTCAGCGCCAAGCTGTTCCAGTGTCTGCATGTTCTTCTCGTAGATCGTCTCCGCCTCTGGGAAAGCCTCCACCGCGCGGTCGATGCTGGCTTCCCGCAGCAGGTGCAGCGTGGGATAGGGCGCGCGGTTGGTGTAGTTGCTGATGTCGTCCACCCGCGTGCCGGCGAACTGGAACAGGGGGTGAAAGCTGGCGATCTGCAGCGCCCCTTCAAGACCCAGTTCGCTCAGCACCGCGTCGGCTTCGTCCAGGAAGTCGTTGAAATCCAGAAAATCCTGCAGGCAGCACGGCGCTATGAGCAAGGTGGTGTCGCGCACCTGCGGGTCGGCGGCGTGCAGAGCGGCCAGTTCTTGCGCCAATTCCTCACGCAAGGATGCAGCATCGTTGGCCAGACTGACCACGTAGTGCACCTGCCCCTTTACATGCACACTCTTGGCAAACGGGCACAGATTCAAGCCGATCACTGCGCGCTCCAGCCAGCGCTGCGTGTCCTGCACCACCGTGGCCACCAAGGTGGATTCATCCATCGTTGTCATCGATAAGCCTCCCGCCCGAGCCGGGTCGCGAGGGCGATGCCGACTAACGAGCACAACCCCGTCACCACCCAAGTCCATTGCCAACCGCCGACACCGGCAGCCACCCAGGCCACCAGCGGTGGGCCGGCAAATTGCCCCAGTGACGACAGCTGCTGCATCCAGCCAACCGTGGTGGACACCGTGCGCTCGCTCGGTGCCAGGTGCACCGCCATGGAGAACAAGGTGCCGGGGATCATTCCGCCCAGCATGGAAAACAGCAACACCGCAACGAAGCGCAGCGGAGCCGGTGCGCCAACGCCACCGGGCAGCAAGGGCCAGGTCATGAACGCAGCCAGCGTGCCCAGCCCCATGACCCCGAAGCCCACATACAGCAGCGTCTGCGGCCGCACCCCACGTGTCAGCAGCCGGCCCGACGCAATGTTGCCGACCATGTTGACCGCCGCCACCAGCGCCGTCAGTACCGCTGTGGTGCCGGCAGTCACACCGGCCTGGGCATAGATGGTCGGCAGAAAGCCAATGACGGCAAGCCACTGGCTGGAGTACATGGCAAAACTCAGCGCCACCAGCCAGGGGCCGCGGCTGCGCAAGGTTTGCTGCAGGCGATGCAACCAGGATGACGCTCTCTCCGCCTGCGTGGCTGCCGCAGACGCGACCTGACTGGCGGCGCGCACCTGGTCAGGCGGCACCACCCGCCAGAGCCACAGGCCCATGATCAGTGTCAGCACTGCCAAACCCCACCACCAGGCCTGCCAGCCGGCCCAGGTGATCACCAGTGGTCCGCACAACAAGGCGCTGGCCGTCCCCAACGGCATGTAGGCGCCCCACCACCCCAGCATGGCGCTCATGCGCCGCGCAGATACCAGATGGCGGATCAGGCTGGGCGCCGGCATGGACACCAGCAGAAAGCCGAAGCCTTCAACTGCACGCAGCAGCAGCAAAGTCTGCGGATCACGGGCCCAGCCCCCCAGCAGGGAAGCCAGTGCCAGGACAAGCAGGCCCGCCAACATGCTGCGCTTGAGCCCCAGGCCATCTGCCGCCAACCCAACCGCCAGCCCCAGCGTCATGCCGGCCAGTTGCACCAGCGACAGCAGGAAGCCCGCCTGCAGCAAAGTGACACCCAGCGCATCGCGTAGCACGGGCAAGGCCGGCGACAGCTTGCCGACATGCAGCGCCGCGCTGACCCCGGCCAGAATCACCACCAGGGCCGGATCCACGTCCCGGGTGGAACGCATCAACACCGCGCTCATGCCAGCAGCCTCCGGCCTGTCAGGCGCTCGTGCTCCCGCCAGGCAAAGCGGTCGGTCATGCCTGCAATGTAGTCGGCTACCACACGCAGGCGCGCCCCCTCCTCATCCGCGCTACCTTGGTTGGCTTGCACTTTCGCGGCATAGCCCGCCTGCATCTCCTGAGGGGCTGCGCTGTAAGCCTCGAACAGCTCGTGGATGGCCTGCCGCGCCTGCCCGGTGGTATGCACCACCTGGGGATGGCGGTAGAGGTTCTGAAACAGGAACTTCTTGAGTGCCTGCGAACGCTCACGCATGTCGCTACTGAAGCGCAGCAGCGGCGGCAAGCGGCGCACGTCCGCCACGCTTGCCGGTTGAGTCTCCTGCAGTGCCAGCCGGGTGGCATCGATGACGTCGTAGACCTGGGCGCTGAGCATGCGTCGGATCACCTCGTACAGCACGCGCCGGCCTTGCGCTGGTTCGGCAAGGTGCGGGTGCGCTTCGAGCGTCTGGCGACGATGGCCCTCGAACAACGGCACGGCCGCCAGTTGCTCCAGACTGATCAGGCCGGAGCGCACGCCGTCGTCGATGTCATGGGCGTTGTAGGCAATCTCGTCGGCCAGATTGCACAGCTGCGCTTCCAGGCTGGGCTGGGTCCGCTCCAGAAACCGGCGCCCGACGCCGTTCGGCTCCGCGGCCTCCAGCTGTTCGGCGTTGGCCCGAGAGCAGTGTTTGAGGATGCCTTCGCGCGTCTCGAACGTCAGGTTCAAACCGTCGAAGGCCGGGTAACGCTCTTCCAGCCGATCGACCACGCGCAAGCTTTGCAGATTGTGCTCAAAGCCACCGTGGCCTGCCATGCAGTCGTTCAGCGCGTCCTGACCGGCATGGCCGAAGGGCGTATGACCGAGGTCGTGCGCCAGAGCGATGGCCTCCACCAGATCCTCGTTGAGGCCCAGAGCACGCGCGATCGAGCGCCCCAGCTGCGCCACCTCCAGCGAGTGCGTCAGGCGCGTGCGGAACAGGTCGCCCTCATGGTTGAGGAAGACCTGCGTCTTGTAAACCAGCCGGCGAAAGGCGGTGGAATGGACGATGCGGTCACGGTCACGCTGGTATTCGGTGCGCGTCGGCGCGGCAAGCTCTGCGTAGCGCCGCCCGCGCGTGGCAGCGGGATCACAGGCAAAGGCGGCGAGCGTCATATTGGAAGTCAAATTGGCACTTCAACCCCATGGAATGGGTGCGATCAGCTATCAAAAACGTAGCAACTCAAACACAGCAGGCATCAATCACCTCACGCACCAGCACATCCGGCGCACCGCGCACCGCCGCTCGTCCGGGCGCGTCGATGACAACAAAGCGAATCTCACCAGCCTCCGCCTTCTTGTCCACCCGCATGAGCTCAAGGTAGCGCCCCGCGTTGTCCTGCGTCGACAACTCGGGGCCGGTCACCGGCAGGCCAGCGCGGCTGATCAACTGCTTCAGCCTGGCGACAAAGGCTGCCTCAACCAGACCCAAGCGGCGCGACAACTCGGCCGCCATGATCATCCCGCAACCGACCGCCTCACCATGCAGCCAAGCACCATAACCCAGACCCGCCTCGATCGCATGACCAAAGGTATGGCCGAAGTTGAGGATGGCACGCAAGCCGGATTCGCGCTCGTCCTGCCCCACCACATCAGCCTTGATCTCGCAGCTGCGCTGAATGGCATGGCTCAGGGCGGTCGCATCGCGCGCCATCAGTGCATCAATGTTCGCTTCCAGCCAGGCGAGGAACGCCATGTCGGCAATTGGCCCGTACTTGATGACTTCGGCCAAGCCCGCGCTGAGCTCGCGGGCAGGCAAACTCTTGAGCACGTCCAGATCGCACACCACGCGCAGCGGCTGATAAAACGCGCCAATCATGTTCTTGCCCAGCGGGTGGTTGATCGCCGTTTTGCCACCGACGGACGAATCGACCTGCGCCAGCAGCGTCGTCGGCACCTGCACAAACGGCACGCCGCGCATATAGCTGGCCGCGGCAAATCCGGTCATGTCGCCGACCACACCGCCACCCAGGGCAAACAGGACGGTCTTGCGGTCGCAGCCGTGGGCCAGCAGCGCATCAAAGATGAGGTTCAGCGTCTCCCAGGTCTTGTAGGCTTCGCCATCGGGCAGCTCAACGATGTGGACCGTCTGGTAGTGCACCTGCAGCGCCGCCTTCAAGGCGCCCGCATACAGCGGCGCCACCGTGGTGTTGCTGACAATCAGGGCCTGAGCCGCGCGCGGCAGTCCCGCATAGGTGTCCGCACGGCCCAGCAACTGGCTGCCAATCACGATGGGGTAGCTACGCTCATCGAGATCAATCTGAACTTGGGACGAGGGAGGAAACGAGAGGTTGGGCGACAGCTGCATACCCCCGAGTTTAGGCCACCCGGTACAGCGCTGCGGCTGCAGCGTCTTCAGGTGCCGGGCAGCAGCCCGGCCAGCTCGAGCTGCATCACGATCATGTTGACCAGGGTACCTACCGAGGGGCGACCGGTCTCGATCACAAAATGCGCTGCCTCGCGGTAGAGCGGATCGCGCACCGAGTAAAGCTCGCGCAGGCGCCCCAGCGGGTCGGCCACCTGCAGCAAGGGGCGGTTGGTATCGTGCCGCAAGCGGCGGAACAGTTCGTCCGGAGACGACTTCAGGTAGACCACCTTTGAGCGCGACTTCAAGGCCTCGCGATTCGCCGGCCGCAACACGGCACCGCCGCCCGTCGACAGCACGCAGTCCGGACGCTGGGTCAGCTCATCGAGGATGGCCTGCTCCATGTCGCGAAAGCGCTCCTCGCCTTCACGCTCGAAATACGCACGGATGCTGCAGCCGAGACGCTCTTCAAGCACCTGGTCCGAGTCGACAAAAGGGCAATGTAGACGTCGGGCGAGTTGCCGCCCGACAGTGGACTTTCCGGAGCCGGGCAGGCCGATCAGACTGACAATCACCTTTTACACGGCGTTCGAGTTGAGCTGGCTCAGCGCACCGCTGCCTTGTCGCTGATCATCTTGGGCGTGATGAACACCAGCATTTCCTTCTTGATGGACTTCTTGGCGCGGGACTTGAACAGGTTACCCAGGCCCGGGATGTCACCCAGCCCCGGAATCTTCGACTCCTGGTCCGCCTCTTCCATCGTAAAAATGCCGCCGATGACGACCGTGCCACCGTTTTCGACCAGCACCTGGGTCTGGATGTGCTTGGTGTCGATCGCAAAGCCAGCCGGCGTGGATTGGCCAACCGTGTCCTTGGCGATGTCCAGCTCCAGAATGATGTTGCCTTCCGGCGTGATCTGCGGCGTCACTTCGAGCTTCAGATTGGCTTTGCGAAACGCGATGGAAGTCGCGCCGCTCGCCGTCGCGACCTGGTAGGGCAGTTCCGTGCCCTGCTCGATCAAGGCCTTGGTCTTGTCGGCCGTGACCACGCGCGGACTGGACACCACCTTGCCCTTGTTGTCGGCTTCCAGGGCGGAGATCTCCAGGTTCAGGAATCGGGCTGCGCCCTCGCTGAAGATGGAGACAGCAAAAGCGCCCGGTGAGCCCAGTGCAGCCACCCCAGAGGGGAACGCGGAAGGAAGATTGACAAAGCTCCCAGGCGCGGCACCCACCGTCGTCGCGCTGTAGGTGCCTCCAAACTGGGCTCCGCCACGCGTTGCCGCGGCGTCAACCGGAATCGCCGACCCACCGCCCAGACGAACGCCCAGCGCCCGACCGAAGGTGTCATCCGCTTCCACAATACGCGCCTCGATCAGCACCTGGCGCACCGCAATGTCCAGCTTGGTGATCAGGCTGCGTACCTGTTCCAGCCGGCTGGAAACGTCGGTCACGAACAGCTGGTTGGTGCGCGGCTCCGCAATCGCACTCCCACGCGGGCTCAGCAGCCGCGAACTGGCCACTGCCGCGGCACCCGCACCGCCAACCGGCGCCCCGCCCATGAGCTGCCGCGCCACGTCTGCGGCCTTGGCATAGTTCAACTGGAAGGACTCGGTACGGACGGGCTCCAGCCCTTCCAGTGCCACATTGGCCTCACGCTCCAGTTTTTCCTTGGCCACGATTTCGTCTTTGGGCGCAATCCACAGCACGTTGCCGGACTTGCGCATGCCCAGGCCCTTGGCCTGCAGGATGATGTCGAGCGCCTGGTCCCAGGGCACGTCCTGCAGCCGCAGCGTCACCGAGCCGCTCACCGAGTCGGAGGTGACGATGTTGAAATTGGTGAAGTCGGCAATCACCTGCAACAACGAGCGCACTTCGATATTCTGGAAGTTGAGCGACAGCTTCTGGCCGTTGTAGCCCGGCCCCTGGGTCAGCTTCGAGGGATCAACGCGCTGCGGCTTGATCTCCACCACGAATTGCTCATCGCTCTGGTAGGCACTGTGCTCCCAGGCACCCTGCGGCTCGATCACCATCCGCACGCGATCGCCCGTCTGGAAGGTCGTGACGGTCTGCACCGGTGTACCAAAGTCGGCCACATCGAGGCGTCGCTTGAGCCCTTCCGGCAAGCTGGACTTCATGAACTCCACCACCAGCGTCTGCCCGCGCTGGCGGATGTCCACACCAACCTGACTACTGGACAGAGACACCACCACACGGCCAGCGCCGTTGATGCCACGGCGGAAGTCGACATCCTTCAGCGGCAGCACATCACGGTTGCGGCTTTCGGCGAAGGTGGGCACGACGGCCGCGTCCGCGGCCGGTGCCGCCACGGGGTCAAAAACGACCAGCAGAGACTTGCCCTGCACCTGGATCTTGTACCCGGCGGCCTGCTTGAGGTTGATCACTACGCGGCTGCGGTCACCCGCCTGCATGACACTGACAGAACGCAGATTGCCCTGGTTGATCTCGATGGCGGAACGACCGACCGCATTGGTTACCCCAGGGAAATCCAAGGCCACCCGGGCCGGCGTCTGCACGGCGAAGCTGGTGGGTGTCGCCGTAAGGGCCTGGGACAGATCGATACGGACCACCTCGGCGCCGCCTTGCACCGACCCCGAGACGGACTCGATCGCCGTCTGCGCCAGCGACGACACGGCGGATGCGGCCAGCGCCAGCGCCAGTAGGACCCGCGCGCCCCCACGCCGCATAACCCAACTTGTATGAATGCTCATTTCGACCTCTCCTGCAACAGCAGCGTGGCGGGACGTTCAACCCACTCCCCGACGGCGTCTTGCACTATTTCACGCAGCGTGACTTCTGTTTCGGTAATCTTTGTAACGCGACCGTAGTTCTGCCCCAGGTAGCTGCCAGGCCGTACCTGGTAGAGCAGGTTGTCCACCCGGACAAGCGCGACGGGCCGCCCTTCCTTGACGACGCTGCCCACCATGGTCATCGTATCCAGCGGAAACGCCTCCAACGCCTCCTTGCGACGCGCCAGTTCCGGCGCGATCAGGGCGCCACTGGTGGCAGACTGGGTTGTCTCGCGCTTCAGCGCCCGCGCCAGCTTCTCCTTGCTGAAAGGCTCGACGGCGCTCGACTGTGCATACGGCTCGGGCTTGAACTGCTTGGGTTCGGCAATGGGCGTCACGCGCGGACGCGTCTGGCTTTTCTGCTCGGCCATCCATTGACGCAACTCGTCCTCGTTGGACCCGCTGCAACCGGCCAGCAACACCGTCGCCAAGCTGAAGACCAGAAACGGATAGGCCGCGGCCCTCATTTCTTGCCCCCTTTCGCGCCACCCGCAGCCTTGCGCTGGGAGGCAATTTCATCGGCATCGAGGTAGCGGAAGGTCTTGGCTGTGGCATCCATGGTCAGGCCGCCATCGCGTCCGGGCACAATCGTCAGGTTGTTCAGCGTCACGATACGTGACAGGTGCGCGATGTCGGAGGCAAAGGAGCCGATATCGTGATAACGCCCGGTGACTCGCACGGCAATCGGCAGCTCGGCGTAGTAATCCTTCACCAGCACCTGCCCCGGCCTGAACAGCTCGAACTGCAGGCTACGCCCCAGACCGGCCTGGTTGATGTCCGACAGCAGCGCGTCCATCTCGGCCTTGCTCGGCAGCTGCTTCTCCAGCTGGTTGACGTACTGCAGTACCTGCTCGCGCTGCTTCTTCAGCACATCCAGATTGACCGCTTTGATCAGCTTGATCTTGTAGTCCTCCCGCAACTGCGCTTCCTGCGCACGCACGGCCTGCAGCTCGTCGTCGGAGCCGCTGAGCCAGGCGAACCACAGGACCACCACCACCATGGCGGCCACCGCCAGCATCAGGGCATAACGGGGAATTGCCGGCCACAGCGCGGGGTTCTGCGGATCCAGATTGCGAAATTGCGCCTGCACCTGCTCCTTCAGAGCAGCGAGATCGATTGAAGTGAATCGGGTTGCCATGCTGGATTCCGTTACTGCTTGGCCGGCGCCGAGGTCGACGCGACCACAGGCGCCGCTTTCTGGGCTTCACTGGCGCGAACCAGCCGCACCCGGATGGTGAAATTCGCCACCCGGCGCTGGTCGCGCGCGCCCATGGTCACGTTGCCCGCCACGATCTCCACCAGCTCCGGCTTGCTGAACCAAGGCGTGTTGTTCGCCAGGTTGCGCAACAACTCCGATACACGCTCGTTGGACTGGGCCACACCTTGCAAATTGACCAACTGATTGTCCTGCTTCATGCTGGTGATATAGACCCCATCAGGCAACTGCTGCACCAACTCCGACAACAGGTGCACCGGCAGGTTGCGGTCCGACTGCAGGTCCTCCACCGCCTGCTGCCGCGCGCGCAAAGCGGCAATTTCCTCTTCCAGGCCTGCAATTTCCTTGATCTGCCCTTCCAGTTTGCGGATCTCGCTTTGCAGCAGCATGTTCTGGTCCTGCTGCATGGAGATCTGCCCCTGGATCCAGAGGTAGATCGCGCCCGCAACCACACCGCCGGCCAGGGCAGCCAGGCCGAGCGAGAGATTGAAGACATCCTTGCGTTTCTTGCGGGCCGCCTCGCGATGCGGCAGCAGATTGATCAGAATCACTGCAGGAACCTCCGCAAGGCCAAACCGCAGGACGTCAGGTACGACGGTGCTTCGCGCTTCATCTTCTTCAGGCGAACGCCATCGCCGATTTCCATGCCATCGAAGGGATTGACCAGACTGCACGGCACGCCAGCTTGCTGCGTCACGGCCTCGGTCAGCCCCGGCAGCGCCGCCGAGCCACCGGCGAGCATCACGTAGTCCACCTTGTTGTGCGGGGTGCTGGTGAAGAAGAACTGCAGCGCCCGGCTGACCTCCTGTACCATGCTGTCGACAAAGGGGCGCAGCACGCTGGACTCATAGTCGTCTGGCAGTTCGCCGCTGCGTTTCTTGCTTTCGGCTTCCTCCAAGGAAAAGCCGTACTGACGCACGATCAGCTGCGTCAGCTGCGCGCCGCCAAAAGCCTGGTCGCGCTCGTAGAGCACCTCTTCGTCGCGGATCACCTGCATGCTGGTGGTAAGTGCGCCCACTTCGAAAAGCGCCACGATGGTGCCCTGCCCACGGTCCGGCAGGTTCTCGATCAGGCGCCCGGCCGCCAGGCGGGAGGCATACGACTCCACATCCACCACCAAGGGCTTGAGACCCGCCGCCTCAGCCAGACCCTGGATGTCCTGGACCTTCTCGCGCCGCGCCGCGGCAATCAGTACGTCGACATCACCGACCGAAGTCACGCTGGGGCCGATAACGCAGAAGTCGAGACTCACTTCATCCAAGGGGAAAGGAATGTACTGGTTGGCCTCGGCCTCAACCTGCATTTCCAGCTCGACATCGCTCAGCCCACCGGGCAGCACGATTTTCTTGGTGATGACGGCCGACGGTGGCAGCGCCATGGCCACGTTGCGGGTCTTGGCACCGCTTTTCTTGACCAGCCGGCGCACGGCCTCGGCCACTTCGTCAAACTTCTCGATATTGCCGTCGGTCACCCAGCCACGCTCCAGCGGCTCGATCGCACAACGCTCAAGCACTAGTTGGCCGGCCTTGTTGCGGCCCAACTCAACCAGTTTGACACTGGACGAGCTGACGTCCAGACCCAGCATGGGTTCCGGCTGACGACTGAAAAGCGACCCCAAAGAGATCAAGCGCATGCCCTGAAATAGACCGGCAATACACCGGCGCAACTTAAGAATTCACTTGAATGCTAGCAGTAAGATCCTTGACCAACAAAGGTTTTTCGCCGTTGGAGCGCTCGCGTTCGTTGTCAAAAGTTGACGCTTTGTATGCAATTGCAACATGCCTGCTCGCCCCCATCTGAGCCGAGCGAACCCATCTTCACAATGTCGGCAGGCGCTGATGCGCCAGCGTTGAACCTGATTTTTATAATGCCGACGCGCACTTAACGATTCTTTATGCCTGCCAAACCCAAATCCCCCACGCCGTCTTCTGATCACGCCGGCAGGCAATCAACCGCCACCGCCCCCCATTGGCTCACCCGCGTCGGGTTGTGGGTCGGCGGGCTGCTCTTGGCCGGGCTGCTGTCTGTGCTGCTTGCGGTGGCCATTGCCCTCGCGGTGGCCTTTCCCAATCTGCCGGACATCTCGGACCTGTCGGATTACCGGCCCAAGTTGCCTTTGCGCGTGTACTCGGCTGAGGGCCAGCTCATTGGTGAATTTGGCGAGGAGCGCCGCAACCTCACGCCGATCAAGGAGATCCCCAAGGTCATGACCGATGCCGTCCTGGCCATCGAAGATGCCCGCTTCTTCCAGCACGGCGGCGTGGACTACCTGGGCGTCATCCGCGCCGGCTTGGCCAATCTAGGGCGCGTCAAGAGCCAGGGCGCATCGACCATCACCATGCAGGTGGCGCGCAATGTTTACCTGTCCTCGGAGAAGACCTTCACACGCAAGCTCTACGAGATTCTTCTGACCTTCAAGCTGGAACACATGCTCACCAAGGATCAGATTCTTGAGATCTACATGAACCAGATCTTCCTGGGCAACCGGGCCTATGGCTTTGCAGCGGCCTCTGAAGCCTACTTCGGCAAACCACTGAAAGACATCACGGTGGCGGAGGCCGCCATGCTGGCCGGCCTGCCGAAGGCGCCTTCCGCCTACAACCCGATCAACAACCCCAAGCGTGCGCGGGCCAGGCAGCTCTACATCATCGAGCGCATGCTGGAGAACGGCTTCATCACCGAAGAGCAGGCCGCCGCCGCGAAAAAGCAGGAGCTCAAGGTCAAGCCGGCCCACCAGAATGGGCGCATCCACGCCGAGTTCGTGGCCGAAACGGTGCGCCAACTCATGTACGCCCAGTACGGCGACGAGACCTACACTCGAGGTCTGAACGTCTACACCACCATCCGCGCCGCCGACCAGGAGGTGGCCTACAAGGCCCTGCGACGCGGCATCATGGACTATGAGCGACGTCAGATCTATCGCGGCCCGGAGAAGTTCGTCAACCTGCCGACCAAACCCCAGGAACTGGAAGACGCGATCGACGACGCCCTGGACGACCACCCGGACAACGGCGACGTGTTGGCGGCCGTCGTGCTGGAAGCCGACCCGAAGAAGATCGTGGCGATGCGACAAAACGGCGAGCCCGTCGAGATCACGGGCGATGGCCTGCGCCCGGCCCAATCCGGCCTGTCTGCCAAGGCACCGCCGCATATCAAGATCCGTCGCGGCGCCATCATCCGCGTGGCCCGCACACCGAAAAACACCTGGGAAATAACACAGTTGCCCGAGGTGGAAGGCGCCTTCGTGGCCCTGGATCCGCGCGACGGCTCGATCAAGGCCCTGGTCGGCGGCTTCGACTTCCTGAAGAACAAGTTCAACCACGTCACCCAGGCGTGGCGCCAGCCCGGCTCCGGCTTCAAGCCCTTCATCTACTCGGCCGCGATTGAAAAAGGCTTCACGCCGGCCACTGTGGTGAACGACTCCCCCCTGTTCTTCGACGCCTCGGTGACTGGCGGTCAGCCTTGGGAACCGAAAAATTACGACGGTACCTTCGAAGGGCCGATGACGCTGCGCCGCGGTCTGGCCAAGTCGAAGAACATGATCTCGATCCGTGTCCTGCAGTCGGTAGGACCGCAAAATGCCCAGGAATGGATCACCCGCTTCGGCTTCGAGGCCGACAAGCACCCTCCCTACCTGACCATGGCGCTCGGCGCCGGCTCGGTGACGCCGATGCAGATGGCGACCGCCTACGCGGTCTTTGCCAACGGCGGCTACCGCGTCAACCCCTGGCTCATCACCAAGGTCACCGAACAGAAGGGCGGCAAGGTGCTGGTCGAGACCCCAGCCCCGGTACTGGACGAGTCAGTACGCGCCATCGATGCCCGCAACGCCTTCATCATGTCCAGCCTGTTACAGGAAGTCACACGTTCGGGCACGGCCGCGCGCGCGCAGGCCACGCTCAAACGCCCGGACCTGTACGGCAAGACCGGTACCACCAATGACTCCATGGACGCCTGGTTCGCCGGCTACCAGCCGACGCTGGCCGCCGTCACCTGGATCGGCTATGACACGCCACGCAAGCTGGGCGACCGTGAAACGGGCGGCGGCCTGAGCCTGCCGATCTGGATCAGCTTCATGGAGCACGCCCTCAAAGGCGTGCCGGTCACCGAGATTACCCCGCCCGAGGGCGTGGTCAACACCGGCGGTGACTGGGCCTATGAGGAATACGCCAAGGGCAGCGGCGTCACCAGCCTGGGTCTGGAAGACAAGTCGGCGGGCGAAGCAGGCCCCACCATGCAAGCCCTGCCCCCCGCCGATGAGAAAAAACGGATCCTGGACCTGTTCAGGAACTGATCAGGCAGCAAAAACCAGGGGACAACCCGCCTGCTCGGAGGCATGCGCGGACAGGTTGGCGAAGAATTCGCCGTGGCCCTTGGTGTCCATCCAGCGGCCATCCTCGAACTTGTAGTGGAAGCCGCCGGTCCGGGCAGCGAGCCAGATCTCGTGCAAGGGTTTTTGCAGGTTCACGACGATCTGGCTGCGATTGCGAAACACCAGGGTGACCATGCCGCCGACCCGCTGGTTGTCGATGTCGGCGTCGCTCTCGTCGTTGATGCGGTCGCAGCTGGCTTCAATGGCGCGCAGCACCGCTTCAGCGCGGTCGAGGAATTCGGTGTCGGTCATTACAATTTCGTGATGTTGCAAACAAAACAAATTCTAGTCAGGGGCTTAGTCCTTGCTGCCAGCGCGGGCAGCCTGACAGTCGCGCTGAGCGGATGCGGCCAACCTGGCCCGCTCTACCTGCCGACCGAGCCCGCCGCCGCCCGCCGCGCCACCTTGCCTGAAACGCTGCTACCCGGATCACGCACCGACAGCGCCGCCCCCCAACCTACTGCCCCGGCCTCGGCCCCTGCTTCCAAATGACCGCCTCCCAGCTTCCCGGCCACCCCCATATCGCCTACCGCGGCGATGCGCTGTTCGTCGAGGGCGTCCGCCTGGACGAGCTCGCCCGCCAGTTCGGTACGCCGCTGTTCGTCTACTCCAAGGCGGCCATGCTGTCAGCGCTGGCCGCCTACCAACGTGGCTTTGCCGGTCGCAAGGCGCAGATCTGCTACGCCATGAAAGCCAACTCCTCGCTGGGCGTGCTGCAGGTCTTCGCTCAGGCTGGCTGCGGCTTTGACATCGTCTCCGGTGGCGAACTGGAGCGCGTGCTGGCAGCCGGCGGCGACGCGAAGAAGGTCATCTTCTCTGGTGTGGGCAAGACGCGTGCCGAAATGCGCCGTGCGCTGGAAGCTGGCATAGGCTGTTTCAATGTTGAAAGCGAGGCCGAGCTCGACGTGCTCAATGAGGTGGCGCAGGCCATGGGCCGACGCGCACCGGTCAGCATCCGCGTCAACCCGAACGTAGACGCCAAGACCCACCCCTACATTTCCACCGGCCTCAAGGGCAACAAGTTCGGTATCGCGCACGAGCGCACGCTGGCCACCTACCAGCGCGCTGCCGCCCTGCCTGGCTTGCAGGTGGTGGGCATCGACTGTCATATCGGCTCGCAGATCACACAGGAAGCCCCCTACCTCGACGCCATGGACCGCGTGCTGGACCTGGTCGATGCGATTGAGGCGGCCGGCATTCCGCTGCACCACATCGACTTTGGCGGCGGCCTGGGCATTGACTACAACGGCGACACACCGCCGGCGGCGGATGCGCTGTGGGCCAAGCTGCTGGCCAAGCTCGATGCCCGCGGCTACGGGCAGCGCCAACTGATGATCGAGCCGGGGCGCTCACTGGTAGGCAATGCCGGCGTCTGCCTGACAGAGGTGCTCTACCTCAAGCCGGGCGAGCAAAAGAACTTCTGCATCGTCGACGCCGCCATGAACGACCTGCCGCGCCCGGCCATGTACGAGGCCTACCACCAGATCGTGCCGCTGAACGTCCGTGCGGGCGAAACGCCAGTATGGGACGTGGTCGGCCCGATCTGCGAAAGCGGCGACTGGCTGGGCCGCGAACGCGCCCTCGCGGTGCAGCCCGGCGACCTGCTGGGTGTGCTGTCGGCCGGCGCCTACTGCATGAGCATGGCGAGCAACTACAACACGCGCGGTCGTGCGGCGGAGGTGCTGGTTGATGTGCATCAAGTCCATCTGATCCGCAAGCGCGAGAATCCTGCCGACACGTTCGCCCACGAGCAGTTGCCGCGCTAGGCAGCGAAGGGGGCGAGCCCCCTGCCCCAGTTCCATCGGGTTGCCCCATCCATGCTGCCGCCCGGGCGGAACGCCCATGCCGAGCCGCCATGTCACCTGTCGAACTCTACAAAGACGAGACCCATGAGGTCCTGATGTTCACCGACCTGATCGAGGAAGATGGTCAGGCGGTACAGGCCAACCAGTTCCTGATCTGCGACGGTGATAGCGGCGCCATCATCGACCCGGGCGGCAATCTCGCGTTCAACGAACTCTTCCTCACGATGTCGCGGCACATCCAGCCCAGCCAGCTGACCTACCTGATTGCCTCGCACGCCGATCCGGACATCATTGCCTCGCTCGACCGCTGGATGACCAGCACCCGGGCCAAGCTCGTCATCTCTCGCATCTGGGAACGCTTCGTACCGCACTTCACCAAGGTCGGCAAGACGACCGACCGGGTGATTGGGGTACCCGATGCGGGCGGACGTCTGCCGCTGGGCCGACACGCGCTGTGGCTGTTGCCGGCGCACTTCATGCACTCGGAGGGCAACTTCCATTTCTACGATCCGGTCAGCCGCATCCTCTTCACCGGGGACCTGGGCGCCTCTCTGGTCAGCGGCAGCCAGGCACGCACGCCCGTGACGGACCTGCAACCCCATCTGGCCTTCATGGAAGGCTTTCATCGCCGCTACATGGTGTCCAACAAGATCCTGCGTCTGTGGGTGCGCATGGCACGCGAACTCGATATCGCGATGGTCGTGCCGCAGCATGGCGCACCGATTGCCGGCAAGCGCGCCATCCAGGACTTCCTTACCTGGATTGAAGGCCTGCAGTGCGGCATCGACCTATTCGACAGTTCGGCCTACCGCCTGCCGACCAACGCGATCAGCGTTTGACCGGCATTGCCCCCGCGCCGGGGCGGGCGTGGCCAAGCCAGCGACGCCAGACGCGCCAGCCCAGCAGCACGCCCAGAATGGCGACATACACCAGCACCTCGTCGAGCCGGTTCTTGGACACGCGCATCCAGAAGAAATGCAGCAGCCCCAGCACGGCCGCCGCGTAGACCAGCTGATGCAGGCGCTGCCAACGCCGCGCCCCCAGCCAGCGGATGGCCCGGTTGAAAGAGGTCAGCGCCAATGGCGTGAGCAGCAGGAAGGTTGTGAAACCGACCAGGATGAACGGCCGTTTGGCGATGTCGTGCGTGATTTCGGCCAACTCGAAACCCATATCGAACCAGCTGTAGCCCAGCAGGTGCAGCAGTGCATAGAAGTAGACGTACAGACCCAGCATGCGGCGAAATCGCGCCAGCGCCGGTAGCTCCGCGAGCATGCGCAACGGTGTCACCGCCAGGGTCAGGCACAGGAAGCGCAAGGTCCAGTCGCCCGTCGCACGCAGCAGCGCTTCGGCCGGATTGGCACCGAGCTGATCGGCGGCCGCACCATAGACCAGCCACAGGAAAGGCAGCAAGCACGCCACGAACAGCAGCGGCTTGGCTGCGGGATGCAGCAGCAGGCGGCTCATGAATGTCACAACCGGCGATCAGAAAAACTTGCGCAGATCCATACCGGCATACAACTGGCCCACCTGGGGCTCGTAGCCGTTGAACATCAAGGTCTTGCGCTTCTTGCTGAACAGCCCGTCTTCGCCGATGCGGCGCTCGGTCGCCTGGCTCCAGCGTGGGTGGTCCACCGTGGGGTTGACGTTCGAATAGAAGCCATACTCCTGCGGTGCGGCACCGCTCCAGGCGGTGGCAGGCTGGGTGTCCGTGAAGCGGATCCGGACCAGGCTCTTGCCGCTCTTGAAGCCGTATTTCCAGGGCACCACCAGGCGCACCGGCGCGCCGTTCTGTTTCGGCAACACTTCGCCGTACATGCCGAAGGCCAGCAGCGTCAGCGGGTGCATGGCCTCGTCCAGGCGCAGGCCTTCGACATAAGGCCAGTCCAGCACTCGGCTGCCGACATAGGGCATGGTCTTGCGGTCGGCCAAGGTGACGAATTCGACGTACTTGGCGCTGCCCAGCGGTTCGACGCGGCGAATCAGTTCGGCCAAGGAGTAGCCGACCCAGGGAAGCACCATCGACCAACCTTCGACACAGCGCAGGCGGTAGATGCGCTCCTCCTGGGGGCTCAGCTTGAGCAGGTCTTCCAGGGCGTAGTTCGCAGGTTTCTTCACCAGCCCCTCAACGGTCACCGTCCAGGGGGTCGTCTTGAGCGTGTGGGCATTGCGGGCCGGGTCGCTCTTGTCGAGGCCGAACTCGTAGAAGTTGTTGTAGCCAGTGGCGTCCTTGTAGTCGGTGATCTTCTCCACCGTGGTGGCGCCGCTCACCGCTGATTTGGTAGCCGTCATAGGAGCCACCCGGCCGCCGGTCTGGGCCAGGGCATCACGCATGGTCCAGGAAGCCAGGGTAGCCCCGGCCATGCCAGCGGCCATGCGCTGCATCAGCGCACGTCGCTGCAGGTACACCGCCTGCGGGGTGATGTCGCTGGTGTGTGGATGGATGAAGCCGTCAGCGTGCGTTTTGATCAGCATGATGTCGTCCTTGTTGCAACATGAGTCGTAGGACGGCCATCATCCTTACAAAGTTCCTACAAGGCGCCGTAACTGTGCAGGCCGCTAAGGAACATGTTGACGCCGATGAAGGCAAAGGTGGTCACCCCCAGGCCGGCCAGTGCCCACCAGGAGGCGACGGTGCCGCGCAGTCCCTTCATCAGGCGCATGTGCAGCCAAGCTGCGTAGTTGAGCCAGACGATCAGCGCCCAGGTTTCCTTGGGGTCCCAACTCCAGTAGCCGCCCCAGGCCTCGGCCGCCCACAGAGCCCCCAGCACAGTGGCGATGGTGAAGAAGGCAAAGCCGACGGCGATGGACTTGTACATCACATCGTCCAGCACCTCGGTGGCCGGCAGACGCGCGGCAATGCGCTTGCGTCCGAGCAGGATGCCGCCGACGATCGCCGCCGCGATGATGAAATAGACCAGCCAGTAGCTGCCGCCTGCGGCTGACGAACTCTGACGGAAGGCCACCGGCACGAAGCACAGCACGATGCCGAACAGCCACAGCGGCGCCAGCTTGTGCCAGCGCGTCTCGGTCGCCTGGCTCTTGATCAGGTAGGCGAAGGCCACCATGGCAGCCAGGGCGAAGGTGCCGTAGCCGATGAAGTTGGCCGGCACATGCAGTTTCATCCACCAACTCTTGAGCGCCGGCACCAAGGGCTGGATCTCATGCGCCTCACGCACTACGGTGTACCAGAGCAGGAAACCCACCGCCGCACTGACCACCAGCATGACAAAGGCGCCCATGGCGCGCGTCTTGTACTGCTCCTCGAAGTAGAGGTAGAACAGTGCCGTCATCCAGCAGAACAGCACGAACACCTCGTACAGGTTGCTCACCGGGATATGGCCAATGTCAGGGCCGAGCAGATAGCTCTCGTACCAGCGCACCATGGTGCCGATCAGCGCCATCGTCACGGCCACCCAGGCCAGGCGCGAACCGATCAGTTCCATGGTGTCGCCTTGCGCCTTGCTGAACATGCCGATCCAGTAGAACAGGGTGCTCATGAAGAAAATCACGCTCATCCAGAGAATGGCGGACTGGCTGGAGAGGAAGTATTTAAGCCAGAACACACTTTCGGCGCGCGCCAGCGTCGGCCCCTCCGCGCCCTGGTAGGACGCAATGCCGAGCAGGGAAAAGGCCGCTACCAGCAGCATCAGAACACGCAGCGGGCGCCAGAACCAGCCCAGCGCCACGGCTGACGGGATGGACAGCAGCAGGATGCCCTGTTCATAGACATCCATGGCATGGTTGTAGCTGACAAAGGCGTACAGGCCGCCCGCCGTCACAAAAGCGGCAAACAGCCAGTCGAACAGATTGCGTCGGGCGAAATAGCCTTCGTTCAACGTCAGGGTGGTAGTTGCACCATTCATCTCTTACTCCTTGACTGCAATGAGTTTCTCGCGCAGCTGCGTAAATTCTCGATCGCCGTCGAGCGTCTTGCGGTTGCTGGACAAAGCCATGGTGGCATGGGTCGCACCCGCATCGCCGGTCTGCGGCGCCAACCAGACCCACAGGCGACGCTCACGCACGTACAGCATGGCGAAGACACCGATGATCAGCAGCGCACAGCCGAGGTAGACGATGGTCTTGCCTGGCGCACGGGCCACCTGGAAGACACTGGCCTGCACCTGCGTGAAGTCCGCCAGCTGCAGCGTCATGGGCGCAGGGTAGTAGTGCGCCTCGCTCAGTGCCAGCACCGCTTGCGTCATGAAGGCCTGGGAGGCATCGTCGGTTGGCAGCGGCTTGAGGCCGGCACGCTCCCGCGCGAGCTGGGTCAGCTCGAACAGCGCGCCATTGAGCAGGCGAATCAACATCTCGCCAGCCCGGCTGCGCTCGCTCTCCGGCACATTGTTTTCCATGAAGTCAGCCACCGCCTGCAACCCACCTGGCGCCGTGCTGCCCTTGACCGGCTCCGCCCCGGCAAACAAGGCCAGTGCGCGCCCGGCAGAGGCCGTGAGCTGCGGCAACAGGTCGGGACGCGCGGCATCCACGACTTTTCTGGCATAGCGCTGCACGGCTTGCTCACGCAGGGCCGGATCCGCCAAGGCCGCACGCAGGCGGAAGAATTCGTCACTGCTGCCCTGGGCATCGGCCGGCACCCGCAGGTAACGGAAAGGTTCGCTCGGGGTCTCGCGCATGCCGAACAGGAACACCGGTACACCATCGCCCAGATCCATCGGCAGCATGTAGTTATGGAACTCGCGTGCCTGCCCCGCCGCGTCGCGCAGCTTGTAGGTGACGCTGGGGCCGACGTTGCGTTGGGTCTTCTTGGCCTCCGGCTTGTTGGCCGCTCCCAGCCGCGCATCGAGCGCCTGACGCAGGTCGACCTTGCGCACATCAACGCCTGACGGGCCGTTGCCGGCAAAGTTCTCCACGTTGATGACACGCAGGCCGGTGTACTCCAGCGTCAACTTCTCGCTGCCATTGGTCAGCTGGGCCGAACTGCCAATCACGCCTTCGATCTGGAACGGCCGGGTGGCCGCATTCATCGGCTGCGCCTGCAGTCGCACCGTGGAGCCGCCGTCGTCGAAACTCGACTGGTAGATCTCGATGCCCTTGTAGCTGGCCGGATGGTTGACCTCGACGCGCGCTTCCTGCTTTTCCCCGGTGGCCTTGTCGTGGATCACGATCTCGCTGGCAAACAGCTTGGGCATGCCAGTCGAATAATGCTCAACGATGAACTTCTTCAGCTCAATGGCAAACGGCAGCTCCTGCAGCAGGATGCCGTCGGACTGGTTCAGGATGGCCGTACTCGACTGCGTACCCTCAGCCACCAGCAGGTTGCCCCGGAAAGTCGGGTTACGTTCGCTCAGACGGTGCTCAGGCGCGACATCGGCGATCAGGCCGCCGCCACTGTAGGGTGTCTTGCCGCCAAACCACATCTGGGCGCGCACGATCAGGTCGCCGTCGAGCAGACCACCCAGACACACGAGAACGATGGCGCTGTGCGCGGCGATGTAGCCCAGCTTGTTGGCCGCGCCCGCCTTGGCGGCCACCATCCAGCCCGCGCCCGCCGGCGTCTCGCGCTGCTGCAGCTTCACCTTCCAGCCGCTGCCGGCCAGCATCTGGCCGATGCGTTGCGCCGCGCCCTGCGGGGTTTCCGCCAGGCTCGCTTCGGCCTTGTGGTGAAAGGCCTGCAGACTCTGCTCGCGAATGTTCTCCTTGTAGGCCTTGAGATCAGCAAGGATCTTGGGCGTGTTGCGCGCAATGCACAGTGTAGTACTGAGCACCAGGAAGGCCAGGATCAGCAGAAACCACCAGGCGCTGTAGACCGCGTACAGGTCCAGCTTGCCGAACACCTCGGCCCAGAAGGGGCCGAACTGGTTGATGTAGTTATTCAGCGGTTCATGCTGCTTGAGCACCGTGCCGATGACCGAGGCGATGCAGATCACCGTCAGCAACGAAATGGCGAAGCGCATGGAGGACAGCAGTTCCACCGCCGCGCGCATGGCGCTGGAAGAAGACTTGAGTTCGAGACCCTGGGTGGAAACTGTCATGTCGTGCTGAGCCGCAATAAAAAAGGCAGGTCTTCAGTGAAAGACCCGCCTAGGCATGGAGTATGAAAAAGCTGCCGGGTTCCGTCAGCGGGTTCGAATCCGGCATTCTCCCCCAAACATTACCAGCAACTTATGTAGGCCGGGGCTTAACCCGCCGGCCTGCCGGTGTATTCGATCAGCGCAGGCCCGCAATGTAGTCGGCAACCGCCTTGATTTCACGGTCGTTCATCTTGGCCGCCACCTGCTCCATCTGGACGCTGTTCTTGCGCACGCTGTCACGGAAGGCCTTGAGCTGGACGTCGGAGTAGTCAGCGTGCTGGCCGCTCAGGCGCGGGTACTGGGCCGGAATGCCAGCGCCATTCGGGCTGTGGCAACCCGCGCAGGCGGCGACCTGACGGTCTGCGATGCCGCCACGGTAGATGCGCTCACCCAGGGCCACCAGATCCTTGTCCTTGGCGAAACCGGGCTTGGCCTTCTGCGAACTCAGCCAGGCGGCGATGTTCTTCATGTCTGCGTCGCTCAGGGTGGCGGCGAAGCCGGCCATGACGGCGCTGGCACGCTTGCCCGACTTGAACTCCTGCAGCTGCTTGACCAGGTATTCGGGGTGCTGCTGGGCCAGCTTGGGATTGGCTGGCACACCGGAGTTGCCGTCAGCGCCGTGGCACGAGGCACAGACCGCTGCGTACTTGGCCTCGCCCTGGACCAGATCCGGCTTGGCCGGCGCCTTGGCTTCTTGTGCCGCGAAGGAGATAGCAGGCGCTGCCAGTGCGGCAGCGATCATCAGGGGAGCAAGCAACTTCATGGTGATCTTGGTGTAGTTGGAGCAAAACGGTCTGATTCTACAATGCAGTGCCGGGCCCTCTACTACGCTTCATGTCCTCCCCCACCAAATCTCCCGCCGCGTCGCGCCCTGCCGTCCGTGCCGCCGACAAGGCGCCGGCCACCCAGGCACTGGGCTGGCTGCACACCGCCCGCTTCCTCACCACCGCGCCGGAGCTGCGCTTCCTGCCGGCACTCGACGTGCCGGAGATTGCCTTCGTCGGGCGCTCCAACGCCGGCAAGTCCACCTGCATCAACACGCTGACGCAGCAGAAACAACTGGCCTTCGCATCCAAGAAACCGGGGCGCACCCAGCACATCAACCTGTTCTCTCTGGGCAAACAGGGCGTGACCGACGCCGTGCTGGCCGACCTGCCGGGCTACGGCTACGCCGCCGTGCCCAAGCAGGACAAGATCCGCTGGCAGCAGGTCATGGCCAACTACCTGGTGACACGTGAGAACCTCAAGGCCATCGTGCTGCTGTGCGACCCGCGTCACGGCTTGACCGAACTGGACGAAGTGCTGCTGGAAGTGATACGCCCGCGGGTGGAGGAAGGCCTGAAATTCCTGGTCATCCTGACCAAGGCCGACAAGCTCACCCGAAGCGAAGCCGCCAAGGCCTTGTCCATCATGAAGCTGAATGCCGGCGGCGGCGAAGTCCGACTGTTCTCGGCCACCAAGCGTACCGGCCTTGAGGACATCGCCTGTCTTCTGTGGGACTGGGCGCATGAAGGCGCCGATCTAGCATCTCCGCAGGACCGTCCTGCGGAGACCCCATGATCGAAACCTGGCAGCAAGCCCTTCCCCATGGCATCACCCTGAGCTGCCGCGCGGCAGGCGCGCGTGGCCGCCCGGCGCTGCTGTTCCTGCACGGATTCCCAGAAGCCGCCTTTGTCTGGGATGGTCTGCTGGAATACTTTGCCCAGCCGGAACATGGCGGCTACCGCTGCGTGGCACCGAACCTGCGCGGCTACGAGCGCTCCAGCGCACCGACAGACGTGTCGGCCTACCGCGCCAAGCACCTGGTGCAGGACATCGCGGCGCTGATCGCCATCGAATCGCCCACTGCACCGCTGGCCTGCCTGGTGGCCCACGACTGGGGTGGCGCAGTGGCCTGGAATCTGGCCAACCAGCAGCCGCAGCTGATGCACCGACTGGCCATCATCAATTCGCCACATCCCGGCACCTTCCTGCGCGAGCTCAAGCGCAACCCCAGGCAGCAGGCCGCCAGCGCCTACATGAACTTTCTCATCCGACCGGATGCAGAAGCCCTGCTGGCCGAAGACGACTACCGCCGGCTGTGGGACTTCTTCCTCAACATGGGAGCAGGAAAACGCGCGGACGGCAGCGGCCACGGCTGGCTGACCGACGAGGTGAAGGCGCGTTACCGAGCAATCTGGGACCGGGGCCTGACCGGCAGCCTGAACTACTACCGCGCCTCGCCGCTGCGCCCGCCGGGCGCGGACGATCCGGCGGCCACAGCCATCGATCTGCCGCACGAGATGCTTACCATCACGGTCCCCACACTGGTACTCTGGGGTTTGGGTGACACGGCCCTGCCGCCAGAGTTGATCGACGGTCTGGATGCCTACATTCCGCGCCTCACGCTGCAACGCGTACCCGACGCCACCCACTGGATCGTGCACGAACAGCAAGCGCTGGTGACGGACGCGTTACAACGCTTTTTGCTATCAATAACATAGCTATTGGCGCTCGACTGAATTGCCCGCAAGGCCAATTGATCTCAGTAAACAGCAGGCTCGCCCGGGGGCCGGTCCTTAAAGCGTTTGTGCACCCAGTAGTACTGCGCCGGCATGGTGTCGATGTAGTCCTGCAGGCGCCGGTTCATCAGGGCCGTGTCTGCCACGGCATCGTCGGTCGGGAAACCGGCCCAGGCCGGCAGCACCTCGACGGTGTAGCCGGACGCGGTCATGCGGGTCAGCACCGGCACCACCTTGGCTCGCCCCAGCCTGGAAAAGCGTGACAGCGACGGCACGGTGGCCGCCGACACGCCATAAAAGGGCACGAACACCGACTCTTCAGGCCCGAAGTTCATGTCGGGCAGCAGGTACAGCGGTTCGCCCTCACGCAGGGCCGCCACGATGGCCTTCACGCCGTCGATGCGACCGAATAGTCGCCCCTGGCCGAAGCGCCGACGGCCCGCCAGCACCCAGGCATCCACCACCTGGTTGGCTTGATTGGTGTAGATGGTGGTGAAGCGGCGCGGCAACTGCTGCGTCAGCGCTGTCCAGCCGGCATCCAGCCCCATGAAGTGCGGAGCGAACAGTACCGTCGGATCATTGCCCTGCAACTCGGCCACGGCGCCCGTCAGCAGCAGCCGACCGCGCACCACCTCGGGCCGGCCATGCCAGAGCCAGCTGCGGTCGAACCAGGCCTGGGCGAAGTGGATAAAGACCTGCTGCGTCAAATGCAGACGCTCGCTTTCGCTCAACTGCGGGAAACACAGACGCAGATTGGTTTGCACGACGCGACGACGCGGCCGGACCAGGGCATACAGTAGCCAGCCAAACGCCCAGCCCGATGCCCGCAACCACGACAGTGGCAACCAGGCCAGCAGGCGCATGAACAGCACCCCGGCGTGGCTGAAGACAGTTCCCAACATCAATTCATTCTTCCCGCGGCTGTTTGTAGCGTGCATAGCCCCACAGATACTGCTGCGGACAGCCGGCGATCAGTTGCTCCATGGCGCGGTTGATCACCGTCGCCGCCTCCTGCAAGTCGGCCGGCAAGGCCTGCCCGAGCGGCTGCACGTGAATGCGATAACCCTGGCCCCAGGGCAGGCGCTCGCCCCAGGCCACCAGCACCGTCGCGCCCGTCTGCTGCGCCAGCCGGGCCGACAGCGTCATGGTGTAAGCCGGCCGACCGAAAAAGGGCGCCCACACGCCTTGCCCCTGCGGCGGCACCTGGTCTGGCAGCAAACCGACCGACTGCCCCTGACGCAGCGCCTTGATCATCTGCTTCACACCGGCCAGGGTGGTCGGCACCGCGTGCAGGCCGGGTCGGTTGCGGGCGCGTGCCACCAGCTCGCGCAGCCAGGGCTTGCGCGGCGTGCGAAACAGCACCGTCATCGGCTGCCGGGCACCGAAGCGTTGCGCATAGGCCTGTGCCGTGATTTCGAAGCAGCCCAGGTGCGGCGTCAGAAACACAATGCCGCGCCCCTGCGCCAGCGCCGCCTCGATGTGCTCGGCCCCGGCCCAGTGCAGCGGCACGGGGCGTCCCAGCCACAGGCGCGGAATCTCGGCCACCAGGCAGCCGGCCTGGCCCACCGCAGCGCGCCAGTTCGCCGCACTGCGGCCAGCCAGGCACACATTAGCAAGAAAGCGCTGGCGATAGACCGCCGACAACCCGAACACCCCCCAGCCCAGCACCCAGCCCACGCCATGCAGCAACCACAAGGGCAGACGGGCCAAAAAACGGAACAGGAAGGTCATGACTCGGATAAACTATGGGGTGTCGCTGAGTTACAGAACTACTTGCAGGGCGACACGCGCAGGCGGCCACCCGGAAAGGTGCTGATTGTGCCGTCAATATTGACGTATCTGCTAAAGCGTTCGCCGAAGCTCGCAGCCCAGGCAACGCGCCTGAAACAACTGTGGAGTTTATTCAATGGCGAACGATTACCTCTTTACCTCCGAGTCCGTCTCCGAAGGCCATCCCGACAAGGTGGCTGACCAGATTTCGGATGCCATCCTCGACGCGATCTTCCAGCAGGACCCGCGCAGCCGCGTGGCCGCCGAGACGCTGACCAACACCGGTCTGGTGGTGCTGGCGGGTGAGATCACCACCAACGCGCATGTGGACTACATCCAGGTTGCGCGCGACACCATCAAGCGCATCGGCTACGACAACACCGAGTACGGCATCGACTACAAGGGCTGTGCCGTGCTGGTGGCCTACGACAAGCAGTCGAACGACATCGCCCAGGGCGTGGACCACGCCTCCGACGACCACCTCAACATCGGTGCCGGCGACCAAGGCCTGATGTTCGGCTACGCCTGCGACGAGACGCCCGAGCTGATGCCGGCGCCGATCTACTACGCGCACCGCCTGGTCGAACGCCAGGCCCAACTGCGCCGCGACGGCCGCCTGCCCTTCCTGCGCCCGGACGCCAAGAGCCAGGTCACCATGCGCTACGTCGACGGCAAACCGCACAGCATTGACACTGTGGTGCTCTCTACCCAGCACAGCCCCGACCAGAGCGAGACGCAGACCAAGCTCAAGGCCAGCTTCTACGAAGCGGTGATCGAAGAGATCATCAAGCCGGTGCTGCCCAAGGAGTGGATCAAGGACACGCGCTACCTGGTCAACCCGACCGGCCGCTTCGTCATCGGCGGTCCGCAGGGTGACTGCGGCCTGACCGGCCGCAAGATCATCGTCGACACCTACGGCGGCGCCTGCCCGCACGGCGGCGGCGCCTTCTCCGGCAAAGACCCGTCCAAGGTTGACCGCTCGGCCGCCTACGCCACGCGCTACGTGGCCAAGAACGTGGTGGCCGCCGGTCTGGCCAAGAAGTGCCAGGTGCAGGTGGCCTACGCCATCGGTGTCGCCAAGCCCATGAACATCACGGTCAACACGCACGGCACCGGCGTCATCCCCGATGACAAGATTGCGGCGCTGGTGGCGGAGCACTTCGACCTGCGTCCGAAGGGCATCATCCAGATGCTGGACCTGCTGCGCCCGATCTACGAAAAGACCGCTGCCTACGGCCACTTCGGTCGCGAAGAGCCCGAGTTCACTTGGGAAAGAACTGACAAAGCTGCTGCGCTGCGTGCAGCAGCCGGCCTGTAAGGCCGAAACGCGCATAAAGCGCGTTTGTCAGTTCATCGGCGCAGGCTCATATCGGCGAAGCCGATGTGAAGGGCCGCAAGGCCCGGGCCGTAGCCAGAAGAAGAGATGAAAGAGCAAAGGACGCCCGCATGAAGCTGCAGACACAACGCTGGATCGACCGCTGGGTCGGGCAGGCACTGTGCGCTGCCGTTTCGTTGTGGGCGCGCCTGCTCGGCACGCGCGCGCCCCGGGTCGATTTGGCCCGGGCGCCGCGCCATATTCTCGTCATCCTGTTGTCCGAGATGGGCAGCATCGTGCTCGCAGGTCCGATGTTCAAGGCTCTGCGCGAGCGCTACCCCGGTGCGACGCTGCACGTGCTGCAACTGAAGAAAAACCAGGAAGTCGCGCGCATGCTGCGCCTGACGGAAGACGCCAACTTCCACGGCCTGGACGACAGCTCGCCCGTCAGGCTGGCACGCGACATCTGGCGCGTCAGTGTCGCCATGCGGCGCCTGCCGCTGGATGCCGTGATCGACTGCGAGCTGTTCTCGCGCGTCAGCAGCCTGCTGTGCTATCTCACCGGTGCGCCGCGTCGCGCCGGCTTCACGCCGCATACGCAAGAGGGCCTGTACCGTGGCAGTTACATCAACTGCGCGATTCCCTACAACCCCTACCAGCACATCAGCCAGCAGTTCCTCTCGCTGGTCGATGCGCTCGAGGGCGGCAGCATGCCGCGCCACAAGGCCGCGCCGATCCGCGCCCTGCCGACGGAGACGGGCCTGTCGGTTCCGTTTACCCCGGAAGAATTGCAGGCCTACCGCGCGAAGGTGCTGGCCGACCACCCCGTGCTCGCGGGTCGCAGGATCGCACTGATGTACCCGGGCGGCGGCATCCTGCCCGAGCGCGCCTGGCCGGCTGCGCACTACGCGCGGGTGGCCAAGGGCCTGTGCGACGCCGGCCATGCCGTGGGCTTCATCGGCTTGAAGGACGACACCGCGTTGGCCAACGAGATCCGCGCCCGGGTAGGCAGCGAGCGGTGCATCGCGCTCACCGGCTACACGCATAGCCTGCGCGAGCTGCTGATGCTGTTTCATGCCAGCGACCTGCTGCTCACGAACGACGGCGGCCCCGGCCATTTCGCCAGCCTCACGCCCATCCGCGTGCTGATGTTCTTCGGCCCGGAGACCGGCCGGCTCTACGGGCCGCTGCCCGGCGTCGGCCCGAAAGCCACGGTGTACGAGTCCGGCATCGCCTGCTCGCCTTGCCTGTCGGCCTACAACCACCGCCTGACCTTCTGCGATGGCGACAACCAGTGCTTGAAACGCATCGCGCCGGACCCGGTGCTGGCCGATGCGCTGCAGGCCCTGCGCGAATAACCCGCTACTGCATGAATTCCCCTTCGCTACGGGATCGTATCTGGCAGCTGATCGATTGGCTGCACGGCTTCCGCTACATCCGCTTCGGCATCGTCGGCGCCAGTGGCACGGTGGTGAACCTGGCCGTGCTCTACGTGGCGCACGAGTTCCTGTTCCGGGCCATCGAGCCGGCGGGCAGCAAGCCTTACTTCTCTCTCGCACTCGCGATTGCAGTCGCCACAGTCAACAACTTCACCTGGAACCGGCTGTGGACCTGGTCCGACCGCCTGCACGCCACCGCGGTGCAGGAAGGCGAACGCCTGAGCAAACGCGGCCTGTTGGCGCAGCTGGGCCAGTACGCCACCGCCTCGTGGCTGGGCATCCTGTTGCAGTACGCACTTACCCTGTGGCTCGCCCACCTGGGCTTGCACTACCTGCTGGCCAACGTGAGCGCTATCGTCATTGCGAGCGTCAGCAACTTCATCGCCAACGACCGCTGGACCTTCCGCCACAAGCGCTGAGCCGCGGCCATAATGCCGGGCAGCGCCGGCGTGGCCCGGCATCGAGAGATACATGCGCGCCCCCGGCTCCTTCCTGACCTCCTCTGACGCTGATGCCCCCCCCGCCGGGTTCTGGCTGCTGCTACTGGCGCTGGCCATCACGGTCTATGCCTTTGGCCTCGGCGGCCAGTACGTGCCCACCAATGGCGACGAACTGGTCTACGCCCACATCGCGCGCGAAACGGCCGAGACCGGTCACTGGTTACCACTGGCTTCTGAACTGGCCGATACACGCAACACAAAACCGCCGCTGCTGTTCTGGCAGGCGATGGTGGCCGGCGGCTGGGGTGAACACTGGACGCTTGCTGCGCTGCGCACACCGAGCCTGATCTACACCCTGTTGCTGGCAGCGGCCGTTGCTTGGAGCGTGCGCCTCGTCACGCGGCGCTGGCGCGATGGCCTGATCGCCGCCTGCGTCTACCTGGCCTTCCTCAGCACCTTCCGCTACGGGCGCCCCTACCTCACCAGCGCGCCCGAAACCTTCTGGCTGAGCCTGCCGCTGTTTGCACTGCTGTGGCAGCGCCTGCGCTCGCCCGGGCAGGGCCCGGGCTGGGGCGCACACACCCTGCTGGGACTGGCGCTGGGCCTGGGCCTGGCCTACAAGTCGTTCGCGCTCATTGCGCCGGCCGCCGCCACCTGGTGGGTGGCCTTGGTCCTGAGCGAACCTCGCCTCAGCTGGCGCCTGCTGCTGCGCCACAGCTTGCGCACGGCCTTCAGTGCCGCGCTGGCGCTGGGCGTGTTTGCGTTGTGGTTCGTGCTGGACCCGGATCCGCAGGGCGTCTGGCAGGAATTCATCGTGGCGGAGAACGCCGCCAAGTTTCGTGATCCGCGCAGCTGGTGGCAGGCCGCGTTTGCCTTCGACGGCTCCAGCATCTGGTCGCAGTTGCTGGCCTACGCCGTCAACGCCGGACTGCTGGCGACAGCGGTGCTCGGCTTGGGCTGGCTGGGCCTGAGACGACTGCCGGCCCTGCGCCGAGCGCCGCTGCCAGCGCACACCGCCATTCTGCTGGCCTGGAGCCTGGTCTGGCTGCTGGTCTTCCTGCTGCCCGACCAGCGCTCGGCCCGCTACGTTATCCCCGCCACGCCGGCCGTCGCGATGCTGCTGGCACTGCACTGGCGCGACATCGGGCGCCCGTGGTTCATCCCCGGCCTATTGTTCTCGGCACTGGCCCTGTTGATGATCGGGCGCATCGCGTGGGTCGGCCACGCACTGGCGCTGACCAGCACGGGCGAAATCAGCGCCGTACTGCTCACCATCGGCCTCGGGGCGCTGACCATTGCCGCCGGTCTGTGGCGGCCCGTCTGGACGCGCGCCGCAGCCGTGACGGCCCCGCTGCTGGTCTACGCGGCGTTCAATCTGACGGCGGCGCCGCTGGATGGTCCGGTCGGGCGCTACGCCCCACAAGCGGCAGCGGCGTTGCCCGGCGCGCGCATCGCCGTGCCCAATGGTTTCAACAGCCAGTTCGAACGCTTCCAGTTTCTGCTGCCGGGCCGGCACACCTTCGTGCCGTATGAGACTGAAGGCCGAGCCATTGGCCGGCTGGCCCCTGGCGCCTCGCTGCAGCCCCCCGCACAGCAACTGGAACAACTGCTGGCTGCGCACGACGCTGTCATCTGGATTCAATCCAGCATGGAAGAAGACCAGCCCCTGTGCCTGCCCCACTGCAGCGTGCTGGGCGAGCGCTGGCTGCTCAAGAGCCGGCACCTGCCGGGCGAGATCACGACGGGCAATCTCTGGTACCCGCAGCAATGGCTGTTCAAGCGGGAGTGGCTGCTGGCACGCCCGGCGCCACGTTAGGTAACGCCCTCGCGCCAGCGGCGCCACAGCAGGCGTAAACCGACCCCGTGCAAGCCGATCCACAGCCAGGGGTCCAGCACGGCGTCCCAGAGATTTCCTGTGGGCAGACGCAACAACCCGTAAACCAACAGAACGCCCAGTCCGGCCCAAGTCGCACCCGTCGGCGCCGCCCGCTTCAACCAGGGCAAGCAGGCAATCAGTGCCATCAGGCCGGTCAGCATGGGGCTGAAGCCGACGACGTACAGGGACACCGGCCAGCGCGCAAAGGTATCGAGCAACAACAGCCAGCCCAGAACAATGCCGCCAAAGACCCATTCGGCCTCGGATCGCGTCGCCATACGCGCGGACGGCAGAAGCTGGCGCAACAGGAACCAGCCACAGAGCGTGGCACTGACCAGACTGGGCGCGCGAAATGCCAGCCCCAACCAGTAGGTCGGCGACCACGGTCCGGGCCACAGGCACCAGAGCAATACCAGCGCGCCAACGAGCCGTTGCCGCGAAACGCCAAACCGCAGGTGGCCGGCCAGCAACACCCCGCCGCTGGCCAGCACCAGCGCCCAGCCCAATGCCAGGTAGATCCGCGTCAGCGCCGGCTCGGGCAAGGCCGGTGTCTGCGTGGCCAGCAAGCTGTGAATCAGGGTGGTCCAATCCATGGCGTTCTCAATCTTGCACGCGCAGCGTCAGCCGCTGCCAGGCGATGCGCTGCCGCTGGTCGGTGTAACTCACCCACAAGCTGTCGTCGGCCCAGGCCATGGCCGGGTAGGAATATTCAGCAGGCGCCTCGCCCTGCGCCAGCGTCAGCAGCCGCTGCCACTGCACGCCATCGCGCGAGACACTGAGGTCGAGCACGGCGCGCGTGTCCGGACGCGGGTTGTGCGCCAGGAACATCAGCCCCGGCTGCAGCGACAGGCCGGCGACGGACGCATCGGGGTTGGGCAGGGCCAGGTCGGGCAGATCCTGCCAATGCCTGCCGCCATCCGACGTCTGAGCCGCGCGCAGCGTCCGCTGCGGACTGTTGTCGCGCATCAGCACCAGCCACTCGTTTTCAGTGCGCATCAGCAAAGCGGGTTGCAGCAGGTAGCCACGCTGCGACATGCGCACCATGCCCACAAACCCACCCGCGGCATCGAAACGCAACGCCACCGGGTACTTGGTGCCGAGCTCGAAATAGACGGGCAACACCATGCCCCCGTCGGCCAAGGGCAGGGGCATGGCCCGCACCAGATGACTGGTGTTCCACAGCCAGGACAGCGGCAGCACACGTACCGGTTCGAACGCCAGGGTGGCGACCGATGACCCGGCATCGGTCTGCCGCAGTTGCAGAATGCGGCCAGCCGCCCAACCACCCAGGCCGGTAGCCACGACGAAGAGGTGGATGCGCCCGGTTGCATCGCGCCAGGCCACCGGGTTGCCCAGGCGGCGCACACCATAGCCCAGTT
>Ga0114938_1000371_pt1 | contig 34900 bp, 31 predicted proteins | sample AshMeaBigSpring_FD_88675 | JGI IMG/M metagenome (GOLD analysis project Ga0114938, IMG submission 88675) | Groundwater microbial communities from Big Spring, Nevada to study Microbial Dark Matter (Phase II) - Ash Meadows Big Spring | ecosystem: Environmental > Aquatic > Deep subsurface >... | reverse complement strand
GACTTTTTTTGTTTTAATATTTTCCGACTTGAAGGTTTTTGAGAAACACTAAATCAGATAGAATGTCCTATTACGTCTATATTCTTGAATCTGAGAGCGATCATACGTATTACAAAGGAAGTAACTCTGATATTGTGTCAATCAAAAAAGTTGTGGTTATAGCCGTATTGCCATTTTTTACAAATTAAAATCCTTTTTGAAAAGAGATGATGTGTATCCGACAATTGCGATTATAGTCATCAGATAAATGATGGCTGTCGGGGCTTCCGGCTTTTGCAGATGGGCTATGTTGTGGCCAAATGTAGCCAACGTATTTGTAAATACAGATAACGCACCGGTAAAAGAGGCGGTCAGAACACCGATAGTTGCGAATGCCCAGACAATCCAGCGGCTTGCTGAATGTTTCTCCTGTGGAAGAGATCGCATTACGCGGCGGGTGAAACCCTGATCGGGAATCTCTTTACCCGCATTTTTGAAGAGTTTCTTTAACTCTTTATCCGAAGTTAAACTCATATCCTGTTCCTTTAAAGTAGTTTGCTAATTTTTCGCGCCCGCGTGCCAGATGAGATTTCACTGTACCGGTTGGGCAGTTCATTATTTTTGATATTTTTTCAACAGGATGATCTTCCATATAAAATAACAAGATGGCTGTACGTTCATCCGGTTTGAGTATCTTCAGAGATTCGTAAACATCCATTTCACAATCAGTTTGTGGACGATCACTCTCTGTGTATGGGTCAATTTCGCTGAAATCTGCCTCCAAATGCGGTTTACTGTTGCGAAGATAATCATAATAAACATTGTATGCAACACGAAACAGCCAGGTGGAAAATCCGGCTGTTCCTTTGAATGACTGCAAATGAAGATAGACTTTGATAAATGTCTCCTGCGCCAGATCGTCGCTGAGTGCTTCGTTGCCGAAAGTAAGATTCAGAAAGAAGCGCCGGACACTGCTTTGGTATTTTCCTACCAGTTTTTCAAATGCCCGGTGGCTGTTGAGCAAAACGACCTGCGAGACCAGAATCAGGTCATCCGATTTGCTTATCATTGCTTTGTTGTTTCAGCTCCGATTTTTCCTGTTCTTTTTTCTCCAATATATAGGCTATCAGTTTACCTATTCCTATGAAAAAGGGGATAGCACCGATAAAGGCAAGTTTGGTCGTCTCATCATTCAGAAAATACAGCATAATGGATAAACCTAATCCGACACCAATCAGGGTAAGTGCGCTTTGAAGGGGTGTTTTAACCTTGTTTTTCTTTTCCTCTTCGAAGAATGATTGTGGAATATCACGACCTGCTTCAATAGCCTTTTCCATCAATGCATATTTTGCTTTTTTATTTTTGTGGTTGAATATCAATACGATAAGTACAATAGAGAATGCTGCAAGAAATGGAGATACTACAGCTGCTAAGCCTACAATATCCCAATTAGAGTCGCCTCCTGCTACGATATCCAGTTTTTGCAACTCTTTCAGATCTTCGAGGTCGTCTGTTCCGATTGAAACTTTGACTGATGCATGGTGTTTATCTGACGAATCAACAGCCATTGTTGTATCAGTTTTTGAATTTGCGACAGAAACGATTGGTTTTGCATAGATTGTTACGGTAGCAATTGCTAACATGAACAGAAGGATAATCTTTTTCATAATAACGGGTTGTTTTAATTGGTTTGACATTTGTCTGTTAGACGTAGTCGTTTCTTCATTTGGTTGCAACAAGTTGATATTTTCCCGCTAAATTATAATTTTTTTACATCATTATCCGTTTCCGGATTGAATTTGCATTCCATTGTGGCTGAATTTAACAGAATGTGAAAAATAATCTACTATTTAACAGAAAGATAACATGATATTGGCAAAAAGAAGATAATTTTGCAGGAAAAAGCAGATTAATATGATTAAGCGGGAAGAGTTAATTAAAATAGGTGATTTTGTAAAGCCACACGGTATACACGGTGAGCTTTCGTTTACTTTTATAGATGATATTTTCGACAGAAGCGATTCTCCGTATATTGTATGTGAGATGGATGGTATTTTTGTTCCCTTTTTTATCTCTGATTACCGATTCAGAACTGATAATTCAGCTCTGATGATTCTCGAAGGAATTGATTCGGAAGAAAAAGCCAAATCGTTCATGAAAAAAGAGATTTTTTATCCCAAATCTTTTGTGCCTGATGATGAGAGTCATGATGTAGCGGATGATTATTACATAGGGTATGCTGTCTTTGATAAAAATCAGGGTGAGATTGGTCGGATAATTGATGTGGATACATCTACTCCCAATATCTTGTTTGTCATAAAATACAAACGTCAGGAAATTCTTATTCCGGCAAGCGATGAGTATGTTTGTGAAATAGACGATGAGGAGAAAACAATATTGATGGATATTCCTGACGGTCTTTTGGATTTATAATGCCGGAATACAATAAATTGCGCTTATAGATGTTTTACTAGTAGTATTCTTTGTTCCTTATCTCATGAAATATAACACTACTTTTCCGATTCTCATATTTCTGTTGATTATTACATTATATTCTTGCAAAACTGCTTCGGTAAAGAGAGCAAATCAGCTTTTCGAAACAGGAGAATACGATGCTGCTTACACAATGTATCAAGCTGCAGTTAACAAGGTTTCATCTGATAAACAGGATATTCGAACCGAAGTTTATATCAAGATGGGAATATGTTCTCAATATATTCAACGGGTGCAGCCTGCCGAAAACGCGTATAGTATTGCTTTGAGATTAAAATCGAAATCATTGCAATTGCGATTACAACTCGCTATGCTCTATCATCGCCAGGCTAAATATGCTGCTGCCATTGCTCAGTATAAACTTTGCCTGGCATCAGATTCAGGAAATATTTTGGCTCTTAATGGACTCAAAGGTTGTCAGTTGGCTGATACTTTAAAAAAATATCCATCCAGATATATTGTAAAAACAGAAACCCGTCTGAATTCTAATAGAAGTGATTTTGCTCCTGTTTTGTTCGGTAAAGAGTATGATCAGGTTTACTTCTCTTCAACCCGTGAGCAGGCAGTAGGGAAAAAAAAGAGTCGGGTTACCGGACAAAAAAATAGTGATATTTTTATCTCTAAAAAAAATAATAATGGTGTTTGGGAGGCTCCGAAGCCAATGCCGGGTGTCTTTAATACACCGTCTGACGAGGGAGTTGTGTCTTTTAACGGCGATTTTTCTGACATCTATTTTACTCGTTGTCAATTGCCTGCATTATCATCTTCTCCTGCCGAAATTTTTACATCGAAACGTGCTGATGCTGCCTGGGGTGAACCCCGTAAATTAATGTTGCTAAAAGATTCAACTGAAATGTTTGCCCATCCGGCTATTTCTCCCAAGGGAGATTATTTATATTTTGTTTCAGATAGGCCCGGAGGAATGGGGGGTAAAGATATTTGGCGTAGTAAAATTGAGGGTGGAAAATTCCTAATGCCGGAGAATCTGGGTAATCAGATTAATACACCGGGAGACGAGATGTATCCATATATTCGGGAAAATGGTGAATTATATTTCTCTACAAATGGGTTGCCCGGATTGGGTGGGCTCGATATTTTTGTCGCAGAGCCTTTGTCGGAAAATGAGTGGAAAGTCAAAAACATGGGTATTCCGGTCAATTCTTTTGCTGATGATTTTGGTATTTCATTTGCCGGTTTGGATGAAATGGGTTTTTTATCATCGAACAGGAGTGATGCAAAAGGGTTTGATCGTATCTTTTCTTTTGAAATGCCTTCGGTAAAAAGAATTGTTGAGGGAAGTGTAAAAAATGACAATAAACAGCCATTAGTTGATGCTCGTTTACATATAGTCAACGACAATGGCTATAACTCCAGACAGAACGTCAATAAGGACGGAACGTTCAGGTTTAAGGCCGAAAAGGGTTTGAAATACTTGCTTTTGGCATCATGCAAGGGCTATCTGAATAGCTCTAAGGAGATTGAAATTGCTAATCAGGATAAAGATGCGGTTTATAAAGCTGATTTCTCTTTGATTCCTATATCAAAGCCAATTGCTATCAACAATATATTTTTTGATGTTGCAAAAGCAACTCTCAGACCAGAATCGACAGAATCCCTCAATCAGGTTGTAAAAATGCTTAAAGAGAATCCCAATATCACAATTGAACTTAGCGCTCATACCGACATGAATGGGACGGATGAATACAATCTGAAATTGTCTGAAGATAGGGCAGCTTCGGTTGTCGCGTTTCTGATAAGTGGTGGAATTGAAAAAGACAGACTAACTCCTAAAGGATATGGTAAATCTCAGCCCAGGGTTGTAGACGAATCTATGGCTCAGAAATATAAATTTCTCAGAGAGGGAGACGAGCTTAATGAAGCCTTTATTCTTAAATTGCAGCCACAACAACAGGAAATTGTAAATCAGATTAATCGAAGAACTGAATTTAGAGTGCTCAAAACAACGTATAATCTGTTCTGATTATTTTGATAATTTGTGGCTTTTATAATGTTAAATTATTGTATAACCAATTTATATTCAGATTTAATATATACTTTTGCATCCAATTCTGCGAATTTAAACGTTTCGCCGTGTACTTGATTAACCACGTAAAAAACAAGAATGATGAAAAAACAGGTTTCCCTGGCCTTTATGATTTGTGGGCTGCTATTCACAGTTTGCCTGATTGTAGCAAATATAGTAGAATCAAAATTGATTTCTCTTTTTGGAATAACTGCTACTGCCGGTTTATTAATTTTTCCGATATCTTATGTATTGAACGATGTAATTGCTGAAGTCTGGGGATTTCGCAAAGCGCGTCTGATTATTTGGATTGGTTTTTTTATGAACTTCCTTTCTGTTGCTGTATTTCGAATGAGTATTGCTTTACCTCCATCCCCGTTTTTCCAGAATCAAGAAGCGTTCGAGAGTATACTGGGTAGTACAGAAAGAATCACGATCGCCAGTTTTATTGCTTTCTTATGCGGTTCTTTCCTCAATGCATATGTGATGAGCAAGATGAAAATTGCTTCGGGTGGAAAAGGATTTTCTATTCGGGCTGTTGTTTCGACTCTTTTTGGCGAAGGTGTCGATTCACTTGTTTTTTTCTTTATTGCATTTTACGGAGTGTTGCCAATTACCGAATTATTTATGCTTATGGCTACTCAAACAGGGCTTAAAGTAGCTTATGAAATTGTAGCACTTCCATTTACAAACTGGGTGGTTAGTTGGGTAAAGCGAAGCGAACATGTTGATGTTTTTGATGCAAACATATCTTATAACCCTCTTAAAATCGGCGAAATAGAATGAATAAGAACGAATCTGCACTAGTGCTGTTCTCAGGTGGACAGGACTCTACCACTTCTCTGTATTGGGCGAAAAATGAGTTTAAAGAGGTGCGTACTATTGGGTTTCATTATGGCCAGAGACACCATTTCGAAACTGAGGTCGCTAAGAATCTGGCTCGTATTGCCGATGTTGAATTCGATTTGGTCGAAATTAGTTCTTTGAGCCAGCTTTCTCCTAATGCGCTGACAAATAATTCTATATCTGTTGATAGCGTAAAGCCGCAGAATTCCTTACCCAATACCTTTGTACCTGGCCGTAATCTGATTTTTCTGACATATGCAGCAGCGTTTGCATATAGCCGTGGTATCAAACATCTTGTAACGGGTGTGTCTCAAACAGACTATAGCGGGTATCCGGATTGTCGGGATGGTTTTGTGAAATCTGCTACCAAAACCATTAATCTGGCAATGGAAAAAGATTTTGTAATTCATACACCCCTTATGCGAAAAAATAAGGAGGCTATTTGGGAACTTGCTGATGAATTGGGTATTTTTGACCTTGTTAGGTATAATACACTCACTTGCTATAATGGTATTATGGCAGATGGTTGTGGCAAATGTCCCGCTTGTTTGCTTCGGGACGCCGGACTAAAGAAATATTTGAAAAAGAAAGAAAAACGCATTAAAAGTTTGTAACAATGGATTTGAAACTTCTGGGTAATAAAACAGAATATCTGACTGAATATGCGCCTCAGGTGCTTGAGGCATTTGAAAATAAGCACCCGGAAAACGACTATTGGGTGCATTTTAATGCATACGAATTTACTAGCTTGTGCCCTATAACCAGCCAACCAGACTTTGCCACAATTCATATCAATTATCTTCCAGATTCCAAAATGGTTGAGAGTAAAAGTCTCAAACTTTACTTGTTCAGTTTCCGGAATCATGGTAGTTTCCACGAGGATTGCGTCAATATAATTATGAAAGATTTAATTGAATTGATGTCTCCGAAATACATTGAGGTAAAAGGGATTTTCACACCTCGGGGAGGTATTAGCATACATCCTTTTGCAAACTGGGGAAAACCGAATACAAAATATGAGCAAATGGCTTTCTCTCGATTGCTCAGTCGGGAGTTTTAATCTCCTTACAATCGTTCGAGTCTCGCTAAATCCAATCGTAAAAATATAAATAACAGAATGGTAAATCCCCAAAGGGAAGAGCCTCCGTAGCTGAAAAAAGGTAGAGGGATGCCAATTACCGGAGTCAATCCGGTTACCATCCCAATATTTATTATCAGGTGGAACAGAATAATACTGACCACACAATAGCCATATACTCTCGAGAAGACGGTGCGTTGCCTTTCTGCCAGATATATGAGCCGTAGTATAAATGCCAAAAACATTCCCACAATAAATAGAGAGCCCAGAAAACCTTCTTCTTCACCTATCGTGCAGAAAATAAAGTCTGTATCTTGCTCCGGAACATATTTTAATTTGGTTTGAGTTCCATTGAGAAACCCTTTTCCTGTTAAACCACCTGAACCTATTGCTATTTTAGATTGATTGACGTTGTATCCAACTCCTCTTGGGTCGTCTTGCATTCCCAGTGAAACCTTGATACGGGTCTGTTGATGTGGTTCAAGAATGCTTGAAAACACATAATCTACCGATAATGAGAAAAGAAGTGCTCCTATAGTTATGATAATAACTGCCAGGAAATCTTTACTCGATTCCCGTAGAGTCAGAAATATCAGGTATGCAAGAGACGATAAAGCAGCAATAAGTCCAACGTACGCGTAATTAATCTGTATTCCTAATAGGGATAAAAGATAACAGAATATGAATAAGCTAAGGACGCTTACTGCGATTCGTTGCCCTTCCACCTGCTTTCGTGTTTGTGTAAACAAATATAGAATCATTACTACTACAATAATCAAATATACAAGCAAATCACCTACTTGTGTAATACCATTCAGTGTGTCTCCGTATTTTAATGAAGTGATAAATAGGGTTGCAATATATAGTCCCACAAAAAGAATCAGACCACTCATCCCTTCCCGGTAAAGCATAATAGTGAAGGCTGCATAGACAAGTGCAGAACCTGTTTCTCGTTGTAAAACAATAATAATAAATGGCAAGCCAATTATCAATGCAACACGAAGGTAGTTATTCAGCTGATTCAGCTGAAACTGATATCCGCCTATTAGTTTTGATAATGCTAATGCAGTGGCAAATTTGCCGAATTCTGCCGGTTGTACATTTATACCACCACCGAGCTTCAACCACGAACCGGAACCTTTTACGTCTGTAGCCAAAAAAATTGTGGCGATAAGCAACAGTATTATTAATCCATAAAGTGGATATGCAAACCTATCGAATATGTTACTATCAAGCATCAGTATAATAAATGCAATAGCAATAGAGAGTCCTATCCAAAGCAATTGTTTGCCCGAACGCTCTTCATAATTAAATATACTGGCCTGATCAAAATCGTAAGTCGATGCATAAATACTAATCCACCCTGCCAGAACCAGAATTAGAAACATGGCTACTGTCCACCAGTCTAATTCTTTCCATAAATTGATTGTTCTTGATCCCACTTAATTTTATAACTGTATTTTGTAACTGAATTTCTTTGTATTTTCTTTCCGGCGCAACTTCCTTGTTGAGGTATTTTTCAATCATTAGCGATGCAATCGGTGCTGCAAATCTGGCCCCAAAGCCAGCATTTTCCACATAAACAGCTATCGCAATCTTTGGATTCTTGTATGGTGCAAATGCCATAAATATTGAATGGTCTTCTCCATGCGGGTTTTGTGCAGTTCCTGTTTTGCCACAGATGTCGATATTGGGAATATTTGCTGCAGTTGCTGTGCCACTTTTTACAGCCAGATACATTCCCTGTTGTATCGCATCGTAATATGTCGTTTTTATCCCGGTGAAGTTTTTTGTTTTGTATTTTATATCCAACTTTCTGCGTTCAATTTGCTTCACTACGTGGGGTGTAATATAATATCCTTTATTGGCAATTGTTGCTGCCAGATTACATATTTGGATGGGTGTAGCCAAAACTTCTCCCTGACCAATGGCAATAGAAATAATTGTTACAGCCCTCCAGCCTTTTTGACCATAAATCTTGTTATAGAACTTGCTGTTTGGTATAAGCCCTCGTTTTTCACCCGGCAGATCAACACCGAGCTTGTAACCAAATCCCATTTTTACCATATAGTCTTTCCATGTATCGAATGCAGTTTGAATATTCGGATATTTTTTTCTGTTTTCGAGCATATTACGAAGCGCGTAACAGTAATAAGCGTTACATGAATTTTCTATCGAATGTACCAGGTCTAGCGGAGAAGGATGTGCATGACAACCCAGCTTATGAGAGCCGTAAGGGAATCCCATGGCGCACGGAAAGTATGTTTGGTCAGAGATAATGCCTTCTTGTTGCATTAACAGAGCTTGTGCTGTTTTGAAAGTAGAACCCGGCGGATAAGCAGCCATTAGAGGCCTGTCAAATAATGGCTTGTCCGGATTTTTTTCTAAAAGTCCGTAATTCTTTCCTCGTTGCCTTCCGTTTAGGGCTGACGGATTATAAGAGGGGGCAGACACAATAGCTAAAATCTCTCCGGTTGATGGCTCAATCGCAACAATGCTGCCTAGCTTGCCAGTCATCAACATTTCACCGTATTGTTGTAGTTCAGCATCAATTGTTAGTTTCAGATTGCTGCCTGCAACCGGATGTACATCAAAATTGCCATTTTCATATTTTCCCTTAATCCTTCCGAAAGCGTCTCGAAGCATTATTTCATATCCCTTACTTCCTCTCAGCTGTTCCTCGTAGAACTTTTCAACGCCAGATCGTCCAATGTAATCACCTTGCGAATAATATTCGTCGTTTTCCAATTCCTTTCGGTTTACCTCTGCCATACTACCAAACAGATGCGCAGCCATCGGATATATGTATTCTCTTAATGTCCTGTTTTGGATGAAAAAACCCGGAAACCGATACAGCTTTTCCTGTAAAGCTCCATACTCCTGCATGGAAAGTTGATTCAGAAAAACTTGCGGCGTATATGAAGAGTATCCGGGATTTTTTTTGCGATTCTTTATCTCTTCAATTCTCTCTATAAAACGTTTTTTTGAGATGTGAATTGTGCGGCAAAAATCCAACGTGTCGAATGTCTGAACCTCCCGAAGAATCACCATTATATCGTAAGTTGGTTGGTTATAAACCAGCAACTTACCATTTCTATCGTATAATAATCCCCGAGAAGGGAAAATTGTCTTTTTGAGAAATGCATTATTGTCTGCAAAACTCTTGTAATCACTGTCGATAACTTGTAGGAAGAAGAGTCTTGCAATAAAAATCAAAGCAAAAACAATAGATGCTCCGGCAATATAATATCGTCTACTGTCGAATTGATGCTTAATATTCACCTTCGGGCGATTTTAATTGTTTCAATACAAAAAATAAAAAAAGAGGTAAATAACACAGAAGAGATTGTTTTCAGGATTATTTGCCCCAAATTAAATAATGTAAACGATTCCAGCAGAAACAGAGTAAAATGATGAGCTAATGCGAGCGTTAGAGCATAACGCATAAAACGCCATAGTCCAAGGCTGTAGGCCGATGGTGGATAACTCTCTAATTCTTCTTTAGCAAAGAAAAGAAGCAATACAGGATGACGAAATCCAGCTAATAGTAACGTAGAGAGAAGATGCATCCCGGGGGTATTGCAGAAAATATCGACACTCAGTCCGGTTATAAAGGCAAGTGTGTAGAGGAGCCCCTTGGGTATATCGAAGGGCAATGTAATGATATATAGAATGTATAAGTACGAAGTCGCTATGCCCAGAATGGTAAAATGATTTAATACCGTTACCTGAAGAAGCAGTAAAATCAATAGAGAAAATCCGTATTTAAGAATGTTTATAATCATATACTATTGAGATTTACTTTCTAAATTTTGTTGTTCCCGAAGTAACCTGTTTGAGATAACTCTTACATGATTTAGACGACTGAATTTAGATGAAAGAATTATTTCAATCGGTTCTGTTACATTGGCTTTGGGGTCTTTGTTTTTCATAATGGTGCCAATCATTATTCCTTCAGGAAAAACAGCTGAGAATCCGCTTGTAATCAAAGTGTCTCCTTTTTTGTATGTTACATGTCTGGGAAGTTCTTCCAGAATAGCTTTTTCCGCATCTACGCCATCCCATACCACAGAGCCAAAAGAGTGTCCTCCCTTTATCTTTGCGCTCAGGCGAAGTTTGGGGTTTAAGAGCGAAATGACCCGCGAATAATGGTCTGAAACAGAAGATATTTTGCCAATAACACCATTTTGGTCTACTACACCCATTTCCGGTAAAATACCGTCCATTTTTCCTTTGTTTAGTGTAATGTAGTTTTGTAGCTGGTTGACACTATTGTTTATTACCTGAGCCGTTATAAAATTATATCTCTGAAATAATCGGTTGTGCGACGAATCTTTACTCAATTCCGGTGCTGAGGATGCTCGCAATTCCTCTTTAAGTTGCATCACCTGCATCTCTAAATAGCTGTTTTTTTCAAGAAGTTCTTTGTTGATTTCATTCAGAAAGAAGTAGCTGCGAATATTTCCCGAAAAAGAATATATGTCTCCTACCAGTTTGTTGCTTGAACCCAAATACACACTTCTCTGGTATGTATTGTCCCGAATGAGCAACACAAACCCAATGATTGAGTAGGCAAAAAACAGCAACCATGCGCTATGTTTTATCAGAAACTGAATCAGTTTTTGCATATTATCTTAAACACAAGATGTCTCATCAGTTGCTCTTAACGACTTTATTTCAATATATTGAATTTCGTTCCGGGCAAACAAATGAGACAATCTGACGTGAATCTTAACGAATTAAGAAATTAAATTTGTTGATATTTTTCAATGCAATACCAGTTCCTTTGGCTACTGCGAGCAGAGGGTCTTCGGCAATGTGAAACTTGATATTGATTTTCTCAGTCAATCTCTTGTCTAATCCTCTCAATAAAGCACCACCGCCTGCCAGCCAGATGCCGTTTCTCACCACATCAGCATACAACTCAGGAGGAGTTTGTTCCAGCGCTGCCAAAATAGCAGTTTCAATTTTAGAAATTGATTTTTCAATACAATGCGCAATCTCCTGGTACGAAACAGGTACTTCCATTGGTAGTGCTGTCATCTGGTTAGGTCCCAAAACGATATAATCATCCGGTGCATTCTCCAGTTCTGTGAGAGCAGAACCAACATTAATCTTAATTGCTTCGGCCGTACGTTCTCCAACGCGAATATTATGCTGGCGCCTCATGTACTCCTGTATATCAGCTGTTAAGTCGTCGCCTGCTATCCGGATAGATTTATTTGACACTATACCACCCAGCGATATCACAGCAATTTCGGTAGATCCACCTCCGATGTCTACCACCATATTTCCCTCGGGAGCTTCTACATCGAGCCCGATGCCAATAGCCGCGGCCATTGGTTCATAAATCAAATAAACATCACGTCCACCGGCATGTTCAGCCGAGTCGCGTACTGCACGAATTTCAACTTCTGTACTTCCTGATGGAATACTGATAACCATTCGCAGAGAAGAAGAAAACCAGCTGTTTTTAGGCATAGCCATTTTAATCATGCCACGCATCATCTGCTCACAGGCGTAGAAGTCGGCAATTACACCATCCCTCAACGGGCGGATAGTGCGAATGCTTTCGTGAGTCTTACCATGCATTTGGCGTGCCTGCTCGCCCACCGCCAATAGCTTGTCGGAACGACGGTCGAGGGCAACAACCGACGGCTCATCCACTACGATTTTTCCATTATGTAGTATAATGGTGTTCGCAGTACCGAGGTCCATTGCAATTTCTTGTGTTAAAGAGAATAATCCCATTTTCTTTTCGGGTTAGGAGTGTTGGTTACGGGTAGTTTCGCTATTCTACTCTTAACTTCCTGTTACTATTAGTGTTTGAAATGTCTGAATCCTGTTATTACCATCGACATATTGTGCGTATTACAATAGTCGATTGTATCTTGGTCTCTTACTGATCCACCAGGTTGAATCACAGATATGATACCAGCTTTGTTGGCAATCTCAACGCAATCAGCGAATGGAAAGAATGCATCAGATGCCATCACGCTGTTTGTGAGATCCATGTTGAATGAATTTGCTTTTTCGATTGCATGGCGCAATGCATCAACTCTTGATGTTTGTCCAACTCCACTGGCAATCAATTGTTTGTTTTTGGCTAAAACAATGGCATTTGATTTGCTATGCTTTACTATTTTATTGGCAAATAAAAGGTCTTCAATCTCCTGATCCGAAGCTGCTTTTATGGTTGCGAGTTTCAATTCTGACGGAACTTCGGTTTTGTTGTCTTTATCCTGAACCAGTACTCCGTTCAATAGAGAGCGGAACATTTTACCTTTACCTACTGCCTGTTTTTGAATCAGGATAATTCTATTTTTCTTTTGAGTCAGAATCTCCAAAGCATCCATATCATAATCGGGTGCAATGATAACCTCAAAAAATAATTTATTAATCTCATCGGCACTGGCTTTATCAACCACGCCGTTGGTAACCAAAACGCCGCCAAAAGCCGATACCGGATCGCCAGCCAGAGCCTCTTTCCAAGCATCAATCATTTCGGGTCTGGATGCCAGTCCACAGGCATTGTTGTGTTTCAAAATCGCAAAAGTCAAATCTTCAAACTCATTGATCAAAGATACAGCTGCGTCTATATCGAGCAGATTATTATACGAAATTTCTTTTCCCTGCAATTGCTCAAACATCTCTTCGAAATTGCCGTAGAATACGCCTTTTTGGTGCGGGTTTTCTCCGTAACGAAGCACTTTGGCATCGTCTTGTGTGCCACGAAAATAACTTCCTTCTTCATTGTCGAAGTAGTTGAAAATGGCAGCATCATAACCCGAAGAAACCGCGAAAGCCTCTTTGGCAAACCATCTACGATCTTCGAGTGTGGTGGCGGCACCTTTCTCTTCGAGAAGTTCCATCAAAGGGGTGTATTGATTTTTCGAAGCAACAATCACCACATCTTTGTGATTTTTGGCTGCTGCCCGAATCAGTGAAATACCACCGATGTCAATTTTTTCAATAATAGCCTGATCCTCAGCTCCCGAAGCTACTGTGTCTTCAAACGGGTATAAATCTACAATAACCAAGTCGATTTCCGGAATTTCGTATTGCTCTATCTGATTGATATCTCCTTCGAGCTCACGACGACAGAGTATTCCGCCAAAAACTTTTGGATGCAGGGTTTTTACGCGTCCCCCCAAAATGGATGGATAGCCTGTCAAATCCTCTACAGCATCACACGGAAAACCAAGTGATTCAATAAATTGCTGAGTTCCTCCGGTTGAAATAAATTTCACACCTTCGCTGTGTAATTTTGTAATAATCTCATCCAGTCCGTCTTTGTGATAAACCGATACTAAAGCCGTTTTAATTCTTTTGTTATCCGACATATATTGCTTGTTTTATAGAATTTGCGCAAAAGTACAAAAATCTGCTTGTATCAGAGCTAAATCTGCTCTTAAAGTTTGAAAAAATGGCTTGTTTTTGTCAATATTCTATTAATTTAGAATGGTTGTGTTTTAATCTTTTTTTTTCAAGGCATCAAGAATTGCCATCGCTGCATGTCGAGGTGCTCCGGTTGCGCCAAGCGTCATACGAACTTCCTCATATCCTTCCAGCATTTTTTGTTTGTATGCCGAATTATTTAATATTTCATTCAACTCTCTTTCAAGGCTTTCGACAGAGGCTTTGTATCCGAGTAATTCTTTTACAACCAAACGATTGGCGATCAGGTTGACTAAGGAAACATACGATACCTTCAATAGCGATTCAATTATGAAATAGAGAATTTTGCCTCCGCTGGCATAGTAGCAAACAGCTTGTGGAACATTGAAAAGAGCTGTCTCAAGGGTCGCTGTTCCTGAGGTAACCAATGCAGCATCGGCGTGATTTAACAGCGTAAATGTCTCTCCGTAAACAATCTTTGTACTGAAGCCGGTGAGGTAATTTTTATACTCATCGGCTGAGATACCGGGTGCACCGGCCACAATAAACTGGTAGTCGGGAAATGCCAGTGAGGCATTCAGCATTAGCGGAAGGTTTTTTCTGATTTCCTGCTTACGACTGCCAGCCAGAAGCGCAACTATTGGTTTATCTGTCAGAACGTTTCTTTTTCTGAATTCAGACTGATTCCTGGGGTTTTCTGCCTGAAACCGGGCAATCTCATCTCGTGTTGGATTACCGATATATTTGATTTCATAGTTGTGTTTGGCATAAAAAGGTACCTCAAAAGGGAGTATGGATAGCATCAGATCAACGTATTTTTTTATACTTTTGATACGGTACTCTTTCCATGCCCACAATTTGGGCGAAATGTAGTAATGTACCGGAATATTGAGGTTTGACTTTACAAATTTTGCCATTTTTAGATTGAACCCCGGGTAATCAATCAGTATTACTACATCTGGCCTGTATTTGATTATCTCTTTTTTACAAAACTGCATATTCCTCAGTATTGTTTTCAGGTTCATCAATACCGGTACAAAACCCATAAAAGCCAGCTCACGATAGTGCTTAAGTAGTTGTCCTCCTTCTTTTTGCATCAGATCGCCACCAAAATAACGAAAGTCAGCTTCGGGGTCTTGAAGTTTTAGTTCTCGCATCAGGTGCGCTGCGTGCAGGTCTCCCGAAGCCTCTCCGGCAATCAAAAAATAGTTCATTTAAGTCTTGTTTTCAGTTTGTCTATATAATGGTGAGCTGTCAGGTCAATCTGACAGGGAACTACCGATACATAATTATTGCTCAGAGCCCATTCGCAGGTATCCTCGGCTTCAGGTTCCCGGTTGTGCATCGCACCTCCCAGCCAGTAGTAGTCGCGTCCAAACGGGTCTGTTCGCTTTTCGTATTCCTCTTGCCACAAACTATCTGTCTGACGGCTGATTCGTATGCCCTGAATTGTTTCTGTATCCGGAATGTTTACGTTGAGGCAGATACCCCGTGGTATGCCGTTCTCGAGCACATCTTCTGTTATTTGCCGCACATATTTTTTTGTTATGCCGAAATCGGCTTCCGGATGGTAGTTGCAAAACGAGAACCCAATTGATGGAATTCCGGCAATACAGCCTTCTATCACCGCCCCCATTGTACCTGAGTAATGTATGTTTACTGCCGAGTTAGATCCGTGATTGATGCCGGAAACTACCAAATCCGGCTTTTTGTTAAGTAGTTGATTAAATGAGAGTTTAACGCAGTCCACAGGAGTGCCATTGCATTTGTAGATGATTAAATCATTTACTTCGCTTACCTTGCTAAATCGCAGAGGAGTATGTGATGTTATTGCGCCCGATTGGCCGGAACGCGCCGAGTCTGGTGCCATAACCACAATTTGTCCAAGTCCTTGCAGGCTTTCTATCAGTGTTGCAATTCCCTTTGCGCTGTAACCGTCATCATTGGTGACAAGTATAAGAGGGGTGTTGTCAATATTTTTCATAAAATCAAAGTTTAGCTCATTTGTATCGTAAAAAATAAGACCGTTGGATTTCGTCAATTTTCTGGCAAAGATAGTTGATTCGCGCAAAATTCCGTTACATGATATTTCGCAGATACTGACTTTTGTTCCAAAAAAGGCAGAGTTATGAACAAAAACGATGAGTTTTCAACAATTGTAGTAATTGTTTCATAATATTAGTATCTCGTGAAACAATTTATTGCTTAATTTGCTGAAAATTTCAACGGTATTGTATGGGAAAAATTATTGCGTTAGCCAACCAAAAAGGTGGAGTGGGAAAAACCACAACTACAATCAATTTAGCGGCCTCACTGGCCACACTCAACAAGAAAGTGCTCGTTATAGATGCAGACCCTCAGGCTAATGCCTCTTCGGGGCTGGGGCTCGATATAAAATCATTAAATTATTCTATTTATGAATGTCTCATTGATCAGGTGGATATTCATGAAGCGATTATGCCAACTGCATTGGACAAACTTAAAATTGTATGTTCGCATATCGATTTGGTAGGGGCAGAGCTAGAATTGCTCAATGTTGAGCATCGCGATAGAGTTTTGCAGAAAACGCTGAGTGTCGTAAAATCAGAATATGATTTTATTTTGATTGATTGTTCGCCTTCGCTGGGATTGATTACCGTAAATGCATTGACAGCTGCCGATTCTGTGTTAATTCCTGTCCAGTCTGAGTATTTCGCACTGGAGGGAATCAGTAAATTACTGAATACAATTAAAATTATCAAATCAAAATTAAATCCGAATCTCGAAATTGAGGGCTTTCTGCTCACTATGTACGACTCACGTTTGCGTCTGGCGAATCAGATTTACGACGAACTTAAGCGACATTTCCGGGATATGGTTTTTACAACGGTTATCCAGCGGAATATTAAACTCAGTGAAGCACCAAGCTACGGAATGCCAGTGTTGCTCTACGATGCCGAATCTAAAGGAGCATTGAACCACTTGCAATTAGCCAAAGAAATTATTGAAAAGAATAAATAGGAAATAGAATATGGCAACACCAAAGAAGAATGTATTAGGTCGGGGATTGGATGCTTTGATTACATTGGAAGAGGTGAAAACCGGTGGTTCGTCTTCCATAAATGAAATAGAAATCTCGAAAATTAAGCCAAATCCGGGTCAGCCGCGTACTGAATTTGATCAGGATGCATTGGCAGAGTTGGCTGTTTCGATTAAAGAATTGGGTATTATTCAGCCAATTACGCTTAGGGAAGTGGCTACTGACCGTTATCAGATTATAGCCGGAGAACGTCGTTACAGAGCCTCTTTGTTGGCAGGCCTCAAGACCATACCGGCTTATGTGCGTACGTCGAATGATGAGAACATGCTTGAAATGGCTCTTATCGAGAATATCCAACGTGAAGATTTGAATTCGATAGAAATAGCATTGGCATATCAGAAACTGATAGAGCAATACAATCTTACGCAGGAGAGATTGAGCGAGAGAATTGGAAAGAAAAGAACAACAATTGCCAATTTCCTCCGTTTATTAAAGTTGCCGGCAGATATTCAAATGGGATTGAAGGATAAAAAGATTGATGTAGGTCATGCGCGTGCTCTCATCACTGTGGACGATCCGACGTTGCAATTGCGTATATATGAAGCTATTCTATCCAACGATTTATCTGTTCGTCGCGTAGAAGAGATGGTAAAAGCCCTGAATTCCGGGAAAAAAATAGAAGACCTGAAAGCGCCCGAACCTAAAAAAAATGCTTTGCCGGAGGAGTATAATTTATTAAAAAAACATCTGTCAAAATATTTCAAAACTAAAGTACAGTTTTCCATGACCGGTGCCGGAAAGGGAAAAATCTCTATTCCGTTTAAGTCGGAGGAGGAGCTGGAGAGAATAATCAATATTTTTGATGGTTTAAAGTAGTTTCATATTGAATAAGAAGGTATTATTTCTGTTTTTTGCATTATATTTGTGCAATGTCTCCGTTTCTGCTCAGCAAGACGGAGTTTTTGTCGATACAAATACCGCTAAAGATACAATCGTTTCGGTGGATTCGACGATAAAAGTCAGAGAATTTAAATCACTTTCGGCTAAATCGAACAATCGTTTTGTTCCTATGCCTGCAAAAGCTGTCTGGTATTCGGCTCTTTTGCCCGGATTAGGTCAGATATATAACCGCAAATATTGGAAACTACCGCTTGTTTATGGCGGATTTGCCGGTATTACTTACGCTTTAGCCTGGAATAATGGCTATCTGAAGGATTATTCAAAAGCTTATAATGATATTACGGATGCTAATCCTTCGACAAATAGTTTTTTGGAAATTTTACCCGCTTCGTATGTGAAAGCTTACAACAATGGTACAATTTCTCAGGAACAATTGACGTCTACGTTGAAAAACCGAAAGGATTTTTTTCGTAGAAACCGCGATTTGAGTGTCATAAGTATGATTGGACTCTATTTTGTGACAATGATAGATGCGTATGTGGATGCTCAACTTTTTCAGTTTGATATCTCACCAGATTTGAGCCTGAAAATGCAGCCAGCTCTGCTACGTTCTAATCCAAAAATGTATAACGGTGCAGTTGGATATGGATTACAATGTTCCGTGAAGTTTTGATTTTTTTTTTTGATTTTTTTCTATGAAGTACTTTCTGTTTACTGTTTTTGCTTTTATTACTTTTTCCCTATCATCATTGCCTATTTCGGCCAATGATATTGTTTTGCGCACAAAAGATACCATTCGGGACGAGTCTATACAGCTTCCCGAAACTCTGGGTTTTAGCATGGATACTCTGTTGTCTGACTGGATGAATTGCAATGGAGTTGTGATGGATACCAATTGTATTCATCAATCTCATAATCCGTCGTTCTCCGATTCTGTTTATATCGACCGTTTGTCAAAATTACCGTCGGTTATGGAGTTGCCCTATAATCAGATTGTTCGTACATACATTAATCTATATGCTGAAAGATTGAGGGAAAGGGTTAGCTATATGTTGGGTGTCGGGAAATTCTTTTTTCCTCTGTTCGATCAGGCCCTTGATGCAGAAAATCTCCCACTCGAACTGAGATATTTGCCTGTAATAGAATCGGCTCTTAATCCCACCGCTGTCTCTAAAGTTGGCGCTGCTGGCTTGTGGCAGTTTATGCTGCCTACAGCCCGCTCTTACGGCCTTGAAGTTTCTAATCTGATTGATGAACGAAGAGATCCGGTAAAATCGACCTATGCAGCAGTTAAGTATCTGAAAGAGTTAAATCGGATTTATGACGATTGGGGACTCGCTATTGCGGCTTATAATTGTGGTCCGGGCAATGTAAATAAGGCGATTCGTAGGGCAGGAGGTAAAAAGGATTATTGGGATATTTATTTTTATTTGCCCAAAGAGACAAGAGGATATTTGCCGGCTTTTATTGCTGTAAATTATGTGATGAATTATGCCACTCAACATAATATTTGCATGGCATCCTGTAAAATTCCGCTCAATACTGATACCGTTGAAGTGAATCAAATGATGCATTTTCAGCAAATTGCAGATGTGCTGAATTTGCCTGTTGAGCAGATTCGAATGCTCAATCCACAATATCGTCGTGATATTATACCCGGCCATACCAAATCTTGTACACTACGATTGCCTATTTACTCTGCTTATGCGTTTATCGACTCTAAAGATACAATTGCAAAATATCGTTCTGCCGAGTTATTGCTAAATTTTCGAAAAACGGTAGATCCGGGTACGCCCGAAGATAATACTGTGCAGATTTCTATCCGTCACAAAATTAAGAGGGGAGAGACCATATCGGAAATTGCCCGAAAATACCGGGTTTCTGTAAAGGAAATTAAATCATGGAACCACCTTCGGTCAAGCTCTTTGCACAGAGGGCGTATGTTGACTATATACAGGGAAAAGAGAATTATCGCACCAATCACTACCGAAAAAAGAGATGATTTAGCTAAGAATTCTAAAAAAAATCTGAAGGATTCGGTGATGGTGTCAGCTGTTTCAGATACGCTTTCTGAAAACACGGATGAACAGGCTGAAATTTCGAAACCTGAAAAGAAAAGTAAACATGTTTCAAAAGTAAGATATCTTTATAGAACAGTTCGAAAGGGGGATACTCTTTGGGCAATTGCTAACAAATACCCCGGAATTACTGTTGATGATATAATGAAAGCTAATAAACTGAGAAGGCATGATGCCATTCAGGTGGGCATGAAAATAAAAATTCCAAAATCGTAAAGAATTCTCTATGAGTGATGTTCATTTGCATAGTAGTAAGGAAGAAGAGAAATTAATAGATCAGGAGTTTCAGGGGTTACTCTCTGACTACCTCGATTCTCCGCACCGTAAGAAAGTCGAATTAATAACGAAAGCTTTTAATTTTGCGAAGGAGGCCCACAAGGGAATAAGACGGCGATCTGGAGAACCATATATTTTGCATCCAATAGCTGTTGCTCGTATTGTGGCAAAAGATATGGGGCTTGGTTCTACATCAATTTGTTCGGCTTTGTTGCACGATGTTGTAGAAGATACAGACTATACTGTTGAGGATATCTCCATGTTATTTGGCCCTAAAATTGCTCAGATAGTAGAAGGTTTGACCAAAATTGCAGGTGGAATTTTTGGAGAACAAGCATCATCTCAGGCTGATAATTTCAGAAAATTACTACTTACCATGAGTGAGGATATTCGTGTAATCCTCATAAAAATGGCTGACCGGCTTCACAATATGCGTACATTGGACTCGATGATTCCAAATAAGCAGTTCAAAATAGCCGGTGAAACACAATATTTGTATGCTCCGTTGGCTTATCGCTTAGGTTTACATGCAATAAAATCTGAGCTCGAGGATTTGAGCTTTAAATACGAACATCCCGATGCTTATCGGGATTTGCATGAGCGTATTGCGGCAGAGGAGACTGATCGTCACGATATATATCAACGATTCGCTAATCCGGTTTGTTTGCGCTTAAATCAAATGGGTGTAACCTTTGAGATGACCTGGCGAACTAAATCTGTATATTCAGTCTGGCGAAAGATGGAGTCGAAGAAAGTATCATTCGAAGAGATTTACGATCTTTGTGCTGCGCGGATTGTGTTTATACCCAAAGAGTTGATTGAGGAGAAAATTGAATGCTGGAACATCTATTCGGCCATAACGGATATATATAAACTACATCCTGAGCGAATACGGGATTGGGTGAGCCGTCCTAAAGCAAATGGTTATCAGGCTTTACATCTCACAGTGATGGGGCCTGAAGGGCACTGGATAGAAGTGCAAATCAGAAGCGATAGAATGAACGAAATTGCAGAAAGGGGGATGGCTGCCCATGTCAACTATAAAACCGGAGCTATTGATCCGAATAGCGAGCTTAATGATTGGCTCAAGACCATTCGGGAGATTTTAGAAAATCCGGGTCCCAGTGCAATGGATTTTCTGGATTCAATTAAACTTAACCTATACGCATCAGAAATATTTGTTTTTACGCCCAAAGGAGAAATTAAAACTTTACCACAAGGTGCAACAGCTCTCGATCTTGCCTTTGCTTTGCATACACATTTGGGTTTTAATTGTATTGGTGCCAAGGTAAATCATAAACTTGTTCCATTGAGTCACAAGCTTTTAAGTGGAGATCAGGTTGAAATTCTTACGTCTAAGTCGCAATGGCCCCAGCCAGAATGGCTGAACTTTGTCACAACTTCATTAGCCCGCACCAGCATAAATAAATATTTGCAAAAGGACGATCGTCTGGCGGTGCAGCAAGGCGAAACATTGGTGAGAGAATTTCTTCTCAACCATTTTCCCGACAAGCCAATTGCTATGAACTCTTTGATTCAAATTCATAAACTCCAATCAAAGGAGGAGCTTTTTTTGTTGGTCGGAAAGAAAGAAATTGAGCTCTCAAACAGTTTAGTTGATGAGGTGAAATCAAAAGAATCTAGTGGATTTGTTCGCTATATTCGTCAGACTTTCGGAGGAAAATCTGGTAAAAAAGAGGTCCAGCGCGAAGAAAATGCAAAACTAGATAAGAAAAAATCGTATATACCCAACGAAAAGGACTTTAATAAATCATTCAGGTTTGCAACTTGTTGTAATCCTCTTCCGTTTGACGATGCATTAGGCTATATTAATGATAGTCAGATGATTGAGATTCATAAACGTTCTTGTCCTGTTGCCATGCGTTTAAAAAGCACATTCGGAAACAGATTGCTTTCATTGGATTGGAAGCCGTTTACTGATCATACTTTTCATGCGGGAATTGAGGTGAAGGGTGTAGATGCAATTGGGGTTCTCAATGATATTACACGTGTTTTATCTGAGGAGCTTTCTATGAGCATTCAGAAGATTCATATTGATACAAAAGATGGAATTTTTGAAGGGTTTATTGATTTTCAGGTTCGAAGTGCAAACGATATCAATAACTTATGCAATAAACTGATGAAGGTAAAGAATATCTCTTCTGTAAACCGGGTGGATGGTAAGTGATTTTTGATGAAATTATATTAAAGCTGCTTCAATCAATAAAATGAGAAGCAGCTTTTTTTTGAGGTCTGATAAATAAGAAAGGGGAGTACTCTTAAGAGCGCCCCCCCTTTTTTGTATTGAATTTTAATAATTCAGAATTACTTGCCTGAAAGTTTTTCTTTCAATGCTGCCAATTCTTCAATGTCACCTAAAGTGGTTTTTTCCATTACCTGAGATGAAGCAGAAGTTGTTTCTTCTTTCTTAACAGCAGCTTTCTTAACTTTCTTCTCTTTTGCCGCATCGCGGCTTTCAGCTTTGGCTACATCTTCGAATATACGGCTGTGCGAAAGAATAATTCTTTTTGACTCTTTGTTGAATTCGATTACTTTGAATTCGAGTTTCTCTTCTACCTGAGCCTGAGTACCGTCTTCTTTTACCAAATGTTTAGGAGTTGCAAATCCTTCTACACCGTAAGGCAAAGAGATTACAGCACCTTTATCCAGCAATTCGATGATTGTACCTTCGTGTACAGAATCAACAGTAAACATTGTTTCGAATACATCCCATGGATTTTCTTCCAATTGTTTGTGGCCTAAGCTCAAACGACGGTTGTCTTTGTCGATTTCCAATACCTGAACTTCGATTTCAGCACCAATTTGAGTGAATTCAGATGGGTGTTTTACTTTCTTAGTCCAAGAAAGATCAGAGATGTGGATCAATCCGTCTACACCTTCTTCGATTTCTACGAATACGCCAAAGTTAGTGAAGTTACGAACTTTTGCAGCGTGGCGTGAGCCAACAGCATATTTCGATTCGATTGCACCCCATGGGTCTTCTTTCAGTTGTTTGATGCCCAAAGACATTTTGCGCTCTTCGCGATCCAGTGTCAGGATAACAGCTTCTACTTCATCGCCTACAGACAAGAAGTCTTGTGCGCTGCGCAGGTGTTGTGACCAAGACATTTCAGAAACGTGAATCAAACCTTCAACGCCGGCAGCGATTTCGATGAATGCACCGTAGTCTGCCATAACGACCACACGACCTTTTACTTTATCACCAACTTTAAGTTCTGCGCTCAATGCATCCCATGGGTGAGGAGTCAATTGTTTCAGACCCAAAGCGATACGTTTTTTCTCGTCGTCGAAGTCAAGAATAACCACGTTGAGTTTCTGATCCAGTGATACAACTTCTTCCGGATGTGAAACACGACCCCATGACAGGTCAGTAATGTGAATCAAGCCGTCAACGCCACCCAGGTCGATGAATACACCGTAAGAAGTGATGTTTTTAACGGTTCCTTCCAGAACTTGTCCTTTTTCGAGTTTAGAGATGATATCTTTTTTCTGTTGTTCGATTTCAGCTTCGATAAGAGCTTTGTGTGAAACAACAACATTTTTGAATTCCTGGTTGATCTTAACAACCTTAAATTCCATAGTTTTTCCAACGAATACATCGTAGTCGCGGATAGGTTTAACGTCGATTTGAGAACCTGGTAAGAATGCTTCGATACCAAATACATCAACAATCATACCACCTTTTGTGCGGCATTTTACAAAACCTTTGATAATTTCGTCTTTTTCCAAAGCCTCATTTACGCGATCCCATGAGCGGGTAGCACGGGCTTTTTTGTGAGAAAGGATTAATTGTCCTTTTTTGTCTTCCTGGCTTTCGATGTAAACTTCTACTTTGTCACCGATTGCTAATTCAGGATTGTAACGGAACTCATTCATTGAGATGATACCGTCAGATTTGAAGCCAATGTTTACAACTACTTCGCGTTTGTTCATCGAAATAACTGTACCCTCGATAACTTCTTTGTCTTTTACTGTGTTCAGTGTTTGATCGTAAGTTGCTTCCAACTCTGAGCGACTTTTCGTCCCGAAAACTTCGCCTTTTTCATACGCATCCCAGTCGAAAGTGTCGACAACAGGTGCGTTTTTCAATTCTTGTTCTTCCATTAAATTTGATTTGTTTTTTTAATTAGTGAATTAGACATTATATTGTTTGTCAAAAAACTGCGCAAAATTAGCTATTTTTTTTCTAACTAAATGATTTTCACTCATTATTTTGTCTGTCTCGTGTCTGTTTTTCTAATTTTTGACGTTTTTTGCTGCTTATTTCACGCTTTTCTTCAAAATTGCATTGTATTTTTGTGCGTCGTTGAGTAACTCAGTCGCTTTTCTCGCGTCTTCATCCCGTAACACAGCATGTGCAATTTCTCCTTTTTGAAAATAGTAGCGTTTGATTATCTCCGACTCAATTAATGGCCGGATCTCTTTGCTAAAAAAATCAAGAGATTTGTCCAGATCATGTGTCAGTTTTGCTTCAAGTGCTTTGAATTCGGCTTGTGCGCCATCAAAATATCCTTCAAATTTTGCCAGCTCCTTTAATTCTTTCAGCGATTTCTCGCTTTGTCTGTCGTAATTAAAATCACGTCCTTTAACAAAAGACTTAAATTCGTTGTAGTCTGCATCGGATAATGAAAACTCAGTAGCCGGAGATATCGTTGCGTGGGCATTGGTGAATCGGGTAGCGTAATCAAAAATAATGTTTTCTGTTACCATGTAGTAGATGATATTGGGCATTTTTTTGTCTTTGTAAATGACATCAGGTGTTATTCCACCACCATCGCGTACGGGTCTTCCGTTTTTAGTGTAAAACACCCGGCTCAGGCTGTCCGGAATTTTTCCCACACTACCATCTGCATTTCGATTGCTATAATCAATAGCCTGTACGCATCTTCCACTGGGGGTGTAGTATTTGGCTGTGGTAACCTTCAGGCTTCCGTTGTAGCTGATAGGGCGGGTTGTTTGCACCAGTCCTTTGCCAAAAGTGCGTTCGCCAAAGATTACAGCACGGTCGAGGTCTTGAAGTGCGCCTGCTAATATTTCAGATGCTGACGCAGATCCGCTGTTTACCAGCAACCCAATCGGGATTTGAGTGTCGAGAGGTTCTGAGGTTGTATTGTAAACACGATCCCACTGTTTGACTTTTCCCCGGGTAGAAACAACTTCAACGCCTTTGGGTATAAAATAATTGATGATGCGAATGGCTTCTTCCATTATTCCTCCCCCGTTTTCCCGCAAATCAATGATGAGTGATCCTATTTTTTTGTTGTTCTTCAGGTCGAGAAATGCGGTTTTGAATTCTTCACCCGTTTTGTCTGTAAAGCTGTTGATCAGAATATATCCTGTATTGTTCCCGATTACACCGTAATAGGGGATTGAATTCACTACTATTTTTGCCCGAATGATGGTTATTTCCTGAGGCTTGTTGCTCTCTCCACGAAGGAATTTGAGCTTAATCGGCGTGTTCGGCAATCCTTTCAGCATATTGCTAACTTCGTTGATTGTTTGGCCTTTCAGCATTTTTCCATCTATTTCCAGAATTTGGTCTCCCGCTTTTAGTCCCGCTTTTGCTGCCGGCATATCTTCGTATGGCTCAGATATGTAGGTTTTTCCCTTTACAGTCGAAACCATAGCGCCGATACCCCCGTATTCTCCGGTTGTCAGAAATTTGAAGTCGTCCATCTCCTTTTCGTCAATAAAATTGGTGTAGGGGTCGAGGCTGCCTAGCATGGCGTCGATGCCGGTTTTTATCAATTTTTCGGGTTGAATGGAGTCCACATAATATAGGTCCAGCTGTTTGTACATATTGTACAGGATATCCAGATTTTTTGAGGTTTCGAAGTTATGCTTTTCTTGTCCTGATGCAAAAAACGGGATACAAAAGAGAATTGTACCGAAGATAACCCGGGCAAGAGGTCGGCTATTGTTTCTATTTGACATAGCGGTAGTTTATTTGGATAAGAATTCAGTAGTTAATTGTTTCCTAATGTTAACTGGTTTACTTTTTTCTTTATTTCACTCCAGCGATTCTCATCCATCTTTGTTCCAATAATTTCAATGACGTTGCCTGCCAATAATGAGCCTATGCTTCCACAGATTTCTAATGTATGGTTGTTTATCAGTCCGTATAAGAATCCGGCAGCATACAAGTCGCCGGCGCCGGTTGTGTCGAGACAGTTTGCTTTATTGGCACTTACTTTTACAAGTTCCTGTCCTCTTTTGATGATAGATCCTTTTGATCCGATTTTTACGACTGCAATTTCGCAGCTTTCTGCCAGTAAAATGGCGGCCTCCTCTGTCTCTTTGCCTGTAAAAGAGAACGCCTCTTCTTCGTTTGCAAATACGATGTCGGTGTATTGGCTCAATAATTCACTGAAAAACTCCAGATTTGCTTCTACAACATTATAGCTGGCCATGTCTAAAGAAATTTTGCAGCCTGCTTGTTTGGCTAGCTGACAGGCTTTGCGAATTAATTCCGGATTTTGTACCAGGTATCCTTCAATATGAAAAATGTGGTATCCTTCAAACATCCCGAGGGTCAGATCTGTTGCCTGTAAATTTGCCGCTGCGCCCAGATAGGTGCCAAAGGTACGCTCTCCATCAGTCGAAATCATGGTCATTGCACAGCCGGAAGTCATCTCTTCCTGCAGTAAGTGCGCTTTTACATTGTTTTTTTCAAGGTCTTCTGCATAAAACTGACCATAAGAGTCAAATCCTGTTTTTCCGATAAATCCGGCCTGAATTCCCAGTTGAGCCAGCCCGCAAACAGCGTTGGCTGCAGATCCTCCGGTGGCTTTGAAGGTATCAAACACTTTTATTGCGTCCATTATCTTCAATAATTCATCTTCGTTGATTAATTGCATACTTCCTTTTGGAAGACCCATAACTTGCAGTGAATCATCTGATTCGAGCTTCGCAAGTACATCTACAAGGGCATTGCCCATTCCTAAAACCTTCATTTTTTTTGATTTTTTTCTGCAAAGATATTGCATAATTGCAAAAAACCTATTACTTTTGCACTGCAATTTTAAAACAACTGCATCACTCTTCAGTAGCTCAGTCGGTTAGAGCATCTGACTGTTAATCAGAGGGTCGTAGGTTCAAGTCCTACCTGGAGAGCAAAAGTTTAATGATAGTAATTCTTCAGTAGCTCAGTCGGTTAGAGCATCTGACTGTTAATCAGAGGGTCGTAGGTTCAAGTCCTACCTGGAGAGCAAAAGAGACTGCAATTAATTGCAGTCTCTTTTTTGCATTGCTAATTCATGAAAACTCTTCGTAGAATGCGCATACAGTCTCAATTCCTTTCAACCACAAGTCTACCGGATAGTTCTCGTTAGGAGAATGTATAGCGTCTTGTTCCAGTCCGAATCCCATCAATACAGTTTTTGTTTGCAGCACTCTTTCGAAAACTGCGATAATAGGTATGCTTCCACCTCTCCGTATGGCCAGAGGCTTCACACCAAACGTTTTTTCGTAAGCTTTTTCGGCAGCTAAATAGGCAGGGATATCCAGAGGGCAAACATAAGCCTCACCACCGTGAAGAGATTCAACTTTGATTTGAACGGCATCTGAAACCTGATTTTCGAGGTAAACTCTGACCAGATTACCAATTTTCTCGTGGTTTTGGTGAGGAACCAATCGAGTGGATATTTTGGCATAGGCTTTTGAGGGAAGTACTGTTTTACTACCGTCTCCGGTGTAACCACCCCAAATTCCACAAACGTCAAATGTGGGCCTTATCGCTGTTCGTTCCAGAGTAGAGTATCCTTTTTCTCCGGTGAGTTTTTTTACTTTCAGAGCTTCGGCATAGGATATGTCGCTGTGAGGAACAGCTGCCATCATTTCGCGTTCGCGGGCAGAAACCTCTTCCACATCATCGTAAAATCCGGGTATTGTAATCTTTCCCTCTTCGTTGGTTATCCCTGCTATTAGTTTGCATAATGCATTGATCGGATTTGCAACGGCGCCTCCAAATATTCCTGAATGTAAATCGCGGCTTGGGCCGGTTACCTCTATTTGCCAGTATGCCAAACCGCGCAATCCGGTTGTAATGCTGGGTGTGTCTATTCCAAGCATACTGGTGTCGGATACCAAAATTACATCAGCTTTGAGTAGCTCTTTGTGTTCCAGGCAAAAGGTTTCGAGGCTGGGCGAACCAATTTCTTCTTCTCCTTCAACTATGAATTTTACATTACATTTTAATAATCCGAGTTTTGTCGCTGTTTCAAACCCTTTTAGCTGAGCAAAAGATTGCCCTTTGTCATCGTCTGCGCCACGGGCGTATATTTTTCCCTCCCTGATAATGGGGTCGAATGGAGGAGTGATCCATTGTTCAAGTGGTTCTGCCGGCATCACATCGTAGTGTGCGTATATAAGCACCGTGGGACTGTTGCTGTCGATTATTTTTTCTCCATATACCACCGGATTGCCCTTTGTCTCTATGATTTTTGCGTTATCGGCACCGGCATTAAGCAATAATTTCTGCCAGGCTTGAGCGCACATGTCGATATCAGCCCGGTGTGAGGGTTGCGCGCTTACAGAAGGAATGCGAAGCAATCCGAAGAGTTCAGATAGAAATCTATCTTTGTTTTCTGTTATGTATTGTTTGTAATTCATACTATATCATTATTGTTGTTAATAGATTATTGTAAAAATAGCATTCTGATTATTTTTTAAACAATATAGATTGTGTATTTGTTATTTATTAAAGAATATTTGTTTTAGTTTGCTTATTTAAATTGTTTGTAATTCTCGATATTCAACTGCTTACTATTCGGAATTAAGTTTTGAATTATTAACTTTAAAAAATACATAGCTATGAAAAAGTTTAACATTCTTCTGAGTGCAGTTTTGTTTTTTGCACTATTGGTGGCGAGCTGCCAGTCAAAACCCGAAAAAAAGAGCGAAAAGAATAAATCGCAGATTATCATTGCCGTGATTCCAAAACTCGATAATGTGATTTTCGAACAAGTGAAAGAGAGTAGTCTGGCTGCTGCAAAAGAGTTGGGGATAACTGTTACCTGGGAGGCTCCTACCTCTATCAACGGAGAGAAGCAGCAGGAGCTTATTGAAAATCTGATAAAGTATAAGGTTGATGGTATATTAATTAGTTGTAACGATGCCGAGATGCTTCAGGAATCAATTAATAAGGCTACCCGAGCCGGTATTAAGGTTGCGACCTTCGATTCGGATTGTCCAAACAGCGGTAGGGTATTTTATATTGGTACCGACAATAAGAATGCCGGTAAGGTGTGTGCCGAAACTATGCAGAAGCTTTATGAAAACACAAATCAAAAACCCGGAAAGGTGGCTGTTTTGAGTGGTGGAGTATCTGCCTTCAATCTGGATGAAAGATTGAAAGGGTTTAAATCAGAATGGCGTGCTGAGAATATATCAGAAGTTCTATATTCTTATGAACAGGTTGATTATGGAAATGAATTGCTGACCTACCATCTTCAACAGAATAAATCGATAAGCGGGGTGCAGATGTTGTGGGGTGTACCTGCTCTGGCCGGAGTCGATAGTATACCAGCTCTGAACCAGTTTATCAGTAAGGGGGGGAAGGCAGTGTTTTTTGACGTTTCTCGTTCTTTGTTGTTGTATATCAAGAAACATCCCGATAATACAGCTACCGTTAAACAGGATTTTCATTCGATGGGTTACAACGGCGTAATGAATCTTTACGACGCTATAATTGGAAAACCTGTTCAGATTCAGATTCTCTATGATGTAAAGGTTATTGACAAGAACAATGTTGATGACGAATTGAAGAAAATGTAATACAATAACGACTAGCGATCGAGCCACTCCCTGAATTCATGTGTGCGTGCACTACTCACCAGAATTTCATCTTTGGGAAGTGGGTCGATTGTTAGTTTTATACGGCTCTTTGATTGTATACTGATTTTTTTTATTGAAGAAAAAGATATCAGAAATTGCCTGTTTATTCTGAAGAAATCCAGCGGGTTAAGTGTTTCTTCTAGTTTATCAAGTGAAAACTCCAGAGCATAACTTCTACCGTGTATGGTAGTGAGAAATGTTGATTTCTCGATTGAATAGAAGTAGGCAATTTCTGTCGTTTTTACTGAAATCAGGTTTTCGCCGGCATAAACCAGAAACCGTTGCTTGTAGTTCCTCTGCTCTTTGTCGAGAAGTGTGGTCAGTAGCTGTCTGTCAATAGATGAATGTGATAACTTCTTGAATTTGTTGATGCTTTTTATTAAAGCTTCCGGCCGTATCGGTTTTAGTAAATAGTCAATACTGTTTAGCTCAAATGCCTTAATCGCATATTCATCATAGGCCGTGGTGAAAATAACCGGGCAGGTTAGGTTTATCGTTTTAAATATATCAAAACTTATCCCATCCCCCAATTGGATATCGAGCATCATCAGGTCGGGTGCCTGATTTCTTGTGAGGTATTTTACGGTCGATTCTATGCTGTCGCAAATTTGTTCAATCTGTACATCCGGTTCTGCCTCTTTCAGCAACTTCGACAGGCGTTGCGCTGCCAGCATTTCATCTTCTACTATTAATACTTTTATCATAACTTATTCTTTAACAGTGGTATGGTTACAGAAAAAATGTGCTCATCAGCGTGTATTTTTACATTCCCTTCGTGAGCAAAACGATATCTGCCTTCAATGTTTTTCAGTCCGTGGCCAGTCGACTCATAGTCCTGTTTTTTTTGCAGATTGTTGATAACCGTAATGCTCTTTTCGTCATCAGAGATTGTAACCTTCAATGGATGGCTATGGGTGATAATATTGTGTTTTACACAATTCTCGACCAACATTTGCAGTGCCAGTGGTGGAAGCATTGCATTCAGCGAAGTTCTGTTGATTAACAATTCTACCTGAAAGTTTTCGCCAAATCTGAGCTTCTGTAAGTTGATGTATTTTTCCAGGTTTTCCAATTCCTCCTGTAATGTTACTGTTTCGCGCGAACTACTAAGCAACACATACCGTAGGTAATCTGATAAGTCCTGTACATATTGCTCCGCCTGAGGGTTGTTTTCAAGCAAACTCATCAGGCTGTTGAGACTATTGAAGAGAAAATGAGGGTTTACCTGCGATTTTAATGCGTTGTAACGGGCTTCAATATTGTCTTTTTCGAGACTAATTGATTTAGAGAAATTTAGTTGCCACTGTTTGAAAAAAAAATAGGCTTCGTGCAGCGTGGTCATCAGGAAAGAGATGAGCAAAGTAAACATAATGTCACCTCCATGACGTTTAAGCTCATCCCAGAAGTTATTGCCATTAACTTTTATGGCTAAATAATTGCGAACAGCGATAAACAGAAGTAAAAAAGCCGTAATGGAAAGGGTTTCAATAATTAAATGTTTGACCGGAACTTTTTCCCAGGGGAATTTTCTCCACGTCCAGAATACAATTCCCATGCAACCACTCCATAAAACAGCTGTATTTATAGCCGTTACCTGTATCATGTTTATAAATGAACTATATTCGCCTAATCCAATGACAAATATATATCCGATAATAACCGTGACAATGGGTATGATAAACAGGTAGAACTGCCATTTTTTGTAAAAATAGAATGGGATTTTTCCGGTCATAGTAAGCTTGATTAATTAGAAATTTATTCTGTATAAAAACATAGGCAGAAACGACTGTTGGTAAATCAGGGCAATATCCTGTGTTTGGTTGTTGTATTGCTCTGTAAAAATATTCTGGTGGTTTGTCAGGTTTTGCAAATCGAGTCCCCACTCCTGAGATATACGACCTAAATTTTGTTTGAATCCGATACGCAAATCGGTTCTGAAATAGTCTTTGTATTTTTCAGAATATGCTTTGTTCCAATCACGTTTCTCTTCTCCGGCTTTCAGCGAAGCCTGCAAATCTATCGGTGTTCTGCGTCTGCCTCCCGACCACACTGTACGCAAATCGAGGGTGACATAATTTCGCTTTCCCACTTTCCACTCATATCCCGTGAGAAAATTGGCTACATAGTTGGTATTGAATGCCGTATTTCGCCAAATATTGTCGTATCCTTTGTATTTCGAGTCAAACAAAGAAAGAGTAAGAAGTGCATAGTAGCCCTGGCTCATAAACTTTTCGATTGTAAGTTCTACACCATAGTTGTAGCCTTTTCCTTTGTTGACCATACTGTCCAGCGTAGGTACATAGTAATCGCTTCCAGCATTCAACAGAGAGTACTGCTGTTCCGCTTCAGATACAGGTGCATTGTAGAGTTGTTGATAATAGAGTTCTGTTTTTATCCGGAATTGCTTACTCAACATCCAATCGTGCCCAACAACCCAATGATTTGACCGGGTAAATTTCAGATTCCTGTTATTCTCTTTGTAGGTGCCGATCAAGTCGTTATATTGCTTGTAGAAATAGGTAGTTCGGGGTTGAATCTGGCTATGTAGTCCATATCCGAAACTCAACGTGTGCCGGCGGTGAAGTTGCCATTTAATTCCGGCTCTGGGTTCCAATGCATTTTCGTTGTTCAGATTGTAATGCTGAAAATAGAGTCCGGTATTGAGCGTTATGAGATCTGTGAATTTGTGTTGCCAGTTCGCAAATCCTTTGAGCAGAACAGAGGCCTCATTGTTTACCTGAGAAACGGTCAGAATTTGTTTGTATTTCCGACTGTATGCCGAATCGTTGTACGAAGTCATGTATTTGTTCCACGACAAACCTAATGTGAGATTATTTTGAGGGTTAAACCGGTGCTTTAGTTGTAAGGATGCTGTCAGTTTGTTTTCGTCAAGCTTACCTGCGTAACTCATTACATATTTCTTTGCATCGTAGTCGATGGTGTCGACCAATGCATTTGAGGTTGTATTTTGATAAGAAAAAGAACTTTTCAGCTTTGTATTTTCCGAGAGCATATAGGTATGAGTAAGTGCTATCACGCCCAATCCCGAGCCAAAGTCTGTTCCTGTTCCCACCTGATTGTGGCTGATTGCCTCATTTTTATCGAATGATCTGCCCAGTTGAATATAGCTTTTGCCCCACAACCCAATTACTCTGAATCGTCCCAGTTTACGGGTAGGTAAATCAGCCGAAAATGTAAAATCCTGGTATTCAGGTATCGCTGTGCCAGTTCCCATATCAAATCCCATCTGATTGATTAATTGAAGAGTCGAGTAACGATAGTCGGCAATAAATGATCCTTTGGGATTGTCTTTACCCATGGATATTGGTCCTTCGATAGCCGCTTCGAATCCGTTGAACCCAATTTGACCTGTATATTCATATTTTTCTTTATTGCCGGTTCTCATATTGATGTCAAAAACACCCGACAAAGCATTGCCGTATTCTGCAGGAAATGCACCGGTCATAAAATCAGAATTGGTTAGCAAATTGCTGTTTAACATGCTTACCGGTCCACCTGTTGTGCCCTGGGCTCCGAAGTGATTGGGGTTGGGGACTTCAATTCCTTCAATTCTCCACAGTAGTCCCATAGGAGAATTTCCTCTGATTACAATGTCGTTGCGGGAATCATTTCCGGCTACTACACCTGCATAATTGGCCACCATACGGGATGGGTCACCCAGGCTACCGGCAAAACGCTCTGTCTCTTCTACGCTGAATGTACGTGCGCTCACAGTTGCCAGATCATTTAATGATTTCTGCTTGTCTATCGTGGATTTTATCACAATATCATTCAATCTGGTTACTTTCTCCTCCAGTTTGAACGTCAGAACCGTCTCTTTTCCGGATGAAACCATTACATTTGTTACAGTGGATGTATTGTATCCGATAAAAGAGGCAGAGCAGGAGATTCTTCCGGGTTGTATATTATTGAAAGTGAACTCTCCATTCAAATCGGTCGTTCTTCCCGTAGCCGGGATGCTGTTTGCAATTACGACAGTGGCACCGGGTAGGGGAGAGCCGGTAAATGCGTCAATAACTATTCCCCGTACATTTTGGCCTCTGTTTTGTGCCGAAAGCGAGACTACTAATTCCAAACAAATCAGAATTATGCTGAGTAATTTTTTCATATTGTATTCGTATTAATTTATTACGAACACAAAGTTAGATGATGAAGTTATTTGTCGCAATTTTTTGTAGTTCAGTGAGAAAAAGGGGGGATGAATGCGTTTTCAACCCCTCTTTTTTATGATTTACTGTTTTACAATTATCTCCATGCCTTTGGTAATCGCTTTTTCATTCATGGGCAACAGCTTGTGGTGTCGTTCCGGTAAAGATTTTTTTAAGCCAAGTAATACGTTAGACAATGTAACGATAGGTCTTATTTTCAGAAATCCACCGAGAATAATCATATTAAATGCTTTTGTATTGTCCATAGCCATGGCAGCATCCATCGCATCGATACGATAAATGTTAATGTCTGTACGGGTTGGCGGCTTTTGAATACCGTAGCTATCGTAAATCAGATTGCCACCTGGTTTTACCTGCTTTTCAAACTTATCCAGCGATTGTTGATTAAGAATAATTGCAGTGTCAAAGCTGTTTAGAATTGGAGAGCTTACCATTGTATCACTTACAATCACAGTTACATTGGCAGTTCCGCCCCGTTGTTCCGGTCCATACGATGGCATCCAGCTCACTTCTTTGCCTTCCATCAATCCTGAATATGCCAGAATCTTACCCATCGAAAGCACTCCTTGTCCGCCAAACCCGGCTATTATTAGTTCTTCTGTCATTCTTTTAAGTTATAAGTTATAAGAGTTTTACGTTAGTCCGTCAAAAACAAGACCGCGCAAATTATTAATTGTTAATTATTAATTGTTTTATCTCTCCGATATTTCGCTTCACGGTGTCAAAATTCAACCCAATGAGGTGAATTTTTTTGCCGGAAGCCAG
>Ga0114938_1000368_pt1 | contig 35062 bp, 30 predicted proteins | sample AshMeaBigSpring_FD_88675 | JGI IMG/M metagenome (GOLD analysis project Ga0114938, IMG submission 88675) | Groundwater microbial communities from Big Spring, Nevada to study Microbial Dark Matter (Phase II) - Ash Meadows Big Spring | ecosystem: Environmental > Aquatic > Deep subsurface >... | reverse complement strand
GGACGTTCTCAACATTTAATCTTAATTTAAAGGCTAATATTGAAATGCTAAGAGCGTCCCCTTGGCGCCGGAATCGACACAGGTGCATATTTACCGATGTGCTCTATGGTTTCTTCGTATTTGCCGCGCATATCGACAATCGCAGGCATAGTCCTTTTTTGCGCCTGCGCAAGGATCTTCTCAGTGCCGGGGAAGCCATCCAGCATGACCTCGAAACGCCCGAGTTTCAAACGGCACAGCAGTCCCGTCGAGATGAGCTGGGAGAGGTCATTGCGGCTTTCATCCGAACCTTCAAACAGATTTCCCATGCGATCAATCAACGCAAGCAGGCTGAGGCGTCCCTGCAGGAAAGTTTTTCGCAGGCGGCTTCTTATTCGAAAACACTGTACAGGGAATTGTATCAGGGCCGTGCCATTAAATCCTCGACTGGAACTATGATGAGGACCGCAGCCGTATCCGCACCGGCTGCGGCCCGGAGAATATCACCCGCTTGCGACGCTTTGCCATCAGCATCATCAAGTCCAAAGGCGTGCGCAGTGTCGCACAAAAAATGCGACCGCTCATGGGCAACGCACGCCTGGTATTTGACTATTTGCGCATGACTGAAAACTCATGCGCCGCTGGCTTTCGAAATTTGAACAAATTTACCGTGCATCCTCCCTGCACTGCCATTGCAGGCCTGCCGGATTTAGGCTAAGAGAGCAAGAGCCATTTCATGTGGGAGCGTTTTGAAGCCGCGATGGGTTAATCGGCGGATTCTTGGCTGGAGCCGACTCCCCGATAGCTGCACCGGCTGCCGTGGCCGGGAGCCACTCTCCCAGATTGCAGTAAAGACAAAAAGGAGGATGTATGCGCAAACTTATGATCGGATCGATTTTGGCTCTGTGCATTCTGCCGGCCCTCGGCGGGTCCGCCGCAATGGCTGCCTCCGGCGGCACGTTGGTGTGGGGCCGCGGCGGCGATTCGGTGTCGCTCGATCTGGCGCAGGCAACGGACGGCGAGTCCATCAAGGCCGGCATCCAGGTGCTCGAGAACCTGGTGATCTTCGGCAAGGACTCGATGGACGTGGAGCCGCAGCTGGCCGAGTCCTGGAAGGTGTCCGACGACGGGCTGACCTGGACCTTCAAGCTGCGCAAGGGGGTCAAGTTCCACGACGGCTACCCGTTCAACGCCCGGGCGGTCTACGACTCCTTCGCGCGGGTCATTTTCAAGGAGCATCCGTATTACGGCTACGGCCAGTGGAAATACGTGAGCCTGTCGCTGGCGCCGGTGAAGGACATCAAGGTTGTCGACGACTACACGATCTCGCTGGTCACCGAAAAACCCTATGCGCCGCTGCTGAACAATCTGGCGCTCTGGCTCTGCCCGATCGTATCCCCCAAGGCCATGGCGGACTACAAGGACAAGATCGGAATGAACCCCGTCGGCACCGGACCCTTCAAGTTCAAGAGCTGGACCAAGGACGACCAGATCGTGCTCGAACGCAACAGCGAATACTGGGGCGAAAAGGCCAAGGTGGACCGCATTGTGCTCAAGTCCATTCCGGAGCCCTCGGCCCGCCTGATGGCGCTGCAGTCCGGCACCGTGGACATCGCCGACGACCTCGACCCGGACTCCATTGCCCTGGTCAAAACGAACCCGAAGCTGGCGGTGATCGAGAGGCCCAGCGTGAACGTGGGCTATGTCGCCTTCAACACCGAAAAGCCGCGGCTGAAAGATCCTAAAGTGCGCCAGGCCTTGAGCCACGCCATCGACCGGGACACCCTGATCAAGACCATTTTCGCCGGGCTGGCCATCCCGGCCAAGAACCCGTACCCGCCCTCCATCTGGGCTTATAACGACACCCTGAAGCCCTACGAGTTCAATCCGGAGAAGGCCAAGAAGATGCTGACCGAAGCCAAGTTTGACTTCAACAGCGAGATCGAGCTGTGGGCCATGCCGGTATCGCGCGCCTATATGCCCGACCCGGTGAAAACCGCCGAGCTGATCCAGGCCTACTTCGCGGCGGTCGGCGTCAAGGCCAAGATCGTGCGCCACGAATGGGGCGCCTACCTCAGCAAGACTTCCAACGGCGAGCACGACATGTGCATGCTCGGCTGGCTGGGCGGCAACGCCGACCCGGACAACTTTCTCTACGGGCTGCTGTCGGCCGACACCGCCAAAACCCCCGGGGCCGCCAACGTGGCGATCTGGAAAAACGCCGAGTTCACCGAGCTGTGCCTCAAGGGGCAGAAGACCTTCAACAAGGCCGACCGCGCCAAGATCTACCTCAAAGCCCAGGAGATCTTCCACGCGGAGGCGCCCTGGGCGCCGCTGGTGCATACCACCATCGTGCGCTGCTACAGCAAGAAGCTGCAGGGCGTGCCGCTGCGGCCGAACGGGCTGAACTCGTTCCAGATGGTCAGCAAGGAGAAATGAGGATTTTTCGCAAAACCCTCATTTTCATTGAATGCCGGATGCGGCGTGTTGCGCCATCCTATCGACAACGAAGTGTGGGAGAGGCTTCCAGCCTCGATTATCGCGGCAAGATGCCGCTCCCGCAGAAAAACAGCTGCCCCTGAAAGACGCTTCCCTGGAAGCGTCCGAAGGGGTTTTCGCCATAAGGTTCGATGGCTCAGTGGTTCAGCGGATGTTTTCCCAACCTTGAACCGTTGAAGCGTGAACCAGAGCATCATGCCTCTCGGCTACATCGCCAAGCGCCTCTTCCACCTCGCCCTGATTCTGCTGGGGGTCTCCGTGCTGGTCTTTCTCATGCTGCGGCTGATCCCCGGCGACCCGGCGCGGCTGTTGCTGGGCGAGTTCGCCACGGCGGAGGACCTGAGCCGGCTCAGGGGGCAGATGGGCCTCGACCGTTCCTATCCGTTCCAGTACGGCATCTACCTGGCGAACATCCTTCAGGGCGATCTGGGAAATTCGCTGCGCAACGGCGCTCCGGTGGCGGCCGAGATCGGCGTGCGGCTGGCGGCGACCCTGGAGCTCGCGGTGGCGGCCATGCTCATCGCTTCTCTGGCCGGCATCGCGGCCGGGGTGATCTCCGCCGTGCGGCCGCATTCCGTACTCGACTACGGCTCGATGTTCATGGCCCTGATCGGGGTCTCCATGCCGATTTTCTGGCTGGGGCTGATGCTGATGTACCTGCTCGCCGTCATGTATCCGGTCATGCCCATGATGGGCCGGATCGCGATGGGCAGCGAGCCGGAAGCGGTTACCGGCCTGATGCTGGTCGATACCCTGCTGGCGGGTGAGCCTGGCGACTGCATCGACGCCCTTCACCACCTGGTGCTGCCGGCCTTCACGCTCGCCACGGTCCCCATGGCGATCGTCGCGCGCATCACCCGCTCGGCGATGCTCGAAGTGCTCAACCAGGATTATGTGCGCACGGCCCGCGCCAAGGGCCTGTCGGAGGCCGCCGTCATCCTGCGGCACGCCCTGCGCAACGCCTTCCTGCCGGTCGTCACCGTGCTGGGGCTGAACCTCGGGCTGCTGCTGGGCGGCGCGGTCCTCACGGAGACGATCTTCGCCTGGCCGGGGCTCGGGCGCTACGTCGTGGACTCGCTCATGGCGCGCGATTATGCGGCCGTCCAGGGCTGCATCCTGGTGTTCGCCGCCCTGATGGCCTTCATCAACCTCGCGGTGGACTTGATCTACGTCCTGCTGGACCCGAGGATCCGCGTGCATGCCTAAGTGGGAAACCTTCCAGGACCTGCGGCGCAGCCGCAGCGCCGCCTTCGGCATGACGCTGATCGCGCTCGTGCTGCTGGTCGCGCTGGTCGGGCCGGCCCTGGCGCCGCACGATCCGCTCCGGCCCGTGCCCCTGGAGCGGCTCAAGGGCCCGAGCGCGGAGCATTTCTTCGGCACCGACAGCCTGGGGCGGGACATCTTCAGCCGGGTGATCCACGGCGCGCGCATCTCGATCCTGATCGGGCTGATCTCGGTGTCGATCTCGCTGCTGCCGGGGACCCTCCTGGGCCTGCTGGCCGGCTACTTCGGCGGCCGGGTCGACAGCTTGATCATGCGGCTGATGGACATGCTGCTCGCCTTTCCGGCGATCCTGCTTGCCATATTCATCACCGCCATCCTGGGCCCGAGCCTGCCCAACACCATGGTTGCGGTCGGCATCGTCTACATCCCGCACTACGCGCGCATCGTGCGCGCGAGCGTGCTGACCCTCAAGGAGCAGCTCTTCGTGCAGGCCATCGCCCATCTGGGCGGCGGGCACGGACGCATCCTCGGGCGGCACATTCTGCCGAATGCGCTGCCGCCCATCATCGTCTACGCCACGCTCGGCATGGGCACGGCCGTGCTGCAGGCGGCGGCCCTGGGGTTTCTGGGCCTGGGCGCGCAGCCGCCGCAGCCGGAGTGGGGCGCCATGCTGAGCGAAGGCCGCCAGTACATCCAGATCGCGCCCCACGTGGCGGCCTTTCCCGGGGCGGCCATCCTGGTGCTGGTGCTCGGGTTCAACCTCTTCGGCGACGGCCTGCGGGACGTGCTCGATCCCTCGCTGCGGTCGGTCTGAAGGAGCGCGGGTGGGCGAACCGGTTCTCCAACTCATCGGGCTCGAGACCCAGTTCCGGACGCGGCGCGGCGTGGTGAAGGCGGTGGACGGCCTGGACCTGGAGATTCACCCCGGCGAGACCTTCGGGCTGGTGGGCGAGAGCGGCTGCGGCAAGAGCGTCACGGCCCTTTCCATCCTGCGCCTGCTGCCCCGGCCGGCCGGCCGCATCGCCGCCGGCCGCGTCCTGTTCGACGGCCGGGACCTGGCGGCGATGAGCGAGGCCGACATCCGCCGGGTCCGCGGCAACCGCATCTCGATGATCTTCCAGGAGCCGATGACCTCCCTGAACCCGGTCTACACGATCGGCTTCCAGATCGAGGAGGTCCTGCGTCGGCACCGCGGCATGAGCTGCGCCGACGCCCGGTCCGAGGCGGCCCGCGTGCTGGGGCGCGTGGGAATGCCCGAGCCCGCCGCGCGGCTGGGCGACTTTCCGCACCAGCTGTCGGGCGGCATGCGGCAGCGCGCGATGATCGCCATGGCGCTGGCCTGCCGGCCGGCCCTCATGATCGCCGACGAGCCGACCACGGCGCTCGATGTCACCATCCAGGCCCAGATCCTGGACCTGATCGCGCGTCTGCAGGCGGAGATCGGCATGGCGGTCCTGCTCATCACCCATGACTTGGGGGTGGTGGCCGAGATCTGCCGGAACGTGGCGGTGATGTACGCCGGCCGGATCGTCGAACGCGCCGGGGTGGAAGACCTTTTCAGCCGGCCCGCGCACCCGTACACCGTCGGGCTTTTCAATTCCCTGCCGCGGACGGGTGTCCGGGAAGAGGCGCTCGTGCCCATCCCCGGGTCGGTTCCGAGCCTGGCCGACCTCCCGCCGGGGTGCGCCTTTCAGGAACGCTGCTTCCGACGGCATGCGGCCTGCGGCGATACGCCGCCCTGGCGGGAGGTCGCCCCGGGCCAGCACGCCCGCTGCTGGAAGCCGCTGGAGTGAACCGATGCCGGAGATTATCCTGACCGCCGAGCACGTGGCTAAGCACTACCCGCTCAAAGGGGCGGACTTCTCCCGGCGCAGCGGCCGGGTGCTGGCCGTGGCGGACGTGTCGCTCGGCGTGGCGGCGGGCGAGGTTTTCGGGCTGGTGGGCGAAAGCGGCTGCGGCAAATCGACCCTGGGCCGGGTGCTCTTGCGGCTGGAGGAGCCCACTGCCGGTCGGGTGCGCTTCGACGGCGAAGATGTCGCCGGGTTCGATGCGGCGCGGCTGAAGCAGTTCCGGCGCGAGGCTCAGATCGTCTATCAGGACCCGTATTCGTCGCTCAATCCGCGCCGGACGATCGGAGACCTCATCGCCGAGCCGCTCGACATCCACCGCGTGGGCATACCGGCCGAGCGGCGCGAGCGGGTGGCTTGGCTCCTGAACGTGGTGGGGCTTTCGCCCGAGCACGGCCGACGCTATCCCCACGAGTTCTCGGGCGGCCAGCGCCAGCGCATCGTGATCGCACGGGCGCTCGCCCTGAACCCGCGGCTGCTCCTGGCCGACGAGCCGGTCTCGGCCCTGGACGTCTCGATCCAGGCCCAGGTGGTCAACCTGCTCAAGGAACTGCAGGCCCGGTTCCATCTCACCTATGTTTTCATCTCCCACGATCTGGGCCTGGTGGAGTACATCTGCGACCGGGTGGCCGTGATGTACCTCGGCCGGCTGGTCGAACTCGCACCCAAGCCGGAGCTCTACCGCGAGCCGCTGCACCCCTACACCCAGGCCCTGCTGTCCGCCGCGCCGGTGCCGGACCCGAAGGCCCGCCGGAACCGCATCCTGCTCGCCGGCGACGTGCCGAGTCCGGTCCACCCGCCCGCCGGCTGCAGCTTCCATCCCCGCTGCCGCGAACGGCGCGGCATCTGCTCCCGGCAGCTGCCCGAGTTCCGCGAGATCGCTCCCGGCCGCTTCGTCGCCTGCCACAACCGCTGAGGATGGGATGACGTCAGGCGTATTCGAGATACGCATCCGCTTCTATTTCGAAGTTTTCTATCCGTGAACCGGAAGCCCATAGCTCGGCCGGCTCCACACCCACGCTCACCGCAACTCTCGCCGGGAGCGTCTATGCAGGCGTTTCGCGGCATCGCAGACCTATATCAAATGGGTGGCCTCACCGTAACTTATATTCGGAAGTGCGTGCCCTATGTTGCTTTGAGGCAGCGGTTGACACGGAAATAGGATGCTGATAGGAGGGCTTGAAGGATGCTGTTGGTGGCGAGGGTAACGGAACACGGTGCGAATCCGTGGCGGTCCCGCCGCTGTGACCCCGACCGGCTGACACCGCCGGAAAATTCTTGCGGTTGCTCGCAACCACTGTGCCGTTTCAACGGCATGGGAAGGTCGCCGTAAGAGCGGGGGAGTCAGAAGACGACCGTCGCCACCGGAAGTCGGAACCTGATGGCAAAGGGTTTCAGCGGCTGATCATCGGCTGTTGGAGCCCTTTTTTATTGGTCCGACGGGGGCGAGGTTTCCATGGAAATGACGGCTGTTCAGGTCACCGAAATCGGCTCCTTCCGGCTGACGGCGCTGCCCGTGCGGCCGCCGCAGGAAAGGGAAGTGCTCGTCAAGGTGGCGGTGACGGGCGTGTGCCGGACCGATCTCAAGCTGATCCGGGTCGGCCACCGCGACCTCGTGCTGCCGCGGGTGCCCGGCGAGGAAGTGGTCGGCACCATCGCGGAGAAGGGCGCGGCCGTCACCGGCCTGGAATGCGGGGATCGGGTCTATCTTTACCCCGGGCAGTGGTGCGGGAGCTGCCCGGCCTGCCGCAGCGGCGCCGAAAACCTCTGCCGCAGCATGCGCATCATGGGCTTCCACCGGGACGGCGGGTTTGCAGAATATGTCACGGCGCCGGCGCAGAGCGTGATCCCCCTGCCGGAGGATCTTCCCTTCGAAGAGGCCGTGTTCGCCGAGCCCCTGTCCTGTTGCCTGAACGCGCTGGAACTGGCCGGCCTGCGGCCGGGAATGGCGGTGGGGATCTGGGGGGCGGGCCCGGCCGGCATGCTTCTGCACCGGGCCGCGCGCGCCAAAGGCGCCGAGGCTGTCAACATCGAACCGGACGCGCGGCGGCGCGAGGCCATCGGGGGCATCGCCTCCGGCGCCGGGCGGGTCTTCGATGTGGGCGTTGTGGCCGTCGGCGCCGTAACCGCTTACGAGGAAGCCATCGCCCGGCTCGGGCCGCGCGGCCGGCTGGTGGTCTTCGCGGGCCTGCCGCCCTCCGACGACCGCATCGCGGTCAGCTTCAACCAGCTTCATTACCACGAACAGACCCTGGTCGGGGCCTATGGATGCGCCTACCGGCACGGGGTGGCGGCGTTGAATCTTCTGGTTGGCGGTGCGGTGCCGGTCGCGGACCTGATATCGCATCGCCTGACGCTCGATCGGCTGGAAGAGGCGCTGGATCTGGTCGCCACGCGGGGGTCGATGAAAATCCTGCTCTACCCTTGAAGGAGACAAGGCCAATGCAAACCGATGCAAGCCTGAAGCGATTCGGCGAAGTGATCCAGCGCCTTTTGCGCGGCGAGCACCTGTCGCGCGGAGAGTGCTACGACGCATTCCGGGAAGTCCTGCTGAACGAGCAGCCGGACCTGCACCAGGGCGCCTTTCTGGCTGCGCTGACGGCCAAGGGCGAAACGCCGGAGGAAGTGGCGGGAGCCTGGCAGGCGATCGTCGAGCTGGACACGGCCCGGGTGGACATTCCGCTGGACGAGCCTCTGGTCGAGAACTGCGGCACGGGGATGGACCGGCTGAAGACCTTCAACGTCAGCTCCGCCGCCGCCGTGGTGGCGGCGGCCGGGGGAGTGCGCGTCGCGCGTCACGGTGCACGGGGCCTCACGTCGGCCTGCGGAACGGTGGACCTGCTGGAAGCGGTCGGCATCGCGGTGGACTGCAGCGTGGACACCGTGGCGCAGAGCATCCGCACCTGCGGCATCGGCCTTTTCAACGGGATGAGCGCCCGCGTCCATCCCCGGGCGCTTTTTCGGATCCTTTCTCAGATCCGCTTCGGCTCCATCCTGAACATCGCGGCCTCGCTCGCCAGCCCCTGCCAGGCGACGCACGCCGTGCGCGGGATCCATTCCGCCGAACGCCTGTCTGACGTTGCCCGCGTGATGCAGGCGATCGGCTACCGGCGGGCGATGGTGGTGCACGGTTTCGATGCGCAACGCGAAAACGGCATGGACGAGCTGTCGACGATCGGCGAGTCGGTGGTGCACGAGTTTCACCCGGATGGCCGGGAGGACCGCTACACCCTGGCGCCGGAGGATGTCGGCATCCGGCGCGCCGGCTACGCGGAGGTCGCCACGACGGGCGACGTCCGCCGGGAGGCCGAACGCTTTCGTGCCATCCTTTCCGGCACCGCCCCGGACGCCTGCCTCGACATCACCTGCCTCAACGCTGCGGCGGTTCTGTATGTCGGGGGCAAGGCCGCGGATCTCGCGAGCGGCATTGCGCGGAGCCGGGACCTCATCCACTCCGGCCGGGCGCTGGAAAAGTTCCGCCGTTGGGCGGAGGTCCAGAGGAATGGGGACCCATCTTCGGCCATGGGGTTTCCCAGCCACTCCGGCGCCTGAGGCCGGCGCTTCCCGATCCTATCCCACGACCGACGGCCGGGGCGGTGGTCCCGTCGTCCGCTTCTTTTTTCTTGCTTTTGTTTTCCGCATCATTTTAGGCTGGCGCCTCCCGTGCCGATCGCGGGGATCGGCGGGCAAGCCGTGTCCATCGATCGGCCGCGAATCGCGGCGATGCAACCCACCGGAGCTGAGGTGCACCTGATGAGCGGACGTTCGCACTTCGATGAGATCCTGGCCACCATCCACGACGTCGTCGAAAAAATTCCCTTCAACAAAGTCCTGGGCCTTACGGTCGAGTCGCTCGATCCGGAGGGGCCATCCGTGAAACTGGCGATGCGCGAGGAGCTGATCGGGAATTTCCTCCGAGGCTCGCTGCATGGCGGAGTCATATCGAGCACCCTGGACTTCATGGGAGGGCTCGTCGCCTTTCTCGGGGTGCTGAAGAGCCTGAGCGGACAGCCCGCACAAGAGATGGCCGCGCGGTTTGCCAAAATCGGCACGATCGATCTGCGGGTCGACTACCTGCGCCCGGGACTCGGCCGCTCCTTCGTCGCCACGGGCTATGTCCTGCGGACCGGGAAGAAGGTGGCCGTGACGCGCATGGAGTTGCACAACGACCAGCGTGAACTGATCGCCGTGGGGACAGGCGCCTACATGATCGCCTGAGGATCGACCTCCCTGCCACCAGGGCTTTTCTTTTTATGGATTTTTGGTATAGATGGTTCATGAAATCTGCAAGGATCGCTGACCGATAAGGAGGATTTAGAAAATGTCCAAAGCGCAGGATGTGAAGAAGGACACCAAAAAGAAGGCCCAGAAAAGCTTGAAGGAAAAGCGAGCGGAAAAGAAATCCAAGAAAAACAAAGTCTGAGCCGACGGCGCCCGCTCGCTGAAAACAAACGCGGGATCGATTCCGGGGCCGGCGCCCGGTGCCTTGACTCCCGAACGCGGGAACGAGCCCGCATGTCTGAAAATCAGCCTCTTATGAAACGATTCATTTGCAACCGTCTGATACTGACGTTCGTCGCGGTGTCGACGGCCATGACCGCAGGTTGCGGTTTCGTGCTTTTCGGGGTGGGCACCGGCGCATTTACGGGCGCCTATGTCATGGGAGAACTCAAGCAGACGTATGCAAACGGGTATCCCGAGGCCATTCGTGCCAGCAAGGAAACACTAAACGAGTTGAAGATCGCCGTGGCCGAGAGCGGTGGAGACGAAGCCAAGACCACTCTCAAGGGCCTTCGCCCGGACGGGACCCCGGTAGAAGTGACCATCCGAAAGATCGACGAGCAGCAGACGGAGATCGGTGTCAGGACCGGGCATATCGGCGTTTGGGACCAGGAAGCTTCGCGGCAGATTCAGCGCCTCATCGCCGAGCGTCTGGCCCGCAAACACGTCGCCGAAGCCCCGCCGGTCGAAACGGCCCCTCCGCCGGCAATCGTTATGCCTGAACCGCCGGCGCCGGTGGAAGAACCGCAGCCTCCCAAGAAAAAGGCGGCTCCCAAGCCGCCCACCCGGGCCGGCGCACCGGTCGCACCGGCCAAACCGGCCGAGCCAGCCCCCACCCCCGCCCCCGATGCCAGCTTCGATCCGGAAAAAACCCTCTTTTTCCCCAGCGGGACCAACGCGCTCCCTCCCCAGGAGATCGCGAAACTGGATCGGGTCGCCGCCTTTTTGCGCGCCCATCCGGAGGCGGTGGCCAGCCTGCATGGGTTTTCGGATTCCATCGGCAAAGCCAGCCAGAATTTCATGCTCTCCGTGAAGCGGGCGGAGGTCGCGAAGGCGCACCTCATCGAGAAGGGCTGTTCCCCGGATCAGGTGCTCGTCATCGGACACGGGGCCGCCCGGTTCCTGGGGAGCAACGACACGGAGGCGGGCCGGCGGCTGAACCGTCGGGTGGAGATCGAGATCCACAACGGCCAATGATGACGACTTCCCGCGAGCCCACCCCCGGCAAGCGCCGCAGGGGTGCCTCTACCCGAAGAGCCTGCCCAGGAAATAGTTCATCTGCACGTACCACCACGGCCAGTCGTGGTTGACGTCATGACCCCAGAAGTCGACCCAGGCCGGGATCGATTTTTGACGGAAGCAGTGATCCAGGCCGCGGGTGTCCTCGATGGCTTCGTCCTCCCAGGCGCCCTGACCCACGCAGACAATGATGCGGCTGCTGCGGTAGCGGTCCAGGAACCACGGGTCCGCCAACCCCGGAAGGTAGGCGAGCGGGGAGTTGAAATAGACCGCCGGCAGGTCTGCCGCGCTCAGGCCGAACTCCGGGCGGTCCAGACGGTAAAGTCCGGAGAGGGCCACCGTGCCTTCGAAGACATCCGGATGCTTCAGGAAAAAATTCACGGCGTGGTAGGCACCCATGCTGCAGCCGGTGGCCATGATCCGCCCCTCCGGCCGCTGGCAGTGCCGCCGCACGAAAGGGATGACCTCCTGCACGACGTAGCCGTCATAGGCCTCGTGGCGGGCGTTGCGTTCGGCCGGCGCGACCCCCCAGTTGTACCAGGACTCGCCGTCCACGCTGTCGATGGCAAAAAGCTTGATCTTGCCCGCATCGATGAACCCGGCGATCGCCGCGATCATTCCCATGCCTTCGAAATCAAAGTAACGGCCGCGCGAGCAGGGAAACACCAGGAAAGGCTTGCCCCAGTGCCCGTAGACTTTCAGCTCCATGTCGCGATGCAGGCGCGGACTCCACCAGCGGTGCTCTTCGACGTGCATTCCAGATCCTTCCCCTGATCCGTTCCGACCCCCCGTCGTCCCGCGCTTCTATGCCGGGGCTTGGTGAATAAAGCGCACCACCTCCAGCACCTGGTCCAGGCTGACCGACCGGATCAGGTAGCCCACATCGCCCAGCGCGCTGCTGAAAACCCCCGGCACACTCTCCACCTGCAGGATCAAATGGCCGTAGCGCGAGAGGATGTCGTTGTGCCGGTAGGCGTAGGCCAGGTGGTGTTTGCGGCTGGCGTAGCAGCAGTGGTACTTGCGCTCGTACGACAGGTCGGTGCGCCCAAGCACCATCAGTTCGGCCCAGGTGCGGTATATGTCGATATCGGCGCCGTAGTTGAACATGTCGGTGGTGAACCCTCCCGGCGGCCGCATGTTGACCTCCAGCGCCACGTAGTCGCCGGAAGCGGTCAGGAAAAACTCGATGTGGAAAAACCGTTCCCGGACCTCGAAGGCCGCCAGGCAGCGACGGCCCGCGTCCTCCAGGCCGGGCGGCAGCTCGCGCATGGAATAGTAGCAGATGTGGCGCGCTTCGTTCACGGTTTCCATGATTCCCTGGCTGAACACGTGCCCGGTGAAAAAGATGGGGTTGCCGGCGCCGTCCGCGAGCCCGTCGAAGGAGTGAATGCGGCCCGAGACGAACTCCTCCATCAGGTAGTCGACCTGCGGCTTTTCGCGGAAGAACGACTCCAGGTCGGCGTCGGAGTCGATCCGGAAGGTGTTCAGCGCGCCCACGCCGACATCGGGCTTGGCGATGACGGGGTAGCCGGTCGCCGCGATCAGCGCACGGGCCTCTTCCGGGGATCGAACCACCCGACCGCGCGCCACCGGCACCCCGGCGGCGGCAAAGCGTTCCTTCATGCGCGACTTTCGCCGGATGAAGTCGATGTCGGCGCCGCGCACGCCGGGAATATTGAAGTCGTCGCGGATGCGGGCTTCGGTGGCGAGCCAGTACTCGTTTAAGGAATCGAAGCGGTCGATGCGGCCGTAGCGGTAGGTGTAATACCCGCAGGCCCGCACCAGGGCGTCGTACGCGTGCATGTCCGGCACATGATAGTATTCGGTCAGCGCCGAGCGCGTCTCGTGGGAAAGGCTGGTGTGGGGCTCATCGCCGATGCCGAGCGCCTGGCCGCCGGCCTGCTTCACCTGCTGCCAGAAGCGGTGGTAGTGAGGCGGAAAATGGGGCGAAAGGATGACGATGTTGCGAGCCATGGCTATCCCTCCTGCCGGGCGACGGCGGCCAGCTCCCGGGCGTCGGCTTCCTCCGGGCACCGGAAGATGTAGCGGAAGCGTCCCATGACTTCCCAGTAAAGCGGCGGGTTTTCGGCGTATTCGACGAGCCGGTGTCCAAGGCGGGCGATCAGCTGGGCGTGACCGAGGGCGTGCGGCGTGTCCTTGCGACCGAGGAAGGCGACGACATACTTCTTCTCCGATGGAAGATCCAAGGCCCGCCCCATGAGCATGCGGGCCCAGGCGCGGTAGAGGTCGCCGTCGATGCTGTAGTTCATCATGTCGATGATGGCGCCCCCCGGCGGGCGGCAGTTGATCTCCATGGGCAGGTACTCCCCGTCCCGATCAAAAAACTCGAAATGGAAAAATTTGCGGCGCACGTCGAACCGCCGGACGAGCGACTGCCCCACCTGCCGAAGCCGCTCGGGGAGGCGGCGGCTGACGTAGAAGAAGGTGTCCTTGCCTTGGGCGTATTCGATCAGGCCCTCGCCATAGATCAGGCTGTTTTCGAAGACGACGTTGCCCTCCCGGTCGGTCAGCCCGTCATAGGTGACGATCGGGGATGGCACAAATTCCTCCAGGAGGCAGTCCTCGCGAAATTCCGGGAAAAGGGCCTCCAGGCGGTCGCGGCTCTCCACCCGGTGCGTACTACCGGCGCCGACGCCCTCATCGGGTTTCAGAATGACCGGATAGCCCAGTTCTTCCGCTAGGCGGACGGCCTCCTGCACCGTGGAGACCACAGCGCCTCGCGCGGCGCGCAGGCCGGATTCCAAGAAAATGCGCTTCATCACGGATTTCTTCTTCAGCCGGTCCACCGCGCGCAGCGTGATGCCGGGGATGCTGAGGCGTTCGTTCAGAAAGGCCTCCAGCCGCAGCCAGGCCTCGTTGTGGGATTCCACCACGTCGAAGGTCCCTTCGAATCCCTGGGCATGTTTGACCTCGAGCAGGTCGCTGACGGCGCTCTCGGTCGTGCGCCAGTTGTTCAGATCGGTGCGCGCGTACCAGCGGATGCACGCGCGCAGGTCCGCGGGCATGCCGAAGAAATCGGCTTCACCGACGGCCCAGACACGGACCCCTTCGGCGTGCAACTGCTTGACGAAGTTGGCGTAGTTCGATGGAAAGTCCGGAGATATATAGAGAATGTCCATAGCGGCGTTCAGGCCAGTTCGTCGAAGCGGCAGCTCAAGGTCACCCCTTCGCCGTCGAAGGTGCTTTTGACTTTGTAGGGAAGGGATTTGAACATCCGGATCATGCCCTGGTTGCTGGGAGAGGTGTAGGCCATGAGGCCGAAGAGGCCTTTTTCGCGCGCGCTGTCGGCCAGCTTGCGCAGAATGCGCCGGCCGATGCCCTTGTTCTGATAGCGCTTGTTCACCGAGAAGGCGACCTCGGCCATGTTGATTTTCTCGATCAGCATGCATTCGCCGAGGGCCGCTACCTGCCCGAATCCGAACTCCCCGACCACGGCCACCAGCGTTAGGTCCTTCACATAGTCGACCAGCGACCGGATCTCGACATCCGATCGCGAGAAGCTCGTTTTTTCATGCCGAAAGCGCGAGAAAATATCCTCCTTGTCCAGCCCGTAGTAGTGCTCCTGGATGCGGCGCTCGTCGACGGGCTTGGCGGGCCGGATGACCACTTCCTCGCCGTCGACCTCCATGGTCTCCTCCAGCGTGACGGGATAGACCCCGCGAACGGCCTCGCCCAGGGTGCGCTCCGGGCCGATCAGGCCCATCGCCTTCGCCGCGGCGAACAGCTCCTCACGGAACTTCGGGTGGGCCACGCTGATCATCCCGACCACGCGCTCCTGCAGGCTTTTGCCCAGCAGGTTGAAAGAGCCGTATTCGGTCACCACGTAATGGACGTCGGCGCGCGGCACGCCCACGTTGGTCTGGGTCAGCATGGGGACGATGCTGCTGCGCTGGCCGTCATCGGAGGTCGAGAACAGCATTAGAATGGATTTGCCGCCGGGCGACCGGCGGGCGCCGCGCACGAAATCCACGGTTCCCGAAACCCCCGCGAAAAAGGTCCGGGCCGCGGCCTCGACCTCCACCTGGCCGGTGAGGTCCATGGTGCGGGCCACGTTCATCGAGACCATGCGCTGGTTCCGGGAGATGACGAAGGGGTCGTTGACGTAGTCCGACGGCCGGAAGTCGACCGCCGGGTTGTTGTCCAGAAACTCATAAAGGTTGCGGGAGCCGATGGCGGCGGAGGCCACCAGCTTGCCGTCATTGAACCCCTTGCAGCGGTTGGTGATCACCCCCTGGGAATACAGGTGCATCATGTCGTCGGTCAGGAACTGCGAATGAACGCCCAAGTCGTTCTTTTCGCCCAAAGCCTGGAGGGCGGCCTGCGAGGCCGCGTCCAGGCCGATCTGGATCGTGGAGCCGTCCTCGACCAGGCGGGCGATCATCTGTCCGATGCGGGCGGCGGTTTCCGATGCCGCGCGGGGTTCCACCGACAGAAGCGGCTCCTCGTGCTCGAACACGATGTCCACGTCGTTGACATGGATGAAGCTCTGCCCGAGCACCCGCGGCATCTGGGGGTTGACCTGGGCGATCACCAGGTCGGCGGACATGGCCGCCGCCAGGGTCACGTCCACGGAGATCCCCAGGCTCATCCAGCCGAAGTCATCCGGCGGCGACACCTGGACGAGGGCCGCATTGATCGGCAGTTTCCTGGAGGTAAACAAGTCCGGAACATCGGACATGTTCATCGGGGTGATGAAGCGCAGGTGGCGGGCGATCAACTCCGAATTGGCCGCGCCGAGGTAGATCGTGCGCAGATTCAGCGTAAAATCCTTGGTCTGGTCGGCCAGAGCGCCCAAGGGCGTCGCTTCCGTGCTGAGCAGCCGCACGATTTCCAGCCCGCTCAAACGGCCGGCCGCGCCGGACAGCGCCCGCACCAGCTCCTGCGGCTGGCCGCAGGCGGAGCCGATGAAGATGCGATGCCCCGATTTGATCAGGCGAATGGCTTCGGCGGCGCTGCGGCGCTTTCCCAAATAAGCGTCCGCCCAATAGGTGGCTGTCGGCATGATCGACCTCCGGTGCGATGAGATGGCAATCAGATCAAATGCGCAACGCTACTGGAAACCGTTGAGGTTGTCAAACGAGGCCGGCGGTTTATTTCCACCCGGCGCGGGTTTGCGCTGGAACCGTGAAAAATGCTCGAAAATCGTGTCCTGCCCCTGTTGTATCCTTCCGCATTTTACTATAGAATATTACTTGTGCGCACGATAATAAGAAGTAGGACAGGGCACGGCGACGGGGGCGGCCGATGCTCGTTGCGTGCAGAGGATTGAGTTCAAACTGCCGCTTCCCCTAGAGGGGGGTGAGGGAGAGGCGAAGGAAAACCGAGGGACCGGAATGAAACGTTGGATGTTGGTATTGGTGTTGGTGCTCTTCGTCTGTACCAGTGCACACGGCGGTCAGAAGCCTCCCAAGAAGAAACCCGTCCGGCAGCCGAAGCCCCGGCCGGCCGCGGTGTTGCCCAGTCCTGAACCCAAAATCCCATTTGAAGCTTACGCCGTGGTGGACGCCGGCGACGGTACGGTGCTGGAAGGCCTGAACATGCACCTGCGCTGGCCCCAGGCCAGCCTAACCAAGCTCATGCTGGCCGCCGTGGTGGTCGACAAAATCGAGCGCGGCGAACTGCGGCTGAGCGATTCCATCACCGTTTCCAAGAACGCCCAGGGCATGGGCGGAACCCAGGTGTTTCTGAAGGCGGGTGAAACCTTCACGCTGGACGAACTGATGACCGCGGCCATGGTGGAATCCGCCAACGACGCGGCCTATGCCATCGCCGAACACGTTGGCGGCAGCGCGAATGGCTTCGTGGCGCTGATGAACCGCAAGGCCAGTGAGCTGGGCATGGCGGACACCGCCTTTTACTGCGTGCACGGACTGCCGCCGCCCAAGGGCGGCTCCGACAACGTCACCACGTGCAACGACATGATTCGGCTGGCGCGCGAGGCGCTGCAGCACCCCCAGATCCTGCACTGGACCTCCATCGAGCAAACCACCTTCCGTCACGGAAAGCTCGTGATCACAAACAAGAACCGCCTGGTGGGACGGGTGCCGGGTGTCGACGGTCTCAAGACCGGCTACACCCGGCGGGCGGGGTTCAATATCGTGGCCACCGGCACCAACGGCGAGCGGCGGCTGATCGTGGTGGTTCTCGGCAGCCCGGAATCCCGGATCCGGGATGCCTTCGCGGCCGAAAAGCTCAGGGAGCACATACGGGTGCAGCCGGCCACCCAGCATCCCGCATTGGAACAGGTCGCTTCCGGGGGATGATCCCGAACCGGCAAGGGATGCCGGATGGGCGAGGCCGGATCATTCATGCAAGGATCGGCGCTCCCCGGCGTCCCCGCTCAGGACGCGGGCGGCCGGAGTGCGGCCAACGCGGCTTCGATCGCCTCCATCACCTGATCCCTTGTGTAGAAATCGCTTTTAAAAACCGGTCGGCCGTCGGCCGCGTAGACGACCAGCAGCGGGATCGTCAGGCTGCCCGTCTCGCGCAGCTTTTCGCGACCGGCCGGATTGCTGCCCGTCAAGTCCACCTTCATCGCCACCACTCCCGGTCGCGAGGCCAGGACGGCCAGTTCAGGATCCCGCCAGACGCTCTGCTCCAGGGCCTTGCAATTCAGACACCACTCCGCCGTGAAGACCATGAGGACGACCTTCCCCTCACGAACCGTCTTTTCGAACCGGGCCGGGGTGAAATGCAGCCACGCCAGCGGGCCGGTGTCGGTCAGCTGAACGCCCCCGGACAACGCGGCGGCGGCGGCCAGGATGCCGGCGGCCTGCCAGATCCTCCGTCCGGCCCGGGATACGGCAAGGCGCGAAGCACGGAAGCCGGCAACGGCACCGCCCGCCGCAACGATCGCCATTACCGGCCACCAATAAAAACGGCTGGCCGGTTCGGCAGCGTCCGCTGCGAGGCTGCTCAGCCCGACCCCGATAAAATAGGCCGCGGCGGCCAGCATGAAGAAGGCCATGGCCTGTTTCAAAATCACGCTGGCGGGGCCGGTCTTGGGGAGCCGGCGGACCAGGCGGGGAAAGGCCGCCAGCACGGCGTACGGCAGGCCCATGCCGCCGCCGATCGCTGCGAAGACATTCAGCGTCGTCAGCGGAGGCTGCGTGACGGCCCAAGCGGCCGCAGCGCCCATGAAAGGCGCCGTGCAGGGGGTGGACAATACAGCGGTCAGCACGCCGATGCCGAAGGCCCCCGGGAGGGTCTCCTGGCGCGGGTTGAGCGCGTACAGGAACCCCGGCAGCCGCACCGAGCGGCTGGCCAGGATGCTGGCCGCCATGGCGGCGATAAGGGCGCCCACGCCGATCGTAAAGGCCGGGTATTGAAAGAGCTGATGGGTGGCGCCCACGCCGCTGACGATGGACACGGCCGCACCCAACCCGATCCAGAAAGCGAGCACTCCGGCCAGGGTTGCCACCCCGAGCGCGAAGCAGCGCGCGCGGTTGGCGGCGGCATTGGACAAGCTGATGATCTTGATGGGGACCAGAGGCAGCACGCAGGGCGTGAAATTGAGCAGGAAGCCGCCGCCGCCGGCCGTCAGCAGCAGCAACGCCCAGCCCCCGACGGAGGCCGCGTCCAAGGTGAAACCCCAGCCGAAGACTTCGAAGGGGATTCCGGAGGTTTCCTTCGCCGGGTTCCAGGCAGCGAAGATCTCCGCGTGGACCGCCGTCGATGCCTGCCCCGCCGATGCCACCGCCAGCGCGGCCTCGACCGTCTCCCGGCGGGGCATCAGGCAGGACGTGGCCGAGCAGGCCTGGAACTGAACCTCCAGATGGATCGAGGCCGTTCCCGGGGGCGTTGCCGCATCGACGCGGACCGGCAGGTAGATGATCGATCGGTCCTCGAAGCTGGCAATGGGGCTGTCGATAAAATCCGCTTTCAACGGGACCGCCCTTGGATAGCGCGGGCCCTCGGCAATGAGCCCGGCGGATGCGGCCGTGGGGCGCACACGGGTGGGAAACGGCTTGAAGTCCTTGCTTTCCTTGAGCTGGCCGGCATCGGCGATCACGTGATAGCCTTCCTGGATCGACAGCACCACGGCCAGGACCGCGGAGTCGCCCGGGCGGACGCGGTCGACCGACCAGGCGGTCGTCAGCGCCACGGGAGTCGGTTCCTCGGTCGGTTCGGTGGAAAGCAGTGGAGAGGATTGCCCGGCCGCAACGGCAGCCCAGAGCGTGACCGCCAGAACGCATCCCATCCGCAACGTGTGGAGCACGGCGTGGTGAGTTTCTGCCCGCATGCGATACCCATACCACACTTCGGTTGCGCTCATCCAGCCCCGCACGAACCGCCGGAGGCGATCGCCCGCAAATATTAGGTATTGTCCGGCGGCCATGCCCGGCCGAATGGCAGCGGCGCGATTCGAGAGGGAGCCACCCGGAAATCCAAATCTTTGTTTGACTTTTTCAGCTTATACGCATAATTTGACAAGATTAATAAAATTATGGCGGGCGCACCGCGACCCCGCACTTCCGTTTCAGCGGCACGCCGCGCCGCAAGATCGAGGAGAGCCAGAGATGAGCATCAGCATTCCCAACGAGAAATTCTTCTTCACCTCGGAGTCCGTAACCGAGGGGCATCCGGACAAGGTGGCCGACCAGATCTCCGACAGCATTCTGGACGCCATCATGGCGGAAGATCCCCGCTGCCGCGTGGCCTGCGAGACGCTGGTCACCACGGGGATGGCCTTCATCGCCGGAGAGATCACCACAAGCACCTACGTCGAAATGCCGCAGATCGTGCGCGATACCATCCGGGACATCGGCTACAACTCCTCCAAGATGGGCTTCGACTGGCAGACCTGCGCGGTGATGACCAGCATCGATCATCAATCCCTGGACATCGCCATGGGGGTCAACAAGGGCGACGGCCTCTACAAGGAGCAGGGCGCCGGGGACCAGGGCCTGATGTTCGGGTATGCCACGGACGAAACGCCCGAATTCATGCCCATGCCCATCATGCTGGCGCACAAGCTCTGCCGCCGGCTGGCGGAAGTGCGCAAGAACGGGCAGGTGGACTTCCTGCGGCCCGACGGCAAGGCCCAGGTCACCCTGGAGTACGAGGACGGGGTGCCCAAGCGGGTGGACGCGGTCGTGATCGCCGCCCAGCACAAGCCGGACGTGGAGCAGGAGACCATGCAGGAAGCCCTGATCCGCTCGGTGGTCAAGAAAGTCATTCCGGCCCACCTGATGGACGCCGAGACGCGCTACTACATCAACGCCACCGGCCGATTCGTGGTCGGCGGTCCCATGGGCGACTGCGGGCTGACGGGTCGCAAGATCATCGTCGACACCTACGGCGGCCAGGGCAGCCATGGCGGCGGCTGCTTTTCGGGCAAAGACCCCTCCAAGGTCGACCGCAGCGCCTCTTACATGGCGCGGCACATTGCCAAGAACATCGTCGCCGCGCAGCTGGCCAAGCGCTGCGAAGTCCAGATCGCCTACTGCATCGGCGTGGCCCAGCCGGTGTCGATCATGGTGGACACGATGGGAACCGGGAAACTGCCCGGTCAGCGCATTGCCGAGATCGTGCGGGAGTGCTTCGACCTGCGGCCGGCCGCCATCATCGAGTACCTCGACCTGCTGCGGCCGATCTATCGCAAAACGGCCTGCTACGGGCACTTCGGCCGCACCGAGCCGGAATTCACTTGGGAGCACACGAATATGGCCGCCAAGATGCGCGAGAAGGTGGGTGTGTAGATACGAGAAGCGGGATGCCGGACCTGCATGGTTCGCGCCGGCATCTGAATCCTGTCCGACATCATTTGAACAACTTTCATTTCGGGAGGGTGATTTTTACTGATGAAATACGATGTCAAGAACATTCAACTTGCCAGGGAAGGCCGGCTGAGGATCGAATGGGCCGCGCAGAGCATGCCGGTCCTGAACCGGATTTGCCAGCGGTTCGCCAAGCAGAAACCGCTCGCGAGTGTGAAACTGGCCGCGTGCCTGCACGTGACCACCGAGACCGCGGCGCTGATGCAGACGCTGGCCGCCGGCGGCGCAAGCGTCGCGCTGTGTGCGTCCAACCCCTTGAGCACCCAGGACGACGTGGCCGCCTCGCTGGTAAAGCACGACCGCATTCCGGTCTTTGCCATCAAGGGCGAAAACCACAAGACCTATTATTCCCACATCAACGCGGTGTTGGACACGCGGCCGCATTTCACCATGGACGACGGCGCGGACCTGGTCTCGACCCTGCACTCCGAGCGCCAGGCGCTGGCCGATAAAGTGCGCGGCGGCACGGAGGAGACGACCACCGGCATCATCCGGCTGCGCAGCATGGCGGCCGACGGCGTGCTGAAATACCCGATCATCGCGGTGAACGACGCCCGCACCAAGCATTTCTTCGACAACCGCTACGGCACCGGACAGAGCACCATCGACGGGTTCATCCGGGCCACCAACCGGCTGGTTGCCGGAACGCGCTTCGTGGTCTGCGGCTACGGCTGGTGCGGCCGCGGAATCGCGATGCGCGCGCGCGGCATGGGCGCGACCGTGATCGTCACCGAAATCGACCCGCTGCCGGCACTGGAAGCGGTCATGGACGGGTTCACGGTGATGCCGATCGGCGAAGCGGCTGCGATCGGCGATTTTTTCTGCACGGTCACCGGCAACATCAACGTCGTCCGCAAGGAGCATTTCCGGCGCATGAAGGACGGCGCCATCGTGGCCAATTCGGGCCACTTCAACGTGGAGCTCGATCTTCCGGGTCTGGTCAGCCTCGCCAAGTCCCGGCGCCAGATCCGGCCCTTCGTGGAAGAGTTCACCTTGAAGAACGGCCGGCGGGTCAGCGTGCTCGGCGAAGGCCGGCTGATCAATCTCGCCGCGGCCGAGGGCCACCCCTCCAGCGTCATGGACATGAGCTTCGCCAACCAGGCGCTCAGCATCGAGTACATGGCCACCCTCAAGAAGCCCCTGGCGAAGGACGTCTACCCCGTGCCGGAGGCCATCGACCAGCAGATCGCCCGCGAGAAGCTCGCCGCCATGGGGGTCGTCATCGACCAGCTGACGCCGGAGCAGAAGAAATACCTGGCTTCCTGGGAGCTGGGAACCTAGCGTCCAGGCACCCGACGGCATCGACGCGCGAAAAAGCCGGAAGGCCCCCGTCCTGGGTCTTCCGGCTTCTTTGTCTGCCTGCGGAGGCTTCCTTGCGGTATCGTCGCCAGCGACCCGGGTCGGATGCCGTCAGCGATTCGAGGCTTCCGATACGGTCAGCTGAAAAATACCGCACAGTTTCAGGCAACCGATGGGAGGCGAGCCAGGCCGCCCGATAGGAGGGCTTCAGGCTCTTTCAGGACCATTCACAGGGTCGCCGAGGCCCCCGCCAACGCCTTCAGAAGGGCATCGGGGGCGGCGTAGTCGGCCGGTCCCGAGGGCTGATGGCTGAATACCGTCCGACCGCCGGAATCGATGACGAAAGCTCCGGGCAACTGCAGGATATCGCCGATGGGTTTGCCGATTCCAAAGCCTCTGGCCATCGCCCCAACGCCCTTGATGGCCACGGTCGGCGAAAACGCCTCCAGCGCCGACATCCGTTTCAAGTGAAACTGGCGATAGAGCGCCTGTCGGGAGTCGGCGATCATTGGAAAGGGGATCTCGAATTTCCGAAGGAACGCCGCGCATTCCACGGGCGTGCCCATCCCGACCAGAACCACTTCGGCGCCGGCCTGCTCGAACTCGGCTCTACGGGTGCGCAACTGCGCCACCTGCTCGCGGCAGAAGGGTCAGCCGAAATGCCGCAGAAAAACCAACACCAGGCGCCCGCTCTTCCAGAAATCGCTGAGCCGCCTTTCAGAGCCGTCCGACAAGATGACATCCGCATCCTGGACCATCGTTCGCTCCTGTTTACTTCAACCCTGGTTTTCTTTGATTTTCCAGCGAAACATAAGACAGGAGCCGTCGAACGTCGAGACCAATGCAGCGGTCAAATCGCAAGCCGCGTTTTTTATTGACACACCAGAGCGGCACCAGATAAATAGGATGCGCATCAACGCAACCTTTTTATTCATCGGACAAACACAAGGAGAAACAGGATGCCCGTACAGCCGACGGAAAAAGAAGAGGAATATTTTGCTCTGCAGGAGTTCGAACGTCTGAAAAAGCTGGAGCAGGAAAAACAGCAGAAACTGGCCGCCTCCGAAAAGGAGCGGTTGAAGAAGCTTCATTACATGCAGTGCCCGAAATGCGGCATGCATCTTGTGGAAATCGATTATCGCGGCATCAAAATCGACCGCTGTTCGGATTGTGAAGGCATCTGGCTTGACAAGGGCGAGCTGGCGGGACTTACCAATCTGGGCGAAAACGTTCTCGGCAAGCTGTTTTCCGTTTTCAGGAAATAAACCATCCCGGCCGACGCCCTGGCGGACAGTGGGTATCTTTATCCATTTTGCCAGGTTCCCCCTATCCACTATTTGTCACCCTACTCATCGGGCATATTACTGTTTAGGAGGCTCCGGCAGCGCCGATGAGTGGTGGTCAACAATCAGCCAACGCTCATCTCGATGCTGGTAAACAAAGGTATTCTTAACGATCATCCCGGCGACGGGAGCCAGCCGCTGATGAGGTTCGAATTGCTCGCGAGCTAATCGGCTGGCTCCCGATCCCTGGACCGTCGGGTGTGCGCCCGGCTCCTGACCGTGGGTCGAGTGCTTCTGCGCCGGGACTACTCGGTGTGACCTTCATCGCGCCACTTGGGCGCCACGACGAACGGCTCGATCAGTGTGGCAACCGGCCGTTTGGATCCGTCGCGCAAGGTGAGGGTCATGTGCCCTTGCGTTCCGGCTGGGAGCGCCGCGTCTGACAGGTCGATGTCAGCCCAGATGGTCGTGGCGCGTCCCGTTCCTACGAATGCCGGCCCGCTAAAGACCTCCTTCGGCACGTCCGCTGCGCGCTCGGCCGTGAGCATGATGTCTGCGGACGCGCCCGGCAGGTAAGGCGCCACGGCGAGAATCGGAAGGCGCTGTAGCGCTTGGCTCACACGCAAACGGGGGCCGTCCAACGCGCTGCGGGAAAGCAACGTCAGATCGACTGGCTCATGCTCTGAAGACGCAAACATCCGGGACGCCGCATCGGGTCCCCGCAGTGCGGCGACGGTGGCGTCACCGTACTCGCCCAAAAGCCCCTCCACGTGCTCGCTTGCCAGCTTCGCCACCTCATCTGCAGGGAGCGACTTGCCGCCGTAAGCGGGACCGAACGTTGCGGTTGAAATCAGCGCAGAGGGGGAAGCCGGATCTGCGATGCCGCGTGCCTGCGCCTCCGAACGTTCCCCCCCTCCATCCATCGCGAAAGATTCCTGCGGAAGCCCGCCCTGGCCATAGACCATCGCGACTCGCTGCGGGCAGTTGCACAGAGGATCGTTGGGCGTGCAGTTGGTGAGAAAAAGCGGCTGAACCGAAGGGACGAACTGCGTGTCGATGGTGGTCCAGCTCCAGAAGCCTAAGAAGCGCTCGCATTTCCATACGAAGAGCATCGCCTCCGCACAGACTTTCGGGCGACAGTACTCGCAGCGATGGCTCCTGTATGCGACTTCCACCGCAACCTTGAAGTTTAGGGTTGCCTGCACAGGAATTGCCCCGGCCAAGAACCGCGTCATGAGCGTCGTCTCTGCTCCTGCGCTGAGCTTGAGCTCCAAGCCGCAGCCGAAACCGGCTCCGAACGGGAAGCAGAACGTGCCTCTCTGAGCGCTCTGCAGCTCACAAACAACGAGCGGGCTGGGCTGTTGAAATCCCTGCCCTGCTCGAATGTAGTCCTTTGTCACGTCTTGATACGAAGTATCCATCGGGTATCCTCCCGCTTACGGTGTTAACCGACACGCCCATTTTGACCGGCCAACGCTAAGTGTCAGCCTCGCCCTGAAGCCGGAGCGACCAAGCAGCGGGGGCTGTCCGGCGTCGGCTGCCCAGCCGTGTTGAACGGCGAGGAACTGCTACCACTCCTGCTGGGAACATGGATTCCTGCTTGGCCGCGGGTTTTGTTTTCGTGTATATTGATTCAGGCGAAAGCCCATTCAGGTGGATGGTGCCCAGTGTTCGATGAATCAATTGACATCAAGGCTCTCTTGGCCGTCATTGAAATGCTACCCACATTTCCAGGCGAGAATAGAGACGAATGTAATTCGGGTGCGATAACTTAAGTATGGGGTGAATTATGTATTTTCATCGGAAGCTGAGGATGAGGCCACAAAATCCGACCGGCTGTCAAGCAGTTGGCTTCTAAATGGCGGGGGGGTGGGGGAAGAGTTGAATGGCCCGATCGACGTCGATCGGGCCAGACAAGAATTGCGGCGTCGGGCGCCGAGCGCGGCCTGGATGTCGCCGAACTCTAAAGCCGGTAGGCGCGGATCGGAGGAAGATTCCGACCGAAGCTATTTTTTCGGCCCCTTGGCCGGGTGGTACTTCTCTTTCGGGTACTGCTGGACATGCTCGGCATGCAGCGTGTAGGGGGTGTCGGTGTCGAGGTCGAGGTTCACGGAGGCGCCCAGGCCGGCCATCAGGTCGGCGGGCAGAGACGCGCCGACGGCCCAGCCGTCGCCCTTGAGCCAAAAATAAGCCCCGCGGGCGGGTTCGTGATAAACATTGCAGCAGGGATAATACCGGTACTGGTGCTTGGCGCGGTAGCCATGGGCCGGGGCGTGCGGCGGCGGTCCGCCCTTTTTCTTCTGCGGGCCGCTGTCGGTTGAAACCGGACGCGGTTCGTTGCCCCATTGGACGGTGAGGCTGCCGGCCCAGGCGCCGCCGACGATGTAAACCGATAGGATTCCGATAGCCAGGCCTGCTGTCAAGCGCCGCATGATTTCCTCCTTTTCATGGATGCGTGTTCAAGGTGTCTTCGTGGGTTTTATCGGCCCGATCCGGAATCAACTTGAGTGGGTGGAACTTGCGAATTGTTCAATCAAGACGAACGGATGCCGGCTTGACAACGGGATCCTGGGGGTTAACATCAGTACTCGGTTCAAAGTCGCTAAAAATCCCGGCTCGATTGGAAAGGAGAGTCCTCGAATGGCCGAAATTCTCGACAAGGTGCCCAGGAGCCCGCAGCAGATCAAGGATGAGCAGGACGCGTCCGTGGCCAGCTCACTGAAAAAAATCCGGAACAAATTCGTGGTGATGAGTGGCAAGGGCGGGGTGGGCAAGACCAGCACGTCGGTCAACCTGGCGATCGCGCTGGCCGACAAGGGCTTCGACGTGGGGATCATGGACGTGGACCTCCACGGTCCGGACGTTCCCCGTATGCTGGGGCTCACCGGGATGCCGGACGTCAACCGCAATCGCAAACTCGATCCCATTCGGTTCTCGGAAAAGCTCGCCGCAATTTCCATGGAATCCTTTCTCCCCCAGCGCGACGACGCCGTCATCTGGCGCGGGCCGCTGAAATTCTCGGCCATCCGGCAGTTCATCGCCGATGTGGAATGGGGCGATCTGGATTTCCTGATCATCGATTCGCCTCCGGGAACCGGCGATGAGCCCCTCACCGTGGCCCAGCAGATTCCGGATGCCAAAGCGGTCATCGTGACCACTCCGCAGGAGGTCGCCCTGGCCGACGTGCGCAAGTCCATCAACTTCTGCCGCACGGTCAAGCTCGAGATTTTCGGTCTCGTCGAGAACATGAGCGGGCTGAACTGCCCTCATTGTGGAGAACTGATCGATCTTTTCGGGGCGGGGGGCGGGGATCGAACCGCCCGCGAGATGAACATTCCCTTTCTCGGCCGGGTCCCCATCGACCCGCGCATGGTCGCCTGTGGGGATACGGGCGTCTCCTTCCAGAGCACCTACCCGGATTCGGCCGTCACCAAAGCCTTCCGCGCGATTGCCGACCAGATGGCCAAATCAAAAGGCGCCGATTAGCCGTTCGATGCCCGGCTTTCAGCCGCTGCCCGCAGGTTAGGATCCATTTAAGCGGGCATATCTTCGGCGTTGCCCTGCATCGAAAGCAGTCTTCCGGCACGCCGTCTTCCCATAGATCCTTTCAATCCGCGACGGCCAACTCATTGGTAGAATTGATTTGATTTGGGACTCATGGTGCAGCTATACATACTCGATGCAACGGATCGTGAGGCATTGGCGTCTGAACGGGGAATGATGAGATTGAAGGGGAGACTTAATGTTTTTGTTTAAGAAAAAAACCCTGATGGGCATGTCGCGCACCTGCGGGTGAGCCGCCAAGATCGGTCCGGCGGACCTGTCGGACGCGCTCAAGGATCTGGCCATTCCCAAAGACCCCGACCTGCTGGTCGGTTTCGAGACCAGCGACGATGCCGCCGTGTACCGTTTATCGGCGGATATGGCCGTGATCAGCACGGTGGATTTCATCACGCCGCCGGTGGACGACCCCTATTGGTTCGGGCAGATCGCGGCGGCCAATTCACTTTCGGATGTCTATGCCATGGGCGGCAGGCCGGTCCTGGCCCTGAACCTGGTGATGTTTCCGTCCAAGGCGCTCGACATGGCGCTGCTCAAAGAGATCCTGCGCGGCGGCAACGACAAGGTCTTGGAGGCCGGCGCCTGCATGGCCGGAGGGCATTCGGTGGACGACAACGAGCCGAAATACGGGCTGGCCGTGACCGGGCTCGTGCCCCCCGGGCGCATCCTGACCAATTCCGGCGCGCGGCCGGGAGACGCCCTGGTCCTGACCAAGCCGCTCGGAACGGGCGTGCTTTTCAATTCCGGGCGTTCCGGAAAGCTGCCCTACCGCGACCTGGAGGCGCTCCTGCCGGCGATCGCCGCACTGAACGGCCCGGCGCTCGATGCGGCGCGGCGCTACGACGTGCACGCGTGCACGGACATCACCGGATTCGGCCTGCTGGGACACTGCCTGGAGATGGCCCGGGGCAGCACCACGCGCATCCATCTGTCCTACCGCAGCCTGCCGTTTCATCCGCATGCGGCCGACATGTACCGCCGGGGCGAGACCACCGGCAGCAACCCGGCCAACCGCAAGGCGGTCGACGGGGCGTGGGAGCTGCAGGTGAAGCTCAGCGCCGCCGAGGAGGAACTGCTTTTCGACCCGCAGACGTCGGGCGGACTGCTGCTGGCGGTGCCGGGTTCGCAGGCCGAGGACCTGGTCCGGTCGCTGCGGGCCGCCGGCATGGGGGCGGCCGCGTGGATCGCCGATGTCCTGGCGGGCGACCGTGCTGCAGTGAGCGTCGGCTGAGGCGGCGGCGGGCGGTCTATGGGCGTTCGCGGTGCGCGTTCAGCAGCGCGCGGCGGAACCCGTCGCGGGACCCGGTGATGGTGGCTTCCGGGACGGCGTAGGAAATCCGGAAATAACCCGGCGCACCGAAGGCTCGGCCGGGACTGACCAGGACGCGCTCCGCCTTCAGCAGCTGGGTGAAGCGGACGTCGTCGGCGATGGGGCTTTTGGGAAAAAGGTAGAAGGCCCCCTCGGGCAGCGTGAACTCGTATCCGGCGTCTTCGAGCACGCCGGCCATGAGGTCGCGCCGCCGGCGGTAGGCGGACACATCCACGCCGGAGCCCAGCACCCGCGCTGCGACCTGCTGGAACAAACTGGGCGCGTTGACCACGCTCGCGGAGTTCACGGCCGCGGCGGCCGCCAGGATCTGCGCGGCGTCTTCGGCCTCGGGGTGCACGGCGAGGTAGCCGATGCGCTCGCCCGCCAGGCTGAGCTCTTTCGAAAACGAATTGACCACGATGGAATGCGGATAGGCCGCGAAGACCGACGGCACCTCGACGTCGTAGGCGATGCGCCGATAGGGCTCATCCGCGAGCAGGTAGATGCGCTTGCCGAAACGGGCGCTCGCCCGGTGCAGCAGGTCGCCCAGGGCGCTGAGTTCGGCGGCGGTGTAGACGGCGCCGCTGGGGTTGTTCGGCGAGTTGATCAGGATCACGCGGGTCTTGAACGTCAGCGCCTTGTCGACGGCGGCGACATCCAGGTGAAAGCGCGCGTCGGTCGGTGCGGCTATCAGGGCTGCGTCCGCGAGAAACGCATAGCTCTCATAGCCGAGGAAATAGGGCGCCGGGGTGACGAACTCCTCGCCGGGGTCCATCAGCGCGCGCAGGATGTCGTTGAGCGCACCGGCCGCCCCGACGGTCATCAGGATGAGATCGGCCGGAATCGCGATGCCGTGCTCGCGCTGCAGCCGCCGGGCCAGGGCTTGGCGAACGTGCAGGTGCCCGGTGACCGGTGCGTACCCGTGGTCGAGCGCTTCCGAGGCCGCGATCTCGCGCAGCGCGCGGCGCAGTTCATCGGGCGGCGGGGCGTCCGGGTTTCCCAGGGAAAAATCGTAAACGTGGTCGGCTCCGAACTCGGCTTTCAGGCGTCGGCCCTCTTCGAACATGTCCTTGACCACCGCAAATGCGGCCACCCGTGCAATCATCCGGTCGGCGATCGGCATACTCCTCCTCCGGCGCGTAACGCCCGCATCCAGCGCCCGCCGGTCCGCGCGGGCATCGGTCGGTCACTATAGGGGGTTCCCCTGGAAGGGTCAACAATGAAATATCGCTTGAAACGGGCCTTGCTCTGTGCGCTGGCGCTGTGGTTGACCGCTGCGCTGCTGCTGGGGGCCGAGGCCGGCGCGCCCAACGCCGGTGCCGGCACCCGGTTTTACTTTGTCCAGATCACCGACACGCATTTCGGCGACCGCGACCACCTGGAACGCACCCGGCGGCTGGTGGAACAGATCAACCGGCTGCCCTACGAGATCGTCTGCGTCGTGCACACCGGCGATATTTTTGCCGACAATATCACGGACGCCGGCGTGCGGGATGCCGGACTCGGCGTGCTCGGCCGGCTCAAGGCGCCGCTGCATCTGCTGCCGGGAAACCACGACATCCTCGAAAAGGACATCGAAACCACCGCCGCCGCCTACACCCGGCACATCGGCCCGCTCAGCCGCCAGGCCGAGTACCACGGCGTCGTCTTCATCCTGGCTTACACCGAGCCCTTGGCCATGGGGTTCGCGGTCAACGGCTACGACACCCTGCGCGAGCTCGAATCGGCCTTGAAGCGCTCGGTCGGAAAGCCGGTGCTCCTGTTTCATCACCGGCCAGCGGTCGACGACTACTACGAGTTCGCCGGATCGCCGGCGTGGAATCCGGCGGCGCGCGCCGCCCTGGAAGAGCGCCTCGCGGCCTACGACGTGAAAGCCGTGATCACCGGTCATTTTCACCGCGACGAGCTGCATTGGGTCGGCGGCAGGCCCGTCTTCGCCGCGCCGCCGGTGGCCGGTTACTGGGGCCGGCAGGCCAGCTTCCGACTGTACGAATACCGGGACGGCCAGCTGAGCTACCGAACGGTCTATCTCCGGGAATGAGGGGCCGGGGAATATGCCGAGAAGGCATTGACAGCGTGCGCGCAGCCGGATATCTCTAACCATTATGCCGTTCGGATACAACGGGAAAATCCTGCACGTCGACCTGACCCGCCGGCGCCTGGACATCGAAGCGCCGGACGAGGTGTTTTACCGCAGCTACCTGGGCGGCCGGGGCGTCGGGTACTATTACCTCCTGCGCGACATGCCGGCGCATACCGATGCGTATGCCCCCGAAAACGTGTTCACCCTGGCGACCGGCGTCATGACCGGCGCGCCCATTGCAGCGGCCTGCCGGTTCGCCGCGGCGGGCAAATCGCCGCTCACCGGCGCGGCCGGGGAGTCCGAGGCGGCGGGGTTCTTCGGGCCCGAGCTCAAAAAGGCCGGTTTCGATGCCGTCGTCTTCCGCGGACGGTCCGAAACCCCGGTCTATCTCTGGGTGACCGGCGGTCGGGCGGAGATCCGCGAGGCCGGGGCCATCGCCCAGCAGGGCGCCCGCGAGGTGGAGGACGCCATCCGCACCGAGCTCGGCAGCGACAAGATCCGCGTGGCCCAGACCGGCCCGGCCGGGATGAACCTGGTGCGGTTCGCCAACATCACCAACAACCTGGGGCACTTCAACGGCCGCAACGGGTTCGGCGCCGTGATGGGATCCAAGAACCTCCGGGCCGTGGCGGCGCTCGGGGCCGGGGATCTCGCCTACCAGGACCCGGACTTCCTGCGCAAAACGGCCACGGACTATGCCAAGACCTTCCGCAAAAGCCCGGCCGGAGACGCCCTCTACGTCTACGGCACGACCGGTTTTCCCGAGCCGCTCTCGGCGGCCGGCGGGCTCCCGGTGAACAATTTTCGCCGCGGCGGCCTTGCGGACGCCGCCGTGATCGGCGGCGACGCCTACAATTCCATGCTGCTAAAAAAGCGCAAGGGATGCCACGCCTGTCCGATCATGTGCAAACGGGTCATCGCGCTCGATGACCCGGTCTACGGCGTCGATTCGCGCTACGGCGGGCCGGAGTATGAAACCATTTCCGCCCTGGGCAGCAACCTGAACATCCTCGACCTGAAGGCCGTCGCCAAGGGCAACGAGATCTGCAATCGGCACTGCATGGACACGATCTCGGCCGGCATGGTGATCGCGTTCGCCTGCGAATGCTTCGAAAAAGGGGTCATCACCGCCGCCGATACCGGAGGGCTGGAGCTGCGTTTCGGGGACCCGCGGCTGATGCTCCAGCTGCTCGAGATGACGGCCCGGAGGGAAGGCTTCGGCGACCTCCTGGCCGAAGGAACGGCGCGGCTGGCCGAGCGCTGGGGGGTCGCGGGGGCGGATTTCTGCCTGTGCGTCAAGGGCCAGGAGCTTCCCATGCACGACCCGCGCATCAAGGCCGGCGTGGGCTTGAGCTACGCGCTGTGCACCTACGGGGCCGACCACATGAACACGCCGCACGACCCGGCCTTCGTGGACCCGCATTCCGTTGCCTTCAAATCGGTCAACGCGCTGGGGATCCACCGGGCCATGCCCGCCACCCAGCTTTCCAACGACAAGGTGCGCAGCTTCGTGATCCTCGAAAACTTCTGGAGGGCGCTCGATTCGCTCGGGCTGTGCGTCTTCGGCTTTGCGCCGCGCGGGGTCATGCCCCTGGACACCCTGGTCGCCTGCATAAAAGCCGCCACGGGATGGAACGTCAGCCTGCATGACCTCATGCTCGCGGCCGAGCGTTCCTCGATGCTGGCGCGGGCATTCAACAGCCGTGAAGGCTTTTCCATCAAGGACGACCGCCTGCCGGCGCGCCTGTTCGACCCCAAGCCGGACGGCCCCGGCGCCGGCAGCCGCATCTTCTCCGAGGAGGAATTCCAGGCGGCGGTAGAGAAGTACTACGCCATCGTCGGCTGCAACCCCCAGACCGGCCGGCCGTCTCCGGGCAAACTGCTGGAGATGAACCTGGAGTGGGTGGAGGAGGTGCTGGAGGCGGCAAAGAAGTAACGAGTGCTGAGGACGAAGAGGAAAGCAGAGGGTAGACAAAGCCTTATTTTGCCATGTGATGAGAAGATAAAAAAAGTCCGAAATTCGAAGCGCGAAATTCGAAGCAAATTCGAATGTTCAAAAAGGGCAATGTCCGAAACTTGGTGGGCTAAGGTCAGAGGTGGTTTTTGGCGTTTGGGTCATTTGGTAATTTGGCCATTCGGATTTGTTTCGGATTTCGGGTTTCGTGCTTCGAATTTATAACGCTTTATGGGATTTCAAACCCAGATTGTTTCGGACTTGCATAGAATTCTTTTTTAAAGGGATTACAACTCAGCGTGTCTTCCGAACCCATCAAGCTTGTGACCCTCGGCGGCGGCAGCGGGCAGTTCGCGCTGCTCTCGGGGCTGCGCGACCTCGAAGGGGTCGACATCACGGCGGTCGTGTCGATGGTGGACAGCGGCGGCTCGACCGGCCGCCTGAGGGACGAGTTCGGCATCCTGCCGCCCGGCGACGTCCTCAAGTGCATCGTGGCGCTGTCGCCCCATCGCGACGTGGCCCGCCTTCTGCTGCTGAAGCGGTTCATCGAGGACCGGCGGCTCAAAGGGCACAACGCCGGCAACATGCTGCTGACCATGCTTTCCCGCTATGCCGGCAGCTTCCCGGCCGGGATCCAGGCGCTGGCGGAAATCCTGGACGTGCGCGGCCGGATCCTGCCGGTGACCATCGACCCGGGCACGCTGGTGGCCGAGCTGACCGACGGCACGCGCATCTACGGCGAGAGAGCCATCGATGTGCCGCGCGGCACCCAGCGCGAAAAAATCCGGGACGTGTTTCTGGTGCCCCATCACAGCGAAAGCATCTCCGTCTATCCGCCGGTGATCGACGCGGCCTGGTGGGCGGACTACCTCATCATCGGGCCGGGCGATCTCTTCACCAGCATCATGCCCGGGCTGATCGTGCCCGGTGTCGCGGAGGCGTTCCGGAAATCGCGGGGCCGGCTGCTGTTCGTGATGAACATCATGACCAAGTTCGGCGAGACGCATCAATTCACGGGCTGGGATTTCGTCGCGCGGCTGGAGGACGTCTTCGAGCGCGAGGTGGACGGCGTCATTTACAACTCCGCCCGGCCTGATGACGCGCTCCTGGGACACTACCGCGAGCAGAAGGCTGAGTTCGTGGAACTCGACCCCCGGGACCCCCGCTGGGGAAAACGTCGGATTTACAGCGACGACCTTCTGGAAACCTCCGGCGGCATCGTGCGGCATGACCCGCGGAAGCTGGCCGGCCTGATCCGGCGGATCATCGCCGAAGGAGGAAGCCATGCGCATCAAGACGGGTGCGATCACCACCCACTATGAACTGTCGGGTCCCAAGGACGCTCCGGTCGTGATGCTCAGCCATTCGCTGGGGTCCGATCTGCACATGTGGGACCCGCAGATGGCGGCGCTCGAGGCGCGCTGGCGCGTGCTGCGCTATGACACCCGCGGCCACGGCGGCAGCGATGCCCCCGAAGGTGCCTACACCCTGGGGCAACTGGTCGGCGACGCCGCGAGCCTCCTGGATGCCCTGGCCATCGCGAAGGTTCATTTCGTGGGCCTCTCCATGGGCGGGATGATCGCCCAGGGGTTCGCCCTGAGCCATCCCGAGCGGCTGGACCGCCTGGCGTTGTGCGACACCTCGGCCTTCATGCCGTCCGGGGCCCAGCCGATCATCCAGGAACGGATTGACACCGCCCGCAAAGAGGGGCTGGCCGCCCTGGTCGATTCCACCCTGGCGCGCTGGTTTACCGCCGATTACCTGCGCCGGAAAGGCCCGGGGGTGGAAGCGACCCGCCGCACGTTTCTATCCTCGCCGGTGGCCGGCTACATCGGATGCACCGAAGCCATGCGGCGGCTCAACTATCTGGACGACCTGGCCCGGATCCGGCGACCCACGCTGATCGTGGTCGGCGCGGATGACCCCGGCACGCCGGTGGCGGTCTCCCAGGCCATCCATGAGCGGATCGCCGGCTCCAAGCTGGTGATCCTGCCGTCCGCCTCGCACTTGGGCAACATCGAGCAGGCGCAGGCCTTCAACTCCGCCCTGACCGAGTTCCTGGAAAGCAGCGATTGATCCGATTCCCTTTCTATCCTTCAGCGGGTTGACGCGGGGCCGAAGTGAACGCCAAGGGGAAATGGGTCCTCATCTGCCTGGGGGTTTTGATCGGGCTGCTGGCGGCGGCCTACGGGTGGCGGGATCGACTGATCGCACCGCGACTGGCCGCGCTGATCCGGGACGCGCTCCGCCAGGAGATGGGTCTGGAGGTGGCGATCGGCCGCCTCAGCGGCCCCCTTGTCACGGGCATCGAGATCGAGGACCTGCAAACCCTGGCCCCCGGCACCCGCGGACCGGTAACCGCGCTGGCGGCCAGGCGGGTGAGCATCCGCTATTCACCGCTGGCGCTGTTCGCGGGAACGGCGGGCTTCGTCGACGCTATGCGCATCGAGGCCGAGGGGCTGCAGGCGGAGCTTGAGCTCGGCCGCGGCGACCCCGCCCCCCCGGAAACGGCCCCATCCCCGCTCCTGCCGCTGGCGATACCGGCCCTGCACGTCCGCGATACCGCGGTCGCCATCCGCTGGGGCGCGCTCTATACCCGTTTCGAGGGAATCTCCCTGGATGCCGGCAAGGACGCCGCCGGCGGGCGGCGGGTGCGGCTGTCCGCCGCCGATTGGAGCTGGTCCCACCCGCAGATGGCGGCGGG
>Ga0114938_1000367_pt1 | contig 35080 bp, 35 predicted proteins | sample AshMeaBigSpring_FD_88675 | JGI IMG/M metagenome (GOLD analysis project Ga0114938, IMG submission 88675) | Groundwater microbial communities from Big Spring, Nevada to study Microbial Dark Matter (Phase II) - Ash Meadows Big Spring | ecosystem: Environmental > Aquatic > Deep subsurface >... | reverse complement strand
GTTTTCTTCGAAAACAGCTGATTTTGCGATTGCATACTACTCTATCCGTTTCGATTTATCCGCGCATATCCGCTAAATCCGCGCTTCCATTTTATTTTCTCTTTTAGCTTTTATGAGCGACCCTCCTACAACGTTATAGAGCCAAAAAAAAGCGGCAACCTCCGGGGAGATTACCGCTTTATTTTTAATATTAACAAACAATTAATGGATATACATACTACTCATCAGTCATGTTTGTCCGGGGAAAAAATCAAACAGATTTCACATCTGCTTTGTCATCGGCTACCGGATTTACCTCAACCGGCGCATCGGCATTTGCTTTGATTGCCTTTTGTCGCTGAGTGAAGTATTCCTTGTTTTGCGCCAGCTTCATTTGCAGCTCAACCCAGAGATCGGCTTTGGGCTCTTTGACCTTCACCGCAACCAGACTGTCGAAATCCCGAATATTGGCCTCTATGCGTGATTTGTGATAGCCCGCACGAGAAGATTCTTTGGACAAGCCCTTGAAGTCCACAAAACGCTTGTATTCGGCATCGTAGTCTGCCACGCATTTTGCAACAAGGTCGATATTGGGCTGAATCTTGAGCGTGGCGATTGCAGCCTTGTACTCCTCAAGCGCCAGTAGCCCGAGCACAGTGCGGTAGTAATAGTCGCGTTCGCCCTCCCGCATAGCCTTCATATCCGACAGTTTAACTTTGAGAACCGTCCCAATCTTAGCAGCTGCACTTTTGGTGGCGGGGTCTGCCGAAAACAGGGCTGCATCTACCAGTTTGTAAAGAGCCACCACTCTATCGAGTTGAGCTCTTCTCACTTCGGCCAGCGCCTTACGCATATCGAGCGATTCGGTGGAGTTGGCCGTGGTTTGCAGATTCTGTAGGTTGGTTTTCAGATCAACAACAATGTAATTGTCTGAGATGTCCGGAATCTGGCTCTCAAGAACCAGGATCAGGTACTTTTCGGCATAGATGCCTAACACATTGATACGAAAAAATGGTGCCATAATAAATAAAATTTAGTTTTACAATAAAAAAATTTCTTCTTCCATCAGAGTCCGTTGCGTGGTGCTTGGGGATTGGCTGACCCGGTGTGGCTGGTTTGAAGTTGTTGGAATTGTCTGTTCCGCTTCGTCTTGTTTTTAGCCATTCGGGTGAGTCTCGTCCGTCGGCAGAAGTTAATGATTATTCACTTCTTTTGCCCGGCTCGGGGGTCTCTGATTTTGATTCGATACAAAGTTAGTAAAATTATTTCTGTTTTCAAACACTATATTAACCTAATTATGAAATATTTTTACGTAATAAAAATTAAATAACTGATTATCATTTGCTTATATTATTTATTAGATTTTATTACATAAGTATAAAAACTTATCCTAATAAACTTTTATAAATAATTAACCAATATACGATACAAAGAATAAATAAAACAGAAGTTTATACTCCATGCAGATGAACAACCCTGAGCTTCCACTATTTACATTTATTTCAAAAAAGAGTAAACAATTTTGGGGCCAAAAACATTACTAATATATCTGATATCAGAATCAGGCTATTTAGTGAATCCTAACACAAAATGCCCATGAAAATACACGAATATCAAGCCAAAGAGATTTTTTCATTGTACGGAATACCGGTTACCCGCGAGATTCTGTGTTACACCCCGCAAGAAGTAAAAGAGGCAACCCAACAACTTGGGCTACCCATTGCCGTTAAAGCTCAGGTATTAACCGGTGGGCGCGGTTTAGCCGGAGGAATAAAAATTGCAAAAACAACAGATCAGGCTCACGACTATGCAGCTCAGATACTGGGCATGAACATCAGTGGACTTACGGTAGAAAAATTACTGGCAGCAGAGGGTGTAAAAATCGCTAAAGAATATTATGTTGGTCTTACTATCGACCGAAACAGCAAATCTGTTGTATTAATGGCCAGTCGGGAAGGTGGCGTGGAAATTGAAGAGGTCCATAAAAACAACCCCGATGCCATACATAAATTCGTTATCGATCCCGATTTGGGCATGGCCGATTTTGTGGCACGCAAAATAGCTTTCGATTTGTTCGACGATTTTCCCACGGTCAGGCAAGGCGCTGATATTTTCCGGAAAATGTATAAAATATTCATCGAAACCGATGCTTCGCTGGTAGAGATCAATCCACTGGTGATAACAGAAGATCGAAATCTACTGGCTCTGGATGGGAAAATGAATTTCGACGACAACGCACTCTTCCGTCAACCCGATATATACAGCCTGATGGAGCCCACAGAAGATGAGAAAAAAGAGATTTTTGCCAAGGAAAAGGGACTAACCTACATCCGACTCGATGGTGAGATTGGGTGCATGGTGAATGGTGCCGGGCTAGCCATGACCACCATGGATATTATCAACTACTACGGTGGAAATCCGGCCAACTTTCTGGACATTGGTGGCAGCTCGAACCCGCAAAAAGTGATAGACGCCATGAACCTGATTCTTTCAGATAAAAATGTGAAAGTGATTATGATTAACATTTTCGGGGGAATCACCCGGTGCGACGATGTGGCCAAAGGGTTGCTCTCGGCATTGCAAACCATCCAGATTGATTTGCCTATTGTGGTTCGACTTTCGGGTACAAATGCCAAAGAGGGGCTCGAAATACTCAAACAGGCCGAACTGGTTGTGGTGGAAAATATGAGCGATGCCGCTCTCAAAGCCATCGAACTGGCAAAGGCCTGACCCGAAGTTGCAGATAATTCTCCAGTAAAAATCTTTTATTTCAATGCAAAATGAGTATTCTGGTTGATAAAAATACAAAATTAATTGTTCAGGGGATTACCGGACGCGATGGCAGTTTTCATGCCGGCAAAATGAAGGCTTACGGCACAAATGTAGTGGGTGGGGTTTCACCGGGCAAGGGCGGACAAGATGTGCATGGCATTCCGGTGTATAACACGGTGGAAGAAGCTGTGACCCAAACAGGTGCCAATACTTCTATCATATTCATACCGGCCGCGCTGGCTGCCGATGCCATACTGGAGGCTGCACAATCCGGTATTGAACTTATTATTGCCATCTCAGAAGGTGTGCCTACACTCGATATGGTGAGAATAACACCTTACCTGAAAAAAACGGGCACCAAACTAATTGGCCCCAATTGCCCGGGACTCATCTCGCCCGACCAATCTCTGGTGGGAATTCTACCCGGCGATATTTTTCTGAAAGGCAACATCGGGCTGATGAGCAGAAGCGGCACTCTGACCTACGAAATGGTGTATCAGCTAACAAGCAATGGTCTGGGTCAAAGTACTTGTGTGGGCATTGGAGGCGATCCGGTGGCCGGGCTATATTATCAGGAGTTATTGCAAATGTTTGAGGATGATCCTGATACCGATGCAATTGTGCTGATTGGAGAAATCGGGGGTGATGCCGAAGAGCGTGCGGCGGAGTACATTCGACAACACATTACCAAACCTGTGGTGGCCTTTATTGCCGGACAGAGTGCACCACCGGGCAAGCGTATGGGGCATGCAGGGGCTATTATATCGAGTGGTAGTGGCTCTGCAGAAGAAAAAATTGCGGCTTTTGAGGCTGTCGGTGTTCCGGTCGCCCGCATCACCAGCGAGGTGCCGGGGTTCATTAAACAACTATTAAACAGATAGCAACAGACTCTTTTTATTCTTTTAAATAAAAAAAAGGAGGGTGCATTAACCGGAATTAATAAGCATTGGCAATCAGGGTTGTAACAACAAATACAATCTTGATTATCAGTGCTTGTTGTATTTTAGCGCGTAAGCTTAAAGTCGAAATCCGTCAATCCCGACTCTCCCACAATCTTCAAACCGGGAAATACCTCCAACAACCGTCGTCTGTTCTCGCCTTTGTATCCTACGGCGTAATTGAGTTGTTGTGTCGGGACAGCAATTCTGAGGCTTTTTGATTGCGCATTACGGGTAAGAGGCTCCAGAAGATCCCACCATATTGCCGACAACATCATCTCTTTCATGGCCGGATGAAATGGGCCGGCCACCACCGATCTACCTTCCCGCAAATCGGACGAAGCATGCAACCCCACCCTCAGTACACGCACGCCACTCTCCATAAAAAGTCGCAAAATATCTTTCCCCCAATCTACAGCCTCTTCTAAGGAAAGAGGTTGATATCTCTTTTCTCTGTACAAATGAGCCAACTCTGTATCTGCAATCACCAGACACGGATATATACGGGTAGAAACTGCACCCAAAGCCACAATTTCGAGGGCTGTTTTCAGAGCTTTTGCCTTCGTATCTCCCGGCAAACCCAACATCATTTGCAAACCATACGTCAGTCCGGCCTCCCGCAGAAGGGATACTGCGCAAGTCACATCAGCCAATGTATGTCCCCTACCCGACTGCATCAATACATCGGCATCGGCAGACTGCATACCGAGTTCGACTTCTGCTATTTTATATCTTTTCAGAAGTTGTACAACTTCGGGAGTTATGTAGTCGGGGCGTGTAGACAACCGGATACCATGTACCTGGTTATTATCAATATATTCGGTGGCTAAATTGAGATATGCCTCCTGTTGTGCCATGGGAATTCCGGTAAAATTCCCGCCGAAAAAGGCAATATGAACAGTGGCATCAGCAGAAGATGTGGAAAGATAAGTCTCGATGGTTTCTCTTACCTCTGACTGTGCAGGAACACTTAGCTGGCCCGATATTCGGTGTTGATTACAAAATACACAACGATTGGGGCAGGCCAACTCAGGAATAAAAACGGGTATATTTATGTGGCGTTTCTTCATCAACTGTATATGCTATCATTCCGGAGCCTATGAATATCCGGTTGTTTTACATTATTATGCTCAAAAGTAGTCATTATATTTGTGTAAGACAAATCTTATCCACATGTTTTACTTCTGACGATGAGAGATAGACACTGCTCTGGCAATCTGCACTTCAAAAAGTTCATTTCAAACAAGACTTACAAGAAAGTTTATTGGTTTTATTCTAAATTTGTACTAATTTCAATTTAATATGCATTATTTTTTTGTATTCTTAAAAGAATGTTCTATTTTTGCCACAGATGTAAGTTAGAAACCAACAACATTGTGCACAAGGATAGATTATGCCCAATAAAATAGCTGTACAACATAAATATTTTTTATAATAATTCTATATAAAATATCTTTTTATTTTTATCTTTGCGAATCATAGTTTCATTTATTAATTATAATCCGACAGCAGAATGAGTGAAAAAGAAGATAAACCCAAGAAAAAAAGCAGAAGAGACTTCTTGCAGGGATTGGGCTTAGCCGGCGCTGGAACAATTATCGGTGGTTCGGCCATTTTGGCAGGCATCAATTACGACAATAATAAGAAGACAGGCGACAGAATAAGAGTACTGACGGCACAAAATGAATTGCTCGAGATTGAGAAAAGCGATGCCACACCGGTAACTAAAACCAAAGCAGAAAACCTCACTTATCTTCAGAAACAGGGCAGAGAAGGTATCAAAGGCAGACGCTGGGTAATGGTGGTTGACCTGTCAAAATGCAAAAATGCCCGTAAATGTATGGCTGCCTGCCAACATGCCCACCACCTGCGCCCGGAGCAGCACCACATCAATGTGCTTAAAATGCAGGATACACCGCAAACAGAACCTTATTATATGGCAAAACCGTGCCAGCACTGCGACAATCCACCCTGCGTGGCCGTTTGTCCGGTAGATGCTACGTTCAAAAGGCAAGACGGTATCGTGTTAATAGACAACGAACGTTGTATTGGCTGTCGGTTCTGTATCGCGGCATGCCCCTATAGTGCACGGGTATTCAACTGGGCCGAGCCTCTGCAAAGTGAAGAAGATAAAGACCTGACCTACGATGTAGAGCTGAATGTGCCACAAAAAAAGGGTACTATCAGCAAATGTCTGTTTAGTGCAGATCAGTTGCGCGATGGAAAATTACCTTACTGTGTATCGTCATGCCCCAATGGTGTCTATTATTTTGGCGATCAAAACGAAGATGCAGTCACCAATGGTACCACCAAAGAGACAGTTAGATTCAGTAAACTGCTGGCCGACAATGCCGGATATGTATTGATGCCTGAGTTGGGAACCCAACCCCGCGTATATTATCTGCCACCCAAAAACAGAGATTATCCTTTTCAGGAGAAAGACAAGGAAGAGGCGGCAGAGCACTTTGGTCATCACGAGGGATAAAACATAGTCATCACCCATTAACGAACAGACTTCTATGTCAGATCAATTAAAAACAGACAAAATTACAGCCGACCTGCTACGGTCTATCCGGCTGAATAAAAGCTTTTTGCTTTGGATGGCCTTTCTGAGCGCATCGTTATTTGTTTGCCTCGGAGCTTATGTAAAGCAGCTCAACGACGGGCTTGTGGTGACAGGTCTGGGCGACTACGTATCGTGGGGAATGTACATTGCCAACTTTGTATTTTTCGTGGCCACAAGCCTCATTGGAATGCTGATAAGTGCGGTACTGAGCTTGTCGGGGGCCAAATGGGCATCGCCTTTGGCGCGAATTGCAGAGATTATCGCTCTGGCATTTGCAGCAGTTGCCGGTTTAGTGATTGTATCAGACATGGGGCGTCCAGACAGGCTGTTGAATGTGTTTCTCCACGGGCGTATTCAGTCGCCGATTTTGTGGGATGTAACTGTGGTGACAGGCTATGTGCTGATCAGCGCGCTGTTTCTTTACATTCCGCTTATTCCTGATCTGAAAATTTGTCACGATAAACTAACGAACATACACCCTGTTCAGAAAAAAATATACAACCTGCTTTCGCTCAACTGGTGTGGCACACCCGAGCAAGAGAGGTTAATCAAACAATCGACCCGAATTCTGGCCATACTGATTATACCGGTAGCCTTTGCCATTCACACCGTCACATCGTGGCTGTTTGCCAATACACTGCGGGTGGGCTGGGATAGCACAATTTTTGGTCCGTACTTTATCTCCGGGGCATTTGTTTCGGGAACTGCTGCAGTTATTATCGCCATGTATTTCTACCGAAAAAGCTACAAACTGGAAGAATACATCACCGACCAGCTTTTCAATAAAATGGGACAGCTGCTGGTGTTGGTCTCTTTGCTCTACCTCTACTTCAATCTGAATGAGTATATGGTTCCCGGATATAAAATGAAGAAATTTGAAGCTATCCACCTGCAAAATCTATTTACAGGAGGGCATGCCATACTGTTTTGGTCGGTTCAGATTCTGGGACTTGTTTTGCCCATTATCCTGTTGTTGTTTAAGCAAATAAGACGACCCAAACCAATGCTGATTATCGCTTTATTTGTGCTGATGGGCGCCTGGCTCAAAAGATACATCATTGTTGTTCCCACCATGGAGCACCCATTTTTGCCCATACAAAATGTGCCACTTCACTTCAAAGTCTATTCACCTACTCTGATTGAGATACTGATAACTATTGCCCCGCTGATCATGGTACTGCTTATCATTACTATATTATCGAAAGTTGTACCGATAATTCCAATTCACGAAACATTGGAACAACAACACGAGAAAGAATAAACAGCTGTTTATCAGCTTAATTTTCAGAATATACCACAAACATGTCAACAGAAAAAATTATGATAAGCATACTGTCCAAAACCTCGTTGCGAAACATTACCCTGATGGGAATATTTGTGTGTAGCACTGTGCAGGCCCAAAACAACTGGAATGTACCGGCAGATCAGAAAGCAAAGAACAGCTATATAAAATTTGATGCTGCATCGGCCAAAGAGGGAGAAGCCATATATACCAAAAGTTGTGCATCGTGCCACGGCAATCCAACTCAGGGCAATGTAATGAAATCTCTGAATCCGGTACCACCCGATTTGGGCATGGGTAAAACGCAGGCACTTACCGACGGCGAACTTATCTATATTCTGAATACCGGACGCGGATTGATGCCTTCGTTTAAAAATGTATTGTCGGAAAGCGAACGTTGGAAGGTAATCTCATATATGCGTAGTTTCAACAAAAACTATGTACAGGTTTTATCCAAAACAGACCCGACGAGAAGTGCCCGGGTGCAGGTTTCTACAATCTTTGATGCGGCCCGGTCGAGCATTAAGATATCGGTCAATGCAAAAGAGAAAGCGGGAGTTGTTGCTCTGAAAAACACAGAGGTATCGGCTTTTGTTAAGCGCTATTTCGGCAATTTACAAATCGGGAAAACAGCCCGCACAAACGACGGTGGACAAATAGAATTTGTGATGCCCAAAGATATACCGGGTGACAAAAACGGAAATATCGAAATTGTGGTAAAAATAAATGATGAGGTGTATGGTGAAGTGGAACGCAAAAAAAACATGAAAATAGGTGTGCCCACAGACAAACCGGCTTTGAATGCAGAGCGCGCTATCTGGAATGTGTTGGCCAAAGTCCCTATCTGGCTACTAATCACCTATGTATCTATTGTATTGGGCGTGGCTGCCGTGATAGGATATGTTGTATTAAATCTGTTGAAAATAAAAAAATCAGGTATTAACCAATAAAACGCACTGCCATGAAAAAATTATCTTTATTCGGACGTTTTTTGTTTGCTCTTCCTTTTGGGTTGATTGGGTTGAATCATTTTCTGATGACTGATTTGTTTCTGGGAATGATGTCTTCGTTTATTCCCGGTGGAGCTTATACAGTACTGGCAACGGGCGCATTGCTGATGGCTGCGAGTGTGAGTATTATGCTCAACAAGTTTATCTACATATCCTGTTTGGGGTTGGCCGGGTTGTTGTTGGTGTTCATTTTGTCGATACACATACCCGGACTATATTCGCCGGATGCAAACCACGCAAACATTGCCCTGATTCAGCTATTGAAAGATACAGCATTGATGGGGGGAGCCATTTTATTGGCGGCTTATATGAAAGAAGGAGATGCTTAGATTTTTTAATAACTGAAAATATGAAACGAATACTTTTTTTTGCCCTTGTATGCTTCCTCTCATTTTCGGTGCGGGTAGCGGCGCAGGTGGATCAATCGCCCGAAGTGGGGGTTATAGAACATTTGGGCAACACCGTCCCTCTGGATTTACAATTTGTAAATGAGAAAAATGAGAAAGTCACGTTGCGTCAACTGATTAATAAACCGACCATACTCTCATTTGTCTATTTTGATTGCCCGGGGCTTTGCAGTCCGCTGCTCGAAGGTGTAGGCACAGTAATCAAACAATCAGACCTGAAACTGGGCACTGACTATCAGGTGATTACTATTAGCTTCAACTTCAGAGATACCCCCGAAAAGGCCAAAATAAAGAAGACCCGGTTTGTGGATAAGTATTCGAAAGGTCAGGGAGATGGGTGGATATTCTTAACCACCGACAGTCTGACGATATTTAAAATCACAGATGCGACAGGCTTCAAGACCAAGGCGGTGGGACTCGATTTCGTGCATCCGTCTGCCATCATTGCAGTTAGTCCGCAGGGTATGATTAGCCGTTATCTGTATGGCATCTCTTTTCTGCCTATCGATTTCAAAATGGCCATAATTGAGGCCAACAAAGAACAGACACGTCCGACCATACAAAAGATAATGCAGATCTGTTACAGTTACGATCAGGAAAATCAGCGTTTTGCCCTGGATATAACTAAAATAGCGGGTATTTTGATTGTCTTTTTCATATTAGTCTTTGTGGCTGTCTATCTTATTAAACCAAGAAAAAAATAAAAAACAATGAGTAACAACAACACAGAATACGTCAGCTTTCTCGAACATCAGGGAAAATACAAAGGGTTATTCGCCTGGATATTCTCGACGGACCACAAGCGCATTGCATTGCTGTATATGTACGCAATTATCACCTTCTTTTTTGTTGGCGCCATATTGGGTGTGCTGATGAGACTGGAACTGATTGCACCGGGTGAAACAATTATGAAAGCACAAACCTACAACGGTGTTTTCACGGTACACGGGGTGATCATGATATTTATGGTGGTGATACCCGGCCTATCTGCCGTTTTTGGAAATTTCTTTCTACCCATTCTTATTGGTGCCAAAGATGTTTCGTTTCCACGATTAAATCTGTTTTCGTGGTGGATATTTATTATCGGGAGCATAATGGCGGTGGCCTCTCAGTTTATGCATGATGGACCACCCGACACCGGATGGACATTTTACGCGCCATATAGTACCACAACGGGCACAAATGTGATAATGGCCACAACGGCGGCATTTGTACTTGGGTTTTCATCTATTCTCACCGGGCTAAACTTTATTGTGACAGTGCACCGGATGCGTGCGCCGGGCATGAAGTTTTTCAGCATGCCTCTTTTCCCCTGGTCGCTCTATGCTACGGCCTGGATACAGCTGCTTGCCACACCGATTGTGGGCATTACGCTGTTGATGCTGATAGCAGAACGTCTGTTTAAGATCGGATTCTTTGACCCCGCACTTGGTGGAGACCCACTGCTTTTTCAACACCTCTTCTGGATATACTCACACCCGGCCGTTTACATCATGATATTGCCGGCAATGGGTGTTATCACCGAAATTATACCCACCTTTTGCCAACGCAGAGTGTATGGATACAAAGCGGTTGCACTATCGAGTCTGGCCATTGCCGGTGTAGGATTTCTGGTATGGGGACACCACATGTACACCTCAGGAATGAGCGAAAATGCGCGTTGGTTCTTCTCGCTGCTTACATTTATTGTAGCGGTTCCGAGTGCAATAAAGGTCTTCAACTGGCTCTCTACCATGTATAAGGGTTCGATAGATGTGAAACCACCATTCCTGTATGCTCTGGCATTCATCTTCCTGTTTATTATCGGGGGCACTACCGGGCTGATTCTGGGTTCGGTTGCTACCAACATACAAGTGCACGATACCGCATTTATTGTGGCGCATTTTCACTATATTATATTTGGGGGAATGGGATTTGCATTTTTTGCCGCCATTCACTACTGGTTGCCCAAAATGTATGGCAGAATGTACAACAACAAAATGGCAAGCATAGCGGCTGTGATAAATTTCATCGGATTCAATGTACTCTATTTCCCGCAGTTTGTGATTGGTATACAGGGAATGCCACGACGCTATTTCGACTATTTACCTGAATTTCAGACTGGTCATATCATTTCAACTATCGGCGCATTTATTCTGTTGGGTGGATTGATTCTGATGGTTTACACCCTGGTGCAGGGAGTACGAAAAGGAGAAAAGGCACCCGCAAATCCGTGGATGGGCTCTACTCTGGAATGGCAACTACCCTCACCCCCATCGGTTGAAAACTTCGACGAAGCACCCGTAATTAAGAAGAATCCATACGACTACATTTAATAATAAAGAAATATTCTATGAGCGAAACAACAAGTCATACAGCAGAACACAGAGACGACGAAGCCTCGAAATTGGGCATGTGGCTCTTTATATTTACCGAACTTCTTTTGTTTGGCGGATTATTTCTGGTTTATTCGATTTTCAGGGCACAATACCCGACTAGTTTTCACGAAGGAAGTCTGGAATTGAGTGTTACGATTGGTGCGGTCAACACGGTTATTCTATTGATTAGTAGTATGACCATCGCCATGGCTCTGACGGCTGTGCAAAAGAAAAACAACAAACTGGCGGCTCAACTGGTGGCGGTAACCTTGTTAATGGCATTACTCTTTCTGGTCAATAAATATTTTGAGTGGGGTGCCAAATTTCATCACGGACTCTATCCGGGTTCCGATTTGATGCCGTTGCTGGACAGAGGTCATTTGCTTTATTTTAGTCTCTACTTTTTCATGACCGGACTGCATGCCCTGCACATCATCATAGGGATGATTCTGTTGATTGTTTGCTATTTCAAAGTAAAAAGCGGGAAAATAAATGACGACCGCTTTGTGTTGCTCGAAAATGGTGCACTCTATTGGCACTTAGTCGATTTAATCTGGATTTTTCTGTTTCCGTTAATGTATTTAATATCATAAATAAAACCCAACGATGATGTCACACAACGGTACACATACCACAGAATATAAGGTATTGGGCAGAATATTAATTTTACTGCTCATACTTACCTTTGTCACTATTGCAATAACCTCGGTCAATCTGGGTGTTTTCACAGTGACAGCAGCCCTATTGGTAGCGGGCGTCAAATCATTTTTTGTTTTGTCCTACTTTATGCACCTCAAATACGAGAGCCTTTTGCTTCGAATTCTGGTGAGTATGGTTTTTGTTCTATTTGCACTGATTGTGCTGATCACATTTATCGACTATGCTTATCGTTGACCGAGGTCTGTGTATTGCACACAAACAAGGGATAATACAAACGAATTGATACAATTAAAAACCAAAACGATATGTTCTCAAACGCATCCAATTTTGTAGAGGGAGTCGATAAGGCCTTTTTTATTATATTTGGCATTTCCATCTTCTTCCTGGTTACACTTACTGCTCTGATGATTTATTTTGTTATCAAATACAATCGAAAAAAGGGAGTAAAAGCCGTACAGGTAAAAGACAATATGTGGCTTGAATTTACCTGGACATTGATTCCGTTGATATTGGTATTGTATATGTTTTACATTGGCTGGGAGGGATTTCTTCCGATGAGACAGGTTCCCAAAGATGCCATGCCGGTAAAGGCAATTGGTGTGATGTGGAAATGGAGTTTCGAGTACCCGGGCAATAAAGAGTCGGATACATTGGTGCTACCTATCAACAAGCCGGTGAAACTGGATCTGGTGTCGAAAGATGTATTGCACGGATTGTTTATTCCGGCATTTCGGATAAAAGAAGACGTGGTTCCGGTAAAGAAAAACTATACCTGGTTTATTCCGGGAGAGTACGGAGAATACGATTTGTATTGTTCTGCATTTTGCGGGCTGAGTCACTCATACATGATGGCAATAGTCCGTATTGTACCCGAACCCGAATTTAAGAAATGGCTGGCAGCTCTGCCTGTCAAAAAAGCTGTTGACGAAAATAGTGGATTGAAAGTTTTGGAGAAAAACGGATGCGTTGCCTGTCACTCTGTGGATGGAACAAAACTGGTAGGCCCGACATTCAAAGGACTCTACAACAGCAGCCGGACTGTGATGACGGATGGCGCTAAACGCACAGTGAAAGCAGATGAGGCTTATCTGAAATCTGCCATTACAAATCCGAATGCCGATGTCGTTGAAGGCTATCCGCAAGGTGTGATGAAATCGTACAAAGATTTGATTTCGGAGAAGGACATTCAAAAAATCAACGACTACCTGAAATCACTGGAAAGCAAATAAACCCTGAAAAAGTGAAACTACATACCCTGCCTGCTTTATTGAAATACAAAGTCTCTGTGGCTGTTACTTTCACGGCAATCACAGGGTATGTGGTGCATACGGGGCAATTTGATTTGCGCATATTGTGGTTGATATTGGGTGTATTTACGCTGGCCGGAGGGTCAAGCGGGCTCAATGAATATCAGGAGAGTCGCTTTGATGCCCAAATGAACCGCACCAAAAACAGGCCCATTCCATCGGGTGAGATTTCCCCCAAATCAGCATTGCTGGTATCGCTGTTTTTTTGTTTTATGGGCACGGCTGTCTTGTATTATTTCACCGGCCTTACGACGGCATTGCTGGGTATATTCAACATAATCTGGTACAACCTGCTCTACACCAATTTGAAAAGAATCACACCCTTTGCCGTGGTGCCCGGATCGCTTACCGGTGCTGTGCCTGTATTGATGGGTTGGTGTGCTGCCGGGGGATATCTGTTTGATCCGGCTATTGTTTACATTGCTTTTTTTCTCTTTATCTGGCAAATACCCCACTTCTGGCTTCTGATGCTTAAATATGGTAAAGAGTATGAAGCTGCCGGATTTCCTACTATTAATCAGGCAGTCCATCCCGAAAAACTACGATTCGTGATCTATTCCTGGATAGTAGCAACCTCGTTCGCTTCTATACTCGTACCCGTTTTTCTGACTCACATTTCATTGCCGTTTTTTATGGCCATATTTGCTTTCAACGTATTGTTTGTGAGCATTTTCACCCGATTATCATTGGGCCATTCCACGCAGCTGAACTTCCGAAAATCATTTGTCAGCCTCAACATCTACATGTTTCTGTTTATGATTATTCTTATCGCATTTCACCTGATGTGATACGCTGATTATTTTGCGAAAACATTCGTTTCAATAATTTCCTTGAATTCTTCGTATGGCATATACCCGATAAGCGATTTGGGGCGACCCTGCATGGGGAAAAACATCAATACCGGAATCTGGTAAATGCCCATCGAAATACACATCTGTCTTTCGTTGTCGTAGTTGACACGGTAGAATGAAACCCGTCCTTTGTATTCTTTGGCCAATCGCTCGTAAACCGGCTCTAATTTACGACATTGCGGACACCATCCGGCTGTATAAAGAACAATAGCCGGCTCTTTTCCCTGAAAAATGACCGTATCCTTGTTATCCACATCATATATCAACCGGCGAAAATCGAGGCGATCTATATCCTTAATAGCAGATTCAACCGGCTCTGCTTTTGGAGCAACCTGTACGGGTTTCGCGGTTTTAGAATTTTTCGCCGGAGCAGATTTGGGTGAAACAGCGGTTGAAATTGCATAGAATGCAAAAAGACAAAGCAGGGAGATAATGGTGCGTTTCATAATGTTTTATTTTTACATTTGTACTCAGTTCATTTACAAAATACAAAACTAAATAAAAGCATCTGATTGACGAAAGCTATCGAGTTAAAGATGCTAAACAACTTTTAAATGCAACATAAGTCCATATTGGGGAAAATTTTTATCTCAGATTTACCGTATAAACATAAAATGTATATTTTTACGCATCTCTTTTTGTGAAAAAAGGCTGACTTTGGATTGTATTAACTAATTTTGCAACAAGTTTCACGAAACACCAATAAATAACAACCATTTATATACCGCCGGAGTGCAGGATTAAAAAATGGTATTTCAATAAATACACAAATAGTTGAGATTCAAATGGAAATAAGCAAGTTGCAGATTCTTAGAATAAGTATTACATCTATTGTCGTCGCGATCGTCTCTATTGTTGTGTTTTTTGTCTATCAGAAATTCTCAGACGAAAATGCAGCTTCAAAAACCAATCTGATGCTTCTGATTCCTGACAATTGTGATGCATTTTTCAACATCTCAGAATTTGATAAGTTAGAAGAAATCGGACAGAACTATCTTGTAAAAAGTTATATAAGTCAGAAAAGCAACCCTTCAATTTTTAAAACACTGATACAGCTTCGCCCCTATTTCATGACCGAAGAATGGAAAGGCGCAGAAAGTTCTGTGCATCAGATGATTATTTCGCTTCACTCCTGGGAGAATACACATGCCGAGCTGGTACTGTTTAAAATGGCAGCCGGAGACAATGAACGAATAGAAGATGTACTCGATAAGTTCTTCAAATCCTCCTTTAAACCGGTGAACGAAGAGAATGCAGGCATCAGAGTAAAACATTATTATGTTTCCACCGGAATAAACTTTCATTGCTTCTTTTACAAGGGTATTTTTGCAGGAAGCTACAACAACCGACTGATAGATGAGACTATTCTGCGCATACACAATCAGGGTAAGGAAAACAGAGACCCTGATTTCCTCGACATTACGCAAGAGACGACAACGGGTGCCAAACTAAAGTTTTATATCAGATTAAACGGAATACCGCTTCAGCACCTGAGTAAACCAGAGCTCAACGACACTCTGAATCTGACCGAATGGGTTGCTCCGGACCTGGAATTCAAAAGAAACAGCATACGGATGACCGCCTATACTTCACCGTTGTTTGAGAAAAGAAACAGATTGAGCATACTGATTGGCCAGTTAACAGGTCGGCCTCTCAATCCGGCAGTGATTGCCAAGGAGTGCCCTTTTGTAATACATTACGGGCTAAGCGACAGAGATCGCTTTCTGCAAAATCAGCAGATTATCTTTGGCAAACAACAGAGTGACACGACCCTTTTCCGCAGTGACTCGCTAAGCATTGACTCTGTGTTTGCAGAACATTTCGACAGCGAAATCAACATAGCCTATTACCCAATGATGCTACCCGAAAAGCAACTGGAAAAAGTGGTGACCATACGGCTGAAAAATGAAGATTTACTGGCAGAAAAGCTTGTAAAAATGAGTAATCTATCCGCCCCGAAAGAGAAAAGCCCACTGCCGGTAAATAGTTTGGCTCAGGTATTATCCCCCCAAATAATCACCTGCGCATTCGGTGAGTTGTTTTCATTCGGTGAAGATGAGATTTACTACGATTTGCATGAAAATTACCTGATTGTAGCCGCTCGCGCAGAGACCGTTGCGGCATACAAAAAAGAGCTGATAAATGGCGATAATTTAAACAAAAAGATCTGGTTTAATGAGATTTCGGCGGAGGTAGACTCCAAAAGCAACCTCTTTTTTATCGGGAAAGGAGATGCATTTAAAGAAGACCTGTATATCCTGCCATTTGGACTGCCACGCTTTTTGATTGAGAATCAGTATTTGTTTAGAAACAGTACATTTTGCTTTCAATTTAATGCAGAAGAGAGCTTCATATACTCCAATTCAATCATAAAACAACTTAATCCATAGCTTGTTGCATCCTGTTTACAAAAGAAAAATTGTATATTTGCATTCCAAAAATAAAATTATTTTAAAATGGCCTCTATAGAAAATAATAATCCGACAGCCATTCTGCTGATACACTGCCCCGACCGTGCTGGTCTGATTGCATTAGTAACCGATTTCATCAATGCAAATGGCGGAAACATCATCTATCTCGATCAACACGTCGACCGCACCGAGAAGGTATTTTTCATGCGCGTAGAGTGGGAACTTGAGAATTTTATTATCCCGAGAGATAAAATAGACGAATTCTTTGCTACGCTATATGCTCAGAAATACGAAATGAACTACCGGCTCTACTTTAGCGACGATGCGCCCCGTATGGCCATTTTCGTTTCTAAGATGTCGCATTGTATATACGATTTACTGGCACGTTATATTGCAGGTGAGTGGAATGTATCAATACCCGTAATTGTAAGTAATCACCCTGATTTACAAATTGTAGCCGAAAGATTCGGCATCGAGTTTCATCTTTTCCCCATTACCAAAGATACAAAAGAGGAACAGGAAGCCAAAGAACTGGAACTGTTGCGCAAACATAAAATCGATTTTATTGTATTGGCGCGCTATATGCAGGTGGTTTCCGAAAACTTTATCAATCAGTATCCCAACAAAATCATCAACATTCACCACTCGTTTTTGCCGGCTTTTGTGGGGGCTAAACCCTACCATGCGGCTTTCGAACGCGGTGTAAAACTGATTGGGGCAACAAGTCACTATGTGACCACAGAGCTCGATGCAGGCCCGATTATTGAGCAGGATATTGCCCGTATATCGCACAAAGACACAGTAAAAGCTCTTATTCACAAAGGACAGGATCTGGAAAAGATTGTGCTTTCGCGTGCTGTTGAAAAGCACATCGAACACAAGGTTCTGACGTACAAGAACAAAACTGTGCTATTTAATTGATAATACAGAAAACAATAAGATGAAAGTAGCCATAGTAAAATACAATGCCGGCAATATTTTCTCGGTAGACAATGCGATGAAAAGATTGGGCATTGATGCAAAAGTGACAGCCAACAAAGAAGAACTGATGGCTGCCGATAAAGTGATTTTCCCCGGTGTGGGCGAGGCTCAAACAACCATGAATCACCTCAGAGAGCATCGTCTCGACGAGCTTATTGTTAATCTGAAACAACCGGTTTTGGGCATCTGCCTGGGCATGCAGCTGATGTGCAGACACTCGGAAGAGGGAGATGCAGACTGCCTCGGAATATTCGACACCGATGTGAAGCGTTTCGTTCCTCAAAAACACGAAGACAAAATTCCGCACATGGGCTGGAACAGCATTTACAACCTCAACAACAAGTTGTTTCCGGCGGAACTGGAACAGGAGTTTGTCTATTTCGTACACAGTTTTTATGTTCCTGTAAACGATTTTACAGCAGCTACTACAGATTATATCATTCCATTCAGCGCAGCCCTTCAAAAAGACAATTTCTATGCCTGTCAGTTTCATCCCGAGAAGAGCGGGAAAATTGGAGAAGAGATATTGAAGAAATTTTTGGCTTTATAAAAACAAAAAACACAGAAAATGATCGAATTAATCCCCGCAATAGATATTATTGAAGGAAAATGTGTTCGTCTGACTCAGGGCGACTACAATCAAAAAACCATTTACAACGAAGATCCGCTTGAAGTAGCCAAAGAATTTGAAGACAACGGACTTACCCGCCTGCATTTGGTGGATCTGGACGGAGCTAAGGCTCAACACATTGTGAACTATCGTGTTTTGGAACGTATCGCCTCAAATACCAATTTGATTATCGACTTCGGGGGCGGACTGAAACAGGACAGCGACCTGGAGATTGCATTCAACTCGGGAGCGCAAATGGTGACCGGGGGTAGTATCGCGGTTAAAAATCCGGATATCTTTTCATCCTGGATAAACAAATACGGAAGCGAGAGAATCATTCTGGGCGCAGATATCAAAGATGGTAAAATTGCGGTAAGCGGTTGGAAAGAAGAAACCTCTCTGTTGCTCAACGATTTTCTGAAATCGTACACCGAAAAGGGAATCACAAAAGTAATCAGCACCGACATCAGCAAAGATGGCATGTTGCAGGGCGCGGCCAACGAATTGTATAAAGGCATGAAACAGGATTTCCCTGAACTCTATATCATCGCCAGCGGCGGTGTCAGCTGTATCGGAGATATCGAAAGATTGCAGGAAGATGGTATTCATGCTGTAATTTTTGGCAAAGCCATTTACGAGGGACGCATCGCGTTGAAGGATTTGAGAATGTTTTTTTAGTTCAACCATTACACTGACTGGGAGATAAACGCATGTTAGCCAAAAGAATAGTCCCCTGCCTGGACGTGAAAGACGGCAAAACGGTTAAAGGAGTAAATTTTGTAAACTTTCGCGATGCCGGCGACCCGGTAGAATTGGGAAAGATGTACAGCGATCAGGGTGCCGATGAATTGGTTTACCTCGACATTACAGCTTCACACGAAGGACGCAAAACATTTACAGACATTGTTCGTCATGTGGCAGCCGAGGTAAGCATTCCGTTTACTGTGGGTGGTGGCATCAATGAACTCAAAGATGTAGACAGACTGCTCAATGCCGGTGCAGATAAGGTTTCGATAAACTCTTCGGCTTTGCGCAATCCCGATTTAATCAGCCAGATAGCCAAAAACTTTGGTTCGCAGGTGTGCGTGGTCGCCATAGATGCCAATCTCGAAGCCGAAGGGCTTTGGAGATGCTACCTCAACGGTGGTCGGGTGCCTACAGAACAGAACCTGTTTACCTGGGCCAAAGAGGCCGAAAACCGCGGTGCCGGAGAGATTCTGTTTACCAGCATGACACACGATGGAGTGAAAACAGGATACGCAAACGATGCCCTCGCCAAACTGGCAGAAATGTTGCACATTCCCATTATTGCATCGGGTGGAGCGGGCGAAATGGAACACTTCAGAGATGCCTTTTTACTGGGTAAAGCCGACGCGGCTTTGGCAGCCAGTGTTTTCCACTTTGGTGAAATACCGATGCACACGCTTAAAAACTATTTGCGGGAAAGTGGCATTGTAGTCAGATAAAAAAGTTGAGCAACAGGAATAGAAGGTTGTGATACAATTTTCTGACTTATTCTCCCGTTATTTTTGTAAAAGAAGAATTATATGCCAAAACATATTGCAATTTTACTGCTTATTGTATTTAACTCCATTACCCTTTCTGCCCAGAAATTCAAAGATCAGAACCAACCGGAAGTTGATTTCAAACCTTTGCATTTTGGGTTTATGGTTGGATTAAACACTCAAAATCTGCTCTTTAACCATGTAGATCAAAGTGCAAATGCAGAAAAATGGTATGCAGAAATTCCCTCGTACAGTCCCGGGTTTACCGTAGGTCTGATGGCCGACCTGCTTCTGGATTACCACTTTAATCTGCGATTTACGCCCTCTCTCAATTTTGGAAGCAAGGAGGTGCATTTTCGCGAGCTAAATTCAAATACGATAGACAAGCAACAGCTGAAATCGAACTACCTGCTTTTTCCCCTCGAACTCAAATATTCGGCTTTGCGGCTTAATAACTCCCGTCCCTACCTGCTGATTGGAGGTGCAGGTGGTATTGATATTTCCAGAAAACAGGGAGAATCAGAACTTATTCGGTTAAATGCTATAGATTACTACATCGAAGTAGGCGTGGGTTGTGATTTTTACAAAGAGTACTTCAAATTGATTCCCGAATTAAAATTTTGCTTCGGTCTGAGAAATATGCTGCTTAAGGATCGAAAAGATCTGCTCGATACACCCGAAATAAACAAATATACCCATGCACTTTCGGGTGTTACTTCCCGCCTTGTCGTTCTCAGTTTTTATTTTGAATAATTGATTTATAAATTATATCCTGAATCTCTGTTCGTAAGTCTCTGTGATCCCACTCTCTGTTCAGTCGACTGGGATAGATACGGTTTGACAGGAAAATATAGATTAGTTTATTCTCCGGATCTACCCAAAAACAGGTTCCTGTAGAGCCTGTATGTCCATAAGCCGACAGCGGTGCCCAGTCGCTTGCCGGCCCGTTACTTGGCTTCATCGGGTTGGGACGGTCGAAGCCCAATCCTCTCCGGCTATCGGGGCTCTTCATTTGTGTAAACATGCGCACTGTTTCGCTTTGAATCAACTGCTCACCCCCGTAAGTTCCTTCATTCAGGTACATCTGACACAGTTTCGCCAAATCATTGGCGTTAGAGAAAAGACCGGCATTGCCCTCTACCCCACCCGACAGAGCGGCCAACTCGTCGTGAGGGTAACCGATAAGCAACTGACGCCGGAAGAACTGATCATTCTCTGTTGGGGCTATTGAGGTTTTTGGGAAACGCTTTAATGGCAAAAAGCCGGTTGTGTTGGCTCCTAATTTTGAATAGAGTGTAGTCGATAACATCGAATCCAGCTTCATATCAGCCAAATCTTCAATCATCAGACGCAAAAGCATAAAATTTAAATCGCTGTAAACATATTTCTCTTTGGATCCCGGTTTTGTTTTCAGAAAGCGGGTAAACATTTCGCTGTAAAAAGCTTTATTCAAATACAAACCTGCAGCAATCTCCACCGGATAATTCTCACTTTTCTCAGACGAGAGCCACTCCTTTCTGAATCGGGCCTTTCCGTTTACAAACAAATCCTCATCGATCTGAATCGAATAAGTAGCCGATTTGTGCTTACTCACCAATGCCCCCTTGTAACTCTTTTTATCATACAACATTTGATAGAACGGAATATTAGCTGGTAATCCGGATTGGTGAAAAAGCGCCTCTTTCACTGTGATAAGATACTTTTCCGAGCTCTTGAGTGCCGGTATAAACTGCCCGATTTTGTCACGAAGTAAATATTTACCATCATCATACAACATCATCATGGCCGGTAAAGTCGCCGCGACATTCGTCAAAGACGACAAATCGTAAATATCAGATTCGGTAACCGGATGAGCATTCGTATAATCAAAATTACCATACTGTTTATTGAAAATAACCGTACCCTCTTTAGCCACCAACACCTGACAACCGGGCAGAGCTTTTTCTGCTATTGCCTTCATAACAAGCGAATCTATTTCAATCATTTTTTTTGAATCCACATCCACCATCTCCGGATAGTCGTAACCCAGACGACAAACCTGAGTTCGTATACCAGATCCGAATGTATAAAGTGAATCAATGGAAACGGGCAATTTCCCCACAGTGGCAACGCCGCCCAGAAGCATCTGGGCCGCATAGAATTGGGTAGAAACCGTATTCTCATAAGCCAACAATATGCTTTTAGCACTGTTTATGGCGGGGAGATATGATTTAATCCGGTAAGGAGAAAGGAAAAAACTTAGCGAAAGATCCGTTTTTTTATCGAGCATAGAAACAAGTCTCAAAAATGGCTCAACAACCTCTTCATTATCGGTGTATATGGCAGCTACAAGAGTGTTATAATCCTTTAAGCGACGTACCATACGTTCCAGTTGAGCGTAATCTGTTTCACTGTTAATTGTAAACAGCTCAAACGGTGTATAATTTTGAATGGTATTTTGGAATGTAGACTGATTATCTCCCACATTAATCACAGCAACCGATTGCAGCGCAGAGTTGCGTAGTGGGATGTGATTATTTTTGTTTTTCAGCAAAGTGACAGACTCTTTTGTCATTTTCCGGATGTTCACTTCCGTTCGCCGGTTATTCAAACGGGCTGCCACTCCGCGGCTATCTATCGGTTTGTATTCAGATAGCCCACAGATGTATTTGTACGACAATATTTTACGACATCTGCGTTCAATCTGCATCGTCGATATCACTCTGTTTTCGACAGCACTCTTTACAGCGTTGTATTCAACAACCGGAAATTGCGGACTCAGCAACACATCCACTCCCGCCTGAATGGCTTTTACGCAAGCACTTTCTCCCTTCAGGTCGATAGCACGCATCACCAGTGCATCGGTAAAAATCAGGCCTTCGAAACCAAGCTCGTTTTTCAGTAAATCGGCCACAACACTGCGCGAAAGCGATGCAGGTATGGTATCGCGGTCGAATGCAGGCAGATAGAGATGACCAACCATCATTCCGGCAAATCCACGTTCAATATATTTCTTAAATGGATATAATTCGATAGAATCTATGCGCGAAAGCGATAAATCGAGCACCGGCAATCCGTAATGCGAATCGGTAGAGGTATCTCCGTGACCCGGAAAATGTTTTCCGACCGACAGCACTCCGGCGCTCTCCAGCCCGCGGGCGTATGCCATCGCAGCCAGAGCCACCTGTTCGCGGTTCTCGCCAAACGAACGGACATTGATGACCGGATTGTTGGGATTGTTGTTGATATCCAGCACCGGTGCAAAGTTGATGTGAATGCCCATCTCCCGACACTGCAAGCCCACCAGCTGACCATATTCGTAAATTTGTCTGTTATCTTTTGTGGCCCCCAGAGCCATGTTCTTGGGAAAACGGGGAGAGCCTTCGATACGCATCGAGAGCCCCCATTCGCCATCCAGGGCAATAAAAAGAGGAATCCTTGCCTGCTCCTGCAAAAAATTGGTCAGCTTCACCTGATTATCAACGGTTGCTTTCGAAAACAGAATACCTCCAATTTTTTGCTCTTTCACGTAGCCGGCCAGCTTATCCATATTCTTTTTGGTCAGACTCACATCGGCTGTCACCATAAAAAGTTGTCCGATTTGCTCATCCAGACTCATGGTCGACATCACCGAATCCACCCAAACCTTCATGCGCTTGTCTTTCATCCCTTTCACCCACATATTGGGCATAACGGCCCATGCCTGCGAAGCGCAAAGCAGCAAAAACAACGCTATAATTATACTCTGTTTTTTCATTATTCCTCCCATTCAAGCTCCAGCTTATCCACCACCAGACCCAGTTTTCCGGCCTGATTGATATAAACTGTTTTTCCCTCCGAATTTTTTATTTCCTTTATTTCTTTCAAAAATGTATGTGTATGACCACCAATTATAACATCAATATCCCGGCTCTTTGCCGCCAGCATACAATCGTCTGTTTTTTGCTCCCGGGCATCGTACTCAATGCCCAGATGCGACAAAACAATAACCACATCACACCCTTTGCTCTCTTTCAGCTGTGCCGCAATCCGGTTCACCGTTTCTATTGGATCGAGATAAACTATTCCTCCGAAATTTTTCTCCGAAATCAGCCCATCCGGATTAATACCAACGCCGATGATTCCAATCTTTGCGCCATTCCGTTTAATTATGGTATAAGGCCGCACAATGCCTTTCAGAGGTGAATTCGTCACATCGTAATTGGCACAAAGCACCCGAAACCGGGCCCTCTTCAGAATCTTTGCCAACGCCTCCGCGCCATTGTCAAACTCATGATTACCCAGGGCAACGGCATCGTATTTGAGCAGATTCATCATCTTCACCTCCACTTCGCCTTTAAAGGTGTTGTAAAAAGGCGTTCCCTGCGAAAAATCACCCGCATCGAGCAACAAGAGGCTCTTCTCCTGCTTCCGCAACTCGTTGAGCAAAACCTCCCGACGGGCAATACCACCCCGGTTGGCATCGCGAAACGCCTGCTTAGCAACAGGCAATATCTGACTGTGCGTATCGTTTGTGTGCACAATTACCACTCTCTTTTTCGCCTCAGCCTGCACAGATGCAAGAATCAGGCATACAACCAATCCAAATATCTTTTTCATACCTCTTCTCTTAGTTACCGGTTTCCTGATCTGCCACTTTCACCCGACCATCCTCCTGCGCCTCCACCGGCAAGCCTCTGGCCGTTAAATCTTTGATATACTGCAACATTACATCGCGCAGCTTCTGTCCTGTGTATTTTCTATCAATAGCATTCTTAAGAGACCCAAAGCCATCGTTGCCATCAGCCAGATAATCTATCGTAGCCACTTTGTAAATCCGGGATTCATCCAGAGGTTTACCTCCTATAGTCAACGATTTCACCTTTCCACCGGCAATTTGCAACCCGACATTGCTCACGCCCCCACCACCATTTTGTGCCAGATAATCGAATACCGGTTTCAGATCCGAGCCCTTCATGGAGAGCACCACCAACGCATTGTCAAAAGGATAAATCTCGAAGATGTTTCCGGTGGTAATATTGCCTTTCGACAAAGTACTGCGCAGGCCGCCATTGTTCATAAACGCGATATCCACACGCTCTCCGGTATGTCTCTCGCCTGCCCCGCGAAGCGCATCAGCAGTCATATTCAGCAAGGCAGATTCGGGCAATCCACCCCCCATTCCATGGGGAGCAAAACCCACAACCTGAGACATCTCCTTATCCATTTTCTGCTGATAACCGTCGATCAAAGCCACCGTTTTCTTATTTAACCCACTGTCATACACCTGAGTAATAGAATACCGGCTCTTTTTTACAAGCAGATTGCGCTGTGCAAATGCCGGCAATCCAACACAACCGACAAGCAGAATCCAGATCAAACACCTCATTTTTTTCATAACTTATCTCCTTTTCAAATTTCTGAATTGCAAAAATATCATCCAATTTCTATCACCTCCAAATCCTTAAACTCTCCGTTATCGATGCTAAAACGCACAAGTGTACGTTTCTGATGAAAACCATATTTTCCGGCAGCACCCGGATTGATATGGAGCAAATTGAGCGATTTATCGAATTTTACTTTTAATATATGAGAATGACCGGCAATAAATAATTTGGGTGGATTCTGAAAAATTCCCGGAATCACCTCCCGCGCATATTTCCCCGGATAACCACCAATGTGAGTCAACCAGACATCGGCACCTTCTATCTGAAATCGCAAATCTTTGGGAAACATCCGTTTCAGTTCGCCCCCGTCGATGTTGCCAATCACAGCCCGAAGCGGCTTGAGAGCAGCCAGACGATCAGCCACCAAAACAGAGCCAATATCGCCGGCATGCCATATCTCGTCGCACGACTCAAAATAGTGAGCATACTTATCGTCCCACCAGCCATGCGTATCCGAAAGCAAACCAATGCGCACCATTAGAAACGATTGATTGTCTGACGAATAGCCACCAATCGGGTCAACAACCCTTCCAACTCATCGAGGGGCAACATATTGGCGCCATCCGACTTCGCGTTTTTGGGGTCTTCGTGTGTTTCGATAAACAAACCATCGACACCCACAGCCACACCGGCACGCGCCACAGGCTCAATCAGATGAGGCAGCCCACCGGTCACACCCACCGTCTGATTGGGTTGTTGCAAAGAGTGGGTAACATCCAGAATGACCGGAAAACCGAAACTCTGCATGGCCGGAATCCCCCGGTAGTCCACAATCAGGTCGTAATACCCGAATGTTGTTCCTCTGTCTGTAATCATCACATGATTATTGCCGGCATCCACCACCTTTTGTGCGGCAAACTGCATAGCTTCGGGCGACAAAAACTGTCCTTTCTTTATATTAACCACCTTTCCGGTTTCGGCGGCAGCAATCAACAAATCGGTTTGCCGACACAGAAAAGCCGGAATCTGCAGCACATCCACATATTCGGCAGCCATAGCCGCCTCGGCAGCCGAGTGAATATCAGTTACCGTAGGTACACCAAAGGTTTCGCTTACTTTGCGCAACACTTTCAGCGCGGCCTCATCGCCAATACCGGTAAACGAATCATTTCGGGAGCGGTTCGCTTTGCGGTATGAACCTTTAAACACATAAGGTACAGCCAGTTTATCTGTCAGATTGACAATTTTCTCGGCAATGCGCATCGCCATATCCTCACCTTCGATTACACAGGGGCCGGCAAGCAAAAAAAAGTTGCCCGAATCGCGGTGTCTTACATTCAATTGTGGTATCATGTTATTCAATAATAGTGTTGTTATCAATAATGCCTGATCCGGCAATTTACAAAAAAACCAAAGCTACAAATAAAGGGAGAGATATGCAAATAAAAAAGAGGCTGAACTCATACTGTTTCTGAGACAACCTCTTTTTTACGTTCCGACTCTGCGATACCGCAAATCAGATTCGTTTCATCATATCTTCTATTTCCCTGATCTGACCAGCCAGCATCTTGTGTTTATCCAGTTTTTTGGTTTCCTGGATATAATGTGCAGCCAGTTTCTTGTTTCGTTGCGACAGGGCTATACCAGCCAGATTCAGCTTGGCTACAGCCTGGTCGTTTTTCATTCTGAGCCCTGTATTCAATGCCTTCTTAAACAATTTTTCCGCTTTGGGTATATTTCTTTTTTGCGATTCCATCAATGCAGTCAGATAATAGTAATAGGCCTCCTGAGATTTCACCAGGTTTTCCGGTTTTTTCACACGGGCCAATGCTTTTGCCGCCGATGCCATGTCGCTTTTTCTCACATAATAAAAGGCCAACAGGATACTTTCGTTCCGGAAATGAAGCAATACAGCTATGCCCGAAGCCAAAACGGCCAGCACACCCAAAAAGATAAACCCGAAAACAAAAAGAAGCACTGCGCCGATAAACAAAAGAGATGCAATGATTAAACGAATGTATTTACTTACCATGATTGTTGATTAAATGAGTTTTTTAGTGGCACAAAATTAGCAATATTTCTTCATTATACAAAGGTGCATACGAAGCAAAAACAAAAAAAACCGCAATCTGTTAAGTTTGCGGTTTTAAAGAGCCTTCAGAGGGATTCGAACCCACGACCCCGAGATTACAAATCACGTGCTCTGGCCAACTGAGCTATGAAGGCAGGTGGGTAAGCTTACTACATCGCGCCGCTACAACCGACGACCCTTGCTGCGATCAAGCCCTGGGGGATTAGAAGGGAGCTAACCGTGTAGGACTTACCCGGCTGCAAAGGTAGGTCTTTTTTGCGAATCTGCAATAGACAAGCTAAAATATTTCTTATCAATGAGTGTTGACCCGACAGCTAATCGGAGTTAAATTTATTCATATTGAACAAGTTACAACAGCAAAAAAAATATCAGTTTTTTTTGTTCGAATGACTGTTTTATTCACTTTTTACCCTTTTGGCAGAAAATCACATTCTGCTTTGAAAAAATAAAGAAAGTATCGGACGAAAAAATAAGCATTAATTGGACGAAAAGACCTATTTTTGCAAAATAAAACAGAATCGACATGAATCAAGTCAAAATTACCCCCGTAAACTTTGCTATGCAGGCAGGCGTCTATCTCGGGGTATTGGGTATTATTCGTTTTTTCGCAATGGCTTATTCGCTGGATAATCCGTTTATCAGACTATTTTATCTGGCTATTGCCCTATTTTATCACATCGTTGTCTATCGTCAGATAAAAAAATATACCATTGAGGTATGCGATGGCTACATCACCTTTTTCGAAGCCTGGAATGTGGGGTTACTCATCTATTTTTTCGCCTCTTTACTGACCGGAGCTTTCGAGTTTATTTATTTCAAATACATCAATCCCTCTTTTATCTCTGAGATTTCGATCAAGACATTATCCATGATAAAAGAGTTATCAGCCCTCATTACTGATCCTTCTGCTAAAAGTATGTTGGTACAATATTCTGCCTTGGTACAGGATGCCCCTACCCCCACAGCCATTCAGATGGTTTTTGAGCACATCCAGAGTGCTGTACTCGCCGGCATCTTTGTCTCAGTTATTTTAGCTCTTATTTTGGCCCGAAAAAGCAAAAAAAACGGAGTGGAAACACCCGATAACAATGCAGAATAACCGTGCCATCGTAATATTCTGATTTTTATACACTATAAATAAACGCATTTACCCAATATGATCGATATTTCAATTGTAGTACCTCTCTATAATGAAGAGGAGTCGTTGCCCGAACTGTTCGACTGGATTAAACGAGTAATGACCGAGCATGCTTTTCGCTTCGAGGTGATATTTGTAAACGACGGAAGCACCGACCGCTCCTGGGAGGTTATCAAATCGCTCAAAGCCTCTCACCCGGAGGTTAAGGGTGTGAAATTCAGATGCAATTACGGAAAATCGCCTGCACTGCAAAGTGGATTTGTTCACGTGAAGGGCGATGTTGTCATCACTATGGATGCCGACCTTCAGGACAGCCCCGACGAAATACCCGACCTCTATCACATGATTATGGCCGAAGGATATGATATGGTTTCGGGGTGGAAAAAGAAACGGTATGACCCGCTCTCTAAAACAATACCCACAAAACTATTCAACGCCACGGCTCGCAAAGTATCGGGTATTGTATTGCATGATTTCAATTGTGGACTGAAGGCGTACAAACGCGAAGTAGTCCAGAATATTGAAGTGTATGGCGACATGCACAGATATATGCCTTATCTGGCCAAGAATGCCGGTTTTACAAAAATCGGCGAAAAAGTGGTTCAGCATCAGGCACGCAAATACGGCACAACCAAATTTGGTCTGAACCGTTTCATCAACGGTTATCTCGACCTGATAACCCTCTGGTTTTTCTCTAAATTCGGAAAAAAGCCGATGCATTTCTTCGGATTGGCGGGCTCACTGATGTTCATTTTGGGGCTCTTCTGGGTCATACTCATCGGAGCATATAAGCTTTATGCCATGTATAGTGGTCTGGAATACAGACTTATCACCGAAACGCCCTATTTTTATCTGGCGCTGACCTCCATGATTTTGGGAACTCAACTTTTTTTAGCCGGATTTCTGGGAGAACTTATCACCCGAAATTCGCCCGAACGCAATGTTTACAAAATTGAGGAGGAAGAGATATGACACGTCAGTTTCTGGATCTTTGCAAAAAGCGTTGCTCTGTGAGGAGTTACGAAAACAGAGCCATCCATCCCGATGATCTGAATTATCTGCTCGAAGCTGCCCGACTAGCTCCTTCGGCAGTCAATTTTCAACCGTGGCAATTCATTGTTATTCAACAAGAAGAGAACCGAATAAGCCTGCAGGAGAGTTACCCCCGCGATTGGTTCAAAACAGCCCCGCTCTACATTGTTGTTTGCGGCGACCACCAACAGTCGTGGAAACGCAAAGCCGACAACAAAGATCACTGCGATATTGATATTGCAATTGCCGTGGAGCACATCTGCCTGGCTGCGGCCGAAATCGGGCTGGGCACCTGCTGGGTTTGCAACTTTGAGCCCGACATTGTTCGTCAATGCCTGCAACTGCCGGAGCATATCGAACCGATAGCCATTTTACCGGTGGGTTATCCCAACAGCGAGACGTTGTGTCTGGAAACCCCCAAGAAGAGAAAAAATATTCAGGAAATTGTCAAATGGGAAAAATATTGACCAAATCGGGGCTGCTTTTGCTCTTCGCACTATTCTTGGTTTCGTGCAACGAAGACGGCTGCACCGAAACAACCGATGTAAATATGAATGTAAATTTCTATTCGGCATCTACCCGAAACGCGTTTACAATCGACACGCTATCTGTGCTGGGCATCGGTCAGCCCAAAGATTCATTGCTATACGACAAAAGTACAAGTGTGAAAACAATTGCGCTCCCTTTGCATATCAACGATAGCACAACAGCCTATCTTCTCAAATACGGAAAAAGCAATGGAGCCTCTGTCGCACTGACCGATACAATACGCGTTTTTCACCAAAACAGATCTCAGTTTATTTCCAAAGAGTGCGGATGCAGTGTATTCGCCACCATCGACTCGGTCCGGTTTACCCGTCATCGGTTAGATACAGTTGTTGTTGTAAACAGAGAAATTACCAATCAATACACAGAACATGTACAGATTCTTTTTTAGCCTGCTGCTGTCCGGAGTAATTGGTTGCGCTTCATTATTTTCCAAAAACCCCGACAACAAAGAGAAAACAGACACCACGCAATTCTTCAATGGCGTATGGGTGGGCACAGATATCCTCAACCCGATAGCCGGACAAATGAGCCAGAACTTCTCGACCTACGAGCTGGATGCCGAAGTCGGATTCAGAGAGAAATATTACCCGGTGATAGAGGCCGGTATGGGCAGGGGCGAACTGACAACCGACGGAGGTACTCAGGCCATCAACCACCTTTCGCCTTACGGCAGAGTCGGACTAAACTACGCCATCATCCGCTCCAAAGTGGGCTTTGCCTACATCGGTTTCCGGGTTGGATATTCGAAATACTCCTACGACATGATCAATCTGAACTCATCCAGCGTCTATTGGGGAGAGAAATCGGCGACCGACATCCGGGAGATTGACGCGTGGGCCCGCTGGACCGAGTATGTGGTGGGTATGCGAATGAATGTAACCGGCCACCTCTACATGGGCTGGAGCGTTCGTTACAAAAAACCAATGAAGCTGTCGGAAAACAGCACCGGCAACCCGTGGTACATTCCCGGCTATGGCGAGTACAAAAAAGATGGAAGCGCCACCGGCATTCAGTTTACGGTCTATTATAAGTTTTAAGGTTGATATACAATGGGTTTAGCAGAAATTCTATTGATTGCAGTGGGATTGTCGATGGACAGTCTGGCAGTTTCCATTACGTGTGGTATTATTCTCAAGAGATTCCGAATCAAACACATCTTTCGAATCGCGCTGTTTATGGGCGTTTTTCAGGGAGTAATGCCACTGATTGGCTGGTTGGCCGGACTCACTTTTCAGAAATACATCAGCGAATACGACCACTGGATTGCATTCCTCATCTTATCCTATCTGGGTGGTAAAATGCTTTACGAAGGACTTTTTGCCAAAGAAGACGAATGCAAATGCCTCGACCCCACCAAGGTGGTCACACTGCTTTGGCTGGCTATTGCCACAAGCATCGATGCTCTGGCTGTAGGCATATCTTTTGCTATGCTGAAAATTGAGGTAATAGAGCCGGTTATCATCATTGGCATCACGACATTTCTGCTCAGCTTTGTGGGTGCATCTTTCAGTTCAAAATTCGGCGATCGCATCAATCTGAAAATGGAGGTTATCGGTGGTTTGATTTTGATAGCTATCGGATTGAAAATATTGATTGAACACATTATTGCATAATTCTATGCCGAGAAAAAAGAATCTATTCACCGCCGTTGCTCTCATTGCCCTGCTCTTCGCCTTGTTTTATTTGATTCAGCAGCAAAAACAGGAGCGCCAGGCTCTTCCCATCCCCTACCAATACAACCAGGGGCCTGTTTTCGGTTCCACCTACCACATCAAATACAAAAGTGCAACCGACTATCAGGCGAAAATAGACTCTATATTACGCAGTTACAATGCCTGTATGTCATCCTACGAAACCAACTCTCTGGTAAGCCGGATCAACCGAAACGACACTGCGGTTATCCTCAACGACTGGTTTATCACGGCATTCAATGTGGCAAAAAAAGTTTCGGAAAACTCCAATGGCGACTACGACATCACAGTGGCGCCTCTGGTAAATGCCTGGGGATTCGGGTTTAGCAAAAAAGCAAAAATCACAGATGCATACATCAAGGAGCTGTTGCCATTGATCGATTACCGAAAAATCGAAATCAGAGGAAACCAGCTATTCAAAAAAGACCCGCGAATCATGCTCGATATGTCGTCGCTCGGAGACGGATATGCGGCCGATATAGTTTCTGATTTTCTGGAATCAAAAGGAGTTACAGACTTTATGGTCGAAATAGCCGGCGAGGTACGTGTGAAAGGAAAAAACGGACAGGGCAAAATATGGTCAATCGGCATCAACAAACCGATAGACGATACCGCGTATGCAAGCACCGAACTCGAACAGGTAGTCGGGTTGGGTGTGGGCGCACTCTCTACCAGTGGCAATTACCACAACTTCTATTACAAAGATGGCAAAAAATATGCGCACACCATCGACCCACACACCGGATATCCGGTACAACACACTCTGCTGAGTGCCACCATCATCGCCCCCACCTGTATAGAAGCCGATGCCTATTCTACCGCCTGTATGGTAATGGGGCTCGAAAAAAGCCTGCAAATGATAAAAAGACTCAGCCATCTGCAGGGATATTTCATCTACAACGACGACAACGACAGCATGCGGGTAGTTTATACCGATGGAATGAAAAAAATGATAACGCAGTAATTCTGACCTCTGCGAATCGGGCAGATATGGAAATAAAGAACTAATTTTGCGACGAATAAAATATTTATGACAATGACAACGAATCAAAAACGTTTTCTGACCATTTTCTGGGGGATAATTGCCTTCTTTATTGTACTTCTGGCAACCATTTTTACGCTCATCGCTACGGGTAAAATCGGCTACATGCCCCCCATCGAAGAGCTCGAAAATCCGAAAAATAAATTTGCAACCGAAGTTATCTCCTCCGATCTGGAAGTTCTTGGACGCTACTACCAAAGCAAGGAAAACCGGGTTTTTGTCACATACAAAGAGCTATCGACCCACCTGGTAGAGGCGCTCATTGCTACCGAAGATGCGCGTTTTTCGTCACATTCGGGCATCGATGTCTTCGCCCTCTTTCGCTCGGCCGTCAAGCGCGGTATTTTTCAGCAAAAAAGTGCCGGAGGGGGTAGTACCATTACTCAACAGCTGGCCAAACAACTCTTTTCGCCCGAAGCCGGAAACACGCTCGAACGTGTATTTCAGAAACCCATCGAATGGGTTATTGCTGTGCAACTCGAAAAATTCTACACCAAAGAGGAGATTATCAATATGTACTTCAACAAATTTGATTTTCTCAACAATGCTGTTGGCGTGCAATCGGCGGCGTTGGTCTATTTCGGCACAACTCCCGCCAAATTAAAAATAGAAGAAGCCGCCACTTTGGTCGGAATGTGCAAAAACCCCTCGCTTTTCAATCCCGTCAGGTATAACGAAAAAACCCGAAATCGCCGGAATGTGGTACTCGATCAAATGTACAAATACGATTTTCTGACAGAAGAGCAGTGTGACTCTCTGAAGAATCTACCGCTGACTCTTCACTACCACAAAGCCGACCACAAAGAGGGTTTGGCTCCCTATTTCCGCGAATATCTGCGCGCTATGCTCAACGCAAAAAAGCCACACCGCAGCGACTATGCAGAGTGGCAAATGCAGAAATACAGCGAAGATTCTCTGGCCTGGGAGACAAATCCGCTCTACGGCTGGTGCAACAAAAACGAAAAACAGGACGGCTCTCACTACAATCTCTATGTAGATGGCCTGAAAATATACACCACCATCGACTCCCGCATGCAAAAATATGCCGAGGAGGCTGTGGTTGAACACGTTGGAAAAACACTGCAACCCAAATTCTTTGCCGAAAAAAGAGGACGGGATTACGCGCCGTTTTCGAGCAAAACTACAGATGAAGAACGCGAAACGATACTCAGACGCTCCATGCAACAAACAGATAGATACAGAGCGCTGAAAAAGTCGGGGGCTTCAGAATCAGAAATACGCAGAATTTTCAACAAACGGATTCCGATGCAGGTCTTTTCGTGGAAAGGTACCAAAGATACAATCCTCAGTCCGATGGACTCAATTCGCTATTACAAGCACTTCCTTCGTTCAGGATTTATGTCGATGGACCCCCGAAACGGTCATGTAAAAGCGTATGTGGGAGGGATAGATTTCCGTCAGTTCCAATATGATATGGTATCAAACGGAAGGCGTCAGGTAGGTTCTACCATCAAACCCTATCTCTACTCACTGGCCATGGAAGAAGGACTTACCCCCTGCAGCGAAATGCTACACGTTTCTCAACGCCTGCTTACCGAAGATGGAAAGGTCTATATTCCCCGAAATGCAAACAGAAAGAGAATCGGCGAAATGGTAACCCTGAAATGGGGACTTGCCAATTCCGACAACTGGGTTACGGCCTACATCATGAGCAAAGTATCCCCCTACTCTTTTGTACGCATGTTGCGCTCATTTGGCATCAAATCGAAACTCGACCCCGTGGTGTCGCTTTGCCTCGGGCCCTGCGAAGTGACCGTCGAAGAGATGGTTTCGGGTTACACGACATTCGCCAACAAAGGCGTGCGTGTGCAACCGCTCTACGTAACCCGTATCGAAGACAGCTTCGGAAATGTACTGGCCAATTTCACCCCGCAAATGTCGGAGGTGCTGAGCGAAGAGAGTGCCTATAAAATGTTACACATGCTCAAAGCTGTTATCGATGGTGGCACCGGTGTGAGAATGAGATACAGATATGGAATAACGGCTCCCATGGGAGGCAAAACCGGTACCACAAACTACAATGCCGATGGTTGGTTTATGGGATTCACCCCTTCCCTGGTTTCGGGTATGTGGGTAGGTGGAGAAGATCGGGATATCCATTTCGACAATACCAATGACGGACAGGGGGCCAATATGGCACTTCCTGTATACGCCACCTTTATGAAAAAGGTATATGCCGACAGACGCCTGGGTTATTCGCAGACCGAGAACTTTGCTCCGTCAGCCAAATTCTCCGACCCCTGCGCCGAATCTACTTTCCGTCAGGTATATGATGCCTCCGACGATGTGGAAGGCGTGGATGCTGATGTGCAATAGACCTATACCGAAAAGACTGTTAGAACAAAGACTGTTAGAACAAAGAATAAAGATGAGGTATCTTTTGTCTTTGCTCTTTGCTCTTTGCTCTTTGCTCTTTGTTCTTTGTTCTTTGTTCTTTGTTCTTTGTTCTTTTATCTTAGATTAAAGACTGTTAGAACAAAGACTGTTAGAACAAAGAATAAAGATGAGGTATCTTTTGTCTTTGCTCTTTTGTC
>Ga0114938_1000366_pt1 | contig 35148 bp, 28 predicted proteins | sample AshMeaBigSpring_FD_88675 | JGI IMG/M metagenome (GOLD analysis project Ga0114938, IMG submission 88675) | Groundwater microbial communities from Big Spring, Nevada to study Microbial Dark Matter (Phase II) - Ash Meadows Big Spring | ecosystem: Environmental > Aquatic > Deep subsurface >... | reverse complement strand
TGTCGGCGGCGGACCGGCGGCCACCAACGCCGTGGAGACGATCCGCCTGCTGGACGGCGGTGCCTCGCGGATCACGCTGCTGTGCGACGAGCCGCCGCATGCGCGGATGGCCTTGCCTTATTGGCTGGCCGGCGAAATTCCCCGCGAGCAGACCCACACGGGCGATGCGGCCTACTTCCAGCGGCTGCAGGTCACGCCGCGCTGGGGCGTGCGGGCCCTGTCGCTGGACACCCGCGGGCAGACCCTGGCCCTGAGCGACGGCAGCCAGCTGGCGTACGACAAGCTGCTGATCGCCACCGGCTCCGTGCCGCTGCCGCTGCATGTCCCGGGCGCGGACCGGCCGGGTGTCCAGCCGCTGTGGACGCTGGATCACACCGCGCAGGCGCTGGCCGCGATCCAGGGACGGAACCAGCCGCGCGTGGTCCTGATCGGCGCCGGTTTCATCGGCCTGATCGTGCTCAACGCGCTCGCCAAGCGCCGTTGCCAGCTCACGGTCGTCGAGCGGGACGAGCAGGTTCTGCCGCGGATGCTCAACGCCGAGGCGGCCGGTCTGGTGCGCGAATGGCTCACAAGCCGCGGCGTCGACGTGCGCTGCGGGACCACCGTCCGGGCGATCTACCCAGCCGGCGCGGGGGTCCTGCGCGTCGAATTGACCGACGGCAACGCGGCGCTGGCCGACCTGGTGATCGTGGCGACCGGGGTGCAGCCGAACCTGCAGCTGGTCGCGGGAACCGACGTCGCCACCGATGTCGGCATCCTCGTGAACGGACACCTGGAGACCAGTTGCCCGAATGTCTACGCCGCCGGGGACGTCGCCGAGGGGCCGGTCCTGTTCAGCGATCACGTGGCAGTGCATGCCATCCAGCCGACGGCCGTCGACCACGGCCGCGTGGCGGGCGCCAACATGGCGGGCCACCTGGTCGAGTATCCGGGCAGCCTGTCGATGAACGTGCTGGACGTGTGCGGGCTGCAGTGCGCCAGCTTCGGCCACTGGTCCCAGCCCGGGGTCGAGACGACAACGGTCTTCCACGCGGCGGGGCGCGTCTATCGCACGCTGGTCTGGACCGGGGACCGGATCACCGGCGCGATCTTTGTGGGACGCGCCGGGGACCTGGGAATGCTGACCGACGTGGGCATGGTCAAGGGGATCATGCAGACGCACGCCCACCTGGGTCCGTGGAAGGAGTACCTTGCCGAGAATCCCCTCGACATCCGCCGCCCCTTCGTGGCCGCGCGGGTCGCCGAGCGGCTGGTCGGCACAACCCTGCTGGGCCGTCCCTCCCAGGCGCGGCTGTTTCCGGAGGAACTCCGCCCCGCCGCGCCCGGGGCATCCCACGCGGTCTTCGTCGGCACGCGGGTTCCTTGATGCCGGTGCCGCGCGTCGCGGCTGGGTAACGAACCCGGGTTCACTACGTGACGTTCCGCCTGATTCCAGGGGGTCAGGTCCATGTTTTCGGCCGGCGCGTGCTGGGATGGGGAGCGCCGCGGCCGAAAAATGGACCAGACCCCGGCCCGCGGCGGTTCAGGATCGAGCGCCGGCTGGCGAGGCGGAAACGTGTTGAGCGAGGCCATGGTTCGGAGGTGGCGGGTGAACGTGCGCGTGAAGCTGATGGGCCTGCTCAAGGGCAAGTCACCGCCGGGCGGCAGCGTCGAGTTGCCACAGGGGGCCACGATCGCCCAGGCGCTGGAGGTCTTGGACATCCCGGCAGACAGCGTCCAGGTGCTCATGGTCAACGGGACCCTGCAGCTGGACCGGGGTTACCGCCTGGCGGACAATGACGAGCTGACGATCCTGGCGCCCGTGGGCGGGGGATGACGTCGGGTTGCGTCGCCGGCCTGTTCCCGCCGGACGGGGTGCAGGGCCGGGACTCTTCAGTTAGGCTGGAGGCCTGTCCCACCTGAGGATTCCTCATGGAATCGATTCTGGTCACCGGCGGTGCCGGCTTCATCGGCAGCTGCTTTGTGCGGCAATGGATCGCCGAGCGGGCGGCGGCCGTGGTCGTGCTGGACAAGCTGACCTACGCCGGCAACCTCGAGTCCCTGGCACCGGCCGCCGCGTCGCCGCGTTTCCATTTCCAGCGGGGCGACATGGGCGACCCGCAGCTGGTGGGCCGGCTGCTGGCCGACTTCCGCCCCCGGGCGATCGTGAACTTCGCGGCCGAGTCGCACGTCGATCGTTCGATCGACGGGCCCGCGGCGTTTGTCGAGACCAACGTGGTTGGCACATTTCAGCTGCTGCAGGCGGCGCGGGCCTATTGGCACGGGCTGGCCGAGCCCGAGAGGGGCCGCTTCCGCTTCCTGCACGTGTCGACGGACGAGGTGTATGGCTCGCTCGGCCCCGCTGGCAAGTTCGTCGAAACGACACCGTACGCCCCGAACTCGCCCTATTCCGCTTCCAAGGCGGCTTCCGACCATTTCGTCCGGGCCTACCACCACACCTACGGCCTGCCGGTGCTGGTCACGAACTGCTCGAACAACTACGGTCCGTACCAGTTTCCGGAGAAGCTGATTCCGCTGATGATCCTCAATGCCGTCGAGGGCCGGCCGCTGCCGGTCTACGGCGACGGCCAGAACGTGCGCGATTGGCTATATGTCGAGGACCACTGCCGAGCCATCTGCGCCGTGTTGGACCAAGGGGCGATCGGGCAGACGTACAATATCGGCGGGGACTGCGAGCAGACCAATCTCCAGATTGTCCGCGCCGTCTGCGCGACGGTCGAGCGATTGCGTCCCGGACTGCCACATGCCCCTTGTTCGTCGCTGATTACCTTCGTCACGGATCGTCCGGGTCACGATCGGCGTTACGCCATCGATGCGACGCGCATCCGCCGTGAGTTGGGGTGGCGGCCGCAAGAGGACTTCGCCTCGGGGTTGGAGGCAACCGTCCGCTGGTACCTGGAGAACGGCCCCTGGGTTGAAAACGTTACCAGCGGCAAATATCAGCGGCAACGATTGGGACTGGATGGGGCGAGCGGCGATCCCTCGCACGATCGGACCTGAGACGTTCGACCGCTGCCGTCTCGGCGTGCGCGCCCTTGCCGGTGGCGTGGTGGCCGCGCGGCCCGAAGTCTGATCCAGATCTGCGCGAGGCAAGCTCGCCGCACGGGAGACCTCGGCGCGGTCGGCGGCGCAGCCTACGGCAGGAAGTCCGCGGACCGGTGCCTGCCAGGTGCTGGCGGCCGGCAGAAAGGGGAAACGCATGAAGACACGTGGAAGGGGCGGAATCGCGTCGCAGGCAATCGCCTGCGGCGGCGGACCGTGGCCGCCACACGTGCTGCTCGGGATCGGGCTGGCATTGTTGACATCCGCGGTCAGCAGGGGGGCGGAGCCAGACGTCCCGTCCCCGGATGCCGGGGGCGCGGCGCCCGCCACCGCGCGGTGGGAAGCGGAGATTGCCGACTTCGAGCGGCAGGATGCCAAGTCGCCGCCCGCGGAGAACGGCATCCTGTTCGTGGGAAGTTCCAGCATTCGCCTCTGGAAGCTGGGTGATCACTTCGCCGACCTGCCCGTGATCAATCGCGGCTTTGGCGGATCGGAGCTGGCCGATTCCGTGCATTTTGCTCCGCGGATCGTGCTGCCCTACCGGCCGCGCACGATCGTCCTGTACGCGGGAGACAACGACCTGGCCCGCGGCAAGTCCCCGGAGATGGTGCGGGAGGATTTCGAGGCTTTCACACGGGTAGTGCACGAGGTTCTGCCGGAAACCAGGATCGTGTTCATCTCGATCAAGCCCAGTCCCCAGCGGTGGGCCCTGCGATCGAAGATGCGCGCCGCCAATCAACAGATCCGCGCCGTGGCGGAGCGTGACCCGCGGATTACGTTTGTGAATGTGGCCAGCCTGATGCTTGGCGCGGACGGCGAGCCGCGGGCCGAACTGTTCCAGGCGGATGGCCTGCACCTCAGCGCTGCGGGCTACCGCTTGTGGTCATCCCTGCTGCGCCCGCATCTGGAGTGATTCTGGGGCCGCGCGGCTCGGCGGAGGAACGACCGGCTTCCGCCTCCCAAGCCGCCAGACCGCGCGGGCATCTGTCAGGGCGCCTGGGGGACGAACCGCACGCGGATCGTCGCCGGTTCCTGCGCCGGTTTGAGCGACAGCCGGATGGCCAATCGGCTCACCTGCGAATTGTCCGCCTGGCCCGGCGGATCGGGCGTACCGGGGAGTGGGCGGGCCTCCAGCACCTGCCACTCGGCGCCGTCGGGCGTGTCGATCACCGCGGCCAGGGTCTCGGCCCCGATCCGCAAGTCGGCCCGCCGCCCCCTGTCGCGGAGTGCCACGTGGGCGGGCGTGTGCATCATCCACCAGACGTCGGCGGGCGCACGCAGTTCGATCGTGTCGGTCAGCTCGACTTGCTGCTTAGCGCGGTCCAGCACCACGTGGCGCGTGACCCGGCGGGCCTGCTCTTCGTACGCGCCGGTCAGGTCGACCAGCGCCGAGCCCCGCTCGCGCGTGGACTGGAAATCGACCACCTTCCCCGCGCCCCGCGGGTCCTGATCGGGGCCCTCCCGCGGCGAGATCACCAGCGTATTGTGGCCTTCGGCCCGCAGCCGGTAATACGTGTAGCGATTTCCGCCGAAGTAGCCGGGCAGGTTGTAGTCGTCGCGGCCGAGGTCCACGACCCAGCGCTGGCCGAGCGCGTCGAGTACGAAGGAGCCGAGGTCGAGGTGGTTGTGGTTGGCCCGGTTCGAGCCGGCCTGGAGCCCCAGGAACAGGGCCCGCGGATCATCCCAACTGCTCCGAAGGCTGACCACCTCGACCTTCCGCCAGTAGCGGTCGAGCGGCAGGCCGCACTCGGACGGCGACCGGCCTGCGTCGTGATACCAGACGAGGCTCAGCGGATCGGGTTCGAGCCGGTGCGTGGCCCACCAGTTACAGGCCGGCAGGTGGAAACGCTGTCCCAGCCAGAGCAGGGCGGGATTGCGGCGGATCGAATCGCGGCCATCGGCGAAATTGAACACCCGGCCCGTGGGCCCGGTCATATAGAGCGGGAACAGTCCGGCCGTGGCCAGCCCCTCGGCCTGCGACAGGCCGAAGTCGTCGCCCAGCGCGGATTCCAGGGCCGCGATCAGCAGCACGTTGTAGTTCGTGGCGTAGACCCAATAGGAAGGTCCCTCGTCCCAGCCGCCGTCGGGCGCGTAGCTGCCCATCGCCCGCGGCACGCTCGTCAGCGCCGCGCGGAGAATCGTGCCTGCCCGCTGCGGCTCCTCCTGCGCGAGCGCCAGGGCCCCCATGATCATCCCGCCATTGCAGACCTGGTTCCAGTTGTGCGAAACGGTGGGCCAGCCGCTCCCGGACTGGTACACCCGCAGGCCCGGCTCAAGGCCATGCCGCACGATCGCCGCGCGGATCGTCGTCCGCTGCTGGTCCGACCAGTCGTCGTACAGCCAATCGTAGGCGATGGCGACGGCGTGCGTCATTTCCGCGGTGTCCAGGAAATGCGAGGGGTTCCAGTCCTGGAAATCCGCGACGGCCTGCAGCTCGCGCCACAGCCGCTCGCGATGTTCGGGCCGGCCGTGCAAGCGCCAGCTGAGGGCCAGCGTATAGACGCGCTGGAGCACTTCCCGGCTGGTCGCCAGCAACCGCTTGCCGTCGGGAATCACGTAGTTCACGGGCGGTTCGTTCAGCAGCCGCCGGGCCCGCTCGGCCAGCGCCCGCTCGGCGGCCCGCAACGGCTCTGCGCGGTCCACGCGCTCGCGCAGCGCAGCGAAACCGTCACGGTCGATCAGCAGCCGCGGATGATCGGTCCGCACGCGGGCCACGAGCTGTTCGGCCGAGGGCAGCTCGGCGCCGCGCGCCGACGGCCACGACAACAGGCCGCCGACCCAGACGGCTGCCGCGATCCAGCCGACAGCGCGGCGCGCCGCCACGAAGTCATGCATCTTCCCGTCGATCATCGTCGAGTCCGCTTGTACTGGTACATGTTCTGATCCGCCTGCTGCCAGAGTTCGTGCAGGTCGCGGGCCGGCCGCGCGACGGCGCCGCCCACGCTCGCCGGTGCGCCGGCTCGCAGGAGCGCCCCCCGCACGCGGTCCAGCAAGGTTTCGATCCCCGCGGGATCGCACTCGATCGCCAGCACGGCGAACTCGTCGCCGCCCACGCGGGCGAGGATGTCCTGCTGGCGCAACGCGGCCTGCAGGGCCCGGGCGGCTTGCTGCAGCAGCCGATCACCCTCGGCGTGCCCCCGCGCATCGTTCACCGCCTTCAGACCGTCCAGGTCGATGGCGATCACGCCGGCAGCGTGACCGTAACGCCGGCAGCGGGATTCCTCCGCGGCGATCAACTGGTCCCAGCCCCGGCGGTTGTACAGCCCGGTCAGGGAGTCGCTCAGTGCCTCGGCCCGGGCCCGCTCTGCCTCGCGGGCCAACTGGGCCGCCTGCAGCTCCGCCTGGAGCAGGCTGCTCAGCAGCCGCGCGAGCAGCTCCAGCAGCGGCAGTTCGCCCTCCAGCGGCTCGGCCCGCGGCGCCGGATGCAGCCCGCACAACGTGCCGAACAGGCTGCCGTCGTCGCGCATCAGCGGCACGCCGATGTACGCGCCGATCCCCAACTGCTGCGCCAGCGCGGCGGTCGCATACGCCGGTTCGGCCGCCACCCGCGGAGCGGCACGCGGCCCGCGCCCCGCCACCATCCGGGCACATAGCGTGTCGGCCCAGCGGAACACGGCCCCCTCCTGCACCCCGCAGCCATCGTCCAGCGCCCGCAGCACGATCCAGTCGTCCTGCTCCGTCCGCGTTACCAGCCAGAGCCGAAAATCGAGCCGCTCATGCAGGAACGACAACACGTCCGAGGCCGCCGCGTGAAAGTCCGGACAAGTCACCGCGTCCAGCCAATCGGTGGTCATGACCCCGTACTCCCTCCGCGCCGCGGGCCGGCCGAACGGTCGCGTTTCGGTCCCCGTCGCCCGGCGCCTCAGTCTACATAGCCGGGCGTGATCCTGGGAGATCCGGGACGCGCCAACCAGGGTGGCACGATCTTGAGCGGGCGCGGCGCCTGCCGAGCCGGCGCGCTGAGCAGGTTCGCGGCTCGGCAGGAGCCTCGCCCTCCCGGATGCACAACACCCCATCCAGAATGCAGGGGCTACGCAACCGCAGGCCAAGGGCCGGGGGCTGGTCGATTTCTTTTCGGCTGAGCCATCCTGACCCGGCCCTCAGGCACGCCGGTGCCACGGGCTTGCCCGTGTACGCGCTCGGCGGCCAGAGCCTCGTCCCGGCTGACGCCAAGGGCACGGGCAAGCCCGTGGCACCCGCACGCCAGCACGGGCAAGCCCGTGGCACCGGCGCATGGCGAACAGGCTCCCCGGATGATGCACGGTGACCTAGAATGCCATGGTCACGGACAGTTTCCCACGTAAGCGTTCACGGGTCGGGGTCTGGTCCATTTTTCGGCTGATAAACGCGACCTCGCGGATACGCACCGGCCGAAAACATGGACCTGACCCCCTGGAATATCCGCAGCCGGGAGTTCACCCGACGATGAAGATCATCCTGGCTGCCCCCCGCGGGTTCTGCGCCGGCGTCAACATGGCGATTGAATGTCTCGAACTCGCGCTGCGGGCCTTCGGCCGTCCTGTCTATGTTTATCATGAGATCGTGCACAACAAGCACGTGGTCGATACGTTTCGCGAGAGGGGCGCGGTGTTCGTCGACGATCTGGCCGACGTTCCGGAAGGGGCCAACCTGCTGTTCTCGGCCCATGGCGTGTCGCCGGAGATTCGCCGCGTCGCGCGCCAGCGGCGGCTGCACGCGATCGACGCCACCTGCCCGCTGGTCACCAAGGTTCACCTGGAGGCCCTCCGGTTCGCCCGCGCGGGATACACGATCGTGCTGATCGGGCATGAAGGCCATGACGAGGTGATCGGCACGATGGGCGAGGCCCCGGAGGCGATCCTCCTGGTCGAGACGGCCGAGGATGTGGATCGGTTGCAGCTGCCGCCCGGCACGCGGCTGGCCTACCTGACGCAGACCACCCTCTCGGTGGACGATGCCAACCGGATCATCGACCGCTTGCGGGACCGCTTTCCCCAGATCGAGGGCCCGCCGAAGGAGGATATCTGCTACGCCACGCAGAATCGCCAGGAAGCGGTGCGGCTGCTGGCTGCGGACGCCGACGTGGTCCTGGTGCTGGGCAGCCAGAACAGCTCCAACAGCCAGCGGCTGCGTGAGCTGGCTATCGACAGCGGTGTGCCCGCCCACCTGATCGACGGCGCCCACGATATCGACGATGCCTGGTTCCAGGGGCAGGAGACGGTGCTGGTTACCGCCGGTGCCAGTGCCCCGGAATCGGTGGTCCAGCAGTGCGTCGATTTTCTCCGCGCGCGATACGGAGCCACCGTCGAGCAGCGTGCGGTGCGCGACGAGCAGGTGCATTTTCCCTTGCCCCGCGGGCTGCGCGAGGTGCCCGCCCGCTGAATCGCCGGCGGTCCGCACCGTCTAGCCCGGATTATTCATCAAGCTAACGAGTAAAGTTGCACGGTGAAGCAGAGAAACAGGTTGTGGCTATCTTCCCAAGAACACCGCGCACATCAGCCGGCACGCGCTAGCGTCCGGTTCTCACCAATTCCACCAAAACCGGACGCTAGCGCGCGTGCGGCTCATGAATAATCCGGGCTAGGCGGCTCCAAGGGGTCAGGTCCATGTTTTCGGCCGGCGCGTGAGGGCCGGGGCAGGGTTGGTCGGCCGAAAAATGGACCAGACCCCAGGGCGATTCCAAGGGGTCAGGTCCATGTTTTCGGCCAACGCGTGAGGGCCGGGGCAGGGTTGGTCGGCCGAAAAATGGACCAGACCCCAGGGCGCGGCCCGTGGCAGTGGGCGGCTTCCGCTTCAGCGTTTCCAGCCCAACACGAGCCAGTAGGGCAGGTGCACGGTCGGCGGCTCAGCCCGCGCGGACCATGCCGCACGGACATCGGCCACCTGCTGCTGCTGGGCGCTGGTCAGCGGCAGCTCGTCGAGCAGCTCCAGGTACGTCGCGTCGGCGGGCTCCAATCGGTCCAGGAACCGTGTCTCCACGGCCAGTCCCACCTGCCGCAGCCAGTCCGGCAGCCGGCGCCCCACGAGGGGGTCGGCGGCGCAGCGGCGGAGGACGTCCAGCCATAACGAGCGCAGATCATACTCGGGCGGATGCGCCATCAGCCCCCCGAAGTCGGGCTCCAGGGCCACCAGCGCGCCGCCCGGCTGCAACACCCGCACCGCCTCGGCCAGGGCCTCCCGGGGGTGTGTCAGCCAGAGCAGGACACACTGAACGAACACCAGGTCGCAGGCCGCGTCCTCCAGCGGCAAGCGGGTGGCATCGGCGCGGACGTGGTACACGTCGCCGCCCCGCCGTCCGGCGGCGCGAGCACGCGTCTGCGCAAGCCCGTAGGTGAGGGCCGGCTGGAGCACGTCGATCGCGATCACGCAACCGGCCGACCGGCGGCTCAATTCGTGGCTGACGTGGCCCCAGCCGCAGCCCACATCCAGCACGCATCGTCGCCGCGCGATCCCCGCCTGCCGCAGCAGTCGGGAACGCGCACCGGCCAGCCCGTCCGCCTGCAGCCGCGCCAGCCTTTCCGACGGCAGCGGATTGCCCGGCATCATCGGCTCCATGCGGGAGGGCGAGGCTCCCGCCGAGCCGCCGCTTTCCGAAGGCAGCGGATTGCCCGGCATCATCGGCTCCCCTCGCGGCCCCAGGGTGCAGCGCGTGGTGCGCTCCCTCCGGGAGTTTTCGGCTGCGTCGGCCGACGCCGACCTGGGCCGCGCCTGCCGGCGAAACGCCAGCAGGCACCTCCCAACGGCGCGGCCGCCGCTCAGCGTCCGCCGCCGGCACACGCGCAGGCACAGGCACACCCGGCACAGGCGCAGGCACAGCCGCCCGAGCCGCCACCCCCGCCCCCGCTCGATTCGGCCAGCGCCGTGAACACGTCTGCCGTCACGCGGTCCACACCGCTCAAGTCGACCACGCCGCGCCGCGTCGGTATGCCCAGCGTCAACGGCTCGACCGCGCTGGCCAGCCGGCCGGAGAAATTCTCGGCCCAGCCCGCAAACGAGGAGGCCACTTCGCCCAGCCCGGTGCGCGACGTGGTCGGCGTGGTCGGCGTGGGCGCCCCGCGCGGCGGGCCGCCGGGCGCCGGGACCGGGCGGCTCCAGTCGGGCTCGTAGCGATATCCCCGGCGGCCCCACTCGCGGAAAACCGTCTCCCAGTCGGGGCGGAGGATCATCCAGTCGATGTTCCGCTCCACCGTCTGGGCACGCTGCGCCACCGCCTTGATCGACTCCGCCTCCGTCCAGGCGCGCGCGACAATCCGGCGATAGTACTCGCGCGTATCCGAGTCGTCGAACCCCTGCATCCGCTCGACGACCGACGTGATCAGCTGCTGCAGCGGTTCCGCCAGGTTGCACGCGTCGATCGAGCCGCTGACCGCCAACTGGTCCAGGAACGGGTGCTCGTAATCGTGCAGCACGATGCCGCGCTGGGCGGCCGCGGCGCGGCGCGCCGGCGGACCGGATCGAAACGGCTCCACCACCTCCACCTGCGGCGGATCGTCGTCCCGCAGCTGCAGCACGCCTTTCCGTAACAAGCCGAACAGGACCAGCGTGGCGACCTGGCCCAGCGGCATCTCCAGCAGCACCGCGGCCTGGGGAGCCGTCAAGCCGCGCTTGATCCCGCCGCCCTCGACCGTCGCCATGGCCGGCAGGTACCCGCTCCGCCGGCGGCGCAGGTACCACTCGTTGCAGCCGATCAGCCCCAGCAGGAGCGGCCAGAGCAGCAGGTGCAGCCCGGGGCTGGACAGCATCACGATCGCCATGGCGCCGCACAGCAGGACGAAGAGGATCCAGCCGGTGCCGTGCGAGAAACGGAAAAACAGCACCGCCAGCCCCCCGCACAGCGTGACTCCCGAACCGAACTGCAAGCCGGGCCGCTCGCGGAACCACTTGACCAGCAGCCCCACCGCGCTGGTCCGCACGACCCGCTGCATCCCGCGGCGGGGAAACGAAATCCCCAATTTCGGATTGTCGGGCCCCAGCTGCCACGCGGGCCACTCCCAAACTGCCACCAGGTGCTGCTCGCTTCCCCCGCCGTACCGTGCCAACTGGTCGTAGCGCATCGACTCGTCGTGGTACCGCACCTCCTCCGCCGTGACCCCGGGCAGCAGATGCACGGCCACTCGCAGCCGCGTTGTGCCCACCTGCAACAGCGGATCAAACCACGTAGGTCGGAACTGCAGCCCAGCCCGCTCGGCGTCCGTCGTGTCCAGGTAGACCATGTCCGGCATCACGCACTCGAACTCCACCGTGCCGGTCTGTCCGGGCCCGATCGGATGGCCGGCCAGATCGATCTCCACACCCACGTCGATATACTCCGACCGGCGAATCGCGCGGGCCGGAGTTCCATCGCGCCGAGCCGACATGTTGCCCAGCACGTAGCCGCCGTGCGGCAGCCCGATGTCAACCACGTCGATCGCGGCGGCGCCGGGCTGATTGGCAAATACGATCCGGTACTGCAGGCGGAGCGACGCATCGGGCTGCACGTGCAGCTGCACGTCCATCTCCGTCACTTGGAAGCGGTACGTCTGCCCCGGCAACGTCGACGGTGCCAGCAGCAGGGCGCACAGCATCACCGCCGCCGAGCGCGCGGCGTGACGGACCAGCCTCGACCGGATCAGGGGCGTCCGCAACCTGGTCATCGACAGCTTCCTCTGGGCTCCGCGCCCGTTCCGATCCGCCTTCCCGACCCGCTTGCGGCCAGCCTGACGCAGGGGCTCATCAGCTCGCCCGCGCGGAGGCCGCGGCCCAGGCCCAGCCGCGCGGCTCGGCCGGGCACTCCGCGGCGCAGATCGCCAGGCCCGGACATTCGTGACAATGAGTGTTCGTCTCCACCAGTCTGCGGTACCGATCGAGCGCCGAGTGAGACCAGATCTGCGACCAGTCGTCCACCAACAGGTTACCTGCCGAGGTGTAGGGACCGCGGGGGGGAATCACCTCTCCGTCCGGCTCGACGCGGATCGTCACGTCGCCGCCTGCCCGCGGTCCGCCGCGGGCCGCCGCCTCGGCACTTTGCCCCGCGGCGCACTCCACGGGCGGCAGCCAGATCAGCTGCATCCGCCGCGCGCAGGCCAGGTCCTCGATCCAGGCGGCCAGCTGGCGCAAACGCCGAGCCCCAAAGGGCCGCGACTCGTCGCCCTCCGCGGCCGCCGCGGAGAGCGCCGCGGACAGCACCGCCCGTTCGCCGTGAGCCGGCGAGCCGTGCCCGCCGTCCTCGTCGCGCCGCGCGATCGCCAGCAACTCGACGTGGTCCACGCCCCGCTCGAGCAAGCCGTCGAGGCCGGACTCCAAATGCGGAAGCACGTCCGGCATCAGCGGCGCCTGCGCGACGACCGTCATTTCCCGGTCCGCGATCCGCTCGAGGCACGCCTGAAAACAGGGATGGTCGCCGGCGCCGTAGAGGCGATCGTGCCGCTCGACCGTGACGCCCCAGGGCAGGACGACGTAGTCCAAGCCCGCCGCCGCCAGCCGCTCGACCCGTCCTTCCTCCGCCAGCTGTCCCGCCCGGGCCCGCAGGCCCGTGATGATCCCCAGGTCCTCCGCCCGCTCGACCGTCTCCACCAGGTCCGTCACGTGCGAGGACGGATCGAGGATCAGACGCACATGGAAGATGCCGGCCTGCCAAAGCCGCTCGAAGATCAGCGGCGAAAGGGGGCCGAGCCCCACGACCAGGTCCGCCTGAAATGGGGCGAGTAACCCAGTCGGTCGATCGAGCGCCGGGTCGGCCAGGTTGAAGATCGGATAGCGGACGCTCGGCTGCCCCAGATGTGCCAGCAGCTGCTGTACGTCTCGCACCGCGTCGCCCGCCCCGTGGGCGGACAGTTCGCCCGCCAGCTCGCGTGCCGACCGGCCCTCGAGCAACCCCCGCGCGGCGACCGCCCCGGCCGGCGAGAGCCGCGCGGCCTCAGAGGCCGCCGCCACCAGCAACGCCTGGCCGCTGGTCTCGACCCGCAGGTGATACCGCAGGTACCGGCCGTCCATGGAACGCACGAAGTGGTACAGCCCGGGCGACAGATGACCAGCCTGCCGGGAGGGAACCAGCCAGCGCCGCAACCGCTCGCGCCACATCACCGCACTCCCACGGGCCGGGGTCTGGTGCCTTCGGGGTCTGGTCCATTTTTCGGCCGACCAACCCTACCGCGGCCCTCACGCGTTGGCCGAAAACATGGACCTGACCCCCTCGAACTGCCAGTCACCCGAACCAGACTTGTCCGGGGTCTGGCCCATTTTTCGGCCGACCAACCCTACCTCGGCCCTCACGCGTTGGCCGAAAACATGGACCTGACCCCCTCGAACTGCCACAGCCGACCAACCCTGCCTCGGCCCTCACGCGTTGGCCGAAAACATGGACCTGACCCCCTCGAACTGCCCGTCACCCGAACCGCCCACTCGCCCGCTGCCGCGGCGGGCCGGCCAGCGCCTCCAGCGCGACGAACCCCAGCGGTGGGTGGCCCGGCGAGCCGGCGCTAGGGTCCGCGTGACAGCTGCCGCAGCCGCCCGCCCCGCCGCAGCCACCCCCCGGCGCCGCGTCGCGCGCCTCCTGCACCTCGCGCACGATCCGGCATCCACCGCCGCACAGCGGCAGATCGGGACACTCCCAGCACATCTCCGGCAAGCGGCCGAACCGGGGATCCGCCTGCCGCTCGCGGAAGCTGCGGAACAGTCCGCTGTTCCAGATCTGTTCCCACGGGTCGCGCAGCAGGTTTCCGGCCGCCTGGTAGTACGACTGGCAGGGCAGCACGTCGCCGTTCGGCTCGACGCACAGCGAATACTCGCCCGCGTTGCACCGCTTGGCCCCTACCTCCAGTTCGACCGGGGACATTTCGCAGTACGGGGTCGGCGTGTACCAGAGCAGCCGCATCCCCAACTCCCGTGCCCGGTCGCGGATCCGCACCAGGGTCGGCGCCAGCTGCGATTCCGGGATCGCCTGGTCGGTATCGCCCCCGCCGCCCGAGTAGATCATGCCGTTTACCGCCAGCGTCCGTACGCCCACGCGATGGATGAACCCAATCGTCTCCTCGATCTCGTCCGCATTCATCCGCATCAGCGTAGTATTGGTGATCGTGTGCAGACCGGCTTCCAACGCCTGCTGGATGCCGCGGACCGTCTGCCCGTGGCTGGCCGCGTGCATCATCCGGTCGTGCACCTCGGGCCGATGCGAGCCGAGCGTGATCTGGACGTGGTTCAATCCGGCGGCCGCCAATGCGCGGGCATAGCCGGCATGTGCGAAGCGGCGACCGTTGCTATTCAAACCGCATACCGGCCCCTGGGCATCCGCATGGGCGATCAACTCGGCCAGTTCCGGGTAGAGCGTGGCCTCGCCGCCGGTGAAGATCAGGTGCGGCACGCCCACGTGGCAGAGGCGGTCGATCACGCGCTTCCACTGGTCAGGCGGCAGCGACTTCATGCGGAGCCGCTCGGCCTCGTTGTAACAGTGCGGGCAATCGTTGTTGCACTGGTAGGTGAGGGCCAGGTCCGCCTTGAAGGGAGCCGACACGGGCACGGTGAACAGTTCCGCCCGGGCGACGGTCTCGAGCCCGCAGGTGGGACAGCCGCCCGCGGTCCCCCGGTGCGTGCCGCGGCGAACCAGCTCGTACACGCCCCGCAGGTCGCCCGCGGCCCGCCGCGCGGTCGTCCCGCCGTGACGCGCCGCCAAGCGGGCCTGGGCCTGCGCCAGCGGCACCCCGTCCAGCGCCCAGAGCGCCATCTCGGCCGCCGTGGCGTTCAGATGAACCACGTCGGTCACATCCACCCACAACACGCCTCGACCGTCCGCCTCGATCCGCAGATGGATGCGGCCGCGGCCGCCGGGCGGTGTGAAACGATAGGTGTACAGCCCCGGCCGGGGTGGTGCCACTTTCCGCAGGCAATCGCCAAAGGCCGACAGATCGCGCCGCAGGAAACGCCAGAGGGCTACCACCGGGGCTCCTCCTCCAGCTGGTACTCGGCCCCGCAATACTCGCAGTGCACGTAGATCGCTCCCGCGGCGACCCGCGTCGACTGGGCCGTTAAGACCGCCCCGCACTGCTGGCAGGTCGACTGCTCGAGCTTCACCGCTCCGGGCAGGTCCAGCTTCATCTCATGCACGTGCGTCTGCTGGATCGGCTTGAGCCGTGCAAGGGCCAGCAGGGCCGCGGCCGCCACCAGGCAGACGCCCCCGATCGCCGCCCGCACCACGGCGTTCCCCTGGCCGGCGGCCAGCAGAAAGACCACGCCCAGCAGCCCCAGCGCCGCCGCCAACCCGCCAACCACCAGCTTCAACACGCTCCGCCTCCGTTCCCCCCGTCGCTTTCATGCGTCGTGAATCGCCCCGAGCCGGGGTCTGGTCCATTTTTCGGCTGTGCCATCCTGCCCCGGCCCTCACGCGCTGGCCGAAAACATGGACCTGACCCCCTCGAACCACGCGGGCGCCCGGTTCGGGGTCTGATCCATTTTTCGGCTGTGCCAGTCCTGCCCCGGCCCTCACGCGTTGGCCGAAAACATGGACCTGACCCCCTCCCCTGGAATCGCCGGTCCCGGGGTCTGGTCCATTTTTCGGCCGACCAGTCCTGCCCCGGACCTCACGCGTTGGCCGAAAACATGGACCTGACCCCCTCCCCTGGAATCGCACGGCCACGATTCTATCAGGCGGCCCAGCCCGCGGCACGCGGCTCGGCGCGCCCGGCCGCGCAAGCGCCGTTGCCCGGTTTGCCCAGCCTTCGCGGGAAGCCAACGCTTCTGAGCATGCGGCAGAATCGCTAAAGTCGCCGCCAGCGGGCTTCGATAACAAGCGATGACCGTCGGCACCAGCCCCCTCCGGCCGCTTCGGTGCGATACGGACCGGTGGGGTTGGAACGGCCGCCGGAGGGCGTGGTCGCCGCCGCCGGGGCGTTCCAGGCGGATGTCGGCGGGCAATATCTGCGGCGATCTTCGCGTCGTCGCCTCATGCCACGAACCATCAAGGGACTGAATCATGCGGATTGAACTGGCCCACTTTGCCAAATTCCTGGCTGCCGTTTCATTGCTGGCAGCGGTGGGCGCCCCCAGTCGGGCGGAAGATGTCGCGTCTTTCGACGGGCAACCGGTGGACAATGTCGAGGTCGTGCGGGAGCGCTATCCGAACCGCGCGGTGAAGATCGAACGGGAGGTGATTCAGGACGCCACGCAGAACTACGTCAACCACGGCTCGTGGAAGATGTGGGACCAGCAGGGCAAGGTGGTCCTCGAGGGACAATATCAGCACGACAAGCGCGAAGGAACGTGGAACCGCTGGTACCGCCCGGCGGAAGTGGAACTGCTCAACACGCAGCCGTACCGGCAGTTCCAGGGCCCCTACCTGTCCCAGGCGACATTCAAGAACGGACAGCTCAACGGGCGCTGGACGATCTACGACAGCAAGCAGGCGAAGATCAGCGAGTGGGAGTTCCGCGACGGAGTGCGCCACGGCACGTCCACCTGGTGGTATCCCACCGGCCGAAAGATGCGGGAGGTGGTCTACAACAACGGCGAAGCCGACGGCGAACGGCTGGAGTGGGCGCCCGACGGCAATCTGGCCGTGCGCGAAGTCTTCGAGCAGGGTCGCAAGGTCGACAAGAAGGTGGAGTCCTACCCGGGTGGCCAGAAGAAATCCGAGGGTGTTTACCTGTTCGCCAAGCTGGCCTTGATTCATCCCGACGAGTGGGACACCGCGACCATGGCCAGGCACGAACTCCAGGGCAAGGACGAACGACACGGGTCGTGGACCGCCTGGTACCCGACCGGTCAGATCCGGCAGCAGGGTCAGTACAAGCACGATGCCCCGGTGGGCAGCTTTACCTGGTGGTATACCAACGGCCAAGTCTCTCTGCAGGCCGAATACGTCGACGGCAAGCAGCAGGGTGCGTGGACCTGGTGGCATGAAAACGGCCAGAAGGCGATCCACGGCGAGTACACCCACGGGGACCCGTCCGGCCAGTGGATTTGGTGGAAGGAAAGCGGCAAGGTCGCACAGCGGGCTGACTTCTCGGACCACAAGGGCCGAATGCTCGCCGCGCCGTCGCTGCAGGATGCGCCGCTTCCCACGGATGCGACCTCGCGCCGCGCCGGCAACCCGCTCGAGTGAGCGCGTGCCCCACGACGAATCCCGCTCCCACTGGGCGCGAGCCGGGGTGAGGTCCGCGGGAGAGGCTCGACGCCGCGCCGCATCCGGCGGCGCCTGCGCGAAGCCACGGACGTTGAGCGGAACGGCGCTAAATGGCCTTGCGTGATCCTGGGAGATACGAGACGAGCGAACCAGGGTGGCACGAGCCTGGGAGGGCGAGGCTCCTGCCGAGCCGGTGTGTTGAGCGGGATCCCGGCTCGGCGGGAGCCTCGCCCTCCCGCGCGGGAGCCTCGCCCTCCCGGAAACTCGAAACCCGATTTGGCGCCTTGCGGCGGACCATGTACGGCGGCAAGAGCAACTCGCGTTGGGCGCCTGTTCTCGACGGTGGCCCGCGTCGGTGCTGTCGCACCAGTGCTCGCACTGGCACCGACGGCTCGTACTCGTGCTCGTATTCCGCAGAACGGTACGCGTCCGCGGCCTGGTCAGCACGCGTTCGTCGCCCGGACTCAGCAAATCTTCCCGGCCTGTCGATCCAGCGCGGGGCGCGGGGCGTATGGATTCCATCGCCCCCGCCCCGCCGCGCGGACTCGGCCTGCTCGCGATCGTCTGCGTCAAAACCGTTACGACCGTTGGTAACGCGGGCGAAACTGGATGTCCTTGCGCGGTCCGCCAGCACGCGGAATTGACGGGCGGGGCGGGCCAACTAGGATCGACCTTATGTCCCGTTCCGAGCCGCGTTCCCACTCCTCCACGCGCGGCGCTGCTGCTCCCTTCCCGATCCGGCCGGCGCCGGTCCTCGATGCCATGAGCCGACAACGCAACCGCCATCTCCTGCTGGCCCTGGTCCTGCTCGCTTCGCTGCTGATCGCCGTCCGGCCGCGCGTCGCGTCGGCGGCGCCCCATTCCCTCGTCGAGGTGCTGGGCGCCCACGGGAATTGGACCCTGACCGAAAGCCGGCTGCAGCCTTCGGGGACCGGCCAGCCGGACGTGCTGGTCCTGCGCGGAAATGCCGGCGGCCCGGGGCCCCTCGACCTGGTGCTCCGCTTCCACGGCATGTTCGACATGGTGCCCGCCGTCGTCGTGATCGACGAAGAGCTATCCAACCGGTCGGGGCGCGGGTGGCCGAGCTTTCACATGCTGTTGGGAACCGGCGTCGGCGACGACTTCGTGGCGTCGAGCGACTACGATGGGCTGTACTTCAAGGACCGCATGGTCCCGCGAGCCCTGGCCGGCGCTTGGGCGGGCGTGCCCGAGCAGGACGACATGATCGCGCCCGACCGGCTTTCCTGGGCTGGGCCCCCGGGCCTGGCGGCCGGCCAGGCCGTGCGGTACTGGGTGCCGATCAGCGGGCTCGACCGCTCGGACGGCGTCGTCGACGACGCCGTCACCTTCACCCTGAGGCAGGTTGCCACGCCCGAACCTGCGGGACTGGTCCTCGTGGCCTGCGGTGCCCTTGGCCTGCTTCCCTGGCTCCTCCTCCGCCGCCGGACGTAACCGTTCACGGGCCGGGGTCTGGTACATTTTTCGGCCAATCCGCCCGACCCGGCGAAGACGCGCGGGCCGAAAACATGTACCTGACCCCCTCGAATCTGGCTCAATGCTCAGCCGGGGTGTGAACGGTTACCCGCCGGACCAGCAGCCGCGCAGCCTGACCCGCGGGGGGATGCTTGCCCATCCGCGCCCGGCGGGGGTCTTGCGGTATCCCGTGCCGGAATTACAGTAACGGCCAGCGGGATCGCTCTCGCGCCGCCGCCTCCCCGGAGCTTCTCACGCCCAAGCCCGATTGCGGGCGCGCCACATCGCACCACGTCTCGTGCGCGGCGCCGCAGGCGCCCGCCCTGCGTGGCGCGGGATGCCGTTGGGCGTGAAGCTGGGAACCGTTGGGATCGGGGCGAGCCGCCTCTGACTGGGTGGCTGCGATGGCAAGCGGTAACCGTTCACGGGCCGGGGTCTGGTACATTTTTCGGCCAGTCCGCCCGACCCGGCGCAGACGCGCAGGCCGAAAACATGTACCTGACCCCCTCGAATCCGGCGAAATGCTCCGCCGGGGTGTGAACGGTTACTGGCCAGCGTCGTCCCCAGCCCGTCCGGTCCTTCCCGTGCCTTGCTGGAACTGAAACTGATGCCCGACTCCATTGCCCGCTTGATCGACCACGCCCTGTTGCATCCCACGTTGACCGATGACCAGCTCGAGGCGGGCTGCCGCCAGGCGCGCCAGCTGGGGGTGGCCAGCGTCTGCATCAAGCCCTACGCCGTGCCGCTGGCGGCGCGCATCCTCGCCGGGTCGGATGTGGCCGTGGGCACGGTCATCGGGTTTCCCCATGGCTCCCACGCCACGGAGGTCAAGGCCTTCGAGGCCGATCTGGCCTGCCGGCAAGGCGCCACCGAGCTGGACATGGTCGTCAACGTCGGCAAGGTGCTCAGCGGCGACTGGCCCTGCGTCGAAGCCGACATCCGGGCCGTGGTCGAGGTGGCTCGAAAACACGGGGCGATCACCAAGGTGATCTTTGAGAACGACTACCTGCCCGGCGATGACGTGAAGATTGCGCTCTGCCAGGCCTGCCAAAGGGCGGGCGCGGATTTCGTCAAGACCTCGACCGGCTTCGGATTCGTCAAGCAGCCGGATGGCAGCTACAACTATCTGGGGGCCACCGAACACGATGTGCGCCTGATGCGCCAGCACTGCGGGCCGACGATGCAGGTCAAGGCGGCGGGCGGAATCCGCAGCTATGAAGATGCCGTGCGGATGCGCGACCTGGGCGCGACACGCCTGGGCGCCAGCGCCTCGGACGCGATCATCGCCGGCGCCGCCCGCGACCCGCAAGGCTATTGAAACGCGGTGCCCGAACCGGCCGCGCGGGTGGAACCTCGGCCACGCTGGCAGCCTGGCGGATCGGCGCGGGTGCCCGACGCCGGCCGGGGCGCCGCCCGCCACGGGCTGGCGGCGGTCCCACCCGCGGCCAGTCCATCGCGTCGCAACCTCGCTCCGGATGACGATCCGATCGATGTCCGACTCCATCGCCGACTCCATCGCCCAAGCCACGGCCGCCGTACGCCACCGTTGGGATGGCACGCCCAGGGCCGGAATCATCCTCGGTACCGGACTGGGGAGCTTCGCGCGGAATATCACCGCCGAGGCGGTCATCGATTACCACGACATCCCGCACTTCCCGCGCGCCACGGCGCTGGGGCACAAGGGGCACCTTGTCTGCGGGCGGATCGGCGATCTGTCCGTGGTCACCATGGAAGGCCGCTTCCACCGCTACGAGGGCTACCCGCTGTCGCAGATTACGCTGCCCGTCCGCGTGATGCACGCCCTGGGCGTCCAACTGCTGATCGTCTCCAACGCCAGCGGCGGCCTGAACCCGGCCTTCGGCTCGGGCGACATCCTGGTGCTGGAGGATCATATCAATCTCATGTTCGGCAGCCCTCTCCGCGGACCCCACGCTGAGGCGCTCGGACCGCGCTTTCCCGACATGAGCCGCCCGTACGACCCCGAGCTGATCGAGCAGGCCCTGGAGCTTGCCCGGCGGCATGACTTCCCGGCTCATCGCGGCGTCTACGTCGCCCTGACGGGACCGAACTACGAAACCCGCGCCGAATACCGGTTCCTCCGCGCAATCGGCGGCGACGTGGTCGGCATGTCGACCGTGCCTGAGGTGATCGTGGCGGTCCAATGTGGACTGAAGGTGCTGGCCCTGTCCGTGGTCACAAACCTCTGCCGTCCCGACCGGCTGGTGCCGGCCTCGGGAGCGGAGGTCGTGGCGGCCGCCGCAGCGGCGGAGTCCCGGATGAGCCAGATCGTGCTGGGAATCCTCCGCCGCCAGCCTTCGTAGGCGGCCGATCGAGCGACCGCGGGCGCTCAGCCCGGCGGCCATTTCAGCGCTCGGCCCCCCAACAGGTGAAAGTGCAAGTGGTCTACGGCCTGGCCGCCATCCCGGCCGCAGTTGACGACCACGCGATAACCGTGACTCAGCTGCAGCTCCGCGGCCAGCTGGCGAATCACCAGCCATAGATGCCCCAGCAGCGGCGCGTCCTCATCGGCTATCGCATCCAGCGAGGCAATCTCCCGCTTGGGAATCACCAGCACGTGCACCGGGGCCTGAGGCTGGATGTCGCGAAACGCCAGGCAGAGTTCGTCTTCGTAGACCACGTCCGCCGGAATCTCGCGGTCGATGATTCTCCTGAAAACCGTTTTCTCCCGCATCGCGTTACCTCGCGCATCTGGCATTCAGGTCCATTCCGCCCGGGGTCTGGTCCATTTTTCGGCCCATCCGCCCGACCAAGCGAAAACGCGCTGGCCGAAAACATGGACCTGACCCCCTCGAAACACCCTTCACCCGGACAAGCCCTCTTGCGTTAACGAAATCGCTTCGTCCAGCAGCATCTGGGGAATGCCATCGCAGACCGGGTACAGCCAGGTCTGCTCGCCGTTCACCAGGCCGCCGTCCAGCGGTCGCTCCACCCGTTGTCCCAACCGATCCACAAGCCTTCCCTCCACGATGGTCTGGTTCACCCGGCTCAGGGTCGGCGCATCGGCCAACTGCAGCCGCGACCCGGTCTCCAGGCAGCGCAGCAGCAGCACCAATCCGTCCGCTGGCTGAGAATGTCCCGTCCCCACCGTTTCCTCCCGCCTGGGGCATCTCGCCCGGCACGCAGCTGCCGCTAGCTGGACAATTTCACGACGCAATGCGCATTCGCGCACGGGCGGAACGGCATCCAGTGCGCCCCGCGATCGTGCCATCGTCGGGGTTGGCACGTGAGAGCACCTCGACAGCCGACCGGTGCGAAGAGACGCTCTGTCCCACCGGGAGGCGAGTCTCAGGCCTCAGCCTGGCTGGTCCCGCCAGCACGCATCGTCCCGCCGCAGAAGATCAGGCACCCTGATCGCGGCGGAAGCGACATCATGCCAGCGCGTCCAGCCGCCTGGCGATAGCCTGCTGCAACACGCACGGCGATCCCGCCTCGAGCAACCATGCTGGGCAGATTGTAGCGGGCTGGTCGATAAACATGAAGGGACTGCGCCGCCTGCACAAGCGGGATGACGGGCCCCTTGTGCGGTGCACGTTCGGAGCGGCCCCGACAGGGGGCCTCCCGGATCCTGACCCGCTGGGGTGCAGCAGAACTGGCGTCCACCCCGCGAACGGTTACCGAGGAACATGCCCGTCCGCCTTCGTTCATCCGACACGCTCAAGGTCAACGGACAACAGCCATGAACATTGGCCCGACTGCGCTTCGCCTGGCCTGGTTCGCCGGAGGGTTGTGCCTGGCAGCGGCCGCTGCGCCCGCCGCCAATCGACTCGACGCGCAGACCCTGTCCGGGCCCGGCCGCGACCCGTCCGCGCTGCCTGCCCGGCGCGCGGTCGTGGAACAGTCGGTTGCCCAGGTGCAACAGACCTTCTATCGCGAACAGTACACGACGGAAATGCAGGATTCCAACCAGCTGGTCTACGATCCGGTCGTCCATTACCAGTGGACCTCGCGGTGGCACAACTGGTGGAATCCGTTCGCCGAGCCTTACGTCACGTACCAGCTGGAGCCGCAGACCGTCTGGCAACCGCGCTGGCAGGTGGTGCGGCTGCCCGTCACGCGGCGCGAGTTGATCCCGGAGACGCGCACCGTGCAGGTGCCTGCGCGGCGATTGGGCTTTGAACCGCTCCCGCCGGATACCCGCCTGGCGGAAGCACCTCCTCCCGCCGCACCGGTCAAGACGCCAGCGCTGGTCGACGTCCCGTCCCGCCAGCCGTTCGGCGGCATTGCCCGCTTGGAGAACGACCCGCCGCGTTACGGCACGGGCACCTCCGACGCGGGTTGGACTTCGCGCCGCTGACGCACAAGCCGGGGTCTGGCTCATTTTTCGGCCGATAGACTCGACCTCGCGGCCGGCGCCTGGGGTGGGCGGCGGATTCGGCGGGGTCTGGCTCATTTTTCGGCCGATATACTCGACCTCGCGGACACGCGCTGACCGAAAAATGTGCCTGACCCCCTGGGGTCGGGGAGGCTCCCGCCGAGCCGCTGATTGGCCGATCTCACCGCGAGGGCGAGGCTCCCGCCGAGCCGCTGATTGGCCGATCTGATCGGGAGGGCGAGGCTCCCGCCGAGCCGCTGATTGGCCGATCTGATCGGGAGGGCGAGGCTCCCGCCGAGCCGCTGATTGGCCAAACTCGCTGGGGAGGGCGAGGCTCCCGCCGAGCCGCTGATTGGCCAAACTCGCTGGGGAGGGCGAGGCTCCCGCCGAGCCGCCGAGCCGCTGACTCGCCGATCTCACCGCGAGGGCGAGGCTCCCGCCGAGCCGCCGTTCAACGCCAATGGGCACCGTCGGGGCGCAAGCCGTCTCGGCCCCGGGCCCCGTGGCGAGCGTCCCCCGCCGTCCGGCCCTACTCCCGTGGGATTGCCGACCGGCGGCGCGACCTGCGCTGAGGCTGCGAGGTCGTCCACTCCTTGGTGAGCGTTTCGAAGACCTCGGGCGATTCGTAGCGGATCACGTTCTTGCCCTCGGGCATCGGGCCAATCAGCCCGCGAAAGACGGGCAGCCCCCGCAACTCCAGGTCGGTGCTGCAATCGTCCACGCCGATCTGCGTGTGCAACCGGAGCAGCGGCTCCTTGGACGGGTAGTCGCGAATGCGCAGCTTGCCGTCGGACCCGCGGGTGACGATGCGAAACGTGTCTTTCTTCATGGCCGGAGTTGCCTCTCCAGGTTTCTACGCGGGGCGACCGCGGCCGGTTTCGACAAGCCGCTCGGGATCGAGTATCGACGCGCGGCCGTGCCCCGCGGAAGCGAATTTCTCGCGGCTCGCGCACGGCAAAGATGCGGCAGAACTGTCACATCGCGCGCCGCGAAGACGCCCGGCATCACCCCTCCCCGGAGCGCCCCCTGGTAACGATTCTGCCGCTGCCAGCCTCGACCGGGATCAACTCCTGCCGGAACTGCCGTGCGCACCGCCTGTGCCATCCGCGCGGGACGCGGCGGTTGGTCCTTCTCCGCACGCCGCCGCCCAAAGGGGCCACGGGCGAGCCTGCGGGTCGAGAACCCCCGGTGTGCAGGCCGCTCCAGGCCGGGGTCTGGCTCATTTTTCGACACCCCCTTGGAATCCTGATCGTGCCTTCACACAGTCTGGAAGCCCGAGCCGCAAGATTCCTGTCAGCCCTGCTGGACCATCGACGCCGCGTCGCGCTCGCGGAGCTGGCGGCGGTCGGTAAGAGCTGCTGGGCGTTTGCCTCACGCCGCGTGCTGCCTTGTCACAGCCGCCTGTCGGGGGTAAACCATAGGGGGAAACTCATCGGAGGGTATCCGAATTGGTGAGGAGTCTGATTCGAAATCAGATGCCGGCTCTGCCGGTTGCGGGTTCGAGTCCCGTGCCCTCCGCTCGCCACGTCTCGCCCGCTGTTGCTTTCTTGTTGCTATGTTTCGCCAACGTAACAACTTGTGGAAAGTCCAAGTCGCCCGCTTCCGCGCCGCCAAACACTGCGGTCCGGTTCCCGCCCTGCGCCACGTCTGGCCCCATTTCGCCCAGTTTTGCCGTCTGACTGGCCCCACTAGTGGTCCCACTGGCCGCAGCCCGTCCATCGGTCCCCGTGGCACGCTCGGCGCGTAGGTCGGGGCCCGCGGGCTGCACACCGGGCAGGGCGTCCAGGAACGGCGATCAGACCACTGCCCCTCGGCCTCCGACGGGCGCGCCGCGCCGTCCAGCATCGTCTGCCCGTTCAACATGGCGGCTGCTCGTCGCGTGGTCCTCGCCGCAGCCCGTCGGCGGACGGGAGCGACACGGCAGCCAGCGGTTCCACCGTGATGCAAGGCTTTGCCGGGGAACGATTTCGGCCGGGTGCCTTGCGCCGACGCGTCGGGGTGGCACCTGCGGCGACCGAAGAATTTGGAAAATTTCCAGCGCCGTTGTGACCAAACGTGTCAAACGTCTGCCATACGCTGATGGCCTCGGTCGGACTCAGCGTCGGAAATGATGAAGTCGCCAAGTAGCCGGCCGACCGCATGCCTCTTATCAGTAGGGGTGTGAGTGCGATAAGTTCAGGCGTTTCGAAGTCAGTGGGATAGGCCAGCAGTAGCCGTTGACGAGGTGGACGCCAGGCTGCACCCCAAGGGGTCAGGCACATTTTTCGGCGAGATCGTTCCACGACGCCGAGCCGTCGTCCCGCCGAAAATTGAGCCAGCCCCCGGCCTGTGAACGGTTACGGCCAGCAGTACGTGCGAGTGCGAGTGCGAGTGCGAGTGCGGCGAAGCGACGTCCCGCTTCAACAAATTGGCTGTATAGGCACACAAGATGACCCCCGATCTCTCATTCCACCAATGGTTCACGGGGCTTACGGGGCATGCATCACCCCGCGATTGGCAAGCTGCATTGGCATCGGAGGCCAGCTGTCGCGATCGGTTGATCCGGATTCCGACCGGGCTGGGGAAGACGGAGGGAGTCCTTGCCGCCTGGAGCTACTTCCGCTTGCATCGCGGGGACGCCGGCTGGCCCCGCCGGTTGGTCTGGTGCCTGCCGATGCGCGTGCTGGTGGAACAGACGGAACAGGCCGCACAACAACTCGCTGCCCGAATCCCCGAGCCTCATCGCCCCACGATCCACATTGCAATGGGCGGTGAAGACAGCGGGGAATGGTTCCTGTGTCCCGAACGACCGGCCGTGATCATTGGCACTCAGGACATGCTGCTGTCGCGGGCCTTGAATCGTGGCTATGCCAGCGCCCGAGCCCGCTGGCCTATGGAGTTCGGTCTGCTGAACCAGGACGCCTTGTGGGTGATGGACGAAGTGCAACTCATGGATGTCGGACTGGCGACCTCGGCACAACGGCAAGCGTTCCGGGAATCCACAAATTAGGTTTATCACGTCATGTCGGAACTAGACTTTGATTGTGTGTTCGAGAAATTGGCCGGTAATCGGCCGTTCCCGTGGCAACGGGCTTTGTACCAACGGTTCGTTAACGCCGATATCCCTGCGTCGTGCACCCTGCCGACGGGGCTAGGCAAGACATCGGTCATCGCCATCTGGTTGATCGCCCTGGCCAAGGACGCAAGGATTCCCCGGCGGCTGGTCTACGTGGTCAACCGCCGCACCGTCGTGGACCAAACCACCGACGAGGTGGAGAAGTACCGGGCCGCGAGCGCCCCCGGCATTTCCGAGTTCGCCGTCAGTACCCTCCGCGGTCAGTTCGCCGACAATCGCGAATGGAGCGCCGACCCGTCCCGCCCGGCGGTCATCTGCGGCACGGTGGACATGATCGGCAGCCGATTGCTGTTCAGCGGGTATGGCGTGGGCATGAAAGCGAAACCGCTGCATGCTGGGTTGCTCGGTCAGGACGCGCTGCTCATCCACGACGAAGCCCATCTCGAACCGGCATTTCAGCAGCTGATCGAAGCCGTCCGCGACGAGCAGCAACGGTGCGGCGACCTGTGGCCGCTGCGGGTGATGGAACTAACCGCGACCAGCCGCGGCGACGGCAAGGCGTTCGGCCTGACCGAGCAGGACAAGGATCATTCCGTTGTGAAGGAACGGATTCAAGCCAAGAAGTCGTTGCACCCGCACCCGCTCACCGACCCGAAGAAGCTGGCGGACGAAATTGCGGCCACGGCGAAGAAGTTCGTCGACAGATGCCGGGCGGTGCTGGTGTTCGCTCGCACCGTCGAGGACGTGATGAAGATCCGCGACAAACTGCCCAAGGATCGCGTCCTCACCCTCACCGGCACGATGCGAGGCAAAGAGCGGGATGAGTTGGTCGAACTCCCGCTGTTTAAGCGGTTCCTGCCGAGTGGACAATCGGGTGCGGAGACGACGTTCCTCGTTTGCACCTCGGCCGGCGAAGTCGGTGTGAATATCTCCGCCGACCACATGGTGTGCGACCTGACCCCGTTCGACAGCATGGCCCAGCGGTTCGGCCGGGTCAATCGCTTTGGCCAGCGGAACGATTCGCAAATCCACGTCCTGTATCCGACCGAGTTCAAGGACGACGAATACGACCAGCGGCGGGCAAGAACCCTGTCATTGCTCCACGAACTCAAGGAGAACGCCAGCCCGGACGCGCTCGGCCGACTCGACGCTGAAGCCTGCCAGGCCGCTTTCACCCCGGCGCCGACCATCCTGCCCGCCACCGATATCCTGTTCGACGCCTGGGCGCTGACAACCATCCGGGACAAGCTGCCCGGCCGACCGCCTGTAGAACCCTACCTTCACGGCATCGCCGAGTGGCAACCGCCGGGAACGCTCGTCGCCTGGCGGGAGGAAGTGGAGGAAATCACCGGCGATTTGCGGAGCGACTACCCGCCGGCCGACTTGCTCGATGCGTATCCACTCAAGCCGCACGAATTGCTGAAAGAGCCGAGCGACCGGGCGTTCAAGCAGTTCGAGGCGATGGCCAGGCGTTGCCCGGACGCGCCCGTCTGGCTGGTGGACGAAGACGGCACGGTCGAAGTCCTCACCCTGCCGGAACTCGCTAACAAGAAATACAGAGAGCGGATCAACGGCAAGACGGTCCTGCTGCCGCCCTCCGCCGGCGGCCTGGAAGGCGGGATGTTGAACGGAGCCTCTGCCGTCGCCGACGACGTGGCGGACCAGTGGTTCATCAAGAACCGTGAGGGCCAGCAGGTCCGCCAGCGGAAGCGGTTGTTCGCCACCCCATCCGAAGATGACCCGGAAGTGGAACCCATGCACTCAGTCCTCACGATCACTTTTCCCGGTGCGGACGAGGACGCGGAAGAGAGAACCTGGCAGTGGTTCGCGCGGCGGAACGAGGGGGACAAATCGGCCCCGAAGCCGGTCTTGTGGAGGATTCACGTCGCCGATGTGGTGAAGGAAGCCGAAGCGATGATGGGAAATCTCTCGATCGATGACTCGCTGAAGCAGGCGGTCATCACCGCAGCCCAGTTTCACGACTACGGCAAAAAGCGGACCCTCTTTCAGCGGGTGCTGGGCAACACCGACCCGAACATCTGGTTGGCCAAGTCCGGGAAAAAGGGCGGGCGGGTGCGCGAGACTTACCGCCACGAGTTCGGCTCGCTGTTCGACGTGGAGGCGGAGTTGACCGGCGCGCACCGGGACCTGATCCTGCACCTGATCGCCGCCCACCACGGGCGGGCCCGCCCGCACTTCCCGCTGGACGAGGCATTCGACCCGGAGCGGTCACTAACCGACGCCGAGCGGCTGGCCGCCGAGGTGCCCCGCCGCTTCGCGCGGCTGCAACGGAAGTACGGCCGCTGGGGACTGGCATACTTGGAGTCGCTGCTGCGGGCCGCCGACTGGGCGGCCAGCGCAGAGCCGTCCGCGATTGTGGATGATTGATTCGTAAGTTACCAGACGACTGGGACGAGCCCGGAGGAAATGATGTCGGCATCGCAGGTCAAGATCGGAACAGGCGAGGAGGCGCCGCCCAGGACCAGGGCCGTGGCCGCGATCAAGCAGTCGTGCATCTCGGGAATGGCGGACAGCGCCAGCGACCGGTCGAGAACAGCACGGTCCAGCGGCACCACGACAAATCTCGGATCCGAGTCGATACCGGCCAGCAGAGCGGCTACCGAGGCGATGCGGGTCTTGCCGCGAGCCACCGCCCAGCACGCTTCCGCCAGGGCGATGATCGGTACGTACAGTCGATTGCCGGGATCTTGCAAGACGCCAAGTGCTTTTCCGCCCAGGCGCTGGTTGCCTGCCAGGAACCAGATGAGCGCATGGGCATCAACCGCATACTCATTGGCCATCGGCGTGGTCCCATTCCTTCTGCCACTCGGCATCGGAATACTCGAAGTCCTCGAGCGTAGACGTATCGCCGCTGCCGAGGCAGCCGAACGTCATCATCCGCGGTGCCGGCTTCGGGCGATCCTCACCGGTGATCACGATGACCCGCACGCGGCCTTCGGGCAATCCAGGGGGGGCTTCGAGGAGTTCGATCTTCCCCTCTTTGTAAATGCCCTCAACGATGTTGCTCATGGGAACACTCCGCGGTACGGACCAAGGCCACAGCTATGTCTGATTGTCCCAGATGCCCGCGCGGTGAGCAAGCGGCAGGCGGGCCAGCGGAGCGACGGAGGGCGACCATGACCAGCCATGAACCCGTTCGCGTCAATGTGGACCCCACCAACCCCGGCCAGTTCTTCGCCTGCTGCGGCCTGCTGGAACTGGCCGAGCGCCTCTGGCCAGGAGCCGAGGCCTGGTTCAGTGAAAGCGGACGGGAGTTCAGGATCGCATGCGACACAAGAACGTTGGCCGATCTTGTCGAAGCCATCGTAACCGCGCAGTTGACGATCACTCGCGCAGACGATCCGTGTTCGTCGCCACTGGTCATCGGGCGTCCGTTCCGTCCCCTGTCCATCGACTGGTGGGAGACCGACAAGACCGGAGCGAAAGACCTGAAGGTGTGGGCCGGTACGATGGAGAGTCTTGGCATCGCATTCGCGATGCAACAGGCGATGAAAAACGATAATCGTTTTCGAGATTCAAGCCTGTTCGATGTAGGCATGGTCGTTCCGAACCCGCACGAGCCAACCAAGAAGAAAGAGCCGTACTATTTCGACGCCCGCCGTGCCCCGAACGCCCACTCGCGCGACACCGGGTTTTCGGCCAACGATCTAGGACTGACCACCACCGCGTACCCGGCCGTCGAACTGCTCTGCCTAATCGGTTTGCAGGTCGCCCGGCCGGCGTTCACCGCGCAGTCGCGGGTCTACGACTACTTCACCTGGGCGGTGCCCCTGCAGTCGTCCCTCCTACTGGCGGCCTCCAGCGGCGCACTCGACTTGCGGGGCCGCCGCGGTTTCCGGTTCGAGAACTGGTTCCGCACCGGCCAGAAGAAACACAAATCGTTTCGTGTTGCTGTCCCCATCCCCACGAATGGAGCCTAACCCATGCCCGATCCCAGCCAGTTTGACGCCTACCTGACGCACGACGGCCCGACCGCTCTCGTCCTCCGCGAATACCTCATGCCCGTCGAAGGGACCGACGGCGTGCTGTTCCCGGCCACGTTCGCCGCCGGCGACGGCTTTCCCGGAGGGTACAACATCGACACCACGCCGAATGGCACTAATGTCGCCCTCATCGACAGCGTTGGCTCGCAGGCCAACCGCATCGAGCCGATCTTCAGAGAGGATAGGTACAAGCATCTCGTCCCGCAAATCGTGGTACAAGCCGGCGAGAAGGAGGTCAGCATCCTCGAAGCCGGGCATCGCGCAGGCGACGCCCTCATCCGCTGCTCGTCGCTTCAACAGGAATTTCAGAATGCCTTCAAGTCCGTACTGAAGGGCGACGCCACGCCGCTGGCCAGGATCGCCCCCACTTCGCTGGTGTTCGGCGTGTGGGACTCTCGTGACACCCAGGCCAAACTGCCGCGCATCTTCGCCTCGACCATTCGAGCCTACAACGTCCGGCCACTGCATCGCTCCGCCCAGTACAACCCGCCGGTGGACTACGCCGAGTTGGACGTTTTCAGTGAAGCGGAAAAGGCCAAGGCGGAGGGCAACAACAAGAACCCGCTGGCCATACGGGGGTTCGTGCACGTCCCGGCCACGTGGACACACGGCGGGGTTATCGCGGACGGGGACATCCGGCGGGATGCCACCCTCGGCCTCGCCGCCCTTCGGCTCTTGCACGCCGGCAAGGACGAACAAAAGACGCTTGCCCTTCGGCGTTATATCCTCAGCTTGGCCTTGGTCGCATTCACCCACAAGCCTGGTGGCTACTTGCGGCAGGGGTGTTTGCTCGTCCTTAACCCGGACCAGCCGAGGGAGTTGGTCGAGGTCCACCCGGACGGCACCCGCAAGCCGTGCGGCATCACCCACGACGAGGCCCTCACTTTCGCCGCCAAGGCCGCCCAAGCCTTCGGCGTCGGCGAGAGCAAGACCGTTCCGTTCGAGAAGGAAAAGGCCAAAGCTGACGTAACCGACGGCGGCGACGCCAAGACCAAGCCGAAGAAGGCCGGCAAGGCGAAGGACGAACCGGCGGAGACGACCACCAATGACAAATAGCCTCTGTTACTCCGTCCGCTTCCTCCAGCCGCACGGCCACGGTCGCGGCGATGGCGGCGAACCAGAGTGGCCACCGTCCCCGCTGCGGCTGTTCCAGGCTCTGGTAGCCGCCGCCGCCGCCCGCTGGAACGAGCGGCAACGCCTCGTTTACGCAAAGCCCGCGCTCGAGTGGCTCGAAGCTCAGGCGCCGCCGCTGGTCGTCGCCGCCGCCGGCCTGACCTCGGACGTACGCACCCAGTTCTACGTCCCGGACAACACCGCCGATCTGCTCGTACCGCAGTTCAAGCGGGGGGTGGTGGACGCGACCTCGAAGCGGACGGAAAAGGTCGTCCGCCCCACCCACTTGTCGGGCGACGCCGTCCACTACCTCTACCCCTTGCCGCCGGAGGGCTGCCCGCACCTGGAAGTGCTGAAGGCCGCTGCCCGCTCCATCACCCATCTCGGCTGGGGCATCGACATGGTGGCCGGTGACGCGGCAGTGATCTCGCAGGAAGAAGCCGACCAACTGCCCGGCCACCGCTGGCGGGTGGTGCAAAGCGGCGGGTCGCCTTTGAGAGTGCCGAACCCCGGCACCCTTGTAGATCTGATGCGGAAGTACGAGGCGTTCCTCAGTCGACTCTCTGCCGACGGGTTCAGACCGGTCCCGCCGCTTTCGTGCTTCCATGTGGTTCAGTACCACGCGCCGACCGTGCCGGGGCTAGGTGACGTGGTTCGGCCGATGGCCGCGTTCGAAATCCACCGCACCATCGAGGACCAGGGCGCCAACGCCGGCCGCAGTCGGTTCCGCCCGTTCCACCCCGTCCGCCGCGTTGCCACGGTCGCGGGCATGGTGCGGAACGCCGTCGCCGCCGTGGCCGACAAGCTCGGGCATCCCAAAGAATGGGTGGATGAACATGTTCTCGGCCACGGCGACGGGAAGCACGGCCAGGCGACAACCAGACAGCGCCTCATGTTTCTGCCCTTGCCCAGTATCACTCCCGTTGGCGTCAGCGGCATCCGTCGCGTTCTCGTAGTCGGCTGGCCCGGCTTCGATATCACGCCGTTCCGTCGCCTGCTCAACGGGCACTATTTGATCGACGAAGCGACCACACAACCCGCGGCGATGCTGGCACACCTGGCGACATCGGACCGCAGTGTATCGCCGTTCACGAAACCAAGTCGCATGTGGATCACGGTCACCCCAGTGATACTGCCCGGCTACGACGATCCGGACGGACTGCGTCGCAAACACCGTGCCCGCGCCCTGGCGGGGCAAGTGACGGCTGATCAGCAGCGTCAGCTACTACAACGACTTGATCGCCGCATCGACGAGTTAATTCGGAAGTCTTTCGAACATGCCGGCTGGACTGCCGACGCCTTGATCGGCGCAACATTGGAATACCAAAAGGTGGGCTGGCTCCAAGGCGTAGACCTGGCTGGTCAATACAGTCTTCCGCCGCTCGATTATCCAAAGTTCCACGTGCGTGTTACGTTTCCCCGAAAAGTGCGCGGGCCGATCGCCATTGGCGCCGGTCGCTATCGCGGCCTCGGCGTGTTCGCAGCGGTAGACGACGGTGGTGCAGGACCAAGCCATGTTCATTCTCGATGACAATTCCGGCATTCAGGACGTTCTCGTCGACGTCCGCGAGACCGGCGGCGAGCAGACACACTCGCTGCGATTCAGGTCATTCCGTGTACATCGCACGGCCGAATGTGTTGCCCAGAGGCCGCTGCGCCCCGCGGGACTGTGGCACGATCGTCTGCTGTTCTGCTCGGCGGCTACGGCCTGGAACCGAAGGTGCAGAGGCTGCTGATCCTGCTCGCGCTGTACCGGGTGCGGAAGCTGCTCGACGGTGACCTGCGGCTGCGCACCGCGTGCGATCTGGAGCCGGTCGATCGTGACAACCTGGTCGCGAGCCGTCCCGCGGGTTTCAAGCTGCCGTCCCTTACCGACCTCGAATCAGCAGTCAAGGCGGCTGTCGCCGAGTGCAAGGACCTGATGGTGCATACCACCGTCACGTTCGAGGACGAACTCAAGAAGGCGAAGGACGAGAAGAAACCCAAGGCCGATGACGCCGACGAGTCCCGCGATGACGACGATAACGACACCGAGAACGACGACAACTGAGGTGCCCGCCATGCCGACCGTGAAACTCCGGTTCCCGGGCGGGCGCTACCATGCCACGCCGTGGGGGCACCACGTCAACGAAGGTCTCATCGAGTGGCCGCCCAGTCCCTGGCGGCTGCTGCGGGCCTTCATCGCTTGTGGCTTCTCCAGCCAGGGCTGGAGCGAGGTGCCGCCGGTCGCCCGGCGACTGATCGACAAGCTGGCCGCGGCGCTGCCGCTGTATCATCTGCCTGCCGCCAGCGCGGCCCACAGTCGGCACTTCATGCCGGTCGGCGTCCTCGCCAAGGGACGTGAGCAAACAACGCTCGTCTTCGATACCTGGGCCAACGTGGGGAGCGGCGAACTGCTCATCCGCTGGCCTTGCGAACTTGATGCCGACGAGGTGGACCTCCTTGTCAAACTGGCCGCTGCGCTGGGGTATCTGGGCCGTAGCGAGAGTTGGGTGGAGGCACAACTCACGGACGATCATCCTGCCGAGTGGAACGTGGTGCCGTGTCAGGAGGGAGAGCATCGCGGCCCCGGGTGGGAACAGGTATCCCTGATGGCCGCCATTTCACCGGATGATTATGGGACTTGGCAGATACAGCAAGCGGAAACTGCTCGCTCACCATATCCGCTTCCCGAAGGTAAGAAGAAACCGACTGCCAAGTTGCTGAAGGATCGGGAGAGGGCCATCGCGCCCTACCCGCCCGATCTGCTGTCCTGCCTGACCAAGGACACCGCCTGGTGGAAAAGCCACGGCTGGTCGCAGCCGCCCGGTTCGCAGCGCGTGCTCTATTGGCGACGAAGTGATGCCTTGCAGGTCGGCGTCCCGGTGACACCCAGACGAATCGAATCACCCGGCATCGAGTGCATGCTGTTGGCCGTCAGCTCGCCGAGGGGGAACAAGTCGGCCCTGCCACATGTCCATCGGACCGTGCCGCAAGCCGAGCATCTCCGCCGGGCGCTGATCTGCCGGGCGGCGAACGGCAAGCGAATTCACTGTCCCTCACTTCTGGGCAAAGATCGAAACGGCCCGCTCGACGATCGCCACGCCCACGCCCATTTCATCCCGCTGGACCTGGATGGAGACAAACACCTGGACCATATCCTGATCTATGCCGCAGGCAAGCTCTGCGGTACGGCCCAGCGTGCCATTCGCACTTTGAAGCGAACATGGACGAAAGGCGGCGCCGGTGATTTGCAATTAGCTTTGGTAGCTAGCGGAGAGCTGAATGATCTACGGCGAATGGAACCGTTCGCCAAGTCATTTGGATCAATTATTGGCCCGCGGGACGGTGCCCGCGTCTGGGAAAGTGTGACGCCGTTCGTGCTGCCCAGGTTTCTCAAGTCGAAAGGCAAGGATACCCTCGAGGGTCAAGTGCAGGCAGAACTCGCCTCACGTGGTTTGCCGCCTGCCGATCAGGTTGAATGGAATGCGGAGTTGACCAAAGAACTCCGCCATTTTGTGCGCCGTCGAGTCCACGGTGGAGTGCCTCCCAAGGTGGACGCCGGCTACAGTCTCCGGCTCCATTTCGCGGAACCTGTGCGTGGGCCTATCCTGTTGGGTTATGCTTCCCACTACGGCCTCGGCCTCTTCGCCGCCGTCGATACGCTCGCCTCGTGCCTTGTTACAGCGAAGTAGTTGGATTAGCCGGAGGGCGCTAGCCCCCGGTTTCCTCGCTACAGCGAAGTAGTTGGATTCGCCGGAGGGCGCTAGCCCCCGGTTTCCTCGCTACAGCGAAGTAGTTGGATTAGCCGGAGGGCGCTAGCCCCCGGTTCCCTCGTTACAGCGAAGTAGTTGGATTAGCCGGAGGGCGCTAGCCCCCGGTTCCCTCGCTACAGCGAAGCAATTGGATTAGCCGGAGGGCGCTAGCCCCCGGTTTCCTCGTTACAGCGAAGCAATTGGATTAGCCGGAGGGCGCTAGCCCCCGGTTTCCTCGTTACAGCGAAGTAGTTGGATTAGCCGGAGGGCGCTAGCCCCCGGTTTCCTCGTTACAGCGAAGTAGTTGGATTAGCCGGAGGGCG
>Ga0114938_1000365_pt1 | contig 35281 bp, 29 predicted proteins | sample AshMeaBigSpring_FD_88675 | JGI IMG/M metagenome (GOLD analysis project Ga0114938, IMG submission 88675) | Groundwater microbial communities from Big Spring, Nevada to study Microbial Dark Matter (Phase II) - Ash Meadows Big Spring | ecosystem: Environmental > Aquatic > Deep subsurface >... | reverse complement strand
GCCCTTGAATGGCTTGTTGTTCAAATTCTTCGTAATTAAATACGGTGGATACTTCTTCTTTTTTCATCGGTCTGCAAAATTAATTATTTTTATTTTACAGACACAGTTTCATGAATGGTCTCGTCAAATTATCAATATTGTCTTCAACAATTAATACTGATAACTTTAGCTTGTTCTTAATATTACTATTTTTTACCTGAAGGGGCTTTTCGACCTTTACTTCAGGTGTTTTTACCATTGTGTGTACAGCATGTAGCAAAGCTTCGCGCTGAACATCACCTTTTTGAATTAGCTGATGAATATGATTGTTTCTTAAAAACTTCATATCCTCTTTCGTTATATGCTTAGCAGTAAGAATTAAAACCGGTACATCTTTCGTTTTATCAAAATTTCTAATTTTTTCAAGCAACTCAAAACCATCCATTTGAGGCATCATCAAATCAAGAATCATAGCATTTGGTGTAAAGCCCATTAGCAATTGTAATGCTTCAGCACCAGACCTAGCCACAACGACCTTATAATTATTGCTTTCGAGCATTTCTTTAATCTGAATAATAGCTGGTTCGCTATCTTCGACCAATAAAATAGACCGTTGAGTTTCAGGCTTCGATCCAAAATTCTGATTGACCTCCTGCATCTCATTTTTTTGCAATAAAGGTTGGTCAAAAGTTCGGTCAATTGCTTCGATTCTTACTAACGAATCGACCTTTTCGGGTAATATAAGTGTAAATTGTGAACCTTTATTTAGCTCACTCTTCACATCAATATTTCCGCCCAATAAACGAGCGTATTTTAGTGCAATGGCCAAGCCTAATCCTGTACCACCAAAACGTCGCGAAGTACTACTATCGGCCTGGCGGAATTCATCAAAAATATGTTTTAAATGCTCGTTCGAAATACCTATGCCAGTATCATTTATATGAAAATAAATTTTGCCGTTAGCTGATTTAACATGGACATCTACACTCCCTTTCTCGGTGAATTTTACGGCATTAGCAATGAGATTTTGAAGGATGTGACGTACTTTTTTATTGTCGCTTTGTATCAATAACTCGGGATCCGATTTATGAAAACGCAATTCAATACCGCTATCTTTTGCCTGCTGCTGAATCATTTCTACCACTTCTGCAACAGCTTCATTTACACAAAATTCATTTATTTCAACTTCTTCACGGCCTGCCTCTATACGCGAGATATCCAAAATATCGTTTATAAGTGTTAGTAAATTCCGACCATTTCGCTCAATAACACCAATATAGCTATACTCATCATCAGGAATTATATTTTTCAAACGACGGTTGAGCACACCCGAAAGTGCAATAACTGAATTTAATGGCGTACGCAACTCGTGGCTCATATTCGATAAGAAAGTAGTTTTTAAACGACTAGCCTCCTTTAGTTGATTTTTTTGAATCTCGAGCTCACCATTTTGTTGTGCTAATTCGGTTGACTGCTGGTTTAACTCATTGCGTTGTTGTTCTAATTCAATATTTTTTATTTGTAAAAGAGCTGCTGATTTTCGAAGATTCCGATAGGCTAAAATACCATCAATACGGGCACTTAACACATCGTAAATTTTATAAATAAGATTCACATTGTCGACCGTATTTTTGCGTAAGCTAGCTAACGAAACAATTGCTACAACCTCACTACCTACCAAAATAGGTATAGTTACAATTTCGCGAGGTACCAAATCGCCACTAACAGCATTGAAGGTAAAAATAGTATTAAGAGGTATACTTTTAATAAACTGAATTTTTTTGGTTACCAATGCAGCCCCAAACTCACCCTGAAAGTTTGTTGCTGAAAAAGTTCGATTGTCATTTTTTGAACTTAAACCTATCGATTCATACAAATAAAACTCTGTTTTATGTTCATTTAGAATATACACAGCTGCCATTTGCGAATCAGTCTCAGCTGCTAAAACAGGAAGTAAAGTCCTAAAAAACACATGTGAATCATCCTCAACCAACATAGAATCAGCTATACGCGTAATTTTTTCGGAAACTACCTTTTCGGTTTTCACACTATCAAGTAGTTCATTGAATGCTGCTGCTAACTTACCTATTTCATTTCCCGAAAAATTACTGCTTCGAACATCAAAATTTCCCGCCCGGTAGGCCATTATCACAGCCTCAAGCTCCTTTAATGGCAAACGAATTTTTCGAACAAAATAAAAACTAACTATTAAAATTATAACAACAATCATACAAACGATAACCAACAATTCAAAGGTAAGCAAATCAGCATTTGATTGTGAATCCTTATAAAAAACATTCGCTTTTCTAAACGAAAAGTCAGATATCAGTTTAATTTTTGAGAGTAAATCACCACGCAGCTTCCCTACATCGCCCTCATTCGATATACTTTTTTTTACTTGTTCTATTTTCCCTTCTTTGGTATAAACAATATTCTTCTGACGGGCCGCATTCCATACTTTATAAGCTAAATATGCTTGATCTAAATCCTCCTTTGGTCCTAAATAAGCATTATAAATTACATCAAAATTCGACTCTACGCTTTCCTCCGCAACTACCACGTCCTGCATCGCTTTATCGCGTTCGGTGGCAGTCGAAGCTAACATAAAATCGCGAGTTGCTAATCGCATTTTGGTAATTCCAAGTTCAACTTCCGAAATAGCTCTACGTACAACTAGCGGATGATTGTACAAACTAGATGTTTGAGTATGTAAAATTTTTCCTTGATTATAGGCAACAAGGCCTAACAACAATACAGCAACAACAATTGCCGAAAAACCAATAAACAATTGATTTCCAATACTTAAATTCTTAAAATTCATAATCAAAAAAAAATTATAATTTAAAAATACACGACTGCGGAAATACCTCTTTAAAATTAGCAGATAAAAACACATCTCTTTCGGTCTCACCAGATATAATATAGCCATTTGTCGAAATACATTTCTTCAAATTTGAAACTATCTGCCTTTGTGTTTTCTCATTATAATAAATCAACACATTAGCACACATTATAAAATCAAATGATCCAAATATACTTGAACGTGGACAAAGACTCGAATTCTGTAATAAATCAAAAAGTTCAAATTGAATATTTTTCTTCAATTCAGCTTTTATTTTATAGTTTTTACCAATAGGTTCAAACCAATGTGCCGTTTCTAGGTTACTTAAATTACCAATATCACTTGACGAAAAAATGCCTACAACTGCTCGCTCAATTTCATGATAATCTCTATCTGTTGCAAAAATACGATACTTAAATTTTACCGCACTAGCCTTATTAAATTTCTCAAAAACAATGGCTAAACTATAAGGCTCATGCCCTCCAGCACATGCAACCGACCAAACTCGTACTTCACTGGTATCAGTATTTTTAATAATCAAACTTGGAAGCACCACTTGACCTAAAACTTCGAATGTTAATCTATTTCGAAAAAACTGACTAAAAGAATTTTTCAACATAGCTGTAAGCACATCAAGCTCTACAGCATCACCCGCAATATAAGCTCCATATTCAGCAACTTCGTTAATAGATAAATCCATCATTCGATGTTCAATTAAATTCCGAATAAAGTTTATATTATAAACCGATATATCAGTTTTTAATTGCAGTACTTCAAAAATTTCATTCATTGTAGTGGTTAATTGTGCGATAAAAACTATTGAATAGATAAAATTAATATTGATCTTAAATTATTGACTCACAATCTTATACTTTTCGTTCCGACCCAACATTTTAAGCAGTTCATTGACTTCTTTTTTAAGCTCTATCATGTTAATTTCCCTATTAACAGTTAGTTTATGAAAACGCTCCATTTCGCTCATTTTTTTCGTCAACTCATCTTCAGCATTCAATCGCTCTATATATTGGCCAAGTTGAAATGAGAACATTTCAATAAGCTCCGTATTTTTAATTGAACATCCTTTTTCGAGTATAAATATAAAATTGCCTACTACTTTTTCACTTCCATCGATACGCACAATAACAATATTGCCTAAATTAAATTTATCGTTAATAAATTGGATAGCCGACGACTTGAAATTAGAAACAACAATTGAACCCAAATCAGGAAGTACGGTTATTTTATTATTTATCCATTGTAAATCAAAGGCACTATCACGCTTCCACTTATGAGTCAACAAATCAATATTAAAATAGCTTTGAATTATTTCTTTTGAATCTTGTAAACCACAAATCGATAAAGTATGCGAATAGGTATCGAAAAGTCGATTAAACACAACAAATTGAGCTCCAGAAATATGACATAAAACATTTATAATTTCATTGAACTTTACATCATTTGGTTTAGATGATACAAAATGATTGGATGCATGCAACAAACTCTTCAGATTTTGGGTGCTTTCAACTAATTTATCTTCGTAGTATTTTCGCTCACTAATATTTTCACCATAAAACGATGCACCCACTACCTCACCATCAACAATTATAGAGGTAGACGAAATTTCAACCACGACCTTGTACTCCCCAATCTCAATTGTATCACATTCTACAAGTGAAACTTTATTAAAAACACGTTTATAGCGATCAACCCAAACGGAAACTAAATTATCAGGTAAATAATCTATTAAGCGCATCCCTACACAAATTTCAATACCAAATATCCCAAAAAATTCTTGTTTAAATTTATCGTTTATATAAATTAATTTATAATCCAAATCGACACTCCATATACTGAACCGACTATGTTTTAAGGTCGCAGCCAACAATGCTTCCGACTTTTTAATCTTTCGTTCTTTTAATCTACGCTCAGTAATATCTTTAAAATTTACAAGAAACCCATTCACAGGAGGAAAGTCATACAAATTCGTAAACTTAGACTCTAACCAAACCCAACCGCCACTTTTACTACGAAATCGATGCTCAATAGTTGGTTGATAACTTGGGTCTAATAAGGCCTTCTGAAATTCAAATTCAAGCTTAACTAAATCATCTGGGTGCGTTAAATCAGAGGTATTGAATACTAAAATTTCACTATGTACATAACCAAACATGGTATAGCAATTGGTACTCACATAACTATACTTTTTGTTTTTGTCGAGAATCACAACACCATCGGTAGCATTTTTTGTAATTGTTTGATAGAATAACGCAGTATCCACTGATTTCCGATACTCCTCCTTGCGGTCGGTTATATCTAAAAATAAAGTGATAAAATGGTTTGGCGATGGACTATATGCAATAACTTGAAAATACTTATTTAATAGGCTACTATAATTTTCAAAATAAATGCGCTCTCCTGTTTGTACACATTCAGCATATTTTTGTATCCAAAATATCTCCGACTGTGGCATTACCTCCAACAATGTTTTACCAACTAATGCCTGCGCAGATAAACCAGTAATTTCTTCAAAGGCAGTATTTACCTCTAAAAACTCATAATCGATAGCTTCATCTTTATCATTAAATAACATCTTATGAAACGCATATGCTATGGGCATATCTGCTATAAGCTTAAAATAATCAATTGAGTTCATAACACGAAAAATTTGTAAAAAAGCACAAGTAGCACTTATTATTAATTAAAACATAAGTTAAACGACAAATATACAATTTTATAGATTAATTGAATAATGCTACTCACTAAAAATACATGTTATTAAACACATAATTAAACCAACACAAATGAAAAAGCAAGTAAATGACAACATATCACCTACTTGCTCTAACTCATTCAAACAGATTATTTTTAAACAATTCCAGATTTTGGTTAATTAACCACACCTAATTCAACAAACAGACAATGATTGAGGTTAATGAAAATTCTAACTTTATGAATAAATTTTATGAATGCAACGGAAATGTTATTCGAGTGTATTAGTCCCGACACTTTAATGATATAAAACATCAGGACTAATGTGAAAACTCAACACCTACAGAACCTTAAAAAGTTATTGGATTAATACTGTTGTACTTGAATTATCTGTTTCAGTACTTGTTTCAACTATTACAGGACCACTATTCACTTCATTTCCTATGGCCACTGTCGATTTTGAATTTACAATGTATGTACCTAAGAGTTTACCCGAACGAGCGTCAATAAGCCTAACTTTTACATCTACTTTATACGGATTTTCAATTTTAAGCATTCGGCGCGAACCATATATTTTCACTTTAGTTTCGATAGTAACATTATTATTTTTACCTGTATTGTTGTCTGGTTTAACTACTGGTGGAACAATCACAACTGGCTTTTCGGCTCTTTTTGTTACAAATTTAAAACGGTCGGCGATATCGGCTTTTGTCGATTTAAATTTATAGGTCGACAAGTTTGCATATACATCAACAGTATCACCTGTAAGCAAATCAACGAGAAACAAACCAGGATAAAAATACGTAATATCGTAATGTGTAAATTTAAATGTATAATCAGTAGCATTTCCAGGTATAAATCCTATTTTTTTATTTTCGATAGAAGGAAAACTTGATACTTGGAAATTTCCGTCAACTGTTTTGTCAAAAATTTGAGGAATTCCAGCTGTCGTATTTAAAAACTTATAACCATCCCAACCATTGTCAAAACCATCGGTTGTTCCAGGTTCAGTTATCATCCATACTTTATCGGTAAAATAACCATCGGTTACTTCAATTACTGTACAGCAATGAATAGGGGTTTGCGCTTTTGCAAACGTTACAGTCAATAATAAAATAATTACTGTAATAAGCTGAGTAAAATTGAGCGCTTTCATAATTGTATATTTTAAATGTGATTAATTTCGTCCTTTAAATAATGACTCGTACTGTAAATATCGAAATCGATAATTGATTGATTTCTACATTTCAAATTTACGAATCACATTCTAAAAAGGCAACAGCTAGCACTCTGTAACAGTCTTTTAAGGTTGAATGTCATTCAATTTACTACACTAAAAAAACAATATAAACTTATAACACTCAATAATAATTTCAGATAAAAAGTTATTATTATTTATGATCTCAACACCTTACAAAATATTCAACTTTCAAATTCATAAACTGCTATTTTAGAAACCGTAAACAACAATATATAAGCAATATAACAAAACAATTATCTTTACACGCACACTAATAAATTCTGATATCAAAAAATGAAAAAAATGAAAAAACGAATCAAATTAAACCCAAAAATCAATCATTAACGAGAGTAAAAACCGATAATTAGACTTCATTTCTTGATCACATCATCTAAATTGGCATTCTTAAACATAGCACAGACCTAACAACAAAACACTATTTAACTTTAAAGACTTTATATTGGCCACTTTTTAATATACATTAAGTCTAAAGACAAGCATTTAGGGTTAAAAATGTAATACTATCTTTTGCAAATAAAAATTCTTAACGACCAGAATCCTACATTGATACCAAAAAAAAAATTGTAATAAAAAATGAAATTGGCATTTTGACACATTTAAACTATCTTTGTAGAACAATAAACAGAAACAAATAAAATGAACTTAGAAACTATTATTCAGTCGGTTGTTGCCGACTCAGTAAAAACACTTTACGGTGTAGAAACTACTTCAGATCAAATACAAATACAAAAAACAAAAAAAGAGTTTGAAGGCGATATAACGGTGGTTGTATTCCCATTTTCGAAACCTGCCCGCAAATCACCTGAAGCTACGGGACAAGAAATTGGAGAATTTATAGTTAAAAACAGTGATATTGTTTGCAATTTCAATGTCATTAAAGGTTTTTTGAATCTAAGTATCGATAAAAAGTTTTGGATCGAAACACTTCAAACAATTGTATCTGACGGAACATTTGGTGTAAAAACGCCAACTGATAACGATCCTATCATGATGATAGAGTATTCATCGCCAAACACCAATAAACCACTTCATTTAGGTCATATACGTAATAACTTACTCGGATTTAGTATTTCCGAAATTCAAAAAGCAAACGGTTGGAAAGTGGTTAAAACCAATATCGTAAACGATAGAGGTATACATATTTGTAAATCGATGTTGGCTTGGAAACTTTTTGGAAACGGCGAAACACCACAAAGTTCGGGCTTAAAAGGCGACCATTTAGTTGGTAAGTATTATGTTGAATTCGATAAGGCTTACAAAGCAGAAATTAAAGAGCTTATGGCTCAAGGTTCTACCGAGGAAGAGGCAAAGAAGAATGCACCTATAATATTAGACGCTCAAAAAATGCTCCTTGCTTGGGAACAAAACGATCCCGAAACACGTGAACTTTGGGCTACCATGAACGGTTGGGTATATGCTGGTTTCGACGAAACCTACAAACAAATGGGCGTCGATTTCGATAAAATATACTATGAAAGCGAAACATACCTTACTGGCAAGGAAGAAGTTGAACGTGGACTGAACGAAAAAAGCCTTTACCAACGCGACGACAAATCGGTTTGGGCCGACTTAACCAACGATGGTTTGGACGAAAAACTACTTTTGCGTTCGGATGGTACGTCGGTATACATGACGCAGGACATTGGTACTGCTAAACTAAGATACAATGATTTTGATATCAAAAAAATGGTTTATGTAGTTGGTAATGAACAAAATTACCATTTTCAAGTTTTATCATTAATACTTGATAAATTAGGGTATGCTTGGGGTAAAGATTTAGTTCACTTTTCGTACGGAATGGTTGAACTACCTGAGGGCAAAATGAAAAGCCGCGAAGGTACCGTTGTTGATGCCGACGACTTAATGGCCGAAATGATTGACACTGCGCGTGAAACGTCACAGGAATTGGGCAAATTAGATAATTGTACTCCCGATGAAATTAATCAAATAGCACGCATGGTAGGCTTAGGTGCACTAAAATACTTTATCCTGAAAGTGGATCCTCGTAAAAACATGACGTTTAATCCCAAAGAATCAATCGACTTCAATGGGAATACAGGTCCATTTATTCAATATACGCATGCCCGTATCAAATCGGTATTACGCAAAGCTACGGAACAAAACATTGACTTCGACACACTTATTGATACTAGTTTAAGTATTTCAGAAAAAGAAAGCTATTTAATTCAACTATTAGCCGATTTTCCGTCTATTGTAAAACAAGCTGGTCAAGAGTTTAGTCCTGCAATTATTGCTAATTACGAATATGAATTAGTAAAAGAATACAATCAATTTTACCATGATTTTTCTATTTTACGCGAAGAAAATCAAACACTTAAAGTTTTCAGATTACAACTATCGGCATCGGTAGCTAATGTAATTAAAACGGGTATGGCTTTATTAGGTATTGATGTTCCTGAACGTATGTAATACACACAATAAAAACGCTATTAAATGAAAAAGCTACTTGTATTAACCGTATTAATTTCAGTGCTATCGGCATGCTCATCGGGCTACAAAGCATATAAAAAAGGTGATTATTACAAATCAACCATTGATGCTGTAAATAAACTGAAATCGTCGCCTAGCAACGATAAAGCTTCTTTTGTGCTTTCGAAAACGTACCCTATGGCGCTGCAAACTGCTAAACGCGAAATTAACAACGCAAAACTTAGCAATGCACCTGGCAACTACGAAACGATTGTTGAACAATACGAACGTTTAAATTACTTAGCTACATCAATTTACGGATGCCCTGCAGCACTAAGTATTATTAGCAAGCCGGAGGAGTTTATTACCGAACTTGCCGATGCCAAAAACACTGCTGCCAGTCAAACATACGAAATGGGCTTAAAAAACTTAGAAACAGGCACCTTGCAAAGTGCACGAACAGCCTACAACCAGTTCTTGCGCACCAACGAATATGTTTATGGATTTAGTAACGTTTTAAAACTTATCGAAGAAGCTAGGTACCAAGGAACCATGCGCGTAATTGTTGAGAAACCTCTTACAAGCATGCGCTATCAATATTCGGCCGATTTCTTTAGCGAAAATCTCGTTGCCGAAATTACCCGCTTACTTGATAAACGAATGATTCAGTTTTTCAATTACAATAACTATAAAGATAATTTCAGCGAAAAACCTCATCAATACCTAGTTTTAAACTTCGAGGATTTTTCAATTGGAAATGTTTTTGATAGTCAACAAACTACGGAACTTAAAAAAGACAGCGTAAATGTTGGTTTTGCCACTATCAATGGAAAAAAAGTAGCTGTTTACAATACAGTTACCGCAAAATTTACCACTTTTAGACGAGAAATTAAATCGGGTGGCATTTTGAGCGTTAAAATTTTTGATCAACAAAACAAAATCATTGAACAACGAAACTTTAGCGGCGAATACGTGTGGTACACTGCCTGGGCTAAATTTAATGGCGACGAACGGGCATTAACATCACAACAAAAACGATTGTGCGACCAACAACCAGCAATGGCTCCTTCGCAACAGTTTTTGTTTACCGAATTTACAAAACCAATCTATTCACAAGCGGTAAATTACATTAAGCAGTTTTATTACAGATACTAATTCACCTAGATAAGCAAAAAACGCAGCTTGAACATATTTTTTCAAGCTGCGTTTTTTTTGTCTGCGATATTAATTACTTGCGTGCTTTACGGTTTTCCTTCACTTTGTCAATTTGTTGACTACGATCAGCTTTGAGCTTCTCCATTTTTTCTTTGCCAATAATTTTTTCTATTTCAGCATCATTAGCAGTCATCATTTCCTGCATTTTCTCTTTTTTAAGCTCATCTTTTTTCAATTCCTGAGCTTTAAAAACCTCTGTCAAAGCTTGCATTTGCTCATCATTCAAATCTAATTTGGTTTTTAAATGATTTGCTCTCATTTCAGGAGTAATTTTATCGCGCATCTGACCCTGTTGTTTTCCATTAACTTGACCTCGCTGACCTGGTTTACCGGCTGCGTTTTTCATTTTTTGCATTTTCTCGTTTCTGATAGTTTGCAATTGTGCAAATTTTTCTTTTCCGATAATTTTTTCAAGTTCATTATCATGAGCTCTACGCAATTCTTGCATTTGTGTAGTTTGCTGTGCATTGAGTTTTTGACCAGCTTCTTTTTGCTTTTTCATCTCTTCGCGCAAGGCATCAGCTTTTACATCCTCTTTCTTTAATAAATCCAGAACTTTTGCTTTTTCAGCTTCTGTTAAACTAATTTCTTTAGCCATTCGCTCCACGCGTTGCTCTGGACTAACACGCATTTGCTGATGATTACCTTGTCGGTGTTGACCTTGTTGTTGTGCCACAGCAATCATTGAACTTGCTGAAAATAAAACTGATAAAATAAATAATTTGCTTTTCATATTCTCTAATTTTTAAATTGTAAAACTTTTGTTGTTTGTACTGCATTGACCAACTACATTAGGTTAGGTTTAATTGTTACGAAATATTTAACATTTACATTTCACATAGTACACCATAATTAATAATATTAAAATGAACATACAACATTGATAATATGTTGATTATAGAAACTACAATTTTCTATTATTCAACTCAAAAATTTCAGGCACAATAATTGAAATCGTTAGCTGAGGTAAAATATATCATTATTCACATTAACAATTTACAAGCATGAAAAAACTATTATTTTTACTCTTAATTCCATTCATTGCTCTATCGTGTACCGATGATGAGAATAATGGAACAAACATTACAATGATTAACTTGTCGGCAAAAGCAAGTGATTGGAAATTTCAAAATCAGCTTGAATCCTATTATTATGTTACCTATACCATGCCCGAAATAAATGCTTGGGTGTATGCGAATGCTGTTGTATCGGTATATCAAACTTTAGATGGTGCAACTCAACCGCTACCTGTAGTAAGGCACAAATAGGACTCACAGGGCATTCAATGGACTAGAACAATAGATTATGATTATGGCTTGAGAACCATTACAATTTATGTAACCGATTCAGATTTTGAGAAAGATCCTCCTGGCGATATGACATTTAAGGTAGCTTTAATTTGGTAAAAAAAAATCTGACTCTTGGTATGAGTCAGATTTTTTTTTATTTTGTTTCCGTTTTCTTGCGAGATCGTAATTTCTTCACTTCTTCTTCAAGAGCTGCTATCTCTTTTTCTTGATTATTGATTGTTTTCAACAATTCGCTGAGCTCTTCGTTTTCAATAGTAGTAGGATATTGTGCATCAACACGTTCAAGAAAATCGGCCAATACATTGGTGTAATTCATAAACGCATCGTAAGCCGATTCGTAAGGCGATCCCCACGTATCTCGATGGCTCATATACCTAAAGTGATTTGACGACTGAAGCAACAACCAATCACGTTGAAGTGGTCTATCATTACATAAATGCACACGTTCACTCACAGCATACAATTTACTTAAAGCTTCCTGCTGTAAGTCGTTGCCAGTCCATGTAGTCAAATCCTTATCCTTGCCTCCCCAACTGATTGGGAATGGAGTAGAAATAGCATCTACAGCATCCACTTTTTTCACATAATCCGACGGAAGTACAAATGCAATTTGCTGCTCCATAGCATGATAAGGCAATGCTTTTAAGAAATCGAAAATACCACTACCCGCATTATTAATAATTCCAAAACTATCGTATCCAAAGGATAAGTTAATAATCTCCTCTTTTTCAGGAAGTGCAGCAATCCAACTTATAAATTTTTCGGCTGTAAGCTGATTTGCTATAAAACGCAACGACAAATCATCGCTAAGTTTCCAGTTACGTACCATCAATTTAAACTTTGGTAAATAGGCATGTTTGTACACATAATTAGGACTTTTCCAGCCCATTACATGTTTAGCTTCTTCAATAAGCATCACCTTGTAGCCTAGTTTCGATACAATCTCACCAATTTCGTCGGAATAGATAAGTTCAGTATTAAAAAATGCCGAAGGTTTAATACCAAAAAGATGCTTCACTTTTTCAGCATGCATACCTATTTGTTTTTCGAACTCAGCTGTATCATAAATTGATGCCAACGACTCAGCATAAGGTTGCGCAAGAAAATCGACTGATCCAGTTTTAGCTAGTTCTTTAAAACTATCAATAACCTGAGGTGCAAACTGTTCGAAAAGCTCGAGCGCTACGCCCGAAATAGCAAAGGAACACCTAAACTTCCCATTGGAGCTACGTATCATCTCGGCAATGGTTCTATTGGCGTTCAAATATGAATTCTCGACCTGGTAATCGACATGTTCGTTTGTATGAAAATCATCGTAGTAATAATGATCTTGACCTATCTCAAAAAAACGATATCGCTTCAATAGTACCGGCTCACTTATGTGGAAATAAAAACATATATTTTTCATACGAATTATCTTGGATATTAATTGTTAATTACTAATTGTTAATTACTAATTGTTAATTACTAACTATAAACTTATTAAATTACACTATTATAAATTGAACGAACTTTTAAGCCAGCATCGTACCATTTAATATTATTTACTTCATCCCGTCCTAAGTTTCGCAAACTATCATACATAGCCGGATTTTTCACAATTGCATATATGGCGTCTGCCATGGCATCAATATCCCAATAATCGGTTTTAATGGCATGCGAAAGTATTTCGGCACAGCCCGACTGCTTCGATATGATGGTTGGAGTACCTACTTGCATCGCTTCTAGAGGCGATATACCAAATGGCTCCGACACCGAGGGCATAATATATACATCGCTCTCGGCAAGCATTTCGTGTACTTGGCGACCTTTAAGGAAGCCTGTAAAGTGAAACTTATCAGCTATACCACGCCTTGCAGCTAAATCGATCATGGCCTGCATCATATCGCCACTACCAGCCATCACAAAACGAACACCTTTGGTACGTTGCAACACTTTATAGGCCGCCTCCACAAAATACTCTGGACCTTTTTGCATGGTTATTCTACCTAAAAAAGTAACCACCTTATCTTTGCGCGGTGTTTTATGAAATAACTCAGCGTCAGGCAAGGGTTCAACCGCATTGTGAACGGTTGTTACTTTTGCTGGATTTTGATGGTATTTTTCAATTACAATTTTACGTGTTAATTCGCTTACTGTCATTATATGATCAGCCATATCCATACCACGTTTTTCAATACCATAAACAACTGGATTTACTTGGCCGCGACTACGATCAAAATCGGTAGCATGTACGTGTATAACCAATGGTTTTCCACTTATCTGTTTTGCAAATACACCTGCTGGGTACGTTAACCAATCGTGCGAATGGATGATATCAAAATCAAGCTGATGGGCTAAAACACTCGCAACAGCTTCGTAATTTGAAATTTCTTCAATTAAATTATCAGGATATCTGCCCGAAAAATCGATACATCCCAAATCGTTGGTATAAATGCGCGAAAAATCATACTTAATTCCATTGCGAAGCCAAAAATACTCATCAGGATGCATGATCCACCCCAATCGATTATTTACATGCTCCCAACTATTTTCTTTCCAAACCACAGGAACATTGCAAGCTCCAATAATTTTAAGAAAACTGGTATCTTCATCACCATGTGGTTTAGGAATAACAAAACTTATTTCCATATCCGACTGCATAGACATACCTTTGGTAAGTCCATAACTTGCAGTACCTAAACCACCTAATATGTGTGGTGGAAACTCCCACCCAAACATCAATGCTTTCATTCAATTTCAGATTTAAAGTTCTTTATCAAGTCCAACACTCGAATTACGCCTGCCACACTCATCGCAAACGACATCCCACCGTGACCTTTAAATGGTGGATTACCATCAAACAATTCGGGTATTGTACCTACACACAACTCCGACATTTCGGCCTCGAGGCCCGTTAAAAATCGTTCGATAAACGAAACGCCACTCTCCTTATATATTCGTAAATAGGCTTCGCAATAGGAACCTATTGAAAGTGGCCAAACTGGACCATTGTGATAATTACGGTTTCGTTCAAGCATTCCTCCTACATAATTGGGGCGATAAAAACCACTTTTAGGACTCAAGCTACGCAAACCTTTGGGAGTAAGAAGTTCTTTGGTACAAATATCCACTACCGATTTTTGCTGCTTTAAATTCAAAGCCGAATAGTGTAGCGATGCTGCCAAAATCATATTCGAACGCACCTCGGGGTTGTTATAATCACCATCAACATAGTCGTACAAATAAGATCCATTCCAAAAGGTATTAACAAAAGCTTCGCGAGTCATTTCTGCTTGATAATCAAGCAAATCGGCAGCATGCTCATTACCTTGATGGCGTACAAGCTCCGATGTAAATTTCAACGCATTGTACCAAAGGGCATTTATTTCGACAACATATCCGGTACGCGGAGTAATAGGCATTCCATTTTCAACGGCATTCATCCAGCTAGCTGGCCTCGTTTTCCCATCAACAAATAGTAAGCCATTGGTATGTAGCACCAAACGAGGATGGTTTTGTTTGCGTATGTAGCTAATAATTTCCTGTATAAACTCACCATAATTAGCGGCAGCTTCGCTAATTGACACCTTCGACGAAAACTGCTGTACACACCAAATAAACCAGAGCAAAACATCGGGTTCATCTATTCCTTCCAATTTTTCACAGCTTTCGTCACCGCCAGCCATAAAGCATTTTAACTCCGCCATGCCCGATTTCATAATCAATTCAAAATAATCGTTTCGATTAATAAGAAGCGTGCAAGCTGGAAGTGAAACAAACTGATCGCGTGCACGAGCACCAAACCAAGGGTAGCCTGCCAACAAATATGTTTTATCGCCTTCGCGTTTAAAAAACTGTTGCGCCGAATTTTTCAAGGTATTAAACATCGAATCGCGCGGATGACGTTTCTTCAACTCTTCATCCCACAATGCATTCAGTTTTCGAGGCGATACTTCGCTTACACCAGCCGAAAAAATGACTGATTCACCCTTTTTAATAGGCATTTCAAAAAAACCTGGCACAATTAAATCTTCTTGATAATCGTACCCACGCTCTTGCTCTTTAAAATAAGCTATATTATTGTGCCATACTGGGTTATGGACATAACTATTTTTTTTCGAAAACTGCATGTGTAGTTCTGGATATCCTTCATACAAACAGCATTTCACACCATTTGCTACTTCATCGCAGTTACTATTAGCATCATCATTTTGCTTGGTTAATGCATTTACACTACGAAAAGCTAGAAACGGACGAAACCGCAAAGTGGTCGGCGAATGAGCCTCCATAAGCGTATATTTTATTAAAATACGTGGTTCGAACGATACAAGCATACGCTCTTTGGAGAGCACAACTCCGCCAACACGGTAAATGGTACGTGCGATAATTTCACAATCGAACTGTCGTATATATTTATGCCCATTGGGACTAAAATTAGTTCCATTGTATTGATGGATACCGAGATTGAACTCAGCACCATGTTGAATAACTGTTTCGTCGAGAGATGACAATAGCACATGGTTGCTAGCATCAAGTTCGGGCAAAGGAACTACTAATTGACCATGATACTTTCGGGTATTACAATCGATAATAGTTGTACTGTTGTATGTACCAGCCCTATTTGTTCGAATCATTTCTTTTGATAATGATTTGTCTAAATTTGTCAACAGCGTTTTATCGAATTTCAGGTAGCTCATAAGTGTGGTTTTAAGGAATCAACTTAATTTCAAAGAAATAGTGCCTGTTATGATCACTAGAATCAACAACCAGAGCAGTGTACTTTGCTTTCGTGTTGCAAGTTAAGACTTTTTTTTTAGTTGACAAAAATTTTTTTAAGCAAAAAACATGTTTTATAATATCAAAAATGTATGAATTGCAGCCATATTTAGTAAATAGAATTGATATTATTAGTTACTTTTGCTTTACACAAAATACAACAAAAAGCTATGTCGCTTAAAAAAGATCAATCGAAGTTCAAACTAACGCTAACCATTATTTTTATTCCACTATTGATAACTTTACTTATTCTATTAACTTTTTTAGTTGAAAAAGGGCTGGATCTGGATTTTGTAAAAGCAGGAATCTATCCGCGTGAGCCACAATGGCTTTGGACAATATTTAGTCACATATTTATACACGCTAACTGGAGTCACTTAGCAAACAACCTACTATCGTTTAGCATTTTGAGCAGTTTTTTATTTTACTTTTACCGCCCTGGAAACAGTAAGATATTTCTTTTTTTATGGATAAGCACAGGCCTTTTACTCTGGATTATCGGTCGCGAAAGCAGACACATTGGTGCAAGCGGATTAATTTATGCACTTGCTTCGTTTCTGTTTTTTAGCGGTTTAATAAGGCGTCATATACCCCTTATTGCCATAGCATTGATGGTGACACTTTTTTACGGCAACATGGTTTGGCATATTTTTCCGTGGCAAGTAAACGATCCTGTTTCGTGGGAAGGACACTTAGCTGGATTGATAAGTGGTTTTCTGGTTGCAATTGCATTCAGAAAAAGCGGCCCTCAGAAACCCAATAAAATATGGGAAGATGAGGACGAAGACGATGAGAATGAATTAAATTACGATGTAGAGGATATTGAAACTAACAGCGACAATTCCGAAAAAGAAAAACAACTAGAATAAGTGTAAAATACTCAATGGTAGAACGTAATTATCTATGGGAGCTTATTATACTTGTTTCCTTTTGCGTTGACCGAAAACGATAACCAATTCCCCACTCAATAAACTCGGCTTTTTGAAGATGCGTTTTGAGTCCTAACGACAAAAAGAAGCTTTCGGTTACAGCATATTGCAAGGCAGCACGGGTGTAAAACCAACCATCTTCTTTTTCAATATCGTATTTGTATATAAGTGGTTTTTTCAAGGGTTGAACTTTTGCATCGTTGTAAGGTTCTAAGTTTTTAAGCGGGTTATAAACATACAAGCCCATATGTATACCTGCTGTAAATCGCCCAAAAACCAACTCGGGACGTAATGAAACACCAACACGCACTTTATTAGCAAATTTATCTTCGGTTAAATAAGTTCGTTCAAACTGTGTATTTCCATTATACACGCCATCGTAAAATCCTTCCAAACCAAGCCCTAATCGAAATGCATTCCCCAACGGTTTATACATAGCAGCTACCAACGAAGCAGTGGGGTACATTTTATCGTCTTTATAATAAAGTTCGCGTGCACCGCCCGACGCTATAAGTTCAAAACTCAGTTTTTGCGACAAATCACGCATCGATTTTAAACGTGGTTGGTAACCGTGTTTGTAAAATGGGCTGTACGAAATACCTACAGAAGCATTCAGCATATTTAAACCTGAATTGGGTTGATAAAAACTACCATTCGAAGCATGATTCCATTGCAAGTCAGCAACAACAGAAAAACCTTTTTCAAGAGGCAAATTGAAATTGGCTCCACCAGCAAAATACACATTTACAACCGAACCAATAGCTGCATTACCTGTTTTTAAATCGTTTAAGTTCGTAGCCGTATTATTAAATGTTTTAGTCAGAAAGCTAACTCCTGCCCCACCCTTTATGCTCGCTGTAAAATGACCGATACGAAGAAGTTTAAAATTCAAATACGGATATAAAGCATATAAACCACCTAGCATAGTGGGATTCCCTAAATCTAAAGCCACTAAACCAAGGCCCACTTTGGGATACCAAATATGCTGATGCCAATCTTTTTCGCCCATAGTTTGCCATTCAATTGCCAACTCAGCCCCTGTAACTGGATCTTGTACTAAATTTTGTAGATGATCGGTATGTTTTAAAATGGTACCGTAAACATATTCAGCCTTTATAGCATAATTATTTTTAGTTTGCGACAATACAAAAGTTGTATAGGACACGAACAAGAATATTAAAAAACTTTTACTAAGATAGTTTGTACTTTGCATGGCCTGTTTTTTTGAGTACTTTTGGCATCGCAAAGATAAATATAATTTTTCGTGAATTTTACAACCATTCAATAAAGTCAGAATCAATACATGTATTCAATTTTTTCAAAAGAAATAAAATCATTTTTTGGCACTCTAACAGCTTATATCGTTATTGGGATATTTTTGGCACTTACAAGCTTATTCTTGTGGGTTATTCCGGGGCAGTTTAACATACCCGATTCGGGTTATGCTCATGTCGACGGACTATTTATGATAGCTCCTTGGCTATTTTTATTTCTGTGCCCAGCCATTAGTATGCGGAGTATTGCCGATGAAAAGCAAAATGGTACTTGGGAACTTTTAATTACTAAACCAGTAAGCAAGTGGCAAATTATACTAGGCAAGTATTTTGCAGCCATGTTTGTGGTGATAGCTGCTCTCATCCCTACCACCTTTCATTATTTTGTAGTTTCGCACCTAGCCGAGCCAGTTGGAAATGTAGATAGCGGTGCCTTTTGGGGATCCTTACTCGGATTAGGTTTTTTGGCAGCCATTTTCACGGCTATCGGTCTATTTTCGTCGGCCATTTCAAACAATCAGATTGTGGCATTTGTTATGGCCGTTGTTATTTCGTTTACCTTGTTTTACGGTTTCGATTTAACAATATCGTTTTTTGAAACTGGAAATGCAAAAGAATTGATTGAAAGCATTGGAATAAATGCTCATTATAAATCAATTAGCAGAGGTGTAATTGATTCACGGGATATTGTTTATTTTGTAGTTTCCTCTTTTATATTTTTATTGCTAGCGCAATTACGAATTTCGAAAAACTAAATCACTAAAATTGTAATTAAATATGAAGCGACCACTTATTTTGATAACAAATGATGATGGCGATACAGCCAATGGTATCGACATACTTACAAAACTGATGATGCAAATAGGCGATGTAGTTGTGATGGCTCCTGATGGACCACGCTCAGGCCAATCAAATGCTATTACAGTTTCGCACCCACTTCGCTACAGTAAAATTGAAGAACGCGAGGGGCTTGTACGATACAAAAGCAACGGCACTCCTACCGACTGTGTGAAACTCGCGCTTCACGATGTACTTGACCGCAAACCCGATTTGCTCGTATCTGGTATCAACCACGGTTCGAATGCTGCAATCAACATTATCTACTCTGGAACAATGGGCGCTGTTCTCGAAGGTTGCGAAAATGGAATTACCTCCATCGGATTTTCAATTTGCGATCATTCGTACAATGCCGACTTTAGTATTTTTGAGCAATATATTTTACAAATTGCGCGCGAAACATTAAAAAACGGACTTCCTTACGGCGTATGCCTCAACGTAAATGCACCCAAAGGTGCAATAAAAGGGATAAGAGTTGCCCGTCAATGTAAAGGAAACTGGACTGAGGAGTATGCTAAACGTGTTGACCCACAAGGCAAAACTTATTTCTGGCTCACTGGCCACTTCAAAAACCACGAACCCCAAGCACATGATACTGATGAGTGGGCGTTAGCCAACGGCTATGTATCGGTGGTACCATCAAAAATTGATCTAACGGATTATCAGCTAATTAAAGATATAAACAAATGGGATCTCTAACACAAAAAGAAAAATCAATTTAAGTAAGAATGAAGTTTAACATTGAACGTTTTAATCATTTTTTGATCGGATTTATACCAGGATTAATGTTACCCCCATTGTTCATATGGCTGTATTTTAATCAATACTCACCATTCGAAACTGGTTTTATCGAAAGCATTAAAGCTTTATATCCTAGCATTTTACTAGGAAAAATATTGCTTTTGTCGGCATTTCCTAATTTGGCATTATTGTTCGTATTTTACAAAACGGATACTTTTAAGTTAGCAACAGGCATATTATCAGGTGGTATGCCATATTTAATAAGCAGTTTTTTTATGCTTTAGTTGTAATTATCTAACTCTTAGTTTTTGTCCTAACTGAAGTAATTTATTCTCTTTAATGCCATTTAAGCGGCAAAGGTTTTTGATGCTTGTACCATTTCGCATCGCAATACTGCCTAAATTGTCTCCTTTTTTAACGGTATAATACCGAACAGCCGATTGCGATTTTTGCGATTTAGCCTGTTCTGCAGCCCTCTGATAATGGAAAGATTTCTTTTTAGTAATTATATACGTATCATCGTGCACTAAGCCTGATTTAAAATCGATGATGGTAGCTGGATTTATGGCATTTCCTAAGTAACGCGTTTCGAAATGCAAATGTGGACCAGTAGATCGACCTGTATTACCTGCAAGCGCAATTAACTCACCACTTCGAACATTCTGATCTAATTCAACCAAAACTTTCGACAAATGAGCATAAACACTCTCGAGTCCATTTTCGTGACGAATAACCACATAGTGCCCATAACCTCGAGCTTCGTAATCAATAATACGAATACGACCTGAAAAACAAGCTTTTACCGAATCGCCAACTTTTACACTTAAATCGGTACCATAATGATAACGATACCTACGTGGTCCAAAATTTGATGTTACAACGCCTGGTACAGGAATTGAAAAACGACGACAATCAATTTTAACCGAATCAGGTAAACTATCGACAGGTATTTTATACGGATTTAATCGATTGGGAGTCCAAATATTATTATAAATATCGTCGGCAGGGTGATTTTCCATCAAGTCATCCGAACGGTCGTTAAGCATTTCGTTGTAAATATTAACCGTGTCCTTTTTTGGTATAAGATTAATTTTCACCTGCTGAGCATTAAGTGCCGAGAAACATAATTGTATAATAAAAAGTGCGGATATTATATTTCGGAACAAATGCATGCTTAATTGGTATTGTGAAAATTTTAAATTGATTAATTTCTAAAATTTAAACTAAAGACACCTTTCAAGCGATATCTTTAGTTTAATAAAACTGTTTAAATTTCGTCGTTAGCGTAAATAAAATGATGATTATTGTGTGTATAATCAAAAATTTCTTCGGGTTTAAAAAACCGATTTACCTCAACTATTGCCGATTCAACCGTATCGGATGTATGCAAAATATTCTCTTGAATACTCACACTGTAATCGCCGCGAATGGTACCTTGCTCTGCTTCGCGACCGTTTGTTTTACCTGCCATATGATGTACAATGTGTACGGCATCTACACCTTTAATGCACATTAAAATTACTGGAGTAATCATCATTGATGCTTCAATTCTTGGATAAAATGACTTTTCAACCAAGTGAGCATAATGTATAGCCAAAAGCTCTTTGTCGAGTTGCATCATTTTAAAACCACAGATTTGCAACCCTTTACGCTCGAATCTTGTAATAATTTCGCCTACTAGTTCGCGTTGAACAGCACCCGGCTTAATAATAATGAGTGTTTTTTGCATACAATAGAAATTAAGGTGTAACAATACTTTGACTTTCAAAAATAAGGAAAATAGGCATTATATCAAAACAAGTTCCGAATTTTTAACTAATTACACCCCAGTTAAGGGTATTCGTTTTCAATTTACGTAATTGTTGTAACAAAACGTAATTATCTGCTTTTTGAAGTTGTGGATCATCTTCCAGCACACCTAATGCTGTTTGACGAGCTATTTCGAGCATTTTACCATCTTGAGCAAGGTTTGCTATTTTTAATTCAAAAGGCATGCCACTTTGTGTAGTACCTTCCAAATCGCCTGGCCCACGCAACTGCAAATCAGCTTCCGAAATTTCAAATCCATCATTGGTGCGAACCATAATTTCCATTCGTTTACGTGTTTCAGCAGCTAGTTTATAGCCTGTAAGCAATATGCAGAACGATTGATCCGCACCTCGTCCCACCCTACCACGCAACTGATGTAACTGCGAAAGGCCAAAACGTTCAGCATTTTCAATAATCATAACCGATGCGTTTGGTACATTTACTCCAACCTCTATAACCGTTGTAGCCACCATTACCTGCGCCTCACCCGACACAAAGCGTTGCATCTGAAAATCCTTTTCGGCCGCTTTAAGCTTTCCGTGAACTTTACTTACTGTAAAATCGGGGAAATTTTCACGAATATACATATAACCATTTTCTAGGTCTTGTAAATCCATTTTTTCTGATTCTTGAATCAACGGATAAACGATGTAAATTTGTCGACCTTCTTTTACCTGTTTCGATATAAATTGATTTAAACTTAACCGCTTACTTTCGTAATAATGAAAAGTTTGGATAGGTTTACGGCCTGGAGGCAACTCATCAATAACCGACACCCGCAAATCGCCATACAATGTCATTGCAAGCGTACGTGGAATAGGCGTAGCTGTCATTACCAAAATATGTGGCGGCTGCACATTTTTCTTCCACAGTTTGGAGCGCTGTTCAACTCCAAACCGATGCTGTTCATCGATAACAACAAGACCAAGGTTATGAAACTTAACTGTATCTTCAATAAGAGCATGTGTGCCAATTAATAGATTCAATTCACCCGTTTGCAACTGTTCATGAAGCACTTCCCTTGCTTTGGGGCGTGTTGAACCCGTAAGCAATTCAACACGAACACCTAAATCGCCCAAAAACTCCTTGATAGTAATGTAATGTTGATTTGCTAAAATCTCAGTTGGAGCCATCAAAGCAGCCTGATAACCATTATCTACTGCTATAAGCATCGACATTAAAGCCACAAGCGTTTTACCACTCCCCACATCGCCTTGAAGAAGTCGGTTCATTTGCCGGCCGCTACCAACATCGGTACGAATTTCGCGAAGAACTCGTTTTTGCGCACCTGTAAGCTCAAAAGGCAAGCAATTTTTATAAAACGAATTGAAGTTGTGTCCGATTTGACCAAAAACAAAACCCTGAAAATTTTGCTCACGCCATTTGGTTTGCCTTAAAATACTCAGCTGGATGTAAAATAGTTCTTCGAACTTTAATCGCTGCCGAGCCTTATTGAGTGCATTTGCATTTTTGGGGAAATGAATATTGATAAGCGATTCAGTCAAATTCATCAAATTAAATCGCTTCAACAAATAAGCAGGTAAGGTATCCGAAATACCAGCTTTAAGTTGCTGAACAATGGGTTGCATAATTTTCTGAATCGTTTTTGAATTCAGAAAACCCGATTTCATTTTTTCGGTAGTATTATAAAAGGGTTGTAAACCCATCTGCTCTATAGGAGGCAAAGAGCTAGCCAAATCAATTTCAGGATGAACAATATTGTATTTGCCATTAAACGCATTTGGCTTTCCGAACATTACATACTCGACCCCTGTTTTGTACTTATCAACAACAAACTTCACTCCTTTGAACCAAACAAGTTCAATGGAGTCTTTACCATCTGAAAAAACGGCCGTTAATCGCTGTTGTGGCCCTTCACCAAGTTTCTCAAATCGAACAATATGCCCTTTAACCTGAATGTAAGGCATATTACCATGAATCTCATGAATATAATAAAACCTACTACGATCTACATATTTGTAAGGAAAGTATCGAACCAAATCCTCAGCCGAATGGATTCCAAGCTCTGCAGCAAAAAGTGCGGCTTTTTTTGAACCAACACCAGGCAGATATGTTATATTTTGCATCGATAATTCCATTCTCAAAACGGTTTCGTTGATTTACAATTTGATTAGCTGCAAATTTACAATCTTTGTGTGACTTTACAAAAAGGTTAAAAAAATTGCACTAAAAAAAACTTTTTTCAGCCCAATTGGTTTAATAAACTTAAAAGAGAATTTGAATTCGTTTCAATTAACTACATTTGCGCTTCTAGTTTGAAGTTGTTTAACTAGATCAATTCGTAAAGTTATACACCATAATTCATCTAACTTAGAATAATATATGAACACAAAATTGCAAGAACTTACCGATAAAATTTACCTCGAAGGAGTTGAAAAAGGAAATGAACAAGCAAAAGCCATTGTAGAAAAAGCTCAAAATGAAGCAGAGCAGATCAAAGCACATGCCGAGGCGCAAGCACAAAAAATAATTGCCGAAGCACACGCCAAAGCTGCTGAAACAGAAAAAAACACCAAATCGGAGTTGAAGCTTTTTGCACAACAATCTATCAATGCACTGAAAACCGAAATTACCAATTTACTTACTGGATCAATCGTCTCAGATTCAGTTAAAGTTGCTACCTCCGACAAAGCATTTATGCAAAAAGCGATATTAAGTTTAGTAGAAGAATGGTCGAAAAACCAACACATTTCTATTGAAACCAAAGACGCCGAATCACTCACCAAATACTTTGCAAGCCAAGCAAAAGAACTATTAACAAAAGGAGTAAAAATTTCGCAAGTAAACAATCTGAAAACAGATTTTACTATTACTCCCGAAAAAGAGGGTTATAAAATAGCCATTGGCGAAGAAGAATTTACAGCCTATTTTAAAGAATTTCTACGACCAAAATTGATAGAAATGCTTTTCTAAGCATATGAATTGAATGATTTTTTGAAGTTAGATATTTGAAACGAAGTATAATAAATGAACTATTACTGCCTTATTGCGGGCTTACCCGAAATACAGATTGAAGATTCGAAAATCAGCACAAATTTGGCTGAATTAAAGTCCGAATTTATAGAACAACTGTCGGAATTTGATGCAGAACTATTGAAACTGGTTTTTGCAAAGTACGACAATGCCAATTTCCTAGCTTATTTGAACAATAAAGAAAGTGCATTAAATGGGTTGGGTAATTTAAGCGCAACAGATTGGGAACAAATAGTAACCCTATTGCAGGAAATCGAATACCCGAAAGATGGTCGTATACTTCCTTACATGGCTCGCTTTTACCAAATGTATACGAGCGAAAAGTCATCGAATGAAACTATCTCGATAGATGATCAATTAGCTGGAATGTACTTTGAATATGCCATGCAAAGTAAAAACAAGTTCCTAAGTAACTGGTTTGAATTTAATTTGAATTTGAACAACATACTTACTGCTGTAGCTTGTCGCAAACATGGATTTGAACTCAAACCCCTAATCGTTGGAACGAACGAAATAGCACTCACTATTAAAGCAAGTAATGCACGTGACTTTGGTCTCACAGGCATTTTTGACCAATTAGATATGGTTTTACGAATAGCCGAGGAAGCTGATTTGCTTGAACGTGAAAAGAAAATTGATGCTTTGAAATGGGCTTGGCTTGAAGAAAACACATTTTTTAGTTATTTTTCAATTGAAAAAGTGTTAGCATACGTATTGAAAATTGAGATGATTGAACGCTGGAAACCATTATCCATGGAAAATGGAACTCAAATTTTCCGAGATTTACTTGCTGGGTTAAAAGAAGGAGTGAAATTTGAAAATTAAACAATTAGATAGTCAGTTGACAATAATCTGCATTTAGCATACTTACTTATTGGCACATTGGCACATTAAATATTATGTCGACAAAAGGAAAAGTAAAAGGAATTATTTCGAACTTAGTAACGGTGGAAGTAGATGGCCCCGTTTCGCAAAACGAAATTGCTTACATTGAACTAGGCGCTCAGAAACTAATGGCTGAAGTGCTAAAAGTAGTAGGTAAAAACGTTTTCGTACAAGTTTTTGAAAGTACACGTGGCCTCAAAGTAGGCAACGATGTGGAATTTATGGGTCATATGCTCGAGGTTACACTTGGTCCTGGATTGCTTTCGCGCAATTACGACGGTCTTCAAAACGACCTTGATAAACTTACTGGTGTGTTTCTACAACGCGGCGAATACAACTTCCCACTCGACACCGAAAAGTTGTGGAGCTTTAAACCTCTAGCACAAGTGGGCGACAAAGTGGAAGCTGGTACGTGGCTTGGCGAGGTGGATGAAAACTTTCAACCTCACAAAATCATGGTTCCCTTTAAAATGGAAGGTGTTTACACTGTTAAATCCATCATTGAAGCTGGCGAACATACCATTTTAGATACCATTGCCGTCATTGTCGATGCCCACGGAGTGGAATACCCTCTGAATATGGTTCAGAAATGGCCTGTGAAAAAAGCCATTACCGTACATACCGAAAAACCTCGACCATTTAAACTCCTTGAAACAGGTGTTAGAACAATCGATACTGCTAACCCCATAGTTGAAGGTGGTACTGGTTTTATTCCTGGCCCATTTGGAACTGGTAAAACGGTACTTCAACATGCCATTTCGAAACAAGCCGAAGCCGATATTGTAATTATTGCCGCTTGTGGCGAACGTGCCAACGAAGTGGTGGAAATTTTCGTGGAATTCCCCGAATTGGAAGATCCGCATACTGGTCGTAAATTGATGGAACGTACCATTATTATTGCCAACACATCCAACATGCCCGTTGCCTCACGCGAAGCATCTGTATATACAGCTATGACCATTTCAGAGTACTACCGTGCCATGGGATTACGTGTATTGATGATGGCCGACTCTACGTCGCGCTGGGCACAAGCACTTCGCGAAATGAGTAACCGCATGGAAGAACTTCCAGGCCAGGATGCATTCCCCATGGACTTATCGGCAATCATTGCCACTTTCTACAGTCGCGCAGGTTATGTATATCTCAAAAATGGTAAAACTGGATCCATTACGTTTATTGGTACCGTATCGCCAGCTGGTGGTAACTTAAAAGAACCAGTTACTGAGAGTACTAAAAAAGCCGCCCGATGCTTCTTTGCATTGGAGCAAGCTCGTGCCGACCGTAAACGCTATCCTGCTGTAAACCCGATTGATAGTTATTCGAAATACATTGAATATCCCGAATTTGAAGAGTATATTGCGACTCGTATTTCGGCAGATTGGACGTCGAAAGTAAATGATATGAAAACCATACTTCAGCGTGGTAAGGAAGTTCAAGAGCAAATAAATATTTTGGGTGATGATGGTGTACCTGTTGAATACCACGTGACATTTTGGAAATCGGAAGTAATTGACTTTGTAATACTTCAACAAGATGCATTTGATAAAATTGACTCGGTAACTCCACTCGAACGTCAGGAGTTTATGCTTAATTTGGTAATGGATATTTGTGCAACTGACTTCGAGTTTAATGGATTTACAGAAGTAATGGATTATTTCAAACGTATTATAAACGTTTGCAAACAAATGAATTACTCCAAATACCATTCCGAAGAATTTGAAAAATTCCTAACCGAGTTACAAGTTGTAATTGCTGAAAGAAAAAAATAAAACTCAATAAAAATGGCAACAAAAGCATTTCAAAAAATATATACCAAGATCATTCAAATTACCAAAGCAACATGCACACTCAACGCATCGGGTGTTGGTAACGATGAATTAGCCACTGTAAATGGCAAATTGGCTCAGGTTGTAAAAATTATGGGTGATGAAGTTACGCTTCAGGTGTTTGAGGGTACCGAAGGTATCCCAACCAATGCTGAGGTAATTTTCTTAGGCAAATCACCATCGTTGAAAGTCAGTGAGCAACTTGCTGGTCGGTTTTTTAACTCATTTGGCAACCCTATTGACGGTGGGCCTGAAGTGGAAGGTGAAGAACGTGAGATTGGTGGACCATCGGTAAACCCCGTGCGCCGCAAACAACCTTCGGAACTGATTGCAACAGGTATAGCGGGTATCGACTTAAACAACACCTTGGTATCTGGACAAAAAATACCATTCTTTGCCGACCCCGACCAACCCTTTAACCAGGTAATGGCCAACGTGGCTTTACGTGCCAAAACGGATAAAATTATTTTGGGTGGCATGGGGCTAACAAACGATGATTACCTGTATTTTAAAAACGTATTTAACAATGCTGGGGTGCTCGACCGTATCGTGAGTTTTGTAAATACAACCGAAAATCCACCCGTGGAGCGTTTGTTAATTCCTGATATGGCACTCACTGCTGCTGAGTATTTTGCAGTGGACAAAAACGAGAAAGTACTGGTGCTACTTACCGATATGACATCCTATGCCGATGCTTTAGCCATTGTATCGAACCGTATGGACCAAATTCCATCGAAAGATTCGATGCCTGGCTCGCTTTACTCCGACTTAGCCAAGATTTACGAAAAAGCTGTTCAGTTTCCTGCTGGAGGCTCCATCACTATTATTGCGGTAACAACCCTTTCGGGTGGCGATATTACACATGCCATACCTGATAACACCGGTTATATTACTGAAGGACAGTTATTTTTACGTCGCGATTCGGATGTGGGTAAAGTTATTGTTGATCCATTCCGTTCGTTATCACGTTTGAAACAGTTGGTTATCGGCAAAAAAACACGCGAAGATCACCCTCAGGTAATGAACGCAGCCGTACGACTATTTGCCGATGCCGCCAATGCGAAAACAAAACTTGAAAATGGATTTGATTTAACAGACTACGACGATCGCACCTTGGCATTTGCAAAAGACTATTCGGAAAAACTATTAGCCATTGACGTAAATATTGATACAACAGCCATGTTAGACGTAGCATGGGGTATGTTTAGCGAGCATTTCAAACCAACTGAGGTAAATATCAAACAAGAATTTGTTGATAAATACTGGAAGTAATAAATTTAAAAATTGCTATCTGAATAAAAATTTTGCGGTCAAAAATTTTGACCGCAAATTAAACCAATACTTATGACAGAAATTTTAAGATTAAGTAATGTAGAAGATAAAATTCTCATTATTAGAAATCAAAAAGTAATTTTGGATAGCGATGTTGCTTATTTATATGGAGTTAAGACCAAAGAAGTAAATCAAGCCGTAAAAAATAATCCAGATAAATTCCCTAAAGGATATGTTTTTGAATTAAGTGAATCAGAATTTGCAGATTTGCGGTCAAAATTTTCGACTGCAAATCTCTCAAAAGTTAGGACAATGCCTAAAGCATTCACCGAAAAAGGTTTATATATGTTGGCAACCATTCTGAAAAGTCAGGTGGCAACTGAAACGACAATCAACATAATCGAGACTTTTACAAAAACAAGAGAATTGTCTCGCACTGTAAGCGAGTTAGTTACAATTCCAGAAGAAACAAAACAGAAATCGCTTTTAAAACGCAGTGGAGAATTAATTTCAGAAGTATTAACTGAAGCATTGGATGGTTCTGAGACAGAAACAAGTATCGAAATAAATTTAGCTGTGCTAAAATTTAAACATACTATTAAACATAAAAATGGAAATAACGAGGTTCGAGAACCTGAACCAATTTATATAACATTACAAAACAATAATTCAAACGCTTTCGAAGTAGAAATTTAAGAGGCAAAAAAGATGGCAATACAATTTCAATACAATAAAACATCACTTCAAATGCTTGAGAAGAATCTCAAGATGCGTGTACGTGCTTTGCCTACCATTAAAAACAAAGAAAGTGCGCTTCGCTTGGAAGTGAAACGTGCAAAGGATGAGATAAAAACGCTCGAACAAGAAATTGAGCAACGAATAGCAGCTTATGATAAGATGCTTGCATTGTGGGGTGAGTTTGATACCAGTTTATTGCAAGTAACGGATGTAAAAATGGGCATTAAAAAAGTGGCTGGTGTGCGCATACCAGTGCTCGACGAAGTGCTTTACAGCACCAAGCCATTTAGTTTATTTAATTCACCCAAATGGTTTGCCGATGGTCTAACACAACTAAAAGAGTTGGCTCAGGTAGGTATTGAACGTGAATTCTGTAGTCAGAAATTACAGTTATTGGAATATGCACGTAAAAAAACAACTCAAAAAGTAAACCTATTTGAGAAAGTGCAAATACCTGGTTACGACGATGCCATTCGGAAAATTAAGCGATTTATGGAAGACGAAGAAAATCTCTCCAAATCGTCGCAGAAAATTGTGAAATCGCGTCAGCAACAAATGAAGGAGGATGTAGCATGATAGTAAAAATGAAACGATATTCCTTTTTGGTATACCACAAACAGTATACCGATTTCCTTGACAAACTCAGGGAAACAGGCGTACTGCATGTGATTGAAAAGAACCAAGGAATAGCAGAAAACGACGCATTACGCGAAAAAATGTTGCTTGCTGCACGCATTAAAAGCGTACTTAAGCAACTTGAGAAACGCCAACCCAAAAACACCGAACTCGCACCTGCCGATGATTCGAGAGATGGCCTTGAAGTACTTACTCAAGTTGAACAAGCCATTAAGGACAAAGAAATGCTCGAACAAAAGCTTCAGGCAACAGAAAAAGAGCGCGAACAAATGGAGGTTTGGGGAGTATTCAGTCATCAACGATTGAAGGATTTGAAGGATGCTGGGTTTAACATACAGTTTTTTAGTTGCAATTTACGTAAGTTCGACCAAGAGTGGGAAGTATTGTACAATGCATTCGAGATTGACACAATAGGTACTACACGTTATTTTCTGACCATCACCCAAGCTGATCAATCGTTCGAAATTGACGCCGATTACCTAAAACTATCTGCCTTTACAGCCCAAGAGCTAAGTGTACAAATTGAGAACATTAAAACAGATATTTCTACTAAAAACTCCCTTTTAGATAGCATTGCAATAACTGAATACAACACCTTAAAAATAGCTCAGGCACAAGTTAGTGAGCATATTGATTTTACGAAAGTTGTATTAAATACACAGGCCGAGGCCGATAATCGAGTAATGTTGCTTGAGGGTTGGTGTCCAGAAGAAGCCGAAGAACAATTAAATAGCTATTTGGAAGAAACAAGTGTTTACTTCGAAACAGCCATACCAACCGAAGAAGACAAAGTACCTATCAAACTTAAGAACAACAAGTTTGCTAAACTGTACGAAATGATTGGTGAGCTTTACGACATGCCCAACTATCATGAAATTGATTTAACTCCGTTTTTTGCGCCATTTTACATGCTCTTTTTTGGGTTGTGTTTAGGCGATACGGGTTATGGATTAGTCTTTTTATTGATAGCCATTCTAGCTCGCAACAAAGTGAAACCTGCGCTAAAGCCTGTTATGTCATTACTTGCTTGGTTAGGTGGTGCAACTGTTATTCTAGGTGCTGTAAGTGGTACTTTTTTCGGATACAATCTTCTTGAATCAGACATTCAATGGTTACAGAAATTTAAGGTTATCATGCTTGACTCTAATCAACTATTTTACACAGCCTTAATAATTGGTGTAGTACAAATTATGTTTGGTATGATTATAAAAGCTGTAGGCTTAGTACGTCGATATGGTTGGGCAGCATCTTTATCAACATGGGGCTGGATCATTACTTTGCTAGGATTAGGAGCTGTGTATGCGGCAAACACTTACGGAGGAGCAAGCGCCGAAGCGACAAAATGGGCGTATATAGCTATAGGAAGCATCGGAGGTTTATTTATATTTATATTGAATGATATAAAACGCAATCCGATTATTAACGTTGGTGCAGGGCTTTGGGACACGTACAATATGGCTACAGGTTTGCTAGGCGATGTTTTATCTTATATTCGCCTTTTTGCTCTTGGTATATCAGGTGCCGTAATGGGCTTTGTATTTAACGATCTGGCCATACAGTTAAGTGGCGATATACCTGTATTGAGCCATATTGTTATGATTCTAATCATGCTTATCGGTCACGGAATTAATATCTTTATGTCAGGATTAAGTGCATTTGTACACCCTATGCGTTTAACCTTTGTAGAGTTTTACAAAAACTCAGGTTTCGAAGGTGGCGGAAAAAAATACAATCCGTTTGCAAAGTACAAAGAAAAAGAATCCTTATTTTAACACTAAGAAATTATTCATTAAAAAAAGAAATAAAAATCAACTTATAAATTAAATTTAAAACAAAAAGAAAATTATGGAACCAATTATTTTAGCTTATATTGGCATTGGATTAATGGTAGGGCTTGCTGGCGTAGGTAGTGCTTTTGGTGTAACTATTACTGGAAACGCTGCCATAGGTGCTTTAAAAAAGAATCCTGATGCTTTTGGTAATTACATGGTATTAAGCGCATTGCCAGGCACTCAAGGTTTGTATGGTTTCTTGGGTTATTTCTTATTAGCCGACAAATTAGTTCCTGATATGACATGGGCTAGCGCTGCTGCAATTTTTGGAGCTAGTTTAGCCTTAGCTCTCACAGGTTTATTTTCGGCAATTCGCCAAGGACAGGTTTGTGCAAATGGTATTGCAGGTATCGGATCGGGGTACGATGTGTTTGGTAAAACATTAATTTTGGCCGTTTTCCCTGAGTTGTATGCTATCGTTTCGCTTGCTGCAGTTTTCATGATTGGCGGAGCAATCTAAAAAAACCAACTATAATTTGTTAAGAAGCTCAAACCAATTAGGTGTTGAGCTTCTTTTATTTTGATAATAGACACAAAAAAGTTACTTTTGTGTACATAAACAAGTTTGCAATAGGCGCAATGAAAAAGAAAAACTCCCAGTTTAAAAATTTCTTACATAAACTTCGATTTCAATATCGTGTTTCGGTAATGAATGAAAATACACTTGAAGAAACATGGCATGTTCGATTGTCGCGCTTGAGTGTGATAGTTTATTTTTCATCATTAATATTGGCCACATTTGTTGTATTAACTTTACTCATTTTCGCTTCACCTATACGCTACTATTTACCAGGCTATGGCGAAAGTGGAAACCGCAGCTCCATTATTAACGAATCGATGATAGCCGACTCGTTGCTAAACGACACTAAACTACAAACAGGTTACATGAATATGATTCGCTCCATTATACAGGGCGATATTAAACCTGACTCGATAGCTCAACTAGACTCAGCCAAACTGAACGACTATGCAAAGGACATTACAGATAAGTCCAAACGCGAAGCTGAATATGTAAAAGAGTTCGAGGAAAAAGAAAAATATAACCTCTCATCCATCGAACCAACGTACAACGAAGATGTATTTGTGTTTTTCAGACCTACCCGTGGTGTGATTTCGAGCACATTTGACATGGCCGAAAAGAGATACGGTATAAGTATGATAACCTCAACAGGCGAAACAGTACAAAGTGTGTTAGCAGGTACGGTTATTTATGCTGGCTTCACGTTCGACTATGGCTATATCATTCAAGTTCAACACGAAAACAATTATATTTCGATCTATAAAAACAATACACGTTTGCTTAAAAAAGCAGGTGACAATGTGAGAGCTGGTGAAGGTATTGCTATAACGGGAAATGACCCTAGTAACAAATCAGGAAACCAATTTTTATTTGAAATTTGGCAAATGGGTAAACCAATTAACCCTGAGGATGTGATAATATTTTAATGGTTGCCCCAAACCCCTAAAGGGGCTTAAAGAAAAAAACCATTTGGTACTATCTTACGTCCACTTTAGGGGCTTGGGGCAGGTTTTCATTTGAATAAATTATATTCTAATTTTTAAATTCATTTATGTCTGATACAAAAAAACAAATAGCAATTTTAGGTTCAACAGGTTCGATAGGCACACAGGCTTTAGAAGTGATAGCCAATAACAATGACTTATTTGAAGCATATGCCCTAACAGCCAACAATCAGGTTGATTTATTGATTGAACAAGCGCGAAAGTACTCGCCCGAAGTGGTGGCCATTGCCAACGAAGCACATTACGATAAACTCAAAAATGCATTAGCCGATTTACCCATCAAGGTATTTGCTGGTAGTGACTCTATAGCGCAAATAGCCGAAATGCAACCCGTAGATATGGTGCTAACTGCCATGGTGGGATACTCAGGCCTGAAACCAACCATCAGTGCCGTGAAAGCGGGGAAGAAAATTGCCTTAGCAAATAAAGAAACCTTGGTAGTTGCAGGTGAATTAATATGCGACCTAGTTGCAAAACATAATTCAGCTATTCTTCCTGTCGACTCTGAACATTCGGCTATTTTTCAGTGTTTAGTGGGCGAAGGTAACAACCCCATTGAGAAAATCATTCTCACAGCATCGGGAGGACCGTTTAGAACAAAAACGCTACACGAACTCGAACACGTAACGAGTGCTCAAGCATTGAAACATCCAAACTGGGACATGGGAGCAAAAATAACCATCGACTCGGCAAGTATGATGAACAAAGGCTTTGAAGTGATTGAAGCCAAATGGCTCTTTGGACTTACGCCCGATCAGATTGATGTAGTGGTTCATCCACAATCAATTATTCACTCGATGGTGCAATTTGCCGATAGCTCGATAAAAGCACAAATGGGTTTACCTGACATGAAACTGCCGATACAATATGCATTCACCTACCCCGATAGGCTGAAAACAAATTTTGCGAGGCTCGATTTCAACCTTTGCTCGCAATTTAGTTTTGAGCAGCCCGACATGGAGCGTTTTCGAAATCTTGCATTCGCATATTACGCCATGGAGCGTGGCGGAAACATGCCATGCATACTGAATGCTGCTAACGAAGTAGTGGTAGCTTCATTCTTAAAAGATCAAATTGGCTTTTTGCAAATGAGCGACATTATTGAAAACGTGATGGCTAAAGCGCATTTTGTGGCTCAACCAACGTACGAAGATTATGTAGAAACCGATGCAGCGGTACGTATTTTGACAAATAAAATAGTAAATAGTAAATGATAAAATAGTAAATATAGTTGATGGAAACATTTTTAATTAGAGCGTTGCAGCTCATTCTTAGTCTTTCAATTTTAGTAGTTTTGCACGAATTTGGGCATTTCTTTTTTGCTCGATTGGTTGGTGTTCGTGTGGATAAGTTTTATATGTTTTTCAATCCGAGCTTTTCACTTATTCGTGCTAAACGCATCAATGGAAAGTGGCAAGTGAAGTTTTTCGCAAAGAATGTGCCTGCTAATGAACGCCCTAAAATAGATGCCGATGGCGAT